>ERZ1370068.3217-contig-2334_pt1 | contig 29020 bp, 34 predicted proteins | sample MGYA00561227_ERZ1370068 | MGnify/ENA primary metagenome ERZ1370068 (study PRJEB38410, sample SAMEA6850437) | metagenome | study: Metagenomic assessment of the ecological functions of the soil: analysis of the soil microbiota associated with the...
GGTGTACTTCGTTCAGTTACGTATTGCTATGACGGACAACTCATTTTATCAATCAGGCTTTTAGCTAACTGCACGGACGACTATTACGGACTCTTCAAGACTGACAGCGATACTCTGAAACTCTTCTCTTCAAAAGGTCTCCACGAAAAATTAAAGGTTACATAATTCAAGACGGATATATTCCTCGAATAAAAAGGAAATGTGTCCACTTTCTGTGGGAATGCTATCTTGAAATAGCTTATGAAATTGTTGGAATAAAGAAATTCCAAAATTCATAAAGATTAATGGACAGAAGAATCAAGAAGGACATTTATTCAGAGTGATTAAGCGGCCTGTGACGGTCGACTTTAAAAAGTTAACGCGGGCAGATTTATCACGGTTGACTTCGTTCGATGTCCGCGGACAAACTCGGAATTCTAGAAATCTAAATTTGTATTTCTGCTCGTGGACAAGGAGCGATTATTTAATTTCGTTCATCTCTCGCGGACAGGTCGCATCAACAATTTCGTAACGGTCGACTTGAGAAAGTCAGAGCAAAAAGTAACGTGACGCGGCCTGCACTGGCCGCAGAGAGTGCATATGCCAGCTTAGGGCAATCGGCAACTTTGGTGATCGTTTCTTAATTTAGTTTTGTCACGGCCGACAGGACGCGGCTTCAAGCAAGCCGTCATAGCGCTGCACAAGAACGTTACGTTGGGTCATTACTTCTTGGGACAAATTAGATGATAACATTAAGACGACAATTAATCGAGACAACTGACAACGACAAAGAGACTTGTTTATTAATTTAAATTTGGACACTGAGTTAATGTAGCGGATATTGTGTCTGGTTTTGATAAGATTCTTTAAAGGAGAGTTTAAAATAACAAAACCATGGATCGGGACACAGGGTTAACACTAACGAGAAGAGTTTCAAAAATAATCAGAACTAGGACTGGAATCCTTAAAACGAACAGATCTTCCATTATCGTAACAGGAAATGAAATAAAAAGATGGGAGACTCAAATAAAAATAGAACTAAGATTCAGGACAGCTTGGTTCCACGCCTATTAGTTTTATTCTTGAGGACAGTTTTTTTCATAGCAATTGCAGCTTTCTATTTTCAGGACATCTGGGGCTGAGCTTTTAGTTTCATCCATTTGGACACTTCAGATATTATTATTTATCGTTGACTTGGCGCAAGACTGACGACAGACTCAAACAATATATTGACGAGTTGAGAAGTAACGACCCACAACAGAGTGCATATGCCAGCTTGGGGCGTTCAGTTGCTTGTAGTGTTCGTTTCTTATTTTTAGTTTTGTCACGGCCGACAGGACGGCAAAGCAAGCAAAATCATAAATCACTACAAACAGTTCAAAGCGGCGAAGTACTTCAGGACAGAGAATCGTAAATGAAAAAAGGAATACTTAGTGTAGTTATTTTCTACGGACTGGGACTCATGCAGAAACACGGTTGACATATAAAATCTTTGGTGCAGGCTACGGTCATGGACCAGGACTTTGTTCTAATTCTGCTGCTAACATTACTCATCGGACTCTTTAAGTAAGGCACGACAATTTTCAATTTCCTTTTCAAGTACCAGGACGGACAAAGGGTGATTTATATCTTCTGGAGTAGTTTTTGCTATTAATCTCTATTGGGACAATCTTTTACATTAGAAAAATTAGTGAACTACCGGACATAGGAGGTACGGCCGACAATTTAAACGCTGAACAAAGTGGAGACACTACTTCAATACATTATAACGGGACAATGATTTACTTAAAAGTCAAAGACTCAGTCTATATTGACAAGCGGGACTCTGTAACTGGGACATTGGTAACTGCCGCCAACAAAGGTAGCTGTTGCACAACTATCCTTTCGAAGAAGGATTTCTAAAATCATCCATCAGAAAATTAATTTGTGAACAACTCCGTGGATAGGGATTTTCATCACACTTTCTCATTTTTACTTTTTCAGTTTGAATTCAGTGCTCAAGGCGAAAAATAAAGAAATCAAAAAAAGATGAAACCTCCTTTGGCATCTGCATCATCGCGGCTATTGGCCTGTTGGTTTTGAATTTACGAGCATCTTCTTCACAGAGGTTATAGAGCAATGGCGGCCATCAGCATACATTTGTCGGCGAGTTTTATTCCGCGCGTGTTCACGCGTTTCATCGCCAGAAAATTGATCAGTGTACCCAGCACCGGCTCTACTGTACTTTGCCTGCAGGCTTCTTCACTTTTTTGGCATACGGGTGTTTTGAGCCGCTCGTGCATTTTATCATAGTAGGGTTTGTCGAACGTGTCAACGATTTTCTCCGGACCTTTCCGATGCACGATGACGAAGTGGGCAGGGACCACAATCTTTGCGGCTACTCCTGTATTCTTTGGCTGCGTAGCCGCTGTTGTCCTTTGATTTTTGAATTCGATCTTTTTTGTTTGTGTGCATGTATAAGTAGTCGCCTTCTTTGTGATAGGTGAATCCCTTCGCGCTCGTGTTTGTATTGGCCGAAGTTGGGAGATGTAGCCGGTGATGTTATTCTCTTCCAATGTCTTGCAATGCTTGGCCGCTGCTGTAGCCCGTGTCGGCTATGACTCTGTTCCACTATGAGTACCTTCGCTGCGTCAGGTTTTCCTTTAAGCTCTTTGATCACATGGCAGGCAAGCACTGGCTGTCTTTTCTTATCGGCATGGTACGCTTCGATGTGCGTGATCACGTGGTGCTCGGTGTCCACACAGGTTTGGGCGAGGTAATTGAATTGCCGTGGCTTCGCCAGGCTTCACCGCGATGCGTGCATCTTTATCGGTCGTTACTATAATGGGTATGGTTGCTCAGGAACTTGGGACGCTTGTCATCTCCTTCATTTTCACCCGCTTCATCTCTTTGACTTCCTCGGCAGCTGCCGAGTTGGCCCGATAGGCGTTCTCTTTCCAGCGGTGGTGCTCGTCTACTTTCTTTCTTCTTGTAGGCATTTACTTTCTGCGGCTTGTCTTCCTGGTTGGAATGCGAGTTCATCGGCAAACGCTTCGGCATCCTGGTCATGAATGTTCTTTCTCTAGCAATGCTATCCATCGATAGCATTGGCTTTGATCAGTGCACTATCGACAGCTTGCCTGCGTCCGGACACCATGCCTTTGTCGATGCATACCTTGAGCGCTCTTTTGAACAGTTCTTTAAATACATCCTCGCCATACAGTTGCGCGCGTGCCGGCTCAGTGTGCTGTGCCAGGGAAGAGCTTCATCAGTGTTGTAACCACAAAAAGTAGAATATCCAACCGCATGCGAGGCGGTTAGTGATGATCCTTCTGATCGCTTCCCAGATTTTCGAGATATCCCACCAGCATGAGCTTGAAGAATACAACGGGATCGATACTCTCCTGGCCTTCGCTTCCACTTAATACGTGAGCGGTGGTTTAGGAAGAAACCGGAGGTCTAATGTTTCCTTCAATTTTCTGTAGAAATTATCAGCTGGCACACGATCTGATAACTGAAAGTTGGTGAAGAGTTTCTCTTCAGAATGCTTTTCGTCCTTGCATGGTTGCAAGATAATTTTCATCCTTATATTTATGAAGTAGTTGTGCAACATGCACAGAGTGCATATGCCATAGCGGGGGGCTCAGTGGTTGTGTTGTAATTTTGGTTTCCTAATTTCGTTTCGGTGGGTGGGACAAGGCGCAGAAGGTCGGCCTTAGCATTCTATCGTCATTGCTAAGTCCTCTAAACCCGCTACGTCATATGCACAAACGTTGGCGGCAATTTTCATATGACAGATAAGATTTAAAATACAAAAGGAACAAGCGGACAAATTTGCAAAAGCGGTTGACATCGCAGAACAAGTGATAAGGAATCTGCGGACTTCAACTTTGAATTAGCTAAACCAATGCTGGACTTTGGGACTCAGGTGAAACAAATGGCGATTCATCCTGAAGACCTCAATTCAAAAATTGGTGAGTTTAAAAATTGCCCCGGAGAATGACTTCTTCACTTTTTGGAATGAATCCCGTGGACTAGACGTAGATGTAAATTTTTGGGACAGAATTACTGAGAACAAATTGGGTTACGTGAGAGAAGAAGATTCTATTCATGATGTTCTAAAAAGAAAGAAATAAAAAATGTTCACGAATTCGATTTTGTCACGGACAACATTGTCGTCTATGGACAAACTGGACGACTGAATCAAGAACAGATTCTAGAGTTAAATAAGTACATCGGAGAATTTGAAAAAAAGAAAAGAGCGGGAAATGAAAACTGCCGCCAACAAAGTGCATATGCCATAGCGGGGGGTTCAGTGTTGTGTTGTAATTTTTGGTTTCCCCATTTCGTTCGAGTGGGTGGGACAAGGCGCGACAGCAGGTCGGCCTTAGCATTCCCTATCGTCGTTGCTGAGTCCTGCTAAGCCCCGCTACGTCATATGCAAACGATTATGCTCAATGCCCGCGCGGACAATGACGGTGCTTCGAACAATGGCACTTTTGCTTGCTGCACAAATCCCACGCGACACCAAAGCAAACAAAGAGCCAAAGTTAATTTCACGGACGACAATGACGTTTAACAAAAAATGTAATGAAGCTTTAATGAAATACTTCACCATATTTTCAATTATATTCTTAGCATCATGCGGGACAAATAAATTAAAACTGAACAACAAGAAAAACCGATTGATCTCAAAACACAAATTGAGACGGGGTTAAATAATTTTAAAAACGTTTGACAATTCTACTTTTCAAAGAATATTACTCATCTCAAGACTGAAGTAGCCTTCTTCTTAAACTTGGCAATTGCCGAGATTGAACAAGCATTTGCGGACAAAGACCCAGAGATAATTAAACTTGGGAGAGCTCTTAGTGAAAGCTGGAACAAAAATACAGACGAAAGGAATTTCCTTTAATAAGGGAACGATATATTGAATTGTTCTGAAACGACTCGATCTCTATGACGCAAAAGCCAAATGTGGCGGAGGAAGACTGTAACTCTTTAAAAAATTCACTTCTAGCCAATTTGATTCATGGAATCTAACCGAGCAAGCAAGTAGAAATAAAAGAAACTTTAAAAATAGTATCAAAGATGAGGTTCGATTATTTCGCTTTTAAAAAGTGAAAATACTCCTGAAGAGAAGGCGAATGGTACATTTAGTTTCAAATGAAAAGTCTATATGATAATAAGAAATTACCATTCATAATTCATAAACCTATACTGAAACAATATTTGAACGTTCTTTTTTGAGAAGACTTGAAAAATCAAATCACAGACTGAAAATGAGTTGAACGGAATAACTTCCCATTTAAGTGACAGCCAATTTAATGGTAATCTCACTGGATTAAAACTTTCGTTGCGAATTACTTTGATATTGCGATTGAAGGCAATGACGAAGTGGGGACTCAGCTATAATTCAAACAGATCTTTCTTTAAGAAACTAAATAAGAATTCAATTGAAAGAGTTCCCGATAATAAGAAAGCTCTATGTAATTTGGTAGTCAACGAACTACTCAGGTTTGGGGCAAATGTAAAATGTCTGGATTCTAACTGCGAAACCTTGATTTTTGACTTTCGAAAGTTTTTGATACAAATCGAACTATCCCTGCGCATGTGAGTAAAGAGTAGACTGTCATAGAAGATAGAAGAATACATTGTCTATTCAGATTTAAACTTGTGATCTATGGAAAAGATGAGGCGGCGTCAAACAACATACGTTATCCAATCAAATCATTGGATGACGATGAAGTTGTTTTGTATAAATCATCTCCAGAGAATACTTGAAGTAGCGATCGAGCTGGAATTCTATTTAAACGCGAAGAGACAGTAATTAAAAATGCAATGACTGAACCAAGAGGAAGAAGAACTTTTGAGGAGCCCGAGTTTTAGTTCATGAATTTTCAAAATTTCAAGTTCCTTCAATTTGTTGCTTACTTAATTGCAACACTGCTAAGCATGATACAAAAAAGACACGAGTTGAATGCTCTTTCTTATGTCGACTTTTTGTATCTCATCTTTATGAGTTTTACATTGGATTAATTAAGAGAGGACAAAATTTAATCAAAAACAAAGGTCCGCCACAAGAATTACCCCTCCTTCCGCGGACTTACAAATAAAAAATCTGACGACCACAAAAAATTTGACATCATTTTCAATGAAGAGTCGAGAAACTCATTAGGAACCGAACAAAGAGCCGCTATGGCGGCGTCGATGCCGGCGTTGATATAAGTCGACCTGGCCTGATCGGGCTGCCCCGCTTTCTCATACGCTCGTGCCAACATACCGAAAGCGTTACCTTCGTCGTCGGCAATCGCGAGATAACGCTCCAGCGTCTCAATCATCTCCGGAGCTTGCCCGACCTTCTCATACTCTTTGGCAAGACCAAACAGAATGCTCGAGTTGATTGGATCACTCACGAGCATTTGCTTGAAGATGTCGATACGCGATGTGGCCATAACAAAGTGGGCAGTGAGCTGTGAGCAGTGAGCAGCAGGAAAGACTGCTTACAGCTTACCGCTCACTGCTTACCTCCCCAATCAGCAGCTTCGCAATCGTCTGCAACTGCATGTTCGACGTGCCTTCGTAGATCGCGCCGATCTTCGAGTCGCGCCAGAATTTTTCTACTGGATAGTCTTTGACGTAACCGTAGCCGCCGTAGAGCTCGATTGCCAACGAACTAATTCGCTCGGCCGCGCGCGAAGAGTAAAGTTTGGCCATCGCCGCTTCTTTCACGAAGTTGATCCGCGCGTCTTTCATGCGCGCCGCGTTGTAGACCAGCAAACGCGCCGCCTCCAGTTCGGTGGCCATCTCCGCGAGCTGAAACTGCACGCCCTGAAATTGGTTGATCGACTTGCCAAACTGCTGTCGTTCGCTGGTGTAGGCGAGCGCCGCGTCGAGCGCACCGCGCGCGATGCCAATCATTTGCGCGCCAATGCCGATGTCGTCCTTCGTTCAAAGTCTCAATGGAGACTTTGTAACCCTTACCCGCCTCGCCCAGCACGTTCTCTTTCGGAACCCGGCAGTCAGTCAGGATCAACTCGGTGGTGGACGAAGCGCGAATGCCAAGCTTGTTTTCTTTCTTGCCGACGGAGAAACCCGCGAAACTCTTTTCCACGATGAACGCCGTGATGCCACGATAACCGGCTTCCGGATTAGCGTTGGCAAACAACACGAAAATCTCCGCTTCGTTGCCGTTGGTGATCCAGAGCTTTTGTCCGTTGAGCACAATAGTGGTCGCCTTTATCGACGGCGCGTGTTTGCATCGCAAAGGCATCCGATCCCGAACCGGCTTCGCTCAAGGCGTAGGCGCCGACGTTTTCCGTTGCCAGCCGCGGCAAGTACTTCGCTTTTTGTTCCTGATTGCCCCAGCGCATGAAGGCGTTGTTGACCAGCGTATTCTGCACGTCGACGAGCACGCCAACTGAAGCGTCGACCCGGGACAACTCCTCAACGGCCAGAATCGCGGTGAAAAATGACGAACCCGCGCCGCCAAACTCTTCCGGCGTTTCGATGCTCATCAAGCCGAGCTCGAAACATTGCTTGAGCAGCGCCGGATCGAGCTTCGCTTTTTCGTCCATCTCCTCAACGCGCGGACGCAGTTCGCCTTCGGCAAACTCACGCACGCTGTTGCGAAACATTTGCTCGTCTTCGGAAAGGGTCGTTAACGGCCGACCAGCAAGCTCTTCAATAGCGGTCTGAGACTGACTCATCTCCATCTCCATCCCAGCCGGGCTGCCCGGCCGGGACCCGGGCCTTACTCGCGCGAACTGTTTAGATTGAACCCGTGCATCATAATCAACGCAAAGTAAAAGGCAAAAGCAAGCTGAGTCCAAAGTCCAATGTCCAAAGTCCAATGTCTGCGAAGCGGTTCAAATCCCCTCGCGTTTCTTACCCGGACTTTGGACTTTGGACCTTGGACTTTGGACGATCTAGCGGATGGCCGAAGCGGCCGCGGTACTCGCCCGAGACCAGGAAAGCTTTGACCATCTCGGCACGGCGAAAGTCGCCGCCAAACTCCTCAAGCTTTTGCAGCCAGAAGTTGTAACCGTCGAGATTGGTGTTGGGTGGATCGCTGGGATTCCTTTGCAGGTAGCCAAAGTATTGCATCAGGACGAAGGCGGGATTTAGTTGTCGCCCAGTGAAGCCCTGGCTTTCCGCCACCCGGCGCAGCACCCGGCCGCGTGCTGGAATATCTTCGCTGTTGGCGGCGCCGGCAAACTCCGCGACCGCCGCCGCGAACTCGTTTCCGACAGCGTGGCGCCGGAGGTTACGTTGAGGCGGTTGACAAACTCAGTGGGCGTAAGTTCAAGCGGGTAGGCGTCGCTGAACCTTGCACGTCCAACGAAGCTTTCAATCAGCGCGATCTTGTTTGCCTCGAGCTTGTCCTGCCAGCCGGCAGTGTTGACGATGACGTCCTCGCCGATGGTGCGCGTGTCCAACAGAAACTCCTCGATATGCAGCGGCGGTTGATCATAGGCGGCTTGATAGAGGCGATAAACCAAAAACCCTGTCTCCTGAAACTCAATCGAAAGAAAGAAGGCCGCCGAAACGTTCATGCGCCGATCAGCAATGCAGTCCGCGTTGGTCCCACAACTTGCGATCTGATTCGACCAGAAGTCGAGCCCCTCGGCATCTGCCTGGCGATTGAGGAAGTCGCGATACTGCTGGCGAACGAAGAAGCGCGCGCCGTCAATCGGATTCTCGGACGTCTCGCTGGTGTCGTTGTCGACGATGGTGAAGGTCGCGCTGCTGTTTTCGCCGGGCGCGCCGCCGATGGGATTGTTCAGTTCCAGAGTGAGGCTTTCGTCGCCTTCAACGTGAGTGTCGTTAATGATAAGGACGTTGAAACTCTTGCTTGACTCGCCGGGTGCGAAGGTAAGTTTGCCGATTACGGGAATGACGTCGCTGCGCTGCTCGGCTGAGCCGTCGTTGGCCTGATAGGTCACTTCTGCTTCCTCCGAGGTGTCGCCCTGACGATCTACGGTGACGCGTTAGTGTCCGCGAATCTTCATCGGCAGTGTAACTAGCAGAGCTGAAGTCGAACTCTTTTAGCGTGCCCTCGAAGTCGGCGAGCTGATTACCGCTGAGATTGTTGAAGGTCAGGCTGGCTGGCGAAAAGGCATAGTTCCTTTCTTCGGCTCCAGCGTGTAACTCCCTTCGGCCAACACTGTGAAAGAATAGTTTCCGTCTGCGTCAGTTGTGGTAACGGCAGACTGTGAACCACCCAGTGTAACCGTCGCTTCTGGCGAGTCCATCGCGGTTGGCTGTCAGCCGACCACTAAGCGTGTAGTTCACGAGGGCGCCCACAAAGGTCACGGTTTGATCTGATTGCAACTCGCCGGTCGGCGCGCTCGCAGGCGAGAAGCTGTAATTCTGTTTCGTCGGCGTCAGTGTGTAATTGCCCCGGCGGGCACACCGCTGAACGTCGCCATGCCGGTCGAATTGGTTCGTGCCGCTGGCTTGATATGGCCCGAAAGCGCAACGGCCACACCGGGAATTCCATTTCCAGTGGCGTCGTTCACCCGCACATTGACGACAAAGCGCTTAAGCGGTTGCGTTGAAGTCGGCGAGCTGATTACCGCTGGAGGTCATTGAAAGTCAGGCTCGTCGGCGAAAGACGTAGTTGGTTTTGTCGGTGTCAAAGTGTAATTGCCTGCTGCCAACACCGTGAAAGAATAATTTCCGCCTGCGTCCGTTGTCGTGGTAGCAGCCTGTGAACCGCTCAAGGTGACTGCTTGCCGCGAGACCATTGCCGTCGAGTTCTGACGCGACCACTAAGCGTGTAGTTCACGAGGGCGCCTCGCAAAAGTCACGGTCTTATCTGAGTGCAGCTCGCCTGTCGGTGCGCTCGTGGGTGAGAAGGTGTAATTCTGTTTGGTCGCCGTAATCGTGAAGTTGCCGCCGGCGGGTAGAGCGGTAAACGTAACTCTGCCTGACGAATTCGTAGTACCCAACGCCTGTTGTGAACCGGAAAGCGCAACGGCTACACCCGAGAGGCCACTCCCCGCTGCGTTGTTTACTTGAACGCTGACGGCGAAGCGCTTGAGCGTGGCGTTGAAGTTGATGGTTCGGTTGCCGTTTGGCGTGGTGATTGTTGGCACCGGTAGAGCAAAAGTGTGAGTTGATGTGGCTCGGGGCAGAGTGTATACGCCGCTCGTCGGCAATTTAGTGAAGACATACTTTCCGTCCGGGCCGGTTTGGGTTGTCACTGTTTGTGAACCGCCGAGCGTCATGAGCACGCCGGGCACCACCGCGCCGTTTTCGTCAGTTATCGTTCCCGAGATGGAAAAATCAGGCGCCGGCACAGTCGCCAAATAGGCCATGAGCGCGGCACGTTGTCCGCTGAGGCACGCGGCATTTTCGCCGCACTGCAGCAACCGATCCGACCAGTAGAAGTGCGCGGCCGCATCGGGTTCATGGCCAAGCAGAGTGGTGAATTGCTGGCGCACGTACTGGACCGGATCGTCGTCAGGGTTCGTCGTAGTGATAACCTTCGTGTCCACCGCCTGCGAGACGAGAGAAGTGTAGACCGAATCGATCACCGTAAGTTTCGCGGTATCGACGTCCGCGAGGATCCGGTTGGCGTCTTCCACACACTCGACGCGATCGAGGATCGCGTTGGCGACGCCCAGGATGTTGATGGCGGCGTCAGCGTTATGGCTCCAACCGTAGTGGGAGTTCTCAATCAGCACCTCGACGCGGGGCATAAAAGTAGTTGCCCGAGGTGCCAAGGTTGGAAACGTTCATGAACAGCCCTGAGACGTAGACCAGGTCCGATCGGAGCGCTTGGTGGCAGGAAGTGATAGGGAACGCTCGAGAGTCCACCGATGGCTCCCTCGTCGAGGAATACATTCCTGATGACTGCCTCGCGGCGCGGAGAATCGTTTTGCGGCGTCTGGGCATTGCCAATGCTGATCCAGGAAAACGGAGCACCAATACCGAGCTTCGCCATACAACTCGGCGCGCTGGCCGTAGTCGGCAAAGATCGAGTCGGAGACGCTGATGCCTTTCCACTCGATATTCTCCACGACGGAACCATACACTCCGCTGTTCCCGGTGCATCCCAAAAACACAGTCTGTTTCAAATTGAAGTGACTGCGGACGATTTGCAAAATGCTGCCGCCTGGGATCAGGCTGCTCAAACCGTAGAACTCTGAGTGTTTGATGGTTGCTTCCCAAACGTCAGTGAGCGCGAGCGTGATAAATGCGTCAGTGCTAATTGCCGGCGTGCCGATAAAGGAGATGTCCTGGAGCAGGAAACTCTCGAGGCCGCTGATGTTGATGGCAATCACCTGGTCGCCGGTGCGCGGCGCAAACTCCGACAACAGGCCAAGGCCCGCAGTCAATTCGCTTCCGTTCGCAGTTGGCGGTGGGACCGGAGTCGACGACTCCACACCGACGATCGAGACTTCAGCGGCTAGCCCGGCAAAATCCTTTGGACCCCGGTGACGATGGCGTAGCGACCTGCGGGCACAAACAACGTGCCGCCACCCGCCTCACCGATGGCGTCCAGCGCGGCTTGCAAAGCCGGCCCATCGTCCGCGACACCGTCGCCTACGGCGCCAAAGTCCGTGAGAGTGAAAGTCGGAGGCGCGCTGGTCAGGGTGGAAAAACTACGGACCGCCTGAGCTGACGAGGCGTTGGCACTTGCAGCCGGTTTTGCTGACGCCGACGTGCGCACACACAGAATCAACAATATGAAACAGAGGACTTGCTTTTTTGCATACACACCTCTGAAGGACTCCGCGGCCCCGGTACTTGCGTACTTGGGAAGGGCCGAACGGGGGCAAGGCATGGACTTAATCTCAGGCATGCTCGAGGTTTTCAGCACGCAACCGGGGGAAGTGGCGTGACCGCTCCAAAGCTTGAGAGCAATTCCAGTTTATGCGCGTGTTGCGATGTTGGGGGCCAGCCCTTTTTGAACCAGGCTCCTCACCGCGTGTGGGGCTTTAGACGCTTAACCACCCGGAATGGTTGGAATTAGAAGGGGAAATTGCGGTCTTTGCGGACTGCCGAAATTGTTGGACCGTGTGATACGGTAGTTTTGTTACTGCCAAAACCTGGAACAGAGGACCCGAACAGTTGGAACACGAAACTGGCCGTGAGGTTGAATCAGCCGCTCAGACGAACGACGACGACGGTCAGCTCAAGCAGGCCCGGAATCGGAAGCTGGCGCGCTATGGAGTGCTCTTTGCGTTTTTGGGAATCCTGCTCTTTGCCTACTTCGTAAGAAAAGCAGGCGTCTCCGAGATCATGCTCGGCATCAGGCGACTGGGTTTTGGGTTTCTGCTCATCCTTGCCATCTCTTCGCTGCGCCAAATGGCCCGCTCGCTGGCGTGGACGCGCTGTTTTGAAGCGCCCTACAGTTTGCGCTTTCGCGATGCTTTTGGCGCCAGAGTAATGGGTGACGCGCTCGGCAATATTGTACCGCTGGCCAGCGTGGCAGTGTCTGAGCCTTCAAAAGCTGCGTTTGTTACTGATCGCGTGCCGCTGATGGCGAGTCTGGCGGCGTTGGCGCTCGAAAACATTTTCTACAGTCTCTCAGTGGTGCTGCTGATCTTTTCCGGCACGGCAGCGCTGTTGTTGAGTTCTCGCTACCCAAGCCACTGCGCTACGCCAGCATCGCCGCGTTGGTGGTCACGCTTGTCATTGCGCCGCTCGGGTATCTCGTCATTCGCAAACAGTTGAGATTCTTGAGTGGTCCAATGTCGTTCCTGGCCCGGCTTGGTATCGCGCGCAGCTGGCTGGAAAAGGGAATACCACGGGCGCAAACTCTCGAAGATCGCATCTACCGTTTCTACGGCGGCAACCGTAAGCGGCTGGTCTGGATATTCCTGCTCGAGATTTGTTTTCACCTGGCCGGTATCCTGGAAATATACGTAACGTTGTCCTTCATCAGCAGCGTTGTCGCCCCGACGTTGCTTACTGCCTTCATCCTCGAATCAGTCAACCGGGTTATTAACGTTGCTTTCAAGTTCATGCCTTTTCGCATGGGCGTTGATGAAGCCGGCACCGGAATGCTTGCCAAGGCGCTCGGGTTTACTGCGGCCATAGGCGCGACGCTGGCGATTGTGCGTAAAGCCCGAGACCTGTTTTGGACCATCGTCGGCGTGGCCTTAATGGTGAGGCGCGGCTTGTCGCTGAAGAAACTCAGCCAGCAGAACGCGGCAGCGGTCGCCGGGGCTAATCTGAAGCGAGAAGCGATACCGTCAGCTGGTGATGCGGGTTAAGGATCAGGAAGCGCGGCCAGACCTATTCATAAGCCAGCGCGCTGACGGCGTCGAGATTTGACGCGCGCCAGGCAGGATACACGGCCCCGAGGCCGCCGCCGGGAATTCCGATCAACGCGGCTGTCAGTCCCCAACCCCAGCCAAACTCAAAAAGAGCCCGTAGACCTGATGGATGGCGTAGCCGATTGCAAACGATAGAACAAAGCCGGCGACCAAACCCAGCAGGCTAATCAACAGCGCCTCTGACTCGATGATGAAGACGATGTAACGCCGCGACGCGCCGAGCGCCTTCAGGATTCCAACCTCTCGCGTACGCTCCGTTATAGTTGTGTACATCGCCAGCATCACGACCAGCGCGCTGACCACCGCCGCCAGTCCCACGAGGATACGCAAAAACACGCCGAGGTAGGGAATCGTCTTCTCCAGGCTCGTGAACAGGTCGCGAGTCAGTTGAATCTTATTTCCCGGCAGCGCCGCATCGATTCGTTTGGCCACCTCGACCTGCTGATCGGGGTTTTGCACTTTGACCATGACGTAGGTACATTTTCCGGGAGACTCCAGTGCCTCCTGCATCGCTGCGAGTGTGATCTTCACGCGCGAGCCTGATTCGGGCGAGTATATCCCGACGATCCGGTATGGCTTATCGCCGAAGAGTTTCAGCGTTTGGCCAAGCTTCAGCTTGTTGTTGCTCGCCTTCACTTCATCAATAACAACTTCGTCCGCCGCCTGCGGTGACCGGCCCGAGTCAAGCTCAGCCCGTTGACGCGTGCCATGGGGTCCCAGTCCACGCCTTCGATTTGCTCAAACCCAAACCCCTTGCCGCCCTGAGACAAATATCTAATGACTGGCCATGCATCGGCCACGCCTTCGATTTGCTTCAAGCTTTCCACGTACTTGGTGCTAAGGTTGGAGGTAGAGCTAGTTGGCCCCATCGATCCTGGTCGCGTGAAAATGATCTCGGCTCGCACATTTGACCCGCGCCGCTGGAGGTCATTGGACATGCCGCGAGCCAGTCCGGTAAAAGCATCACCAGGCAAACGCCCAGGGCGACCCCCGCAACGCTGACGAGCGTGCGAATGGGTCGTTGACGAATGTTAGAGACGACTAGATTGTCCATGCGGGCGACAACGATAACATTGGTTCTGCGGAGTCCAAAGTCCAACGTCCAAAGTCCAGGTCCGGGCAGTGGTACAGTTTGCTTTGCGCTCTTTTGCGAAAGCCTTTGCCTGCCTGGCGGTAACCGCAAAAACCAAAGCAAAACCGCAAAGGTCGCAAAGCAAAACGCAAAGTTCCGCAAAGAAATCCGTTTCACTCTTCAAACTGCACCACTACCGTTCGGTGACTTGATTGGACTTTGGACCTGGACCTGGGACTTTGGACTACTTTTAGGGGAACGTGGGTGCTGACCACGAAAGCTAACTCTCACCTTGAGGCTGAGGAAGCAACTGATCGTGAATCTTTAGCGCCGCAGTTTGCTCCAGAGTTGAGCCCGGATAGCCGTCTCAGGTGGATCGTGATTGCGGCGTTGACGGTGCTGGTTATTGTCGGCCTCGCGTTCCGCACGAGCAGCCTCGCCGCCATCGGCTTTGCTGAAGACGAAGTGAACAAAGTTGAAGCGGTCGAGGCGTATGGCCGGGGCGACATCACCGCGAATGCTGAACATCCGATGCTGATGAAGGCTCTGATGTTCCTTTCCATGACGGGTCTGGGTGGAGCCAGGCAGGCTCGCCGATGAATTTGCGCTGCGTTTGCCAAACGCCGTCTTTGGGGCGTTAACCGTAATCCCGCTGTTCCTGCTGACGGCGGCGTTCTTCGATCGTTGGACCGGACTGATTGCCGCAGCGCTTTGGGCTGTCGGCGTCAACGCGATCACCTACAACCGCATTGGCAAGGAAGACACGCTGCTCGTCTTCTTCATGCTCTTCGCGTTCTATTTTTATTTGCGAGCCAAGCAGACTGATACGAGGGACGGACCACGACGAAAGCGAAACTACCTGCTGGGTGGAATTTCATTTGGACTGATGCTGGCCTCTAAATACTTTCCTCACTACTTCGGTCTGAACCAGCTCTATCACCATAACTTTCACGTGCGGAAACGCAAGCCTGGCGAGCCGTCCGGCAAGACGCCGGGACTTTTACCTGGCGATGCTGGTTGCTTTTCTGGTGGCCAATCCGCCGGTGCTGTTGCCGCAGGTTTGGTCGTACCTGAACGCGTACATGGGAGAGAAGCTGTTGGTTCATACGGGTTATCTCTTCGCCGATCACCTTTACAAAAATAACGTGTCGCGATCCCCTTCTGGGGCACGCCCATGTATTTTTATGTACTCTACATGGCGATCAAGATCCCGTTGCTCGTGTTGGGCTCCTTCGTCGTTGGTTTTGTTGTTTCGGTCAAACGCCGCAGCCACCCAGGTTATGCATTTGCGCTCTTCATGTTTCTGTTTTGGATTGTTCCGTATTCATTCGTTGGCGCGAAATGGTTGCGCTACACCCTGTCGCTAATGCCCTTCGTTTACATGCTGGCAGCGATCGGTATCGTCGAGCTGATCAGGTTGGTGAGCCGGCGCTTGAACTCCAAACAGATCCGCGTGCTGGTAGTCGCGCTTATCGTCGGCGTCTTGGTCGGGGTTCCGGCCTGGCTCGCTTACAAAGTGGGGCCGCACTACGCGCTCTACACCAACGCCCTAGGCGCGAACAAAGTGGGGTATTTCTTCCCGCATGACGAGTTTTACGACGACGGTCTGCGCGAGGCGATCAAGTTTGTGTGCGACACAGCGGCGCCTGGGGCAATCATCGCGCACGAGACGCCCGCCGCCACTCGTTATTATCTGGAACAGTTTCGGCGCACCGACCTTAACTCCAAAGCGATCTCGGCCCCGGAGTTCGACGTAGCGAAAACGTCCGGCCCGGCCTATTTTATTGTGCAACGAGGTCGAACGTATTTCGAGAATCGCGACAAGCTGGCGTTCATTCGGGCCAACTTCAGGAAGGTCCACGAAGTTTCGATCAACGGCATGACGGCGGCAGAGGTGTTTTCTAAATAGTCCAAAGTAGAAGATTAGTCCAATGTCCAAAGTCCAAACGTCAGCAGCAGTCTCAGCGTTCGACCGCCAGAATCTACTGTTCAGAGGTTCCAAAGCCCGCCCGTCCAGACAGACGTTGGACTTTGGACATTGGACGTTGGACTTTCCTTCGAGCGTTGTTGATTGTCGTGCTGCTCGTCGCATTTTCCGTCGACCGGCGGCGCGCCCGCGCGCATTCATATCGTGGTGCTCGGTACGACCGATCTCCACGGCAACATCTTTCCAACCGATTACTACACCAACAAACCAGACAATCGGGGTCTGGCAAAGATCAGCACGCTGATTAAGCAGGTCCGTAAGGAAACCGGAAACGTGCTCCTGATCGATTCGGGCGATACGATTCAGGGAACGCCGCTCGAGTACTATCACAACAAGAAGAACAACTCGCCGCCCGATCCCATGATGCTGGCTATGAGCGCTTTGCATTACGACTCAATGACGGTCGGCAACCATGAATACAATTTCGGTTTGCAGGTGCTCGAGAAGGCGCGTAGCGAAGCGAAGTTTCCCTGGCTGTCCGCAAACACCTACAACCAGGGCACGAATCAAACTCACTACCGGCCATACGTCGTAAAGGAAATCGCGGGCGTGCGCATCGGCGTGCTGGGGCTGACGACACCGGGGATTCCCAACTGGGAAAACGCACCAAATTATGCAGGGCTGGAGTTTCGTGAGCCGCTCGGCGAAGCGAAGAAGTGGGTGCCGGTGCTGCGTGGTAAGGAGCGCGCAGACGTGGTGGTGATCGCGATGCACATGGGCCTTGAAGCAGATTTGCGGACGGGCGAAGTCAATCCCGGGCAGGTGCTGAATGAGAATCGAGCGATCGCGATTGCGCGCCAGGTGCCGGGCGTCGATCTGATCTTCATGGGCCACACGCATCGCGACAATCCATCCGTCACAATCAACGGCGTCCAGCTCATTCAGGCAAACTATTGGGGCCGTCATCTGGCCCGCGTCGATTTGTATTTGGAGCACGCCGCCCAACCCGGACAGGGTTGGCGCATCGCGCGCGCGCGGCCCGCACGATTCCGGTGGATGATCGCGTCGCCCCCGATCCGGAAATTCTGAAACTTGGCGAGCCCTACGATCGCGAGACGCAAAGCTGGCTGTCGCGCCCAATTGGCGAAAGCGCTGCCGAACTGACGGCGGCGGAGGCGCGCTTCCGCGACACCGCAATTCTGGATTTGATTCAGCGAGTGCAAATGGAAGCCGGCAAAGCTGAGGTGTCCATGGCTGCTGTCTTCAATCCGGAAGCGCGTATTGCCAAAGGGCCGGTTACCGTGCGCGACATCGCCGGGCTTTACGTTTACGAAAACACGCTCGTGGTTTTGGAAGTGACCGGGCAGCAGTTGAAAGATGCGCTCGAACACTCGGCGAAGTACTTCCGTGCTTACGAACCCGGCAAGACTCCGGCTGAGCTGGTCGACGAAAAATTCCGGCGTACAACTTTGATATTGCCGAGGGCGTCAGCTACGTACTCGATATCACCAAACCCAGCGGCCAACGAATTGAGGATCTGCAATTCCGGGGAAGCCACTCGCGCCGACACAAAAGCTGCGCCTGGCGACCAACAACTACCGGGTCAATGGCGGCGGCGGCTACACGATGTACAAAGACGCGCCAGTGGTCTACCGTTCGAGCGAAGAGATACGAGAGCTGATCATCGATTGGGTTGAGCGCCACCACACGATTCCAACCGAGCCGACGAACAACTGGAAGATCGTCCCTTAAGACAGTCCAAGTCAACGTCCAACGTCCAACGTCCGCGACCCCAACCTGACTTTGGACATTGGACTTTGGACGTGGCTTCTGCCAACCAAATCGGCCCGCTGCGTGTCTATTGAGACAGTAGAATGCGCTTTGCTTTCCTCGAGGTACTCTACGGTTTTGACTGAAGACGAATTAATCAAGCAGGCCCAGGCCGGCGAACCCGAAGCTTTCTGTTCGCTCGCTCGCGGCTATGAGCGTCGCATCTATTCGCTGGCGTTCCACTATTGTCGCGAGCGCCAGGACGCTGAGGATCTGTCGCAGGAGGTTTGGCTCAGGGCGTACGCCGCGTTAGCCACCTTCCGATTCGAGTCGAGCTTTTACACCTGGCTGCGACGGATCACGATCAACTGCTTCCTGAATCATCGCCGCCGTCAGGATCGCGTGGGATCGTTCCCTGGTCCAGATCGTTTGCTGACGATGACACTGTCGATAGGCAAGCAACCGACACTGCCTCCGAAACCAGAACCACCGGCTGGGAGACTACCCTGCAGAACCGGCTGGCAGTTCAACAGGTTATGCAAACACTGTCGGAGGTAACGCCACACCAGCGTCTGATCTTCCTACTGAAGCATCAGGAAGGGATGACTTACGAAGAAATAGCCAAAGAGCTTGGTTGCTCGCTGGGAACTGTGAAGAAGTCGGTCTCGCGAACGGTCGCGAAACTTCGCGAGAAGTTGGGAGTCAACAATGAAACGGAGAATTACGTCTCGTACGCCGCGGCCGGAATATTGAGGTAGGAGCTCAGGAAATGCACAACTGCAAATTGACGAGAGACGGTTTGATCGAGCTAGCGCTGGATGACCTTTCGCCGGCTACGTCGGCGCGATTGCAAGCAGAGTTGAAAGACTGTCCGGCGTGCCAGGAGGAGTTTGCCACGATCAGGAGCACGCTGCGCACGTCTCGGCAGGCGCTCCAGTCTGCGTTGCCCGCCGAAGACTTTTGGCCCGGCTATCACGCGCGACTCGAGGCGGCTCTCGCCACCGGCCTCGCGCGGCCAGGCGAAACCTCTTTGCCCGACGCGCGGTTTTCTTCCGGCTCGCGTGCCTGGTTGGCGTGGCGAGGCCTGCTGACCAGTTCGGTACGTGTGCCCGCGCCGTTGTTCGCGGCGCTTCTGCTTCTGTTTGGAACGTCCGTTTTCTTCGCGCTGCACTACTACCCCACGCGGGCTGCCCGCGCGGGGACCCCGGTCTCGCGCGGCGCGGGGACCGAGAAATCTCTCACCCCAACGTCCACTGAATCGACCTCGGCGTCGACGAAGATTGTCGAGGTGCCGGTGATTAGGGAAAAGGTGGTGACGCGCATCGTTTATGTCGAGACGAGTCGTCATCCGCGGAATGCTCCGAACTATGCGAACGACGGAAATGCCTTGCCGGTGGACGGCGTGAACAGTGGAGTTGCTCGCCTTCGCCCGGAACCGCGTAACGCCGTGATGAGCCTCGCCGGGTTTAAGCCGACGGACGAGGTTAAGTTAACGATCATCAAAGGAAGTGAGCCGAAATGATCAGCAAGCTCTTGGTCCTCGCCGTGACGCTGCTCCTGTGGGCTGCGCCCGGGCAAGCGCAGGAGATCACCAACCGGCATCTGGTCGTGCCGCTGGCCGACGGAGGCTTTGTGGCCTTCAAAAGCGAAACTGCCTGGACCGGTGCAAACAAGTCGACAACCAAAACGCAGGAACTGCCGGCGGAGTTCAAGTCAGAAGCTTTCATTGATGGTGACCGCCTGCATCGTCTGTTGGTGGATGCGGCCGGCAAATATGTTTTTGGTTACGATTTGGTGATTGAGGCTGACCGCGCCACGAAGCAGTTTAAGATTGTGGTCAAACCGCTCAGCGTAGAGATCGAAAGCAAACTACCCGCGCGAACGACCGAGACCAGGGCCGGCCGGGACCTGGCAGGATTTCCACCGTCAAGCGAAACCAGCGATCCGCAAGTTCTGGAAGACGGCGATTCGTTCGCGCTCGACCTGCTGATCAACCCGAACACCGGAGTGAAGATCGTAGACTTCGTCAAAGTCTCGTTCGATCGTGCAAACCTCGACAATCCGGCAACGCTGCCGCGAGACTTCACGCTCGATGCCGTGGCTTTGACGGTCGTTGAGTTCAGGCTGTTGCGCGACGGAAATCTCGTCGCCGCCGGCAAGCCCAAAAGTAATTTCGGCGGCCCGTTGCTTTGGTGCTACATCGAAGGACGCGGCCGCTTCATCTCTTTCACTCGTGCCGCGTGATGGGTACGACTTTCAGAAAGTCGGGATTATTGAGGGCAACCGGATCGAGTTTACGGTGAAGGGTGAACACTATGAGTGGCTCTCCGGTTCACCAATTCTGCGCGATGGCGGCGCCTGGAACCTTTGGGTCCTGCACGATCCAAAATATGTCCCGTTTGATCTGGACCTGACTCAGAAGAAGGAAAAGAAAGAAAAGAACAAGTTAGAAAAGTTAGACGATTCAATCAAAGCCGCTCAGCAGCGGGCCGCCAGGATCGGCGACCCCACTGCGAGCACTTTTCAGAAACCGCCCCCGGCGGAACCAGCCAACAGCAGCCAGCAGCAGCCGAAGCGTCTGCGCGTGATGGTTGGCGCCGCCGACAACATTGAGAATCTCTGGCCGAGGTAGTGGCGCTGACGCGCGGGCCACTGCCCATTAACGAGTTTCCCCAAAACTGAATTGAGGTGTGTTCTCCGGAAGTGGAAGGCTCTCGGGGCAGGGTGAAGTGTGCCCAACAAGTGTCTCCGGCGGGCGCGCGTTCAACCGGAGAGCGACGTTCAACGAATTCAACTGGGCACGATCCTTAACTTTGAAATTCTCTGTGCCCCCTTCGGTGTTCTCGGCACCCTGTGGTGAATATCACTCAGAGGTTCGTTCGCCGCAGAGACGAAGAGGACTCGAGGGGGCACAGAGAACTTCAAGTGAGGACGCGCTGCCCTGCAACCAAGGGAGATAAAACATGAAGAGAAGGAATCTTTGGGCGGTCGTAATTAGTCTCGCGATCGTGATGTGGCTGTCGCCGAGTTACGTCACGGCGCAAACGCAGTCTGATGAAGTACAAAAGATCGAGGTCGGCATCCATTTCACTTCACTTACCAAACCAAACTTCGGCGGCGCTTCGAGCGAACCCGGAGTGGGCGCGCGGTTTACGTTCAACTTCAATCAGCAGCGTAGCGTTTGAAGCAGTGGAAATTTCTTTCCACACTCATGTAATTTCTGCGGCGGCAATCTGGGTGATAACAGTGGAATCATCGAGCAGGGCCTCTTCGGCGTGAAAGCCGGCAAGCGTTTTGAGAAATGGGGGATATTCGCAAAGGCCCGGCCCGGGTTACACGTTTCGGTCAGGGTCAAACTATTTACACAATTAACGGCATCGGGCCCTTCGGCTTCCAGTTAGCCTGGTGCGAAAGGGCCAGTCAAACTTCTCAGCCGACCTCGGCGGCGTGTTCGAATTCTATCCGACGAAACACATCGTGACGCGTTTTGAAGCAGGCGACACGCTGATTCACTACGGCAGTCGCCAAACAAATTTTCTGAGCTTCGATCTAACGACCGGTACTCCGAGCCTGATTCCGTTCAGAACGCAGTCAGAAACGCGGCACAATTTTCAATTCGTCGCTGGCGTGGGGTGGCGGTTCTAAGACCGCGTCAAAGTCCAATGTCCAAAGTCCAAAGTCCGCGGTGGTAGCTTGAGCGTGGGCTTTGGACGCCGCACAGGAAGTTAGAAGACGTTGGACGTGAAGTCAGAACCGGGAGCGGTAGCGACCGGGTCATGAGACACGTCAAGTCCAACTTCCAGGTGTGACAGTCATCTTGACCCAGCGGACTTTGGACATTGGACTTTGGACATTGGACCATCAAGAGCCAAACGGCAACCCGGGGCATTGGGTTGCCGTTTTGGCTTCTTAACAACCAGCGGCGAGCAGGGGTGCCCGGTGGCTGTTGCGCGGGGAGCGCTGCGGGAACTTGCGGGAACGTTGCGGGTTACCTGAGCCTGGCGACTACCTCGATCGTTTCGTAAGTGCTCTTCGCGGCGTCGCTCTGCGGTGACAGGCTGGCCAATTCGTCTTCAATGGTCCGCTCTTCCTGCGACTTCAGCATTAGGCGGCCCGTCTTGTCGGCGCCGTCCCAAACTTCCGCCAGAAAATAGCGCTGGCCGTAGACGTGAAACACCAACCTGGCGACCGAATTGTCTTTGGCTCTTTCGATTGGGTCACTCAGCCGCAGGACTGAGACGTTTTGATCGGCGCTTTGGATCAACAGCGCCCGACTGTCGGCGCTAAGTGCCTTCACCGTGTATTGACCCGCCGGCAGAATCTTGTAGCCGACGCTGAATTCAAATGGAATATCCGCGACCACCAGGTGCGAGGCCTGGGCGTTGGCGGAGACGGCAGCAGCGGCGAGCGCCAGTACCACTACGAGCAGCAACATCGTGAAGCTTTTGAGAAATTCGTTTTTCATCTTTCTCCTCTGGGCCTGATCGGCCTCTTGACAACGCTTGAAAATTCTACCTTCCAACTCCGCAGGACGCCCGGCGAGCCTCTGGCGGCGTCCTGCTTAGCGATCGTCAATCGTCAATCGTCAATCGTCACTCGCTCAACTGTTTCAAGTTTCCGGTTGAGCCACACCGCTCCATTGCCATCCTTGTGCCACGCCTGCTCGGCTTTGCCTTAGGAGACCTGTGGTGCCTAAGCGAGGCAGCAAATACGCGGCATTCGTTGCGGAGCGCTGGCAAGGTGTTGCCTGCAGGCACGTCAGCGGCTGACCGCGAGTCTATCCCTTTAGATAGCGCTAATATCTGATGAGATAGTTTGCTGGTCGTTGCCGGGGGCACCTGGCTATTGCCGCCGGGGCGACAGTGCGCGTACGCTTGGGCGCTCAAAACACCACAGCTCACTCGATTCCGATGAATCCGGCGACTGACTGCCATTTCCGGAAGGCTGAAGGGCAATGTCTTCACGATTGAAGACTCGCCGGTCGTTATTGGTCGCGACCGAACGGCCACTCTCTGCATCGCCGACGCTTCCATCTCCCGCCGCCATTCGCAGATAGACAAGGAAGACGAGGAGTTTGTCATCCTCGATCTCGAGAGTCTCAACGGCACCTTTGTTAACGACGTGCCGGTGAAGCGACGTCAACTGCAACACGGACGACCGCGTGCGCATCGGCGATGCGCAGTTTCTTTCCTGCTGCACGATGGCGACGTCGTTCCGAAATCGAGCGAGGTTCGTTTCGACGACGCGCAAATTGTCAGCGGCTCAACCCTGCAGGTCAGGTTCGATGACGCGCTTTACCTGATGGCGCGTGACTTGAGCGCGCTGATGAAAGTCAGCACGACGATTAACGCAATTCGCGGCGTGGACGAGCTGCAGCAGACACTGCTCGAGTTACTCTTTGAAGTGGTGCCGGCAGAGCGCGGTGCAATCCTGCTTTGCCGACCCCGGCTCTCCGGAGCACATGCGCGAGTTTGCTTCAGTCTTTGGCCTGGATCGACGGCGCGGCCAGGACGCGAGTCGATCAGAGTAAGCAGCACGGTTACGCACTGGGTTTTGAATCACGGCGAGTCGCTGCTGATCAATAACCAGACCGGAGGTGAAAGACTTCGAGAAAGGCTGACAGTCTGATGTCGGAGCGGCCGGCGTCCGTGCTTGCGTTCCGCTCATGATGCTCGACCGCGCGCTGGGCGTTATTTATCTCGACACCAAAGAGCCTGAGGCTGTCTTTGACAAGGACCACCTGCAACTTGTATCCGCCATCTCCGCGATCACCGCCGTCGCGCTGGAGAACGCCCGCCACTTCGAATGGCTGGTCAGCGAGAATCAAAGACTGATCGCCGATTTCAATATCGAGCACAACATGATCGGCGAAAGTCAGGCTATGCGCGACGTGCTGCAATTCATTTCCAAGGTCGCGCCTACTGATTCGACCGTGTTGTTGTCCGGCGAGAGTGGCACCGGCAAGGAGTTGGCAGCGCGCGCTATCCATCAAAATAGTAAGCGCGCGGATAAACCGTTCATGGCGGTGAACTGCGCTGCGCTTAGCGAAGCGCTGCTCGAGAGCGAATTGTTCTGGTCACGAGCGCGGCGCATTCACCGGCGCGCTGGCCACGAAGAAGGGCCGCCTGGAGCTGGCCGACAGCGGCACGATGTTTCTGGATGAAGTCGGCGAACTTTCGCCCGACGCTGCAGGTGAAACTGCTGCGCGTTTTGCAGGAGCGCGAATTTGAACGCGTCGGCGGCACGCGCACGATCAAGGTCGGACATCTCGGCTGATCAGGTCGCGACCAACCGCAATCTGGAGGAAGCGATTGCGGCGGGCGAGTTTCGCCAGGACCTTTATTACCGGCTGAACGTGGTGAGCCTGGAAATGCCGCCGCTCAGAAATCGCCCGGAAGACATTCCGCTGCTGGCGCATTACTTCGCGGTGAAGTATGGCGAGAAATGCAATCGCCGGATCAGCGGAATCGCCGCGGCGGCTCGGGCGCGCTTGCTGGGTTACGATTGGCCGGGCAATGTGCGTGAACTGGAAAACGCGATCGAGCGTGCTATCGTGCTTAGGCACGACCGAACAGATTCTGGCTTGAAGACCTGCCGGAGTCTGATTCTGGAATCCGAGCCACTGGCGACGGCGCCAGTGAACGAAGTATCGCACGAGGCGGTGGCCCAAACCAAGAAGCAGATTATTCTGAGCGCGATGCAACAGGCGAAGGGAGTTACACCGAAGCCGCAAAGCTGCTCGGCGTGCATCCAAACTATCTGCACCGCTTGATTCGCAATCTGAACCTGAAAGACCAACTGAAGAAGTAATCTGCCACGGATTACGCAGACGTGAGGTCGATTTTCAAAACGTCTGCTGTTCGTTGTAATCTGCCTAATCTGTGGATGATCATGAATCGAATTCTATTACGCCCGCCAGCTTTGGCGACGTCTTCGAACTGCTGGACCGCTCTGACGTTCGTTATGTCGTGATAAGCGGCGTGGCGGTTGTGCTGCATGGCTATGATCGTCCGCTCGCTGATCTTGATATCGTCATTTCCGCGCGATGCCGGGTGAACCAGAGCGCGCGCAATACGCGTTGATGCTGGCGGGCTTCAGTGCCCAGCATCCAGTGCCGCTGGCGATGCTGCGGGTGTTACGGATGTTTGACCAGTCGCAAAGAGAAGTCGATGTGTTCGTCCGTTATCAGATCCCATTCGACGAGCTGTACGCCGCTTCAGAAACGATGATCGTCGGGCGCTGGCGCAGTTCGCGTAGCGTCGCTTGCGCATTTGCTTCGGGTCAAGAGAATGACCGCCCGGCCACACGACCTCGAAGACATCGCGGCGCTCGAGAACGTTGCGGCTGCCAAGAGTCGAGCGATCCGGATAAAATTTGCTTCGTGCAATAAAACTTACTTAGGAGCTTTGAAGATGACCGCGACCTTGACCGAGGAAGAGTTTTCCAAACACGTGAGACACGACGTTCCACGTCAAGTTCACCGACGGACAAATCGATCTGGAGTTGGATGAAGTGAAAGGCTACCGCAACAAGGCCGTAGAGCGTGAAGGGCATGGAGCGGTTCTCGGTCTACTTTCAGGGACCCTCTCAACCTCACACTGCCACAGCACGTCTTACCTGCTGGAACACGATCAGATGGGCGAGTTTGAAATATTCCTGGTGCCGGTTTCGCAAAGCGAACGCGGCTTTCGCTACGAAGCGGTCTTTAATTATTTCAAGAGAACAGTGAAGAGTGAAGAGTAATGAGTGAATGAGTTAAGCGACGACGACGCGACGACCGTGGACCGGCGGTTCGGCAGTCAGCGCTCGTCGGTCTGCTTCCTACTCATCACCCATGACTCATCACTGCTTTCACCTTCACCCTTCACAGCTATTTCGACTTGACTCTAATTGAGACTAGGGGTAGATTCTGCGCCGCATCATGCAAGATTAGTTGCAGCAGGAAATGCTGCCCGAGTTGTGCGGAACATTTAGCCGGTATTAGATCGCCGTCTTTTTCTTACTTTTTTCGGGTTATCCTGCCGTAGTTCCTCGCGCGATCGATATTCAGTTTTCTGGCTGAATTACCTGACAACTGGACACCCTTTCGTTTCTCATAATTGCGCCTCAGTTATGTGAGTTGGTCACCCTGACCGTCACTATCTGAGTCGTAGCTAACCGTAGATCCTTATCAAGGCCAAGAGGTTGTCGGCAGCTGACCGACACTCAACCGCTCGCGAATATCCCTCGATTATCACAAGGAGAAACACCATGAAGCCCACGCATCCCCAAGTTCACCACGTCCGTACTCGAAGACATTTCATTTCAAATTGCTCCCGATTGCCGCGACGGTCTTACTGGCAGTAGCTGTCGTGGTTTCAGTTCACTCGAGTAGTTCGCCGCCATCGACGGCAGAAGGGACAGCCGCCAAATCGGGTGAGAATTCGCGAGCCCTAGGAGGCGAATCGAAGACCAGACACACGACGGCGCTTCGCAGCCTGACTGCGCCACTCGCGCCTGCGGCGCTAATCGTCACGGCCTCGAAGGCCGACTCGTTGTTTACCGACGTTGATGGCGATCTTCAGGCCGATCCCGGTGACACTATTGAAGTACACCGTCAACATCAACTCGATTGGTGGCGATGCCACGGGCTTGACGTTCACCGACACGGTGGATCCCAACACTGCGTTCGTGCCGGGAAGTTTGACCGCGACGCCGGTGGCTGTTGATGACAGCTACGCCGCGACGGGAAACATTCGAATTTCAGTGGCCGCACCTGGCGTGCTCGGGAACGACTTTAACGGCGTACCGGCCGCAACGATTACAGCGCCGCCAACGACGAGCGCCAACGGCGGCGACGTGAGCTCTGGCCGCAGACGGCAGCTTCACTTACAACCCGCCGGCCGGCTTTGAAGGGACTGACACGTTCAGCTACACGTTGACGAATGCGCCGGGCAGCAACAACGCCACCGTCAGCATCACGGTCAGCGGCATGATCTGGTTCATCAACAACAACGCGTGCCGCTTGCACGACGCTGGCGGCGGGCTGTGGCCGCCTCACGAATCCATTCAGCAGCTTGTCTGCTTTCGCGGCCCTCAACAATGGCAGCCGGCAATAACCCGGCGGCCAACGACAATATCTTTCTGTATGAAAGCGCCATCGATTACGCCGGCCCCGTGACTCTGCTCAACGGACAGCGCTTTATCGGACAGGATGCCACGGCAAGTCTATCGACCATTACCGGGCTGACTCCGCCGGCCGGAAGCGATCCTTTGCCGGCTACCAACAGCGCTAACGGAACTATTGTTAATGTCACCACCGGAAATGCGATCACCGTTGCGTCCGGCAACACCTTAACTGGATTTACCGGAGGCAACTCGGCGACGGACATCACCGGTATCGGTTTTGGCACGCCTCACCATCTCCGACGTCACGCTCAATGGCCTCGGCCAGGCGCTCAATCCTGACTACCGGTGCACGCTCAACGCGACCTTCGGCAGCATTTCGTCAACCGACAGCGGCACCACCGGCATCAGCCTGATCGGCGTCGCCGGCAATCTCACGACCCCGACGACTACAATCACGAATCCAACGGGCATCGGCCTCAGTGTCGGCACCTCCAGCGCGATACTCAGCTTTGGCAACACGAGTTCAACTCTGTCCGGCGGCACCGGAGTTAGCCTGCTCACCAACACCGGCACCATCACCTTCGGCGCTCTTAATATTTCTCCCGACGCAAGCCAACGCGGATTGCTTGCCACCGATAACAGCGGCACCATCACGAGCACCAGCGGCGCAATCACCGCGAGCGGCGCAATCGCGGTCGAGATCACTCGCGGCCATCGGCACGACACCTCTGGCAATTTCACAGGCCAGTGTTTCTGCCAGCGGCGGTGTGAACGGCATCAAACTGACCAATGTTAGTGGCGGTTTCACCGTTGCGGGCGATGGTGGTGGAGCAAACAACGGTTCAGGCGGAACGATCTCCGGCGCGACCGCTGAAGGCGTTCTCGATAAGCACCGCGAGCAACATCAGCCTCGGCTACATGAACATTTCAAACAGCGGCACTGACGGCATCAACACTACGGCCGTAAACGGTTTCACTCTGAATCGTAGCAACGTCACTGACTCCGCAGGCACCGCATCCGACGACGGCGTTGTACTCGCGAACACCACCGGTACAGTCACGGTAGATAATTCCTTCATCACTAACAGTCCACACAACGGTTTCACCGTCGACAATAACAACACCAACATGGCGGGCTTCAACCTGACCAACACCACGATTTCATGCGCGAGCGGCCAACCGTGCCAGCCTTCAGGGTCTACCGGCAACGATGGACTCTTGCTGACAATGCGCGGATCTTCAGTACTAACGAGTGGACTAATCTCGGCTCTGCCTTCAGCGGCGTCAAGAGCGTTGGGGTTCAGATCCAGACAAGCGATACCGGCAGAATCGGAAGCAACTCCGGGGATCAATAACCGCCAGTATTACCGTCCAGAACAATACGTTTACCAGTAACGGACAGGGCGTGGACATTGATTCATCGCAGGTGTCGAACCTGACGTTCCAAGTCCTGAGCAACACCATCAACGGCATTTCCACCGCCAGCGGGGGCATCGGCAGCGGGACTGCTATTAATGTCTTTACGATCCGCCGGAGCAGACACCGGCCCAACGAGTCATACCTTTGTAGGGAAAATCGATGGAAACCTTATTGGAACGCAGGGAACGAACGACTCGGGCTCAGGGTTCGGTAGTGGCATCCGAGCCGTTGTGCAGGGAAGGGCGACCCAGGGAGTCGTTTCTATAACCAACAATACGATCCGCGAAGTTACAAATGCGGACATCATCACTGCCATTGGGCAAAATGGCGCCGGCTCCAGTCCTTCCGCGACTGCCCGGTTTAGGATCCTTAACAACAACATGCCTACGCCATCAGGGTCGAACCTGTCGTTCTGCGGTCCACCAAATACTCCTTGCGCGAGTAATGGAATATTCATACTTGCTGATGAGGGAT
>ERZ1370068.512-contig-10466_pt1 | contig 29013 bp, 45 predicted proteins | sample MGYA00561227_ERZ1370068 | MGnify/ENA primary metagenome ERZ1370068 (study PRJEB38410, sample SAMEA6850437) | metagenome | study: Metagenomic assessment of the ecological functions of the soil: analysis of the soil microbiota associated with the...
CGCTTTTTACGTATTGCCAGTTTATCCGCTCCACCACAATTCTGTAACGCCCGGCCCGGTCGAGTTCCACTCCACGACCAGCTCGTCCAGCCCGACATGGTCAACACCAGCAGCCCGACAAGGCGACCAGCTTGAGCAACCCCTCCAGCAGCTCATCATCCGCCGGCGACTCCCGCCACCGCGCCGGTTCGTCACTCACGGCGACGGCGTGCTCCTCTCAGTAGGGGGCGGGTCGGCGACAGGCCAGGGAAGGGTCCGCTGACTGGCCAGTCAGCGGGATTTTGTGTGTGACGCTCAACTCAAACGGGGAGCGTAGTCGCGGCTAGGCACCCTCCCGACTGCCAGTCGGAAGAAATCTCCCCGAGCTTGGGGTACCTGATTTTAGCGACCCTGCACGACCTGGTTCTCTGCCTTGGGAACGTTCGGAACGTTCGGGAAAAATGTTGTGAATAAAAATCAGCTATGGCCAGTCATGGCACCCTCCGTGCCCGTCGTGGCTCCGCCCCCCCTTCGGTTGCGGCTTGGTGGGCGCGCCGCCGCTGCGTCGAGGCTGAACCCGAAGCGGGCGTCGTTGGGGTTGGGTGAGATCCATTTGCCGTCGAGGTTGACGCCAGCCGGCGTCGATGAGTGCGGCGTGACGTTCGGTGTTGTTCATGCTGTCTGCTCCTCGGTCATCCGGCGCTGTAGTCGAGGTCGACTTCGCTGAGTTCGTCGTCCGGTTCGGGTGGCGGGTGGAGCTTCGTCCTCTGTCCAGCGAGTTGATCTCTGTCGGTTGCCGAGCTGGTCGTGCCCCGACCCTCGTCCCTCGCATAGGACGAGTGGACGAGGTGACGAGGGCAGCTCGTCCACTCGTCTGGACGAGTTGGGACGAGTTGGACGAGCAAAGTGGGGTATGAGCCCGCCGTTTCCCGACTTTCCACGTTGATGAGTCCCTCGCTCCACCGCTCGGTCCCGTGCCGCGAACGTTCAGATGTGGCCGTCAGACGCCTTTTTCGAGCGCGCTCTTCGCGAACAGCCGGGTCGTCCGTCAAAACCGGAGGACGGCGTCGATCAGCGCCTCGGCCTTGGTGTCTGGGTTCCGCCGGCGATGGTGAGCCTGCGGGGTCGGGGTCGTGTAGCCGGCGCAGTTGTTCGTGGGCTGGTCAGACGTCGCGTCGTGGCGGCGAAGTAGCGTGCCGCGGCTGGGTCCGTGTCGCCGTCTTCTTCGTGCCGCCGCTTGTCGCGGACGAGACGCCATTCGATCGCTCGGCCAATCGCGGAGCCGGAGTCACAGCGGGAGCGTTCCCCGACGCCCCATGGCGCGCATGCCAGCCTCTGGCGATGCGGGCCTCGAGGAGCAGCGCGCGTCGAAGGCGACCCGAACCGGCCGGCGTCGTGGCTCTCGTCCAAGCCGAGCGTCGAGGACCGACTGGGAGGCAGTCGAATAGCAGCACGTCACTGATCTGGATGTGCCTCGCCCACCGTGCGCAATCTCGGGATTGATGATGTCGAACGTGGGACACTCGCCGCGCAGCGTCACCAGCTCGACCTGGTGGTGTTGACGATGCTTTGCTCGCGTAGCCAGCGGCGCAGCGTGCGCTTGTCGGGAGTTCAGTTTCGCCGGATCAGATGACGCGGTCGGCGGACTGCACGGTGTACCGACCGAGGAACGGCTGGTTATCGACGAGTGCCCCGAATCAGGCCGTCGAGCAGTGTTACCCTCCTGGCTTTCCCAGGCGGCGGCGAGGATGACCCGCGCCGCCGGCTGGCCACAGCTGATCGATGGCAGTGGCGAGTTCCTCATCGGGGGCGGTGAGGGAAACCCGTCGCAAAGCGGTCAGCGCGGTCAGTTCTCGGCTGGCGGCAGTCGTCGACGCTAAGGCCGGCGGTATGATGGGTCGGCAGCGTCCTGTCGCAACGGGCCTGACGATCCTCGAGCTTGCCGTGACGCGTGGTCTCGGAGGAGGTCCAGACGTTTTGAGGCGTAAAGGGCGCCGGGCTTGTCCTGACGGCGACGACACGACCCGGTGGCGCTGATAGATAGAGGCGATGGGTCGATCTGATCCCATTTCCCCGGCGCCCATCGGGCTGGTAACGCAAAGTGACCTGACGCCCCGAGCGCAGCATCGTCAGTTTCAAACCTTCGGCCATGAATTCACAGTTCTGCCGGCGGCGACCGCGGCTCGACCGCGAGCCGGTACAGCTGCGGCGGGTTGTCCGTGCCAGGCGTTGACCGGAATCTGTTGTCCGGGGTGCGTACGCGGCACCGCGTTGTCGTCACCAGCATGGTGACGCCGTTCGACCCGTCGGAACAGATCGGCCATCGTCAGTCCCAGCAAAGCGGCGAGTATCGTCGACCGCTCGCAGCCGGCGGCAGGTGGTGAGTATCCGCCCTCGCCAGGCGGATCGACAACGACGCATTGTGCCGCGCCGTGGCGTGGCAGCGCGCCGACGCTGTCACCTGATTCGAGATCGACGACGCGTGGTCGGCCAGCGCCGAGTGCCGGTCGAACTGGTCAGGTTGAGTGAGGTCGCCATTTGCGGATGTTGGCGCTGCCGGGCCGGCCTGGCGTGGCAGTGCTAGTCCGGGCTCTTTCTTCGTCTGGCGGCCTGGCGTGACGTCGCGTCGGTCACAGCCGACCGCAATAGTTGCCGCCGACCACCGGTCATACTGGTTCATGATTTACATATAAAAAATTATGCTCCAGACTGAGTTTCATGATTTAGTAGTTTGAGAGGTCCCCCAGGCTTTATCTTTTTTCTTTCTTTCTCTTTCTTCTTCTTCTTCTTTCTTTCTTTCTTTCTTCTTTCTTTTTCTTTCTTTCTTTCTTTCTTTCTTTCTTCTTCTTCTGTGCCGTTGGCGCGTTCGTGGAACTGGGGTTACGGACTTAATGGGGTCGGTGCATGGTGGGCATCGGGCAGATATCGGGCATCGGCAACGACTCTACGGCTTGCTTGTCGTGGAACTTCGTGGCCACGAGGGGGTTTCGGCGGAGCGGTCTGCCGGCGGGCTCCAGCCGCCCGCGATGGCGACTCGCTGCGCCTGGCGACGCGAGGTCGCCCACTGCGGGACCCGGCGTGATATCGGTAGAATTTTGTTACGACCAGATTAGCGGCTTCCGCCGCCTGGGTGGTCAGCCGACGTTCGCCAACATCGATGTTGATTTGGTTCCCGGCGACCCCTGTAAGGTCGTACCGTCCTGTCGCCGAATCAGCGAAACGGTGGTGTTCCCGGCCGGGCGGATGAATCGTCACGGTCGCCAGGACGTCGATCACCCGGCGTCGACGCGCCACGCTGAGATTGTCCACGCAGGACGGCTCTCGTATCGTCATCCAGGTGACTAGTGGGTCGAAGCGTATCCACCCGCCCCGCGTCCGCCATGGTGGCCCCGACCGGCGGCCAGCTTCCCGCGAACCCTCTCGGTCGCGGTGCGTAATCTGGGACGTAGCGTCCCGTCGGCGAACTCGACCGCCAGAGTGTCGAGCCGCGCCCGCAGGGCTCGATCGCCTCGCGCAGCGCGCTGACGTCCGGGCGTTTGTGGTCGGTCAGCAGTTCGCGCGTCGGGGGCTGGGAGATAGCCGCCTGATGATCAGCTCGACGAACCGTCGCGACCCGGCTCGGCGGCGCCGCGTCATCGCCCGTCGAACGCGCAGCGGTACACCTGCCAACCCTTCGCGTTTGCCTGACGCGCCTCCGGAGCCGCACCGTCAGTAGCCAACAACGCGCACAACGCGAGCCCGGTGAGTAATGATGTCCCACAGCGGCGGACGCGCCCGCGCCGAATCGGTCAGCACGGCGTGACGGCACGGTAGGTCGATTCATCGGATGAGCGGCGGCCAGACGGCAGCGCCGACAATCCTCCCCGGTGCGCGCAGCCCGGCGTAGCGCGGGCTGAGGGAGCACGGCGCGGACGCCGTCCTGCTGCCACCGTGACGGCTCGCCTCGGTGCCTCGCCCCCTTCCACCGCTTCTGCCCGGTGACGAACCCTGCCGGTTCCACTTCGCGGGCGATCTCGCCGAGCGAGACCCCGGCCAGGACCGCCCGGTAGCCGTCGCGGACCGCCTGCGCCTCACGCTTGCGGACCGGACTCTCTCTTGTTGTATCCACCGTCGAAACAACCCGTTCTGGTCCCGGCCGGCCTTCGCCGCCCGCTCGCTTCCTGCCCGTTCCTGCGTTCGTGACTTCATGCTGACTCATCCGCAACTGATGGAGCCAGAGTCGGCGACGAACCGCCCGGCGGCCGTGCTGAATTCAGATTGCCCCCAGGAAGCGATAATATCACCCCGCGCTCCTGGTACACCCATACAGCCGAACTCATCGCGGCGGTGGTTGCGCTGCAACCGGTCGAGCGCCCACGCGACGACCACCCTCGACCAGTTCAGCGCTGGAGCCGACCGCCGCTAGGACCGCCTGAACCCCGGCTGCCGCCGCCCGTACTCGCGGACTCTCGTCGTTATCTTCTCGACCGACAATGATCCGCCAGCCGCCACGCTCAGCGCACGACGCTCGCAGTCCTCACGCTGGCGGTGACGCCGCCTTCCAGCCCGGTGCGCGCGATCCTCGGAGATCCGTGGTGGATGATCGCTGGCTTAGCCACGTCTGCGAGTGTAGCGTGCAGGGTATACGCCTGGACTGTGGCTGACTCCAGGGCCACGCGGTGCCAGACGCCGGTGATGTTGCCGAGGCGATGTTCTTCCGTCTCGGTTGGGACGAGTCATGGGCGGCGTGATCACCCGAGCGCCGCGGACCGATCGGCGGCGCCTGGGAGCCGAACGGGCGGCCGGCAAACGCCTGCCCGGCAAAGCCGTGCGGCGCGTCGCCGCCACGCGGATTTGGCGCCTGTGGAACATCGCGCGGCGCTCGTGCGCAGAGGCGGTCCCGTGACGGGGGCAGGCGCCGACGAGTCGGTGATACTCGCTCGGGCCTTTCTGAGCCGGGTCAGCGAGCCGGCGAGCATTCCGGTCTGGGATTGGGTACGCCGCCACGGGCCGGTTGCTGCGGCCGAGTCCATCAAGCGGGTGACGTCCCGCCGGACGTGGCTCATGCCACCGCAGCGCGACGGACAGCGGTTCGCGCGGACGACGATCTCGCCGCCGCCGAGCGACTTGGCATCCGGCTTGTCGTGCCTGAGGGTCCAGAATGGCCACACTTCGCGTTCTCATCGCTCGAGGCTGTTGCCCTCACCAGGCTTGCGGCCTATCCGGGCGGGAGAGCGCACGCACCGACCGGGCGGCGAACTGATCCCACCTCTCGCGCTATGGGCGCCGGGGATCCGGTGATTTGTCGCACGCCGCAGTCCGCGCCGTTGCAATCGTCGGGTCCCGGTCGGCGAGCAGCTATGGAGAGCATCGTCACGGCGGAGCTGGCCTTCGGCTTAGCCCGTCAGGATGTCGTGGTCGTGTCCGGCGGTGCATTCCGGGATTGATGCCACGGCGCACCGCAGCGCTCTCGCCGCTGAGGGAAGCACGACGATCGTCTCCGCAAGCGGGCATCGACCGGCCTTATCCCAGCTCGAACGCGACGCTCTTCGAACGAGCCGAAGTCGGCGGGCTGGTGGTTTCGGAGAGTCCACCAGGCTCGGCGCCGCATCGCCATCGCTTTCTGACTCGCAAACCGTCTGATCGCGGCGCTGTCCGCCGGCACCGTCGTTACGGAGGCGGCCGCTCGTTCCGGTGCGCTGAACACGGCCGCGCATTGCACCCGGCTGGGTCGGCCGCTGATGGCGGTGCCCGGGCCTGGTGACGTCCGCCATGTCCGCGGGTTGCCACCGCCTGCTGCGTCAGGATCCGACGCCGGCGTTGCTGGTCACCTCAGTCGTGGACGTATTAGCCGTCGTCGGATCCATCGGGGAGGGCCTAGTCGCGACCGTCCCGTCTATTGCTACCGGACCGCAAGGTGACGAGATAGAGATCGGCGCTCGATGGACTCGATCCAGTGGCCCGCCGGGTGTTCGATGGCTTGCCGGCCCGAGGCATTGCGAGCGAGGACGAGGTCGCATTACGCAGCGGAGTGAGCCCAATCGAGGTCATGCAGTGTGCCCTCCCAGCTCTCCAGCTTGCGGGCGTCGTCGAGGCTGGGCCAGACGGCATGCGGATCTCTCCCGCGTTCCGCCGACGAAGGGCGGGATAGTGCAGACGCGCCGCCGGCAGGCTGGGTCAGCGATTGACCTCGTCAGCGACTGCGCCTGCGATGTAGCGGCTCTCCGATGTCGTGATCCCGTGATGTCGCCATGCGCTGAGATGTCGGATCCTGCGATGTCGTGATCCTGCGATGTCGTGACCTGCGATGTCGGCCTGTGATGTCGGGGCGCTCGCTGCATGTCGGGCCGCTGCGATGTCGAGGCGCTGCGCTGCGATGCCGGGCCGCGACGATGTTGGGGCGCTGCGACTTCGTAGGGCGCGCCGGCTTGACTCGACGCGAGCTCTGCCGCACGGTCGGGCCGTGTCGGTGGAGCGGGACGAGACCCGGGAGGTCACCGCAGCGACAGACGCGGCGTCGCCTAACGTCGCTGCTGCGCCGCAGGACGTCGCCGCGTCGCAGGCGGTCGCCACGTCGAAGGCGGTTGCGACGACGCAAGGCGGTTGCGGCGACGCAGGCGGTTGCGACGACGCAGGCGGTACCCACCGCTCGCGGGGTCACGGCTACGCGGAAGACGTCACGGAAGCTGACTGCTACGCGAGAGGTGGCCACAATGCTGGAGGCTCTGCCGGAGCGGATGCGCCGAGCGGTCGATGACTTCGAGCGTTTTCTGGCGCTGGAGCGCAATCGTTCCGCGCACACGGTCAGGGCGTACGTCGGCGATGTCGTCAGTCTGCTCGATCACGCGTCCTCGCTCGGTGCCCGTTCGGTCGCAGATCTTGACCTGGCTGTGCTCCGCGGCTGGCTGGCTCGGCAACGGCGCGCAGGGGCGGCTCGCACGACGTTGGCGAGGCGCGCAGCCGCGGCCCGCACCTTCACCGAATGGGCTCGCCTGGTGGGGCTCGCTACCGACGACCCGGGCCGCGCGCTGTCGAGCGCGCGACCGCATCGCACGCTTCCTTCGGTACTGGGACACGACGAGGCATTAGCGCTGATGAACGAGAGCCAGTGCCGTGACCCGAACGCCCGACCGATTGACGAGGCGCTCGAACTCCGGGATCGGCTCATCGTCGAGATGCTCTACGCCACGGGCATCCGGGTCAGCGAGCTCGTCGGACTGGACGTCGGTGACGTGGATCGGCGTCGGCGGGTGCTTCGGGTGCTGGGCAAGGGAGCTAAGGAGCGCACCGTGCCATACGGGCGCCCGGCCGACCTTGTGCTGGAGGAATGGCTGGCACGGGGGCGGCCCCGATTGGCGCGGTCGGGCAGCGGATCGGCCGTGTTGCTCGGCCTCCGCGGTGGGCGTATCGATCCCCGAACGGTCCGGCGGGTGGTCCACGACCGGCTGCGCGCGGTGTCGGGTGCACCTGACCTCGGGCCGCACGGTCTTCGGCACACGGCCGCGACACATTTGCTCGAAGGCGGTGCCGATCTGCGCGCAGTCCAGGAACTGCTCGGTCATCGCAGCCTCGCGACGACGCAGATCTACACCCATGTATCGGTCGAGCAGGCTGCGCCGCGCCTATGACCAAGCCCATCCACGCGCTTAGGCCATTGGTTGAGCACGCAGAGGTCTTCTCGAGGCGGACGAAGGTGGCCCGATGACCGCCGGTCCGGCCACCGACGCGATTTGCACCGGCGTGCAGGTCGGCCGAGTAAGGCGGCAAAGGCAGCAAGGACACCAGAGCGCGGGCCGGACGGCAAGGACACGGCGGGGCACGTGAGTTCGGGCAAGAGCTGGGGCGGCAGTGTGGCCAGGGGCAGGCCGGGCAGCGACGCAGGCAGAACAGCGACGGCGCGCAAGGCAACGAAATCGGGGAGAACAGCGAAAATTGTGCAGAACGGCGAAATCGGGCACGGCAAGGTCACGGCAGAGCTGAGGGAGCGGGCAGGGCAGCGAACGGCAGGTAGGCACGAGAACAGCGAAAGCGGGATCTGCAGCGAGGTCGGCCAAGGCAGCGGGCGCGGGCAGAGGCAGCGACGAAACCTTAGGGGAGCGAGAGGCGGGCAGCGCGCGACAGGCAGACGAGCGGCCAGAGCACGGCAGGAGCGACGACGGCGGGCAGGGCAACGACAGCGGGCAGGGCAGGAATGACAGCCACGGCACGGCAGAGCAACGACGCGGCACGACCACGGCACGCAGGGCAACGACGGCGTGCAGAGCAACGACGGCGTGCATGCCGTGGACGATTGGCTGCGCTACCCGGTCCATGGCAGCAACCGCACTGGTCCGAGGGGATTCAGCAACAGCAACGGGTCGATATAGATGTCGCCGCGGCGTGCTCCCCAGTGCAGACAGTCGCCAGGCTGGCACATGTCGTGCGTGCCGAGGATCCGGCCAATCACCTGGCCGGTGTCGACCGCGTCTCCGGCGCGCACTGTCGGGCGACCGGCCTCGTACTCCGTGCGGATGCCGTCCGCGTGCGTGATGACGACCACGCCACGACCAGCCACTGGCCCGGCGAACTGCACCCGACCGCCACGGGCAGCCAGCACAGGCTGACCGGATGTTGCCGCCAGGTCGACTCCTCGATGTCCGGCGGCATAGGGGTGGCTCGGCTGCTGGAATCGATGCAGCACCGACAAGAGGCCAGCCAGTGGCGGCCGATAGCGCGCCCGAGGACCGGGTTTCGCGCCCGGACTTCGGGTCCCCGCCCAGCCCAGCGAAATCGCACGGTCAGACCTCGGCAGGATCGTCCCGAATGGCGATGGCTGCGCTGGAGCCTTTGGTGCGTGCTGTCGTCGCGCCGCCCGCAGCGGAAGTGCCGGGGCGGATCGCGACGGTTGGTCTTAGCCGCAGCTGCGGCGGGCTGGTCGGCGATCTGGTGGGCTCCGCGTGCGATGCGATCCCGCCTGCTGCCGGGCGGCTCGAGTCGGGCAGGGATGCAAGACCGATCACGGCGGGTCGTCGGGTGATCACGGCGCACGCTCGCCAGGCCCGGAGTGGCCGAGCAGGAGAGTAGTAACAACATCGCCAGCACGGTTGGTGCGGCGCATGACCTCATCACGCTGAGAGCGTCAGCTACGGCGGCTGGTCGGGGCTAGGCCGATGGCGGATCTGTGGACCGGCTCGATGGTCGTCCACAGATCGCCGATCGACATTGCGCTTGGCAGGGATTGGGCCTGCGCGCCGGAGCGGGATCGGGCGTGGTGCGGGTGTCACGTGCGGACTGGCGCGGCATGACAGCGGGTTTGCGCGGGGAATATCAGGCCGACGGAGCCACTGGATCGGGTCGACGACGCCTCTGGAGCGCCAGCCGGGATTCACATGTGGCAAATCGCCCATTTGCCACCGGAAAGTGTGACGCTGAGCGGGCTCTAGGTGCGCTTATCCGGGACATTGGCGATGCCTAGGAATGGGCCTGAGCGGTCGACGCCGCAGCCTTCGCAGGGATAGGGAGTTGTTCCCATGTGCCCGGCCTCCTCAGCGGCGCAGTGTCGAACTCGCGGGAGAAGCACACGAGGAGGACACCATGCAGCCGTACTTCCAGACCGTGATCGAGTCTGAGGCGAGAGTACCACCGGGAGCAGTTGGCGAACGACTTCCGCCGGACCGGCCGGCGGGAGCGGGATGGGCGTTCGCGGCAACCACGAGCGGCGCTGGCACTTGTGGCGTCGCGACAGTTCGTGACCGGCAGCACCTCATGATCGACATGCGACGGTCCGGGGACCTCGGGCAGCCGACACCAGGTCGGATGCGTCCGAGGTCCCCGGGATCGTCGGCCGGCGAGTGTCGCGCACCGCGATGACATCGTCTGGCATCTCTGACCGGATCAGGTCAGTTGACAAGCCCTTACCCGCACGATGACTGGCACGAAGATCGCGCCGATCATCCCATTGACGCCACCTACGCCGAGCTGGGTGATAGCGCAGCCTTAACTCGGGCCATTCGCCGTGATACGCGGCGTGATAACTCGAGCGGCCGAGCCGATCGGACACCGACGGACCCGCAGCGATCTTGCTAGGTTGTCGAGCCTGCGCGCCTCATGCGTGGGATAGACGATCGAACAGTGTCAGGGTGTGCGGCCAGAATGGACGGCATGCCCCGTCCCGCGACTCCCTGGTCGGACGAGATACCGAGCTGGCCGCTCTTCTCCGGCTACTCGACACCGGCCGACCAGCCGGCCATCCCAACGCATCAGTCGTGTCCGGCGACGCCGGCGTTGGCAAGACGAGATTGCTCTCGGAGTTCGTTGAGGAGGCGAACGAGCGGGGGGTCCTGACTCTGGTCGGGCATTGTCTCGACTTCGGCGACGCCGGCCTGCCCTACCTTCCGTTTAGTGAGGCCTTCGGTCGCCTCGCCATCGACCAGCCTGAGGTGGTAGCTGACCTCCTGGCCAAGTTCCCGCCGATTGCCCGGCTGCTCCACAGCACCGCCGGATGGGCGGGGCAATCGAGCCACCGGACGATCGATTGGATCGCATCGATCTGTTCGATGCCGTCCTCGGCGCCTTGACGGAACTGGCCGGCGACCGATGGGTCGCTCTGGTTGTCGAGGACGTCCACTGGGCTGAGCAGGCGACGCGTGACCTGCTCGGGTTCCTCCTGGCCCGCATCTTCGACGCGCGCGTCGTACTCGGTCATCTCCTATCGCAGCGACGATCTGCATCGCCGGCATCCGTTGCGGCGGACGGTGGCCGAATGGGCCCGGTTGCCGACCGTCGACCGGCTGCCCGCTGAGCCCGCTGCCCGCGCAAGAGATCCGAGAGCTGGTGCGCGCGCTGCATCCCGGTCCCATCAGCGAGGACGAGATTCAGCGCATCGTCGAGCGCGCCGAAGGCAACGCGTTCTTCACCGAAGAGCTGGTGGCCGCGACCGAGCATGGCGGGGCATACGAATCGGTGCCAGCCGAGCTCGCCGACCTCCTCCTCGTGCGACTCGACCGGCTGTCTTCGCAGGCGCGGCAGGTCGTTCAGGTCGCCGCTGTCGCTGGCCGGAGAGTCACCCACGGACTGCTCGCAGCAGTCGCGGATCTGCCTGATGGCGAGCTAGACGCGGCCCTCCGCGACGCCATCGACGAGCACATTCTCGAACCACGCGGCGACGACGGATACGGATTCCGCCATGCGCTCCTCGCCGAGGCGGTGTATGACGATCTGCTTCCCGGCGAACGGGTCCGATTGCACGCGGCATACGCGCGGGCTCTCACGAAGGACGACATCGGAGGCACCGCGGCCGAGCTGGCCCGGCACGCCGCGCGAGTCACACGACCTGCCCCTCGCATTCGAGGCGAGCGTACGCGCCGGTGACGAGGCAATGACCGTCGCGGCGCCGCAGGAAGCGATGCGTTACTACGAATCGGCCTTGGAGCTGCTGCCGAACCTGCCCACGGCGGTGCGGGACGAGGCGGCGCTCGTTCGGGTCACGGCGGATGCGGCCGCGGCCGCCGGGCACCAGTTTCGGGCGGTCAGCCTCGTGCGGGACGCGCTATCCGAGATCGGCCCGCGGCTGGCTCCGGCGGATCGGGCTGAGCTGCTCTACTCGCTCGCCACGGGCTTGCTCAACGTAGACGTCGACGACGAAGCTCTGGTCGCGCAGCACCGAGGCGTTGGGCCTGGTACCGCCCGAGCCGGACAGCGCCCTGCGGGTGCGGTTGGCCACGATGCACGCCCACGCCGCCATGGCGCTCGGGCGGGACGTCGAGGGCGCGCGGTCGGCTCAGGAGGCCGTCGAGATGGCCATCCGGCTCGGCGCGCCTGAGCGCAGCAGCGGATGCTCGTACGACACTGGCGTGTGATCGAACGACGCGCGGGCGAGCCGGCTGCGGCGGCTCTGCAGCTTGTCGTCGATCGCCACCGAGGCGCATGCCACCGGGGCGATCGCGGTCGAGCTGCGCAGCTGGTACAGCCTCGGATCGCTGTACTACGAGCAGGGCGACCTGGATCGAGCGATCGAGGCCTTCGAGAGTGGCATCGCTCGGGCGCACGCAGCCGGCCGCGACTGGGCTGCCTACGGTACTCGAGTCGCGCATCCTGGCCGGCCTCGTCGAATATGCCCGGGGAACTGGGACGCGAGCATCCGGCTGGCAGATGCCCACGGGGCGCCGCCGATCGCCGAGGCGTTGCTGTCGGCGATGGGCATGATCGTGCGGGCAGGTCGCGGTGATGCCTCCGCGCTCGAACTGATGGCGCGGCTACAGCCCCGGTGGGCTCGCGACGGCCTGCTTTGCGTCCTCACCGCGACGGCCGCGATCGAGCTGTATACGACGTCGGGTGAGCTGGACCGAGCGCTTGACGTCTACCACCAGGCCGTGACCGAGCTGACCCGGCTCTGGCAGTCGAGCTGGCTCCAAGTGCGCATTCGGTTCGGTGCCCAGATCGCTGCGGCGGCGTCCGCCGTCATCACCAGTCAGCCGTCAGCGCGGCGCGCCGAGATCGTCGAGCAGATCCGACCCATCGTCGAAGGTGGGCGAGAATCGGCCCATCGCGGGTTGCCGAAGGGGCGGGTACTCGGCGTGGAGAGCGTCGCCTGGCTCGCCAGGCTAGAAGCTGAATGGGCCCGGCTGCGCTGGCTCGCCGATGTCGGACCCCGTCCGCCGAAGACCACATCGCGCTGTGGCAGGCGAGCCTGGACGCTTTCTCGTCCGGTCACGTGTTCGAGCAGGCTCGGTCGCGAACCCGGCTCGCCGCCGTGCTCCGATCGGCTGGGCGCGGCGCCGAGGCCGCCGATGTGGTGGCTCCGGCCCGCGAGAGCGGCCCGGCGGTTGGGTGCCGAGCCGCTGCTGGCCGAGATCCGAGCCTTGGCCACCGAGCGCGCCGTGACCCGAGAGCTAGGCGGCCCGCAAGCGCTCACCGCGCGAGAGCGGGAGGTTCTGGCGCTACTCGTCGAGGGGCGCACGAACCGGCAGGTCGCTCGCCAGCTCTACATCAGCGAGAAAACCGTCAGCGTCCACCGTGTCGAGCGTCCTGGCGAAGCTCGGCGTGCGGAGCCGGGCAGAGGCGGCGGCGCTCGCGCAGCGTGACCACCTCGTTGGCAGCGCGGATTCGTCGCGCCATCCGTGACCAGCTAGACTGGCAGCCGTAATCAGCGCCTCACTCCGGTGGGGTGACTTCGCGTGTCCGCTCGACGAGGGTCCATCGCGTCGGGTAGGCGGCCAGCCTCGGTCCTCCAGTGACGACATGGCGGTGGAGGCCTCTGGCCGTGACGCCGGGCACCAGGGCGGCAGGGCCAACCGGCTCTGCCCGCGATAACCGAGGACCGCGGCTCGGCCGGTGCCGGACGCGGATGGAAACGGGGAGGACGACCGGCATGGCCGTCGTCACGATGAAAGACATGCTCAACTCGGGCGTTCACTTCGGACATCAGACCCGTCGATGGAATCCGAAGATGAAGCGGTTCATTCTTCACCGAGCGCAACGGCATCTACATCATCGACCTGCAGCAGACGCTCACCTACATCGACCAGAGCGTTCGAGTTCGTCAAGGAGACCGTGGCCCACGGCGGAACCGTCCTGTTCGTGGGAACCAAGAAGCAGGCGCAGGAGGCCATCGCCGAGCAGGCCACGCGCGTCGGAATGCCGTACGTGAACCAACGGTGGCTGGGCGGCATGCTCACCAACTTCGCCACGGTCTACAAGCGCGCTGCAGCGCCTCAAGGAGCTCGAAGCGATGGAGCAGGCCGGCTGGCGAGGGCACGCACGACGAAGAAGGAGCAGCTCATCCTCAGCCGCGAGAAGGACAAGCTCGAGCGCACTCTCGGCGGAATTCGGGAGATGAGCCGCGTGCCCAGCGCGGTCTGGATCGTCGACACCAAGAAGGAGCACATCGCCGTCGGCGAGGCCCGCAAGCTGGGCATCCCGGTGATCGCCATCCTCGACACCAACTGCGATCCCGACGAGGTGGACTACAAGATCCCCGGCAACGACGATGCCATTCGCAGCGCTGCGCTGCTGACCAGGGTGATCGCAGACGCTGTAGCCGAAGGCCTCATGGCCCGAGCTGCTGCTGCCGCCAACGCCGGACGAGACGAGAAGCCAGAGGCCGGGCGAGTGGCATCCGACGAGCCGCTCGCCGAATGGGAGCGTGATCTGCTGCAGCCCGCCGGAATCCAGCAGTCGGACTCCTCGATCGATACGGCGACCGAGGTTCCGCACGGCGATGTGAGCGCCGAAGACGCCGGCGAGCTGGCTGAGGCCCAGGACGAGACCGCACCCTGATCCTTGATCACCTGATAACGAAGGACGAAGCATTCGATGGCGACTATCTCTGCCGCTGACGTGAAGAAGCTCCGCGACGCCACGGGCGCCGGGATGATGGATAGCAAGAGGGCGCTCGAGGAGGCCGCCGGCGATTTCGACAAGGCGGTCGAGGTGCTGCGGGTGAGGGGCAGCGCGAAGGCAGCGAAACGTGGCGCGGAGCGCACGGCGGCGAACGGCCTGGTGGCCGCGGCCGAAAACGCGATGATCGAACTGGCATCGGAAACCGACTTCGTGGCGAAGAACGAGCAGGTCCAGACGCTGGCGGGCGACATCGTCGCGCACTTCGCGGGGTCGACCGCGAACGACGTCGAGTCGCTGCTGTCCGAGCGGCTCGCCGACGGTCACACCGTCGCCGAGAACATTGAGGTCTGGCCGCGGTGATCGGTGAAGCTCGAGCTGCGCCGCGCGGTGAAGCTCCCCGGCACGGTCGCGTCATATCTGCACCGCAAGGCGTCGGACCTTCCTCCGCAGGTCGGCGTGTTGGTGCAATTCACCGGAGATGACGTTTCCGCCGCGCGCGGAGCCGCGATGCGGGTGGCGGCAATGCGCCCACGCTACCTGCGGCGAGGAGGACATTCCGACGGATGTCATCAACAACGAGCGCCGCATTGCCGAGGCGGCCGCCCGCGCTGAGGGCAAGCCCGAGCAGGCGCTCGCCAAGATCGTCGAGGGGCGGCTCAACGGATTTTTCAGGACACCGTTCTGCTTGACCAGCCCGCGGTCCAGGACAGCAAGCGAAACGTGCAAGCGGTCCTGGATGATGGCAGGTGTGGCCGTCACCAGGATTTGCTCATTTCGAGGTGGGCACCGCCTGAGGCCGCCCAGGGCCACCACGCCGATCGCAAGTCCGCCGTCGCCGCAGTGAGTAGGAAGCGCAGATGACCGAGGAAGCGGCGGTGCCGATCTACCGTCAGGATCATGCTGAAGCTGTCTGGCGAGGTGTTTGGCGGCGGGCAGATCGGTGTGGATCCGGATGTTGTCCAGAGCATCGCGCGACAGATCGCCGAGGTCGTTCGGCTGGGTACCCAGGTCGCGGTGGTTGTTGGCGAGGCAACTTCTTCCGCGGCGCCGAACTCAGCCAGCGCGGCATGGATCGGGATCGCGCGGACTACATGGCCATGCTCGGCACGGTCATGAATACCTTGGCACTGCAGGATTTCCTGGAGAAGCAAGGAATCCCGACGCGCGTGCAGACTGCGATCACCATGGGCCAGGTTGCCGAGCCCTACATCCCGCGGCGCGCGGAGCGACACCTGGAGAAGGGTCGCGTCGTGATCTTCGCCGCGGGGTGGGCATGCCGTACTTCTCTACGGACACGGCAGGCGCCCAGCGCGCGCTGGAGATCGGTTGTCGAGGTCCTGTTGATGGGCAAGAGCGGCGTCGACGGCGTGTACGACGCCGACCCGCGGACGCATCCTGACGCTGTCCGATTCGACACGATCAGTTACGACGACGTCCTATTGCGTGGGTTAGAGGTCGCCGATGCGACGGCATTCAGCCTGTGCCGGGACAACGGCATGCCGATCATCGTGTTCGACCTGGCCGACGGCAACATCGCCCGGGTCGTCCGAGGTGAGAAGATCGGCACGCTGGTGAGCGCCACGGGCTGACGAGGGAGAGACGGACGTGATCGACGAGACGCTCTTCGAGGCCGAGGAGAAGATGGAGAAGGCGGTGCCACGTCGCCCGCGACGAGCTCGGCGGCCTGCGCACCGGACGGGCGAGCCCGAACAGCTTCGCTCGGATGGTCGTCGACTACTACGGCTCGCCCACCCGATCCCGCAGATGGCATCCGTCAATATCCCGGAGGCGCGGATGGCAGTCATCAAGCCCTACGACGCCGCCCAGCTCGGCGCGATCGAGCAGGTCATCCGTGACTCCGACCTCGGCGTCAACCCGACGAACGATGGAACGATCATCCGCGTAGTCTTCCACAGCTGACCGAGGAGCGTCGGCGAGAACTGGTCAAAGTCGCCCGCCACAAGGGCGAGGACGGCAAGGTCTCGATCCGGTCGGTGCGACGGCACGCGAAGGACGCACTGGACAAGATGGCCCGCGACGGCGAGGTGGGCGAGGACGACGTCCGCCGCGCGGAGACGGAACTAGAGAAGATCACCGGACGGTACACGGCGCAGGTGGACGAAGTCGTCAAGGCCAAGGAAGCCGAGCTTCTCGAGGTTTGAGTGAGCGGGCATCGCAGCAGACGGCACCGAGCAGGGTGCCGATGTGCTCTCGGGACGCGCACCGAGGGCTGAGTTGAGCGAGCCCAGGCGCCCCGGCCGACATCGCCGAATCGAGGCCGACGAGGATCTCGACTCCGGCGTCAGCTTCGTTCTGGATCTCGACGACGGCCCAGGAGACGGGCGCCACAGCGTAGGGCGGGACAACCGCGCGGCCGCGCTGGACATCGGCTCTGCCGGAGTCCTGATCACCGAGCCGGGCTGGGCGCAAGCGGCCAACACCGCAACGGTCCCGGCGGAGACTGCGGAGGCCAGCACCTCCGAAGCCGTCTCGCGTCGGGCGCAACCTTCCGGCGGCGATCGGCGTCGGCCTGCTCTCGGCGCGGTGATCATTGCGAGCTTGCTCGTGTATCGGCCGAGTTTTGTCTTCCTGGTCAGTCTCGCCGTCGCCTACGGGATATTCGAGCTGACCCGGGCGATCGGCACGGTCGAAGCTCGGCCACCGCTCGTGCCCCTCGTGGTCGGAGGGGTCGCAATGCAGGCGGCGGCGACGTGGTTCCGGGTCACGAACGGCCTGATAGTCACCCTGCTGGTGACAGTCTGCGGGGTCTTCATATGGCGGCTCGGAGAGGGAGTTGCCGGTTATCTGCGTGACGTGTCGGCGTCCGTTCTCGTGTTGCTTTATCTTCCCCTTCTCGCTGGCTGCGCCGTGTTGCTTGCTGTGCCGGACGACGGTGCAGCGCGCGTCATGGCGTTCATTGGCACCGGTCGTATGCAGCGACACCGGTGGGTATGCCGCCGGAGTCCTGTTCGGCAAGCATCCTCTCGCGCCGGTCGTCTCGAAGCGGCAAGACGTGGAGGCCTCGCCGGTTCGGCGATTGCCTGCGCGCTGTGCGGTGGCTTGATCATGTCGCTCACCTTCCATCATCCGTGGTGGCAGGGCGTCGTGTTCGGCCTGGCAATCGCCCTCACGGCCACGCTGGGTGATCTCGGTGAATCCATGATCAAGCGAGACCTTCGGCCTGAAGGACATGGGCCGGTTGCTGCCCGGCCACGGGGGAATCATGGACCGGCTGGACTCCCTGCTTCCGTGCGCCGCCGTCGCCTATCTGTTGCTGTCCGCCTTCCTGGGAAACTGAGCGCTGCGCCCGGTCTGCCGCGACTCCGAACTGTCGGTGTGTTGGTGGCAGGGGTGGCCGTATGTATGAAACCGAGGCTGATCTCGCTCGGCTGCAGGAGCTGATCGACGCGAGCTTTGCCCGGTCGTCGGAGCACCTGCTTCGATCATGACGCCGCCGCGAAGACTCACGGCGCGCCGGTTGGCCCAGGATCTAACGAGTATCGCCGTGCTGAACGTGGCGACCGTGACCGCTCGCGGCGAGCCGCGGATCAGCGCCCTGGACGGACACTTTTGCACGGCCGGTGGTACGCAACCACCTCGGGGACGTCGCCCAAAGTCCGACAGCTACGCGCCCGGCCCGGGATCAGCGCGGCCTACACGCCGCGGGACGGCTACGGCGTCTTCTGCCATGGGACGGTCCGGTTGCTGCAACCGGGATCGGACGAGTATCGAGGCGCTGACCGATCACTGCGTTCGCGTGTACGGGCAGTCCCCGCTCGAGTGGGGTCCAGACATCGCCTACCTCACCATCGAACCTTCGTGGCTCGTGGGCTTCGCCATGACCGATGCAGAGCTGGCCGAGATCGAGGCACAGAAGGCAGAGCGGGCGGCGAACGCGGACAGCCGGACCGGCTCGGCCCAACCAACGTGAGCAGCCGTGAGCCTGCCCCTCGTGTTCGACCCGCCCGGCCGCGCGACGCCACCGCCGGCACCTTGCTGACCTCGATCGCGACGAGCGTCGGACTGCGGTCGTCGCGCTCGGAATGCCGCCGTTTCGAGCGGATCAGCTGTCCCGGCAGTACTTCTGGGCGGTTGGAGACCGATACAGCGGCGATGACCGAGCTGCCCACGGGCGTTCGTCGCGCCGGCTCGGCGACGCACTCCTGCCGCCGTTGCTGACCGAGGTCCGCCAGCTGTCGACGGACGCGGGCACGACCCGCAAGTCGCTATGGCGGCTGTATGACGGCACCCTCATCGAGAGCGTGCTCATGCGCTATCCGGATCGAATCACGGTGTGTGTGTCCAGTCAGGCCGGGTGTGGGATGGCGTGCCCGTTCTGTGCGACTGGCCAGGGCGGGCTGCGCCGGAACCTGTCCGCTCGGCGAGATCGTGGAGCAGGTCGCTGCTGCCGCGCGACGCGTAGCCCGTGGTGAGCTGCCCGGCAGGCATCGGCCGGCTGTCGAACGTCGTGTTCATGGGAATGGGCGAACCGCTCGCTAACTATTCTCGCCTGGTTGCCGCCTTGCATCGGATCGTCGATCCGCAGCCTGACGGGCTGGGCATTTCGCAACGATCAGTCACGGTGTCGACGGTCGGTCTCGTGTGCCGGCGATGGGCCGGTTGGCCGAGGAAGGCCTCGCCGTCACGCTCGCGGTGTCGCTGCATGCGCCGGACGACGAGCTACGCGACACCCTCGTCCCGATCAACACCCGGTGGCGGGTCGCCGAAACGCTCGCGGCGGCGGACGCGTACGCCGCCCGGACCGGCCGACGCTATTCGATCGAGTACGCGATGATCCGGGGGTGAACGACCAGGGCTGGCGAGCCGATCTGCTCGGGGACCTCCTCGTCCGGCCGGCTGGCACACGTCAACCTCATCCCGCTCAACCCGACGCCCGGCTCGGCGTGGGATGCCTCGCCGAAACAGGTCGAGCGAGAGTTCGTCCGCCGGCTGTCCGCCCGTGGGGTCGCCGTCACAGTGCGAGACACGCGCGGTCGCGAGATCGACGGCGCATGCGGACAGCTCGCGGCTACGTCCAGTTGACTGCTGCAGGCTCAGTTCAGGACGTTCGGCGAGATCGACTGACTTGTATCCGTGTGCCTCGGCCACTGGGGCATACGTGACGGCGCCCTCGTAGGTGTTGAGTCCCAAGGCGAGAGCGGGATCGTCCTGCAGCGCGCGACGCCAGCCCTTGTTCGCCAGCTCCAGCGCGTACGACAGGGTCACATTGGTCAGCGCGTACGTCGAGGTGTGTGGCACCGCTCCCGGCATGTTGGCCACGCAGTAGAACAGCGACTCGTGGACGGCGTAGGTCGGTTGACTGTGGGTTGTCGGCCGAGAGTCCTCGAAGCAGCCGCCCTGGTCGATCGAGACGTCGACGAGTACGGAGCCAGGCTTCATCCGGGAGACAAGCTCATTGGAGATCAGCCTCGGCGCTTTCGCTCCGGGGATGAGCACGGCCCCGATCACCAGGTCGGCGTCGAGCACGGCCCGCTCGATCTCGTAGGCGTTGGAGGCAACGGTCTGGCAATGGCCCTGGTAGATCGCATCGACTCGGCGTAGCTGAGCCACGTTGCGGTCGAGCAACAGCACCTCGGCCTCCATACCCAACGCGATCGCAGCCGCGTTCTGTCCGGCGACTCCACCGCCGATCACCACGACCTTGGCGGCATACACGCCGGGGACACCCCATCAGGACGCCACGACCGCCGCCCTGGCTCATGAGGTGGTAGGACCCGACTTGCGGGGCCAGCCGTCCGGCAACTTCCGACATGGGCGCCAGCAACGGCAAAGACCGATCCTCGAGTTGCACGGTCTCGTACGCAATCGCCGTCGTCCCCGCGGCCAGCAACGCGTCGGTGCATTCCTTGGAGGCGGCAAGATGCAGGTAGGTGAACAGCACCTGATCCTTGCGCATCCGGCCGTATTCCTCGGGAATCGGCTCTTTCACCTTGAGGATGAGCTCGCCGGTGGCCCAGACGTCGTCGGCGGTCGGGAGGATCTCGGCACCGGCTGCCACGAAGTCGGCGTCCGGGATGGATGAGCCCTTGCCGGCGCCACGCTCCACGTAGACGCGATGGCCGCTGCGAACCAACTCGTTCACGCCTGACGGCGTGATGGCCACCCGATACTCCTGGCTCTTGAGCTCACACGGGATGCCGACCTTCACGATTCCTCTCCGCCTTTCTGCGCTCCGAAGTCTGCGGACAATGATGAATCATTGGTAATCATGAGGGCTAGATCACTGAAGAAGATTCGATAAAATGGGCAGTGTGCCAACGTATCGTTCGCCCGGTCGCCGTGGGCCAGCGCCAGTTCCGAAGAATGTTCGCCCGGGGCCGATAGACGACGTCGACGAACGCATCCTGCACGAACTCGTCGCCGACGCGCGGCTGCCGAACAATGCGCTCGCCGAGCGCGGTCGGTATCGCACCCTCGACGCTGTCTCGGACGGGTGCGAGCATTGCGGGACGGAGGCGTGATCCGCGGCTTCCACGCCGACGTGGATCCAGCAGCGCTCGGCCGTCCGATCCAGGCCATGATCTCGGTGCGGCTGCAGTCGCACGCCCGGGGACAGATCAGCGACTTCGCGACCAAGGTCGCCGCGTTGCCGGAAGTTCTCAACGTGTTCTTCCTGGCCGGCGCAGTGGACTTCTACCTGCACATCGCGGCCACGAGCACCGAGAATCTGCGCGACTTCGTGGTCGTGAACCTGTCGGGTAACCCCGACGTCGCGCTCACCGAGACGAACCTGATCTTCGAGCATCTTCGGTCCGGCATTTCCCGATGAGTCATTGGTAGCGCTGCCATTCGTCGCCTCCTCTGCCTCGCGATCCGGCTGCCTGGATCCGGGCCCAGGCCTCGGTGAGGACTGACCGGAGGATCTGCTCGATCTCGTCGAACTCAGGCTGGCCGATGATCAACGGCGGCGAGAGTTGGACGACCGGGTCTCCGCGATCGTCCGCCCGGCAGTACAGCCCGGCCTCGAACAAGGCCTTCGACAAGAACCCGCGCAACAGCCACTCGGACTCGTCGGCGTTGAACGTCTCTTTTGTTGCCTTGTCCTTCACCATCTCGATGCCGAAGAAGTACCCGTCGCCGCGCACGTCACCAACGATCGGCAAATCGAGCAACTTCTCCAATGTGGCCCGGAATGCGGCCTCGTTGTCCACCACACGCTGAAGCAGCTTGTCCTGCTCGAGGATGTCGAGGTTAGCCATGGCCACCGCGGCCGACACCGGATGACCGCCGAAGGTGTATCCGTGCGGAAAGGAGGTCTCGACCTTGCCAGAAGGGTTCGGCGATCCGGTCGCTCACGATGCACGCGGCGATGCGGGGCGTATCCGCTCGTCATGCCCTTGGCGCAGGTGATCATGTCGGGCACGTAGCCGAACTTGCTGCACGCAAACATGCTGCCGAGTCGGCCGAATGCGCAGATCACCTCGTCCGGAGACGAGGAGCAACATCGTGCCGGTCACAGATCTCGCGGACCCGCTGGAAGTAGCCGGGCGGCGGCGGGAAGCAGCCGCCCGAGTTCTGCACCGGCTCCAGGAAGACGGCGGCGACGGTGTCCGGACCTTCGAACTCGATCGCTTCCTCGATGCGATCGGCGGCCCATCGTCCGAACTGCTTCGAGGTCGTCGGCCGTGCTCTGGAGCGCGGTAGAAGTTGGTGTTGGGCACCCGGAAGCCACCCGGCGTGAGCGGTTCGAACATCTGCTTGGCGGCCTGGTATGCCGGTGAGTGCGAGCGCTCCCTGTGGGGTCCCGTGATACGCAATGGCGCGGCTGATGACCTTGTGTTTCATGGGTTTGCCCACGAGCTGGAAGTACTGCTTGGCTAGCTTCCAGGCCGTCTCGACGGCCTCGCCGCCTCCAGTCGTGAAGAAGACCTTGTTCAGATCTACCAGGCGTGTAGTCGACGAGGCGTTCCGCCAGCGCGATCGCGGCCGGGTGAGCGTAGGACCACAGCGGGAAGAACCCGAGCTGCGATCGCCTGCTTGTAGGCGGCCTCCGCGAGCTCCACCCGCCCGTGTCCGACCTGGACCACGAAGAGTCCCGCGAGCCCGTCCAGGTACTGCGTGCCGGCCGCATCCCAGATGCGCGCGCCCTTCCCACGAACGATCGTCGGTACGCCACCGTGGGCGTAGGAACCCAGTGCGGCTGAAGTGCATCCAGAGGTGCTCGGACGCAGCTTGCCGCCAGACGTTCATGATCGAATTCGTGGATCTCGTAGGCGGTGGAGATTGGCGTCGTCATCGTGCACCCCAGTCGTAGGTCTGTTTGGTCAACTTCAGGTAAACGAAGGTCTCGGTGCGATACACGCCGGGGATGGTCCGAATTTCTGCTGTTCACCAGACGGAGCAGATGCTCGTCGTCGGCCACGACCACCTCGGCCAGAACGTCGACCGATCCGGCCACGACCACGATATACACGACTTCCCGTATTTCGGTGAGCGCGGCAAGTAATGGCTTCGATATCCCCGTTGGCCTGGATGGCGATCATCGCTTGCCGGTGTAGACCGACCTGTATGGGATCGGTAACCGCGACAATTTGCAACGACGCCGGCCTCGACGAGCTTCAGCACCCGCTGGCGCACTGCCGCCTTCGGACAGCCCCACGGCCTTGCCGATGGTTGCGTAGGGACGGCGGCCATCCTGCTGAAGTTGCTCGATGATCGCTTGGCCCACGTCGTCGAGCAGGGCCCGGTTTACGGATTGGCCCATGCGCCGATTCTGCCGGTAGTGCACCTGGCTCGGCAAGCGAATTCGTCGTCTGATGGCTTATCAACGGCGGAAATCACCTGCCAGAACGGTCGCCAGCTACGTATCCCTAAGTCAATTGTCGGGTCGGCCGGCTGGGCCGTCGGCAACGCTCAGGTCAGTACTCAGCTGCGCGTCGCGGACCAGCGTTGGCGTGTCGCGGCGCAGGATCTCACCACGGAAGAAGGCCGGTGCCATTGCCCGCCAGATGAACATGAGGATGACGCCAACGACGAATGACCCGACACCGATAAGGAAGACACCGCCTACGGTCCAGTGCGGCGGGAAGGGTATGTCCCAGCGGGTGAAGCTGGCCGAGTGGTCCGCGTCCGGCGAGAGCCAGTCGTCGTGCAGGCTCCAGGCCAGGGCGAAATACAGGATCAGCCCGCCGAGCGTCGGCAGGATGCCCTGCATCCAGAGGTTTCGCGAGCTGGATCGGAGATTCTTGCGGTAGTACCACGCGCACGCGAAGCCGGTCAGGCCGTAGTAGAACGCGATCAGCATGCCGAGAGCCGTAACGGCATCGGCGATGATACTGCCGCTCGTTCCGAGGTAGTTCATGCTCGCGTACAAGACGATGGCGATGCCGCCGAACAAGAGAGTCGAGAAGCTCGGCGTAGGTAGCGCGGGTGCACGCGCGCGAACGGCGCTGGGAGTGCTCTATAGACGGCCATCGACAGGGTGGTGCGCGCCGTCGGCAGGATCGTCGTCTGCGTCGATGCAGCGGCCGACGTCAGCACCATGAGGATGAGGAGATGCGGAGAGGAAGGTGCCGAGCCCGCTGCCACCGAACACCGCCTTGCCGAGCACGGATATGACATCCCCGGAGTTGTCTTCGTTGCCGAGACCGATGCCCTCCTCGCCGATACCGGCGAAGGACTGGGCGGCCAGCGTCACCAGCGTGTAGGTGACGAGCAGCAGGACGGTCGAGATGACAGGCGGCGCGGCCGGGCGTGCGAGTGGGATTCGCCGTCTCCTCGTTGACGGCGACTGCGCTGTCCCAGCCCCAGTAGATGAAGATCATCAGGAGCAGGCCGCGGAAGAATGTCGAGAACGAGTCGATGTCGAACGGGTTGAACCAGCTCCACGAGACACCGATCGAGCCATCGGTGGCGTTCCCGGTCCCCACCTTGACGAGGGCGACAACAGCGAACACGAGCAGCATGATCAGCTCGACGGACAGCGAGGACTTCCTGCAGCCTGCGCGGACAGCCTCGATGCCCCGGTAACAGATCCAGGTCATGAGCACGATCCACAGCACCCCGCACCAGCAACACGCGGAGTCGACCGGGTTGCCGCCGATCCCGTCCGCGTTGAACAGGCAGAAAGAGGTATTGCCCGGCGACCTGGGCGAGGCTCGCCATGACGAGGACGTCGGCGGCGATGATTCCCCAGCCGCCGAGCCAGCCGGTTTTCGGTCCGAACGCCCGAGTGGCCCAGGTGAATGTCGTCCCGCAGTCCGGGTCGGCCTTGTTCAGTTCCGAGTAGCCGATAGCCGTGAAGAGCATCGGGACAAATGCCAAGATCACGATCACGGGGACTGCAGGCCGATCCCGGCCACGATGAAACCCAGCGTGGCGGCGAGGCTGTACGCCGGCGCCGTGGACGCCACGCCGATCACGACACTGGCTACCAGGCCGAGTGCTCCGGACTTGAGTCCCTTTTGGGCCACCTCGCCGGATGAGTATTGGGCCTCGGCGGTGTCAGTCATGGGCGCTCCTGGATCGCAGCGGCCGATCATGTAGGCGTTGTGCGTTTATCGCAGTTGGTGGCCGATTCGGCAAGGGTTTCCGTGTTGCAAGTTGGCTACGGGCGTGGATTCGGTCGCATACATCTACATATAGTGACGCCCGTGCGCCTACTCGTGCTCGGTGCGGGCGGGGTCGGCTCGGCCGCGGCCCGCATCGCGGCCCGCCGCCCGTTCCTGACGCACGTCGTTCTCGCTGACTACGAGCGGGCCCGGGCTGAGCGGGCAGCCGCGGAGGCCGGCGATGATCGGTTCGTTGCTGTGGCGCTCGACGCGTCGAATCAGGCGGCGATCGAATCGGTGATCCGCGAGTATGCCGTCGACGCCGTTCTCGGTGCCACCGATCCGCGGTTCACGATGCCGATCTTTCGGGCCGCGCTCGCGACGCGGATTCACTACCTCGACATGGCCATGTCCCTGTCCATGCCGCATCCGGATGCGCCTACGAAAAGACCGGCGTCAAACTCGGGGACGAGCAGTTCGCATTGGCCGACGACTGGGCGGCGTCAGGCAAGATCGCTTTGGTCGGGATGGGCGTCGAGCCCGGCCTTGCCGATGTGTTCGCTCGGTACGCCACCGACCACCTGTTCAGCGAGATCGATGAGATCGGCATCCGGGACGGGGCTAACCTGACCGTTTCCGGCTATGACTTCGCGCCGTCGTTCTCCATCTGGACGACCATCGAGGAGTGCCTCAACCCGCCGGTCATCTACGAGAAGGACCGCGGCTGGTTCACCACCGCACCGTTCAGCGAGCCGGAAACCTTCGACTTTCCCGAGGGAATCGGTCCCAGTGGAGTGCGTGAACGTCGAACACGAAGAAGTGCTGCTCGTCCCGCGCTGGATCGATGTCAACCGCGTGACCTTCAAGTACGGACTGGGGCAGGAGTTCATCGACGTCCTGCAAGACGCTGCACAAACTCGGCCTGGATCGGGTCGAGCCGATCGACGTTCGCGGTCACGCGCGTCCCGCCGCGCGACGTGGTGGCGGCCTGCCTGCCTGATCCGGCTGCGCTCGGTGATCGCATGCGAGGACAAGACCTGCGCGGGCACCTGGGTGCGGGGCCGGGGCAAGGACGGCCAACCCCGGTCGACCTACCTCTATCACGTCGTCGACAACGAATGGTGCATGCGCGAGTACGGATCCCAAGCGGTCGTGGCAGACGGGTGTGAACCCGATCGTGGCCTTGGAGTTGCTGGACAGCGGTGCCTGGACCGGCTCCGGCGTCCTAGGACCGGAGGCCTTCGACGCGGTGCCCTTCCTGGATCTGCTCGCCGGCGATTATGCATCCCCGGTGGGGCCACCGCGAGATGGCACCGGTCTGAGGGCAGCCTCCGGAAATGCAATGTTCTTCGCCGCGTCGGCTGGGCGCTTCCGGTCCGGACCGCCTCACTTGCGCCAGGCGGTGCGCCGGCGCTGGATGTCCCAGACCAGGGCGATGACGAGCAGCGCAGGCGGTGGCAATCAACCCGACGGCTCCCGCACCGTTGTAGTGCGTGGCGGTGATCATCAAAAGCAGGATGATCACGCAGACCCAACCGGCCACGCGAGCCCATCGCCCCCACTGCGCCGTGCCAGCCCCAGTCCGACGGATGCTCTCTGGGGTGATCGTGGCGTAGTCCTCGGTGCGCCGGTGTCAGGTGGCTCGCTGCCGGGCTTGAGGGCCACTGAAGGTGCTCCTGTCCGCCTGAGGTCGGATGGGCGATGTCGGGTGTCATTGTGGCACTACCGGATCAGGAGCGCGAGAATGACCGGATGACCGACCAGCGCCGCGTCGTCGTCCTGGGCAGCACTGGTCTGATTGGCACGCAAGCGATCGCGGTTGCGCAGGCGGCGCGGATCGGTTTCGGGTCACGGCCATCTGCTCAGGTGGTGGCGACTCTCGCCTTGCTCGCCGACCAGGCCGTTGCGCTGCGGGTGGCCGCGGTGGGCGTAGGTCGCGATGACGCAGGCCGGAGCTGCAGCGCGGCTGGCGGCGACGTGGCTGACCGACCTCGCCGGCCCCAGAGGTCCTCGTGGGGCGCTCGACCGCGGGTAGCGCTCGCGGCATACGACGCGCGGATGTTGTCCTGAACGCGATCGCGGGCGCGGAGGGGCTACGGGCGACGCCTCGCGTCGCTCGACGCCGGGACGCATCGTCGCTCTGGCGAACAAGGAATCGCTGGTGGCGGGTGGGCCCCCTGGTCACCGGACGGGCGAAGCCCGGCCAGCTTGTGCGCGGTGGACTCAGGGCAACATTCCGCGCTGGCCCAATGCCTGCGCAGCGGGAGCGCGGACGAGGTCAGCCGGCTCTGTCCTGACTGCCAGCGGCGGCCCGTTTCGCGGACGACGCCGGGAGCAGCTCGCCGCGAGTTACCCCCTGAGCAAGCCGCTGGCGCATCCGACCTGGGACATGGGCAAGCTCATCACCACGAACTCGGCCACGCTCGTCAACAAGGGACTCGAGGTGATCGAGGCGCACCTGCTGTTCGGCGTGCCCTACGAGCGGATCGCAGTCGTCGTCCACCCTCAGTCGGTGGTCCATTCGATGGTGGAGTACGTCGACGGCGCCACGATCGCCCAGGCGTCACCACCGGATCATGCGGCTGCCGATCGCGCCTGGCACTGGGCTGGCCCGATCGCGTCCCCGGCGCGGCGCCGTCGGTCGATTGGTCGAAGGCGACGAGTTGGACATTCGAACCGCTCGATACCGAGGCGTTCCCCGCCGTTGATCTGGCCCGGACTGCCGGCCGCGCCGGTGGGGTGGCGCGCGGCGGTGTACAACGCCGCCAACGAGGAACTCGTCGCCGCCTTTCATGCCGGACATGTGTCGTTTCTGGGCATCGTGGACACCGTTCGGGACGTACTTGATGAACTGGCTCAGCAATCAGCACGCCGATGCGGGGAACCCAGGTACCGTCGAAGACGTCGAATATGTGCAGGACTGGGCACGCGGCGCGGGCGCGGGCCGTCATCGCACAGCAGTCCTGAAGGAGGAAAGAGCAGCCGTGCTGTACGCCGTCGGTGTGCTCATCTTCGCTGTCGGGCTGCTGGTGTCCATTGCCCTGCATGAGGTCGGTCACCTGGTGCCGGCGAAGAAGTTCGGGGTCAAGGTCAGCCAGTACATGGTCGGATTCGGTCCCACGGTGTGGTCTCGTCGCAAAGGCGACACCGAATACGGACTGAAGGCGCATTCCGCTCGGCGGCTACATCCGGATGATCGGCATGGTGCCGCCGCGCGTGGATGGCACCCGGTCCAGGTGGCCGCGGCGCATGGCGTCGGCGGTCGAGGAGTTCCGTAACGCCAGTCGCGCGGAGGTCGAACCCGGCGACGAGGACCGTCAGTTCTACCGGCTCACGCCCGGCAAGAAGATGATCGTGATGCTCGGCGGCCCGACGATGAACCTGCTGATCTACCTCGTGCTCACCGTCGTCCTGCTGAGCACGCTAGGCACTCGGCACGACGACGCGACCACGACGGTCAGCGCGGTCGTGAAATGCGTTGTCCCAGCCAACTCGAGCCAGGCCGCCAACGGCTCCTGCCCGGCGAATGCGACCCCGGCGCCTGCCTACAACGTGCTCCAGCCGGGGATGTCATCGTCTCGATCGACGGCACCCGGATCGACAAGTGGGATGACGCCGTCGCCATCGTCGAGCGATCGGCCGGGAAGACCCTGCCGATGACCGATCCGGCGCAACGGTGTCGAGCAGCAGTTGTCGATCACGCCAGTGCGCAATCTCAAGTACGTCGGCACGACAACGAAGACGAAGGAAGCCGGCTATCTCGGCGTGTCGCCGCAGGTACACAGTTACTACGCTGCGTTGCCGGTAACCCAGGTGCCGGGATACGTCGGGGACCAGATCGGCCAGGGCGTCAGCGCCATCGGAAGCTATCCGAGCAAGATCGCTAGCCTCTGGGGCACGGTGTTCGAGGGCAAGCCGCGCGATCCCACCGGGGCAATCGGTGTCGTCGGCATCGGCCGCCTCGGAGGCGACATCGCGCAGAGCAACGTGTTCAACGCGCCAGGACAAGGCGTTCGCGCTGATCAGCTTGCTGGCGACCGTGAACCTGCTCCTGTTCTTCTTCAACCTCCTGCCGTTACTTCCGCTTGACGGGGGGACACGTGGCCGGAGCACTCGTCGAGGCCGCCAAGCGCGGCCGGGCGAGACTGCGGGAGCGTGCGATGGCGGCTCGCGGCACCGGCGGCGCCTCGGATCCCGACGAGCAATACGCAACTGAACGAAGCTA
>ERZ1370068.1926-contig-11882_pt1 | contig 28999 bp, 38 predicted proteins | sample MGYA00561227_ERZ1370068 | MGnify/ENA primary metagenome ERZ1370068 (study PRJEB38410, sample SAMEA6850437) | metagenome | study: Metagenomic assessment of the ecological functions of the soil: analysis of the soil microbiota associated with the...
GTCTGGATGGACCATCGCGCGATGGCCGAAGCGCGCGCCGGTCAACGAGACCACGGACGACGTTCTCCGCTATGTCGGCGGCTCGATCTCGCCGGAAATGGAAATTCCCAAGCTGCTCTGGCTGAAGCGGCATCTGCCGTCGACCTACCAGTCGGCCGGTCATTTCTTCGACCTCGCCGACTATCTGTCGTTTCGCGCCACCGGCTCGACGGCGCGCTCGATCTGCACGCTGGCCTGCAAATGGAATTTCTCGCCCACGAACGGCGCTGGAGCGGGAGCTATTTCGAGCGCGTCGGTCTCGGCGATCTCGCCTCGGACGAACTATGCGAAGATCGGCAAGGAGATCGTCGCACCCGGCACGCCGCTGGGCGCGGGCCTGACGAAATCCGCCGCGCGCGATTTCGGCCTGCGTCGAGGGAACGCCGGTCGGCGCGTCGCTGATCGACGCCCACGCCGGCGGCGTCGGCACGATCGGCGGACGGCGAAGTCCGAGTGAGCCGGTCGATGTGTGCCGTCGCCTTGCCTACATCATGGGGACCTCGGCCTGCATCATGGCGACGACGTCCGAGCCGTGCTTCGTCCCGGGCGTCTGGGGACCCTATTATTCGGGCATGGTTCCCGGGCTTCTGGCTCAACGAGGGCGGCCAGTCCGCCGCCGGCGCGGCGATCGATCATCTCGTCAGATCGCATCCCGCCTATGACGAGACCGTCGCGGCGGCGCATGCGGCCGGCATGGAGATTCTGGAATTTCTCGAGCGGCGCATCGTCTCGCGCTGCGCAAACCCCGGCGAGGCTGCGTTGCTGGCCCGCGATATCCACGTGCTGCCCGGAATTCTTCGGCAACCGGTCGCCGTTCGCCGATCCCGATCCGCGCGCGATCGTCGCGGGCATGGATCTCGACGCCGACATCGGCTCCGATGGAGCGGCTGTTCGTGGCCGGGCTCTGCGGGCTTGCCTACGGCCTGGCGGATGTCGTCGAAGCCTTTCGAGCGCACGGCGTCGAAAGCGACATGATGGTGATCAGCGGCGGCGCAGGACGCAGCTCGCTGGTGCGCCAGATCATGGCGGATACGACCGGACTTGACCGTTGCCGTGCCCGAAACGCAGGAACCCGTGCTGCTCGGGGCGGCCATGCTGGGCGCGGTCGCCGGCGAGGTCCTGCGGATCGATCGGCGAGGCGATGGCCTCGATGTCGGCGATCGGCCGGTCTGAGCGAGCCGACGGCGACCGGACATGGCGGACTTCCACCAGACCAAGCGACAGCGTTCATCGGCTGATGCGAAAGCTCGATCGGGACAGCCGCGATGCGATGCGCGGCGATCGGGAACGATCGCCGGACTTGAAACGAAAAGCTAGCGACCATGCTGCTGGAGCTGCGGAGACGCCCTGGTCGATTTCCTGCCCGTGCAGGTCGGTTGATGGGCGCGACGCGGCCGTGCCGGTTGCTGGCGGATCCTGCCTCAACATCGCCGTCGGCATGGCGCGGCTGGGCGCGCCGGCGGGATTTGTCGGCGGCATCTCGACCGATCTTTTCGGACGCATGATCGCCGACCACGCGCTGACGTCGCAGGTCGATCTTCGCTATGCGACGCGGAGCGAGCATCAGACCACGCTCGCCTTCGTCCGCCACGCAGGCGGCGAGCCGCAATATGCTTTCTATGACGAGGCGACGGCGTCGCGAAACTGGACCCTATCGGCAGCGGCTCCATCCCTTCGATCGCGATCGAGGCGATCCATGTCGGATCGACGACGCTCGCCGACGACCAGGGCGGCCAATCAGGCGCTTGGCGATGATCGAAGACGCGCGGCGGCTCGACCACCATCTCCTTCGATCCGAACTGCCGGCCCAACCTGGTGCGGGACAAGGCGCCGCTACGTCGAGCAGCATGGCCACGTTCGCCCAGGCCGCGCACATCGTCCGCATGTCCGACGTCGACTTTGAATACCTGTACGGCGTCGCCGACGACCCGGCCAGGCGGGCAGGTGCGCTGATCGCGGCCGGGGCCAGCCTGGTCGATCATCACGCGCGGCGCGCGGGGCGCACAGGCCTGGCATCAATCGGCGGGCGCTGTGGAGGTCGAGGCGCCGCCGGGCAAGGTCGTCGACACGATCGGTGCTGGCGACAGCTTTCAGGCCGCCCTTTGTTCGCGTTGCACGCCATGGACCGGATCGAGGCCAGGTCCCTGGCGCGAATCGGCACCGACGAGCTTCATCGCGCCCTGTCTTTCGCGGCGTTCTGCGCGGCCTTCACCTGCGGACGCGCCGGCGCCGACCCGCCGCGTCGGGCGGATGTCGACGCCAAAGCTGTCCGAGTTACTGGGAAACCGCCGGTAGGAACTCTATTCCTCGAGGAAGCGCCTCTAACGGGCGGCGAGAGCCTGGAGATAGGCTTCCGCGCCGGCCCGATCCGCCGCCGCACCGGCGAAGCCGACATAGCCGTCGGGGCGGACAAGGATGAGGTCCTGCGCGTCGGCCCGGCCGGCTGCAGGTGCTGCCTGTACCAGCTTGGGAAACTTTGCCGCCAGTTCGGCCGCGACATCGGCCGGGCCCGATGGCGGTGAAGCGCGCCTTGCCGGGGTCCGCCGGCAGGCGATCCGGCCAGCGCACGCCGGCCTTGGCGCCGTTCGGCGCGATGCGCGCCCTCGACCGTCAAGGGACTCTTGGGATAGCCGATGTTGAGCTCCGACAGCAGGTCGGCCACGCGGTGACTCGAGCTGGGGAAAGCCCAGCGCGAATTTGACCACGGTGTTGCGCAGGCCTTGCAGGATCGGATTGCGCACGACGGCGGCGTCGGTCAGACGGCCGGCGTTGCGCAGCACCATGTCGCCCACGGCGCTGCGCTCGACGGAGTAGCTGTCGAGCAGCGAGGGCTTGCAGACGCCGCCGATCACGAGGCCGAGCTTCCAGGCGAGGTTGAAGGCGTCCTGCATGCCGGTGTTCATGCCCTGGCCGCCGGCCGGGCTGTGGATATGGGCGGCGTCGCCGGCCAGGAAGGCGCGGCCGCTGCCGTATTTCGCCACCTTGCGCTCGTTGATGCGGAAGGCGGCGAGCCAGTAGGGTCCTTGATGACGATGCCGTCCGTGCCGCGCAGCGTGATCAGCGACCTGGACCTCCTGCAGGGTCGGATCGGCGATGATGGCCGCCGTCCTGGCACGGCCGAGATCGGCGATGACCCGCCAGCGTCCCGCGCTGATCGGGAAGAAGGCCAGGATGCCGTCCTTGTGCCAGAAGATGTGCAGGCGGTCCTGCGGCGTCGAGCCCGCTGATCATGGCCGTCGGCCAGGTACCAGTCGCTGGGCTGTGTCGTGCCGTCGAAGGTGAAGCCGAGCCCATGCCGCACGGTCGAATGGGCGCCGTCGCAGCCGATCAGCCAGTCTGCCGTGAGCGTCTCGCTCTCGCCGCTCGGCCTTGCGCAGCACGGCCTCGAACCTGGTTGCCCTGCTCGGCGAAGCTCTCCAGCGAGACCGGTGCGCTCGACCTTGACGCCCGCGCTTGGCCAGCTGCTCCTCCAGGACGCGCTCGGTGTCGCTCTGCGGGATCATCAGCGCGTAGGGATAGGGGCTGTCGATGTCGTCGAGGCTGATCCGCGCGATGACGTCCTTGCCGTTGGACATCTGCGCGCCATGCGCCTGCAGGCCGGCCGCCAGGAACGGCTCGACGTAGCCGGCGTGGTCGAACAGCTCCAGGGTGCGGCTCCACAGCACCAGGGCCTTCGACTTGTCGGTTCGTTCGGCGGACTTTATCGACGATGCGGACCGAAATGCCGTAGCGCGTCAGCTCATTCGCCATCGTCAGGCCGACCGGGCCTGCCCCCGCAGATGAGGACGTTCACCTTCCCCGCCATTCGATGCTCTCCCATCATTCAGCTCAGAAATCATGTCGTCGTGAGCGACGCGAAGGACCTCATCGCCGCTCGCCACGGGCATGAGATCCTTCGGCTGTCGCTCAGGATGACAGAAGCGATTAAAGCGCCTTCACAGCCTGCAGCACCTCGTCGACATGGCCGGGCACCTTCACCTTGTGCCAGACCTTGGCCACGGTGCCGGTCTTGTCGATCAGGAAGGTGGCGCGCTCGATGCCCATGTACTTGCGGCCATAGAGGCTCTTCTGCGATCCAGGTGCCGTACTTCTCGCAGATCTTGCCGTCCTCGTCGGACACCAGCGGGAAGGTGAGCCCGTACTTCTTCTTGAACTTGTCGTGCTTCTCGACGCTGTCCTTGGAGACGCCGATCACCTGCGCCTTCACCTTGGAGAAGTCGGGCAGCGAGTCGCGAAAGCCGCAGGCCTCGGCAGTGCAGCCCGACGTGTCGTCCTTGGGATAGAAGTAGAGCACCACCGGCTTGCCGCGCAGGTCCGACAGTTTCAGCTTCTTGCCGCCGTCGGTGTTGGCGGTGAAATCCGGTGCCTTCTTTGCCTGCTTCGACGCTCATCGCATCGCTCCCTTGCCCTCGCTTCGGGCTTTCCAGCCGGCGGCGCGCGCCGGCTCCTCGACGATGCGCCGGTATATAGCACGCGCCGCGGCCGTCTCCGCCGCGATGCGCGCGCCGCAATTCGCCGAGAGTCGCGCGCGCCCTCGGTGGCGGCGATCAGGCGCTGCTGGCCCTCCGGCGCCTTGGTCTCGTCGAACGCCGCCTCGTCGCCGTTCAGGGTGAGTCGCAGCAGGCTCTGCACATCCGACAGGAGCGTGCGCGTCGGCGCGCAGGCGCTCGGCGTCGCCGGGTCGATGAAGCCCGCGCCGCCGCGGCGCGGCGCAGCATCTCGGCGGGATGCGGATCGAGCAGGTCGGGCCGTTCGGCGGCGTGGCGCAGCGCCAGGTACTGGGCCACGAAGTCGATATCGAACAGGCCGCCGGGCAGGTGCTTGAAGTCCCACGGGCTCTTGGCCGGCGCGTGGCGGGCGATGCGGTCGCGCATGTCGGCCACGTCGCGCACCAGCGTACTGCGGGATCGCGCGGCCGGCAGAGCGTGATCTTGACGATGTCTGACAAGCCGCTCGGCCAGGCCCGGCGGTCCGTGGATCACCCGCGCGCGGGTGAGCGCCATGTGCTCCCACGTCCAGGCCGACTGCGCATGATAGCTCTCGAAGCCCTCCAGCGAATTGGCGAGCGGTCCGGCGCGGCCGGACGGGCGCAGCCGCATGTCGACCTCGTAGAGCGCGCCCTCGTTGGTGTGGGCGGTGAGCGCCGTCACGATCTTGGCGCTGAGCCGCGTGTAGTACTGGATCGGCGGCAGCGGCTGGCGGACCGTCCGACGCCTCGAGGCCGGGCGGGATGTCGTAGACGAAGATCAGGTCGAGGTCGGAGGTCGCCGACATCTCGCGGCTGCCGAGCTTGCCCATGCCCAGCACGGCCAGCCGCTGGCCCCGGAAGCCGCCATGCGTCTCGGCGAAGCGCTGCTCGACCCGGTCGCACAGCGCGGAAATCGTGGCGGCGGCGATGTCGGAGTAGGCGAGCCCGCCTCGGCCGGCCGCACGATCGCCTTGAGCTGCTGGACGCCGACCTGGAAGCGCCGGTCGTTGGCCCAGCGTCGCGCCAGATCGAGGATGTCCTGCTCGTGATCGACCTTGGCCAGTTGCGTCGCGAGGTCCGCCGCCATTTCCGGCGCCGCGGGCAGCGGACGGTAGAAGGCGGGCGACAGCACCGCATCGAGCAGCTGCGTGCGGCGCGCGAGATGGGCGGCCAGCCCCGGTGCGCTGCCCATGATCGCCGCGACCAGCTCGAGCAGGGCCGGGTTGGCCTTGAACAGCGAGAAGAGCTGGATGCCGGCCGGCAGGTTGCCGAGGAAGAGATCGAAGTTCAGCAGCGCCTGGTCGGGCGCGGCGGTCGAGCCGAGCGCCTTCAGGAGGCCCGGCATCAGCTCGGTCAGAAGCTCGCGGGCGCGCGCCGTGGCGGTGGCGCGGAAGCGGCCGTGATGCCAGCGCCGCACGATGCCGGCCGCCGCCGAGGGATCGCGGAAGCCCAGCGTGCGCAGGGTCTCGAGCGTGCCGGGATCGTCGTCGGTGCCGGTGAACACCAGGTTGCCGCCGGGGCCGGCGCAGGCTCGGCGCCTCCTCGAACAGCCGCGCGTAGTGGCTTTCGACGCAATGCAGACGGTCGAGCAGGTCCTTCTGGAAGGACGCGCGAATCGGGATAGCCCAGGAAGGTCGCGATCGCCGCCACGCCGGCCTCGTCGTCGGCGGCAGGCTGTGGGTCTGGCGGTCGTCGACCATCTGCAGGCGATGCTCGACCGTGCGCAGGAAGCCGTAGGCCTCGATCAGCTCGTCGGCGGCGGCCGGCGCCGACGTGGCCGCGCGGCGGCGAGCGCGCGCAGCGTCGTCGCAGGTGCCGCGCAGCCGGAGCGAGGGTTGCGGCCGCCGAAGATCAGCTGCTGGGTCTGGGCGAAGAACTCGATCTCGCGGATGCCGCCGCGGCCGAGCTTGACGTTGTGGCCCAGCACCGTGACCGCGCCGCCGCCGCGATGGGCGTCGATCTGGCGCTTGATCGAATGGATGTCGTGGATCGCCGCGAAGTCGAGATGCTTGCGCCAGATATAGGGCCGCGAGGTCGTCGAGGAAGGCGCGCCCACGGCGCGGTTGCCGGCCACCGGGTGCGCCTTGATCATGGCGGCGCGCTCCCAGTTCTGGCCGACGCTCTCGTAGTAGAGCTCGGCCGCCTGCACCGACATGGCAAGCGGCGTCGAGCCCGGGTCGGGACGCAGCCTGAGATCGGTGCGGAAGATGTAGCCGTCGGCCGAGGTCTCCGACATGAGCTGGACCAGCATCCGCGCGCCGCGCACGAAATGCCGCGACAGCTGCTCGTTGCCGGCGAGCGCCGGGGCGTCGCGGTCGTAGAGCAGGATCAGGTCGATGTCGCTCGAGTAGTTGAGCTCGCCGGCGCCGAGCTTGCCCATGCCGAGCACGGTGAGGGCCGCGGCCTCGGGATCGCCGCCGATGGCGAGCTGCCCGTCGCGCGCCAGCTGCAGCAGGATCGAATCGGTGAGCGCGCCGAGGCAGCCCGAGGCGAAGGCGCTCAGCTGCGCCGGTCACCTTGTCGAGCGGCCAGGCTCCGGCGATGTCGGCGACGGCGACGTTCAAGCGCCACGCGGCGCTTGAGCCGGCGCAGGCTGGTCGCAACCGAAGCCGGTGGCGCGCCGTTGCGCGGCGGCAGTGCGCACGGCCTCGAGCTCGGCCGCCAGATCGAGCCGGACGGCGTCGGGCCGCGACGCCACAGATCGGTCATAAAAGTCGGGCTTTGTAGTGCCGTCTCGGTCAAATACGGGCTGTTGCCGAACAGGGCATCGAGCAGCGCCACGTGCCGCGGGATCGTCGGGCCGCGCCGCCTGTCTCGCTCCATCGCGTCCACGCCACGTCCCGCCGCTCTGGTCGTGCGGTCGCGGCAGGTGAGCGGTCGAAAGCCAAGACATGCGATGGCGCGGGTCGGTTAAGTTGTTGAAATCCGGCGGCACGCTCGCCCAAGCGCGTCGCCATCGTCAAGAAGCTGGAAGTATCGGCTTTGGTCAAGCGAACTTATCGGGTATGCGTGCGCGGTAACGGTCGGCGTCGTCCTCGCCGTGGCCGCGCTCGTCGTGGTGGCCGCACTGCGCTTGATGGCAGGGCCCGTCGACCTCGACTTCCTGAAGGCGCGGATCGCCGAGGCGGCCGACGTGCCGGGCAACGACATCAGGCCCGATGCCGACCGCATCTCCCTGGAATGGGGCGGCATCAGCCAGCCGATGCGGCTGGTGTTCACCGGGCTGCGCTTCATCAACGGCCAGAACCAGGTGATCGCCACGGCGCCGACGGCCGCGCTCACCTTCGATCCGCGCAGCGTGTTCCAGGGCATGCTGCTGCCGACCTCGATCACCATCGAGCGGCCGACCATCGAGGCCGAGATCGACCGCGAAGGCGGCATGCTGCGCCGCATCTTCGCCAGATCCGAGCGCCAACTCGCAGGGCGAGGCGGTGGCGATCCTGGTCGAGCAGCTCGCTGGCCGAGCCCAACTACAATTCGCTGATCGGCCAGCTCGACACGGTCCAGATCGAGCAGGCGAAGCTCACGCTGCGCGACGCCAAGACGGGCATCAGCTGGGTCGCCCCGGCGGCGCGCGGCGCGGCTCAAGCGCGACGCCACGGGCGTCATCATCTCGGCCAGCGCGCGCTTCAGCAGCGGCGGCGATCCGATCGACGTCTCGCTGTCCGGCGTCTATGCGCGCGACCGCAGCCGGTTCTCGGTCGAGGCCAATGTCGACGGCCTCAAGCCCTCGATGTTCGCCGACCTGTCGCCCGACGCCGTGCTGCTGCGCGGCGTCGACATCGCCTTGTCCGGCCGGCTGCACGTCGACGGCGGACGGCGACGGCGACATCCGCACGCGTGGCGATCGACGTCACCGGCGGCAACGGTCGCGTGACCTGCCGGGCGTGCTGCCGGCGTCGCACCAGGTGAAGTCGGTGAACGCCCGGGCGCACGGTCGACGCGGCGACCCACACGGCGAAGATCGAGCGGATCGACGATCGACTTCGGCGCCGCCAAGATGCTGGTCACCGGCACCGGGCGAAGACGCCGGAAGGGCAGGTGTTCGCCGGCCGCGCCGAGGTGCTGCAGCATCCCGGTCGATCGCCTGGGCGACTACTGGCCGCTCGAATTCGCGCGTGGGCGGCCGGCAGTGGGCGCTGGCCAATCTCAGCAGCGGCGACGATCGACGTCGCCGCCGAGTTCGGCGCTGAGCGCGCCGGGCAACGACCTCGCCCAGCTCAAGGTCGATCGCATGGTCGGCCTGATCGATTATCGCGGCATGACCGTGCGCTACATGCCGCACATGCCCGAGCTGCAGGGCGTTTCGGGCAAGGCGCGCTTCGAGGGCGGCACGCTGCATTTCGACGTGGCGGGCGGCACGGCCGGTCGGGCTGCGCGTGACCGGCGCCACGATCGATCTCACCGGGCTCGACGGCCCGGCGCCGCAACAGGCCGCGATCCGCATGCCGATCGCCGGGTCGGCGCAGGACGTCATCCGCTTCCTGGCGCGGCCCAAGCTCGGCCTGCCGCGCGAGATGCTCTACGACTACCAGGCGGCTGGGCGGCGACGTCGCGATCGACCTGTCGCTCGGCTTTCCGCTGCTCGAGTGCGCTCACCGTGGCCGATCTCGACATCAAGGCCGAGGCGTCGCTGTCCGGCTTTTCGCTGCAAGGACGCGCTGGGCGACGTCGATCTCACCGACGCGGCGGCGCGCGTGCAAATACGGCAGCTCCGAGCTGAGCGTCACCGGCACCGGCAAGCTCGACGGTCACTCTGTCGAGATCGGCTGGCGCGAGCTGTTCGGCGCCAAGCGCGCCGTTCCGCCGGCGCTACGATCTCAAGGGCACGGTGCCTGCCGCGCCTGATCGCCAAGGCCGGATTTCCTCGCCCGAGCCCTACATCACCGGCCCGATCGCCACGACGCTGCACTACCAGGTGGCGACCAACGGCACCGGCGAGGTGGTCGGCCGCTTCGACCTCAAGGGCGCCACGGCCGCGGTCGCGCCGCTCGACTGGAGCAAGGAGCCGGGCACCGACGGCCAGCGTGCTGCTGGCGCTGAAGCTCGCGGCCGGCGGCAAGCTCACGACGGCCGATTTCGAGAGTCGCGCCAACGGCCTCTACGGCAAGGGCCAGGTGCGCTTCGGCGGCGACAACGCCCTGCAGCAGATTACGCTGCAGCCAGCTCAAGATCGGCCGCGACTGATGCGTTGGCGATCGACTGGAAGCGGGCGCCGGACGGCGTCGAGCTATCGCTGCGCGGCCCGTCGCTCGAGCTGCCGCGCGTGCGCAACGCGCTGAAGGTGCGCGACGAGTATGCCGCCAAGGATCCGGCCGGTCGCCGCCGCGACGGCGCGAGCAAGCACCAAGATCACCCTGCAGCTCAAGCAGGTCCTGACCCAGCGCGGAACGCTGGGCTACGCCAACGGCGCGCCTCGAAATGGCGGGCGAGCGCATCGCCTCGGCCGATCGTGACGATCGGCGGCGGCAAGGGCTCGACCTTCCGCGTCACGCCGGCGGGCACGGGGCGCACCCTGTTCCTCTACGTCGCCGATTTCGGCGATGATGCTGAAGGATGCGGGCTGGCTCGACGGCCTGGTCGAACGGCTATCTGCACATCGAAGGCCGTCTCAGACGACGCGTCGCCGGCTCGCCGCTCGACGGGCACGCTCAAGATGGGCCCGTATCCGCCTGCAGAAGGTGACGCCGCGCGGCGACGGTCGGCACGCTGAACTCGGCGATCGAAGGCCTCAGCCGCGCCGGCAACGCCCTGCAGCAGTTCGACAGCCTGGAGGCCAACATCACCAAGATCGGCGATCGCATCCAGATCAGGAACGGCCGCACCAGCGGCCAGTCGATCGGGCTCACGACGCCAGGCGTCGATCGACCTCGGCAACGACACGGCGCAGCTGCGGCGGCGTCGTCGTGCCGGCCTTTGCGCTCAACAATCTGCTGTCGAACGTGCCGCTGCTCGGCCCGCTGCTGACCGGCGGCAAGGATGGCGGCGCTGTTCGCGATTTCCTACAAGCTCGACGGGCCGCTCGACGACCTCAAGACCGACGTCAACATGATGTCGGCGGTGACGCCCGGCGCGCTGCGCGAGCTGCTTCAACGGCGCCGCCAGACGCCGTGCAGCCGCCGCCGCCGGCGGAGATCGCAGCGCGCGCCTTAGAAGCGGCGCGCACCAGCACGTGGCGCTTGCGGCCGGCCGACAGCTTCAGCGTGCCCGACGGATCGAGGTCGCTCGTCGCCGACCGTCGCGGTGTCGCCGGCGATCGGCTTGTCGTTCAGCGCGTCCGCCGCCGCCCTTGATCAGCTTGCGCGCCTCGGTGCGGCTTTCCGCCAGGCCCGCCTCGTGCAGCAGCTCGAAGGCGGCGATGCCGGCGGCGAGCCGCGCGCGCGGCACGTCGACCGTGGGCAGCGTGTCGGCCTTGGCGCCTTCCTCGAAGGTGCGGCGCGCGGTCTCGGCGGCCTGCTCGGCCGCTGCCTCGCCGTGCGCCAGCGTGGTCGACCTCGGTGGCCAGGATCTTCTTGGCCTCGTTGATCTCCTGGCCCTTCAGCGCCTCGAGCCGCGCGATCTCGTCGAGCGGCAGCTCGGTGAAGAGCTTCAGGAAGCGGCCGACATCGGCGTCCTCGGTGTTGCGCCAGTACTGCCAGAAGTCGTAGGGCTGACAGCGCGCTCGGCGTTGAGCCACACCGCGCCGGCCGCGGTCTTGCCCATCTTGGCGCCCGACGACGGTGGCGAGCAGCGGCGTGGTCAGCGCGAACAGCTCGGCGCCGTGCCATGCGCCGGCCGAGATCGACGCCCATGACGATGTTGCCCCACTGGTCCGAGCCGCCCATCTGCAGCGATGCAGTCGTGGCGCTTGTACAGCTCGACGAAGTCGTAGGACTGCAGGATCATGTAGTTGAATTCGAGGAAGCGTGAGCGGCTGGTCGCGCTCGAGCCGCAGCTTCACCGAATCCATGGTCAGCATGCGGTTGACCGAGAAGTGCCGGCCGACGTCGCGCAGCAGCGGGATGTAGAGCAGCGTGTCGAGCCAGTCGGCGTTGTTGACCATCACCGCGTCGGTCGGGCCGTTGCCGAACGTCAGGTAACTTCGACGAAGACGCGTCTTGATGCCGGCCATGTTGGCGTCGATCTGCTCGTCGGTCAGCAGCTGGCGCGTCTCGTCGCGGCCCGACGGATCGCCGACCTTGCGTCGTGCCGCCGCCCATCAGCGCGATCGGCTTGTGGCCGGTCTTCTGCCACCAGCGCAGCATCATGATCTGCAGCAGGATGCCGACATGCAGCGAGTCGGCGGTGCAGTCGAAGCCGATATAGGCCGGTGCGCGTGCCGCTCGACAGCAGCTCGTCGAGCCGCGCCGCGTCGCTGCACTGATGCACCATGCCGCGCTCGTGCACGATCCGCATGAAATCCGACTTGAAGCCCGCCATCTCTCCGCCTGCTTCCGGCGATTTGTCCGTGAAGGGCCGCGGGTGTAACACGAGCGCCTGCGTCTCAACGGACCCATCGGGTATGTCCTCGTCCTTCCTGCGTGCCCTCGGCCTGATGAGCGGCACCTCGGTCGACGGCGTCGACGTGGCGCTGATCGAGACCGACGGCGAGCGGATCGCAGCCTTCGGACCGCGTCCTGACCGTTGCCTATCCTGACGAGGTTCGCCGCGCTGATCCGCGCGGCCTTCGGCGCCGACGCAGCCCAACGCGGCGACCGCCGCCGCCGAGCAGGCGGTTACCGAGGCGCATGTCGACGCGGTGCGGCGATGGTCGGCGACGCATGGTGCCGCGCTCTCGACGCTCGACGTCGTGGGCTTCCACGGCCAGACGATCACGCATCGGCCGGAGAAGCGCTTCACCTGGCAGATCGGCGACGGCGCCGCTGCTCGCCAAGGCGCTCGGCGTGCGGGTGGTCAACGACCTGCGCAGCGCCGACGTGGCGGCGGGCGGGCAGGGCGCGCCGCTGGTGCCGGTCTATCACGCCGCGCCTCGCGCGCGACCTGCCGCGGCCGCTCGCCGTGCGTGAATATCGGCGGCGTCGGCCAACGTCACCTGGATCGGCGCCGACGACGCGCTGCTCGCCTTCGACACCGGGCCGGGCAACGCGCCGATCGACGACTGGTGCGCCAGGCGCGCCGGGCCTGCGCTTCGACACGGACGGCGCGCTCGCCGCATCGCAGGCAAGGTCGATCGAACGCGCCTCGAGCGCTTCAGCGAGCACCGCTACTTCGCGACGAAGCCGCCCAAGTCGCTCGACCGCGGCGACTTCAACGATCACGTGGGCCGACGGCTTGAGCGCCGCCGACGGTGCGGCGACGCTGACCCGCGGCACGCGCGCGCGCCATCGCGCTGGCGGCGCGGCACTTCCCGCGCGCCGGTGCGCAATGGGTGATCTGCGGCGGCGGCGCGCGCAATCCCGACGCTGCTCAAGGCGATCGCCGAGGAGACGCGCGGCGCGGTGGTGACGGCCGACAGTCTCGGCTGGAACGGCGATGCGCTGGAGGCGCAGGCGTTCGGCTTCCTTGCGGTGCGCAGCGCTGCGCGGCCTGCCGCATAAGCTTTCCCGGAACGACCGGCGCGCCGCGACCGATGACGCGGCGGCCGTCTCAACGAGCCCTAGGGTTCCTTGTTGCTCGTCGCCCGGCCCGGCGGGTTGAGCAGGCTCTTGGCGACGTACTTGTCGACGTCGACCGCGAGCTTGTCGAGCGAGTCGTGGAAGAAGTGGTTGGCGCCCTTGATGGTGCGCGATTCGACCGTGATGCCCTTCTGCAGCGACAGCCGCGCCACCAGCTTCTGGATGTCGGCGAGCGGCACGACCTCGTCCTTCTCCGCGCCGACGATCAGGCCGGAGGAGGGGCAGGGCGCCAGGAAGGCGAAATCGTAGGAGATTGGCCGGCGGCGCCACCGAGATGAAGCAGTCGATCTCCGGGCCGGCGCATCAGGAGCTGCATGCCGATCCAGGCGCCGAACGAGTAGCCGGCGATCCAGCACGACTTGGCGTCGGCGTTCATGCTCTGCAGCCAGTCGAGCGCGGCGGCGGCGTCCGCTGAGCTCGCCCATGCCGTTGTCGAAGCGGCCCTGGCTGCGCCCGACGCCGCGGGTGTTGAAGCGCAGCACCGAGAAGCCGCGGTTCACGAACACGTGGAACAGCGAGAAGACGACCTTGTGGTTCATCGTCCCGCCATATTGCGGGATGAGGATGAAGAATCAGCGCGATGGGCGCGTGTTCTTCCTTGCTCTGGTGATAGCGGCCCTCGAGGCGACCCTCGGGGCCGGTGAACATCACATCAGGCATCTGAGTCTCCGGTTTTTCGTCTATTATTGGCCGCCGGTCGCGGTCCGGAGGAGCTTTATTCAGGGGAATCTTGATACTTGACCAACCTACTCGGGTTTATTAAATCCGAGCTAGCTTAGTTGGTTTTCCCAGATCCCTGTGTGGGGGTCTGGCAATATCGTAGCAACGCCTTGGTTTTCAAGACCTTTAGGCATTTGGCAAGATGGCCGGCAATGCCGGCGCGAGGAGGATGCTGTGAAGCTCAGCACCAAGGGTCGTTACGCCGTCATGGCGATGGTCGATCTGGCCGCGTCATGCGCAGGCCAAGCCGGTGTCGCTTGTCCGACATCGCCACCCGGCAGGAAATCTCTTTGTCATATCTGGAGCAGCTCTTTGCCCGCCTGCGCCGCGCCGGCCTGGTGAAGAGCGTGCGCGGTCCGGGCGGCGGCTATCGCCTGGCGCACGGCTCGCGCCGAGACGCGGATCTCGGAGATCATCCTGGCGGTCGACGAGCCGATCAAGGCGACGCGCTGCACTGGAGATGGGCGCCACCGGCTGCCGCGCCGACCGCAGCAAGTGCCTGACCCACGATCTGTGGGAGGAGCTGGGCAACCAGATCCACATGTTCCTGAGCTCGGTCACTCTGCTCGATGTGCTGGAGCGCAAGCTCAGCGCACGCGCATCGTCGAGGCGTCGCAGCCCGGCCGCTGCCGACTCGACTCGATGGCCGCTGCCAGCTAGGTCGCACTCTCATGGCCGCGTTCGCGTACCTCGATCACAACGCCACCAGCCCGCTGCGGCCGGCGGCGTTCGACGCCATGGTCGAGGCGCTGCGCGCGGGCGGCAATCCGTCGTCGGTGCATCGCGCCGGCCGCACGGCGCGCGGCCTGGTCGATGCGCGCGCGCCGGCAGGTGGCGGCGCTGGTCGGCGCCCTGCCGGCGGAGATCGTGTTCACCTCGGGCGGCACCGAGGCCAACAACATGGCGATCGCACGGCAGCGGCCGGCAGGCGCGTGCTGGTCTCGGCCATCGAGCACGACAGCGTGCTGAAGGCCGGCGCCGGACGCCGAGAGTCATTCCCGGTCGATGGCGACGGCGTCGATCGATCTGGCGCGCTCGAGCAGCAAGCTCGCGGCCGTCGATGAGCCCGCGCTGGTGTCGGTGATGCTGGCCAACAACGAGACCGGCGTGCTGCAGCCGATCGCCGACGTCGTGCGCGCTCGCGCGCCAGGCTGGCGCGCTGGTGCATTGCGATGCGGTGCAGGCGCGGCCGGCAAGGTGCGCCGTCGATCTGCACGGACTTGGCGTCGACTATCTCAGCCTCGTCGGCCCACAAGCTCGGCGGGCCGACCGGGGTCGGTGCGCTGGTGGTGCGGCAGCGGCGCGCCGTTCGCGTCCGATCGGCGCGGCGGCGGGCAGGATCCAATCGTCGCGCCGGCACCGAGAATGTGGCCGGCATCGCGGGCTTCGGCGCCGCGGCCGACGCCGCTCGCGAGGCGGCCTGGACGTGGCGATCTGCGCGATCGGCTCGAAGCGTCGCTGCTGCGCGATCGCGCCCAAGGCGCAGGTGTTCGGCGCCGGCGCGCCGCGGCTGCGCCAACACGACCTGCATTTCCATGCCCGGGCGTGAAGGCGGAGACGCAGGTGATGGCGCTCGATCTGGCCGGCGTCGGTGTCAGCGCCGGCTGCGCGCCTGTTCGTCGGGCAAGGTGCAGCCGCTCGGCGGTGCTGGCGGCCATGGGCGTAGAAGATGCCGAGGCGGCGACCGCGATCAGAATAAGTTGCGGCTGGAACACGCGAATCGGACGATATCGAACGCTTGATCGCGGCCTGGCGGGACCTATATATCCGAGTAGCGCAGTCGGATATGTCGCCAGGCCCGGGCAGCCTAGGAATTTCAAGGGGTTAGCATGAACGTCCTTACCCAGATCCGGCGCAACGACCAGCCGATCTACCTCGACTACCAGGCGACGACGCCGATGGATCCGCGCGTGCTGGAAGCGATGATGCCGTACTTCACCGACAAGTTCGGCAACCCGCACTCGCGCAGCCACGCCTACGGCTGGGAAGCCGAGGAGGCGCGTCGAGAAGGCGCGCGGCCAGGTCGCCAGGCTGATCGGCGCCGACGCGAAGGAGAGTCATCTTCACCTCGGGCGCCACCGAGTCGAACAACCTCGCGCATCCAGCGGCGTCGCCGAGTTCTACAAGGACCAGCAGGAACCACATCGTCACCACCGTGACCGAGCACAAGTGCGTGCTCGACACCTGCCGCCATCTCGAGCAGGAGGGCTTCGAGGTCACCTATCTGCCGGTGCAGAAGAACGGCCTGATCGATCTCGACGTGCTGCACGGCGGCGATCACCGACAAGACCGTGGTGGTCTCGATCATGGCGGTGAACAACGAGATCGGCGTCATCCAGCCGCTGGCCGAGATCGGCAAGATCTGCCGCGAGAAGAGGCGTCTTCTTCCACACCGACGCGGCCCAGGCCGCCGGCAAGATCCCGCTCGACGTCGAGGCGATGAACATCGACCTGCATGAGCATCTCCGGCCACAAGATCTACGGCCCCAAGGGCATCGGCGCGCTCTACGTCGCGCCGCAAGCCGCGCGTGCGGCTCGTGCCGCTGATCGATGGCGGCGGCCAGGAGCGCGGCTTGCGCTCGGGCACCCTGCCGACGCCGCTCTGCGTCGGCCTGGGCGAGGCCGCCGAGATCGCGCATGAAGCGAGATGGACGCGCGAGGCCAAGCGGCTGCTCAAGCTGCAGCGACCGCATGCTGAAGGGCCTCAACGCCAAGCTGACCGGACATCCACGTCAACGGCGACCTCGAGCATCGCATGCCGGGCAACCTCAACATCAGCTTCGCCTATGTCGAGGGCGAGGCGCTGATGATGGGCATCAAGGACCTGTCGGTGTCGTCGGGCTCGGCCTGCACCTCGGCCTCGCTCGAGCCCAGCTACGTGCTGCGCGCGCTGGGCGTCGAGGAGGAGCATGGCGCACACCTCGATCCGCATCGGCCTCGGCCGCTTCACGACCGAGCAGGAGGTCGACTACGCGCGGTCGACGAGCTGGTGCGACCACGTCAAGCAAGCTGCGCGAGATGAGCCCGCTCTGGGAGATGGCCCAGGAGGGCATCGACATCAAGTCGATCGAATGGGCGGCCCACTGAGCCGTCGCGAAATCTGAGGAGAGCAGTCATGGCCTACAGCGAAAAGCTGATCGACCACTACGAGAACCCGCGCAACGTCGGGTCGCTCGACAAGAACGATCCGAGACGTCGGCACCGGCCTGGTCGGCGCGCCGGCCTGCGGCGACGTCATGAAGCTGCAGATCAAGGTCGACGCCGACGGGCGTGATCGAGGACGCCAAGTTCAAGACCTTCGGCTGCGGCTCGGCGATCGCGTCGAGCTCGCTCGTCGACCGAGTGGGTCAAGGGCAAGACGCTCGACGAGGCCGAGACGATCAAGAACACCGAGATCGCCGAGGAGCTCGGCGCTGCCGCCGGTGAAGATCCACTGCTCGGTGCTGGCCGAGGACGCGATCAAGGCGGCGATCGCCGACTATCGCGCCAAGACGGCCAAGAAGGACGAGACCAAGGACGCCGCGGAGTAGAGTGTCGAGCAGGCGTCATGAGCACGACTGAGCACGACCGCCACCGAGCGCGCCGCCCGGCAGCCGCGCTGCCAGCGCCGCGCCGCGCGCCGGCCGCGCCCGCAGGCTGATGAGCGGTGACGCCGGCGCGCCGCCGAGCGCGTCAAGGCGCTGATCGAGGGCCGCGGCAAGCCGACCGCCGGCATCCGCATCGGCGTGCGCACCAAGGGCTGCTCGGGGCATGAGCTACACGCTCGAGTTCGCCGACGAGCAGCAGCCGATGGACGAGGTGGTCGAGACCGCACGGCATCAAGCTGCTGATCGATCCCAAGGCCTCGCTGTTCCTGATCGGCACCGAGATGGACTACGACGAAGAGAAGCTGAAGTCGGGCTTCGTGTTCAGAACCCGAACGAGAAGGGCCGCTGCGGCTGCGGCAGATCCTTCCACGTCTGAAGCCATCGCGCCATGGATCATTTCGCGCGGCTGGGACTGCCGGCGGCGCTCGATCTGGAGCCGGCGTCGCTCGACCGGGCCTACTTCGCGCTTGCAGCGCCAGTGGCATCCCGATCGCTTCGTCGGCCAAGTCCGCCGCGACGAGCGCGCCAGGGCCTCGAGCCGAGGCGGCGGCGCTGAACGACGCCTATCGCACGCTGAAGGATCCGCTGGCGCCGCGCCGTCTATCTCGCCGGCCTGAAGGGCGTCGAGCTGCCGGCCGACGGCAAGACGATCGACGATCCGGAGCTGCTGATGGAAGCCGATGGAAGCGCGCGAGGCGTTGCACGAGGCGAGCATCGTCCAGGCGGTCGACGCGCTCGCAGCCGAGGCGCGCGACGACGATGCAAGCCGTCGCTCGCCGGCGCTCGGCGAGTTTGTTCTTGCGCGGACGACAAGCGCGGCCATCAGAAAGGCGCTCCTTCGCCTGCGCTACCTCGACAAGTTCGCCGAGGAGGCGCGCGGCGCGGCGCACCAATCTGGAACGCAGTGCAAGTGCATGACGTCTGCTGGAGATCCACGAGCCGGGCGAAACGCCGCTGCCGCATGCCGGCGAGGGTCGCTCGCGGTCGGCATCGATCTCGGCACGACCAACTCCGTGGTCGCGATCGCCGCGCGACGGCGAGCCGGCGGCGCTGCACGACGAGACCGGCAAGGCGCTGGTGCCGTCGGTCGTGCGCCTATCCCGGCGCCGGCGGCGTGCTGGTGGGCGACGCGCGCCGCTGCGCGGCCGACGAGCCCGACGCAGCGTCGTCGGCCTCGATCAAGCGGCTGATGGGCCGCGGCGCCGCCGACCTGCATGCGCGTGGCGGGCGTGCTGCCCTACGAGATCGAGCCGGGCACCGGCAGACCGACATGGTGAAGCTGCGGATCGGCGGCAGGGCGCGCTCGCCGGTCGAGATCTCGGCCGAGATCCTGAAGGCGCTGCAGGCGCGCGCCGAGGCGGCGCTCGACAAGCCGGTCGAGCGCGCCGTCATCACCGTGCCGGCCTATTTCGACGATGCCGCGCGCACCGCCACGCGCGATGCCGCGCGCGCTCGCCGGCCTCGAAGTGCTGCGCCTGGTCAACGAGCCGACGGCGGCGGCGCTGGCCTACGGCCTCGACAAGGCGGCCGAAGGCGTCTACGCCGTCTACGATCTGGGCGGCGGCACCTTCGACTTCTCGCTGCTGCGGCTGGAGAAGGGCGTGTTCCAGGTGCTGGCGACCGGCGGCGACACCGCGCTGGGCGGCGACGATTTCGATCGCGCCATCGCCGAGCGCATGCTGGCCGAGCGCAGCAGCGACGGGCTGGCCGACCAGGTCGACGAGGCGCGGTCAAGCACGCGCTGGCGCTCGGCCGCGCAGATGAAGGAAGCAGCTTTCCGACCGCGACCGGACGTCGGGCCGGCTCGAGCTCGCCGGCGTGCCGTCGTTCCATGCGCTCGACGCGCGCCGAGTTCGAGGCGATGATCGCGCGCTGCATCGAGCGCACGCTCGACATCGCGCGCAACGTGCTGGCCGATGCCGGCATGACGCCGGCCGACGTCGCAGGGCGTGGTGCTGGTCGGCGGCTCGACGCGCGTGCCGCTGGTGCGCGCGCGGTCGGCCGAGATGCTCGGCAAGCCGCCGCTCAGCCGACATCGATCCCGACGAGGTGGTGGCGCTGGGCGCCGCCCTGCAGGCCGAGGCGCTGACCGGCGGCGGCGACACGCTGCTGCTCGACGTCACGCCGCTGTCGCTCGGGCTCGAGACCATGGGCGGCATCGTCGAGAAGGTCGTGCCGCGCAACACGCCGATCCCGGTGCCAGCTGGCGCAGGACTTCACCACCTACCAGGACGGCCAGACGGCGATGGCGATCCACGTCGTGCAGGGCGAGCGCGAGATGGTGGCCGACTGCCGCAGCCTGGCGCGCTTCGAGCTTTCGGGCATCCCGCCGATGACGGCGGGCGCCGCGCGCATCCGCGTCACCTTCGCCGTCGATGCCGACGGGCCTGCTCACCGTGTCGGCCGAGGAGACGCACCACCGGCGTGGCGCAGCGCATCGAGGTCAAGCCGTCCTATGGCCTGAGCCACGAGGACATGGCCGACATGCTCTACGACAGCCTGGAGCATGCCGAGAGCCGACATGACGCAGCGCCTGCTGACCGAGGCCAGGGTCGAGGCGCAGCGCAGCGCTGCTGGCGCTCGACGCGGCGCTCGCCAAGGACGGCGCCCTGCTGATCGGCCGAGGAGCGCGGCGCTCGACGCCGGCGACGCGCCCGGCTCGAGGACGCGATGGCCGGCGACGACCGCGACGACGATCAATGCCGCCGCCGAGGCGCTCGAGATCGCTGATCACAGCCGTTCGCCGAGCGGCGCATGGACCGCGGCATCCGCGAGGCGCTTGTCGGGCATTGTCGGTCGAGCGAACTGGAAAGCCGGGTCGGGCCCGGAGATGAGCGACGAGGTTGTGCTGAATGCCGAAGATGACGTTCATCCTCAAGGATGGCTCGCGCAAGGAGGTCGAGGCGCCGCTCGGCCTCTGCGTGCTCGAGATCGCCCATCGCAACCACGTCGACATCGAGGGCGCCTGCGAGGGCTCGCTCGCCTGCTCGACCTGCCACGTCGTCGTCGACCAGGAATGGTTCGACAAGCTGCGCGCCGGCCAGCGAGGACGAGGAGGACATGCTCGATCTCGCCTTCGGCCTGACCCACACCTCGCGGCTGGGCTGCCAGATCCGCATGACCGAGGCGCTCGACGGGCTGGTCGTCAAGCTGCCGGCGGCGACCCGCAACATGATGGTCGACAAGTAGGGAGGAGGACGATGGCGCGCAAGCTGCGCTGGACCGACGTCCACGATATCGCGATCGAGCTCGAGGAGCGCCATCCCGACGTCGACAACGTCAACCTGCGGTTCACCGACCTGCACCGCTGGGTGATGGAATTGCCCGATTTCGAGGACGATCCCGAACCGCTCCAACGAGAAGATCCTGGAGGCGATCCAGGCCGCCTGGATCGAAGAGCGCGACTAGCCGGACGCCCGCAATTTGGTCGAAAATGGACTCGTACAGTAGTGATGCCTGGGAGGGTGTCATGAGGGGCAACTCGGATCCGGTATTTGCTGCTGCCGCTGCTGCTGGCGGCGGGCCTCGGCGCGTGCGCCTCCAACGCCGTCCAGCCCGGCATCGTCTACACCTCGGGCGCGCTCCTGCGGCGGCCTACGGCAGCGGGCCTCACGGCAGCGGGCCTGCGTCCGAGCAACGGGCCCTGCACCAGGTGCACAGCCGCACGCGCCCAAGGCAGTGCCTGCCAGCGCCTGGCGACCGGCGACGCCGGGCGGGTCGTGTCGATCCGCGAAGTCGGCCTGCCGGGTGCGGGCGGTGGCGGAGGCGGCAACGGCGCGCTGATGGGCGGCCTGCTGGGCGCCGGCGCCGGCGCCACGATCGGCGCCATCACCAGCCAGACGTTGGGCGGCGGCCTGGTCGGCGCCGTGCTGCGGCGCGGTGGGCGGCGCCATTGCCGGCACCATCGCCGATACGGCCAGCGCGGTGGCGGCGGCCGCGGCATCGAGGTCACGGTGCAGCGCGACGATGGCCAGCAGGTCACCGTGGCGCAGCGCGACGACGGCGACATCCAGCTGGGCGACCGGGTCCAGATCGTGCAGAATCGCCAGGGCGTTGCGCAGGTTGTGCGCGACAACGCGCGCAACCCCGACTGACCTGGACGTTTGATAGGATCGATGTCGAGAAAGAGAGATACTCCGATGTTCGGCAAGTGGTTGCTTGGCCTTTTGGTGCCGCTGGCCCTGGCGGCGCGGCCTTGAGCGCCTGCAACGGCAGCAGCGGCGCGGTCCAGCCGGGCGTCGTCAACACGTCGGCGGCGAGCGGCTATCGCGGCGAAACCGGGCGCGTGGTGTCGCATCCGCGAGGTGCCGGTCCGCGGCAGCAGCTCGGGCGTGAGCGACGGCACCCTGATCGGCGGCGGCGTCGGCGCGGCGGGCGGCGCGGCGATCGGCGCGGCCGACCACCAACTCGGTGGGCGGCGCGGTGGTGGGCGGCTTGCTGGGCGCCGTGGCGGGCGGCATTGCCGGCACGGCCATCGACCAGAACTCGACCCGGCGCGGCATCGAGGTGACGGTGCAGAAGGACGACGGCCAGCAGGTCACCATCGCCCAGCACGACGACGGCGACGTCCAGATGGGCGACCGGGTGGTCGATCGTCTACGACCGCAACGGCGTGGCCAAGGTCGTCCGCGACACCGGCTACCGACGCGACTGATCTCCAGCCTCGCCATCGTGGGCGGCGTTATGGCTCGCGGCTGCTAGCGTGCCAGCTGAGCGGCCTATATAGGCCGCCGCCATGGCCAGAAACTCCCTCGATATCGACAAGGCGCCCGGCGACACCCGCGTGGTGGTCGCCATGTCGGGCGGCGTCGATTCGTCGGTCACGGCGGCGCTCCTGAAGGAGCAGGGCTACGACGTCGTCGGCGTCACCCTGCAGCTCTACGACCATGGCGTCGCGGTCGGGCAAGACAGGCGCCTGCTGCGCCGGCCAGGACATCCACGACGCCCGCCAGGTCGCCGAGCGGCTCGGCATCCCGCACTACGTGCTCGACTACGAGAGCCGCTTCCGCGCCGAGGTGATGGACGTCTTCGCCGACGCCTACCTGCGCGGGCGAGACGCCGGTGCCCTGCATCGCCTGCAATCAGCACGGTGAAGTTCCGCGACCTGCTCAGGACCGCGCGCGAGCTCGGCGCCGAGGCGCTGGCGACCGGCCACTATGTGCGCCGCGTGGTCGGCGAGGCGCGGGCCCGAGCTGCATCGCGGCGCCGATCCGGCGCGCGACCAGAGCTACTTCCTGTTCGCGCACCACGGCGCGAGCAGCTCGACTTCCTGCGCTTCCCGCTCGGCGACCTGCCCAAGAGCGAGACGCGCGCGCTCGCCGAGCGCTTCGACCTCGCCGGTCGCCGACAAGCCCGACAGCCAGGACATCTGCTTCGTGCCCAACGGCGACTATGCCGCGGTGGTGCAGAAGCTGCGGCCCGGAGGCGATCGAGCCGGGCGACATCGTCGACATGGACGGCCGGGTCGTCGGCCGCCACGACGGCATCGTGCGCTTCACCGTGGGCCAGCGCCGCGGCCTGGCGCTCGGCGAGCGCGACGGCACCGACAACGATCCGCTCTATGTCGTGCGGCTCGAGCCCGAGACGCGCCGCGTCGTGGTCGGCCCGCGCCGCGCGCTCGGCCGCAGCGAGATCGCGCTCTACGACGTGAACTGGATCGGGCCCGCGACTCGACGGCGTGCTGCCGGTGCAGGTCCGCGTGCGCTCCAGCCAGGCGCTGCGGCCGGCCGAGATCGAGCGTGCGCGGCGATGGCGCTCGTCGTGCGCTTCGCCGAGCCCGAGATCGGCGTCTCGCCCGGCCAGGCCTGCGTGGTCTACGACGCCGCGAACGGCAGCCGCGTGCTGGGCGGAGGTTTCATCAGGCGCTTCGCGTCATGATGAAGTTCGACCATCTCAACCTGCCGGTCAGCGACCTCGACCGGTCGCGCGACTGGTACATCTCGACGCTCGGCCTCAAGGTCGAGTTCGAGATCCCCGACCGCCGCACGGTGGCGCTGCAGGACGGCGAGGGCTTCGCGATCTTCCTGCAGGAAAAGCCCGAGTGTCGCCCCGAACGGCATCGCGCTGTGGTTCCAGGTCGACGATGTCGACGCGATCTTCGCCGAATGGACGGCGCGCGGCGTTGCGCTTCAACCATGGGCCGCAGAAGAATTTCTGGGGATACGGTCCCGAGCTCGCCGATCCCGACGGCTATCTCGTGCGCCTGTGGGACGAGCGCACGATGACGCGAGAAATAGAGCGGTTCTGGGCGCTTTCTTGACAGCCCGCGCCCCGCCGCATAATAGCGCCCACCCATGGCTGGGTAGCTCAGCTGGTTAGAGCACGGCACTCATAATGCCGGGGTCGGCGGTTCAAGTCCGCCCCCAGCTACCAATTTGGCCCCCGGTCGCGTCGCGTGACCGGGGCTTTATTTGTTGGTTTCTCTTCGCCACCTTAGGACCATGGCCAACGGACATACGCACCAGACCGACGTCGTCATCGTAGGCGCGGGGCCGGTCGGCCTGTTCGCCGTGTTCGAATGCGGCATGGTGCGGCTGCACTGCCACGTCGTCGACGTGCTCGACGATGCCGGCGGCCAGTGCACGGCGCTCTATCCCGAGAAGCCGATCTACGACATTCCGGGCTTTCCGCGCATCGAGGCGGCCGAGCTGGTCGGTGCGGCTGAAGGCGCAGGCCGCGCCGTTTCGGCCGGTCTATCATCTCGGCGAGCAGGTCCAGGCGCTGGAGGCGCTGAGCGGCGGCTTCTGGCAGGTCACCACCTCGAAGGGCACGGTGCGTGCAGGCCAGGGCGGTGATCGTCGCCGCCGGCGTCGGCGCCTTCGGCCCCAACCGGCCGCCGCTGCGACGGCATCGAGGCCTACGAGGGCAAGAGCGTCTTCTACTACGTCACGCAGCGCGAGAATTTCCGCGGCAAGCGCGTGGTGATCGCCGGCGGCGGCGACACCGCCGTCGACTGGGCGCTGTCGCTGGCCGAGATCGCCGAGCGCGTCTCGGTGATCCATCGCCGCGACAAGTTCCGCGCCGCGCCCGAGAGCGAGGCCCAGCTCAAGGCGCTGGCCAAGGCCGGCAAGATCGATCTCGTCGTGCCCTATCAGCTCGCACGGCCTGGAAGGCGCCGGACGGCCAGCTTGACGGCGGTGACCGTCGCCACGCTCGACGGCGCGACCGAGCGCGCATCGAGGCCGACGTGCTGCTGCCGTTCTTCGGCCTGTCGATGTCGCTCGGGCCGATCGCCGACTGGGGCCTGGCGCTCGAGCGCAACCAGATCGCCATCGATCCCGCGACGACGGCGACCAGCCAGCCCGGCATCTTCGCCATCGGCGACGTCGTCACCTATCCCGGCAAGCTGAAGCTGATCCTGACCGGCTTCGCCGAGGCCGCCATCGCGGCGCGCTCGGCCTATGCGCTGGTCCATCCCGAGACGCCGCTGCACTTCAGATATTCGCACGACCTCGGGCCTGCCGTCGGTCTTAGGTTCGTTCGAAGGGCGCGCCGCGTCGACGGACAGAGCGGGACAATGCGAGATGGACGACGCCACGTTGCTCGCGCGAGAGCTGCGGCGGCGTGGGGACCTGTCCGGGCGAAAGCCGAAACCGGGCAGGGACGGGCAGATTCACATGGAAGGCGTCGGCCGCATCGCCGCCATGCTTGACCGGATCGACCAGCGGCTCGATCACCTTGTGGAACTCGACACCGAACCCGGCCAGCCGTGCGTGATGATCAGTGGCATAGCGCCGGCATGCGGCAACGCGCGTGGATGAAATGGATGTCGAGCCCGTCGATTGCGGTGACGAATTGTGGGAAAAAGTTTGAGCAACGCCTCGCGACGGCGCCAGTCGAGTCCTCGGCCCAGTACCGGCAGACTTCCTCGATCCATTTGCGCGGCGCGCCCTGGCTCCAGTCGTCGACCAACTCGGCTTCCGGCCAACGCGCGTTCGGCGCAGGCGCGAGCGGAGAGGTCGTCAGGACGTCGTCGCCGACGGCATGCGGAAAGGCTTAATGGCGCTCATGATCGTGGCCTCAGGGTGATGGGCGACGAGGTGCCGGCAACCGGCGGCGGCGTCGGGCTGAGCCCGGCAAAGCACTGGACTCATCCAGTGACGTGCCTGACTTCCCCTCGACCGAAAGCCTGGTGTCTGGTGCATTGCGAGTCTGCGTGACGACCTGACAGAAGGCAATGCGTCGCCCTGCACGGACGGTCGAACAGACGAGGCTGCGCAAGGCGAGGCCGAAACGTCCGACGATCATTCGCGCCGCCTGCGGCACCGCGGTCTGTTGCATGCGCAAGACCTGCTCCCAGCCGCGATAGCCGGTGAAGCCGTCCTTGTCGAAGAACAGGACCGGGCCGTCGCAGAAGAACAGATACTCGGTGTCCTCCAGCGCCGTCGTGGCGCCGTGCACCATGCCGTTCACCTCGTGCAGAAAGTCGCCCGGGCCGTAGACGTTGTCGCGACACCTGCAGCTTGCCGGACAGCGACGAAGGCGAAGGCCGCCGACAGGTGCTTGTGCGGCGGCGCGACGTAGCCCTTCTTCCATTTCAGCAGGACCGGCCCAGCGGCCCGGACTCCTGGCCGACCCACAGGACCTTGGTCCAGGCCTCGCCGGGCTTGGTTTCGATCCAGGGGATCTCCGACGACCGCGTGATCAGATCGGCCAGTTCGCTGTTCACCGGGCGGATGTCTTGGGGCAGTGCCACGATTTCCTCCGTGCCTGGGTTGGACGATATTCAGGTGACAGGGCGCGACTGCGGCAGGCGATCGCGCGTCGCCGTAGACCGGCGGGCGAGCTGGTCGGCGGTGCGGCCGGCCCAGTCGCGCTGGCTGACGGTCTTCGAGGCGCTTGCGCTGGCCCGTCGATCAGGCCGGCGGTCGCGGCCTCGACATCGACGGTCAGCACCTTGCCGTCCTTCACCACCTGCGTGCCGTCGACATAGACGTGGCGGATGGCGCGCTCGCTCGCCGAGTAGATCAGGCTGCGCACCGGCTCGTGCGCCGGCTGCATGTAGGGATGGCTCATGTCGACCAGCGAGAAGTCGGCCTTGCAGCCCGGCGCCAGGCGGCCGAGGTCGGGCCGGCGCAGGATCTTGGCGCCGCCGACGGTCGCCGCCTCGAAGGCGTGCCGCGTCGTGCCCATCTTGTAGTTGCCGGTGAGCACGCGCGCGACGTAGCAGGCCAGCCGGATCTCATCGACCATGTTGTGCGGGAAGGTGTCGGTGCCGATGCCGACCGTGATGCCGGCATTCATGTAGCGGCCGATCGGTGTTCAGCACCATGCCGCGGCGCGCGAACACGGTCGGGCAATGCGCCACCGCCGCGCCGGAGTCCTGCAGCGATCTCGAAGTCGTTGGCCGTGCGGATAGTGGATCTGCGGATGGTCGCTGAGGAAGATGCCGTGGCCGATCACCAGGTCGGGCCCCAGCACGCCGATCGCGTCGAGCCATTCGATCGGCGTCTTGCCGTGGCGACGGACCATCTCGTGGAACTCGACGACGGCCTGGCAGGCGTGGGTCTGCATCGGGATGCCGCGCTCGCTTGGCTTCCTGCAGCGCCTCGCTTGAAGTAGCCCTCGCGTGCAGGTGTCGATCTGCGACGGGCCGACCATGCCGCAGATGCGGCCGCTGGGATGCTTCGGCGCGCTGCATCGATGGTCTTCATCGCGCGCCTCGAAGGCCTTCTCGCCGGCCTTCTCGTCCCAGGCATATTCGACCGTGTGGCCGTTCTTGGTGTACCAGTAGCCCTGGCGCATCATCGGCGCAGACGACGGCGCGGATGCCGGTCGCGGCGAGGTCGTCGAGCCAGCCGTCGCGGCTCATCGACAGGTCGGTGATGGTGGTGACGCCGCTCTTCAGCAGCTCCGACAGCGCCACCGTGGTCGAGGGGCCGGCATCCTCGGGATCGAGGCCGAACACCGGCAGGTATTCGTAGAGCGAGCTCTGGCCCAGCTTGTCGCTGCCGATACTCCTCGGTCAGGCCCTTGTTGGCCGGCTCGGAGAAGGGATGGCTGTGCACGTTGACGAAGCCGGGGATGGCCATGAAGCCCTGTGCCGTCGATCGTCGCTGTCGGCGGTTCCGGCGTAGCCCGGGCCGACATGGACGATCTCGTTGCCCTAGAACACGAGGTCGGCGTCGCTCGAGATAGACGTGCCGCTGTTCGGACTCGTCCCAGGCGATGGCGAGGTCGAGGTGGCGGACGTGGGTGGTTTTTGCGCTCATCTTTTCTTCCCTTCGCCAGCAAGACTGGCATGATCGGATCATGACCGCAAAACTCACCGGAAGCCGCCAAAGGCGTCTACATCATCGCCGCCACGCCCTTCACCGAAGAAGGCGCGCTCGATCTGCAGAGCCTCGACACGCTGACCGACTTCTACCTGGGCTGCGGCGTCCATGGCTTCACCTTGCTCGGCATGATGGGCGAGGCGCACAAGCTCACCGACGGAGTCGCTGTCGGTGGTGAACCGCGTGATCGGCCGCGCGCCAGGGCCGCCGGGTGATCGTGGGCGTGAGCCACGCCGGCCTCGAGAACGTGCGCCGGCTGTCGCATGAGGTCATGGTCGCGGGCGCTGCCGGCGTCATGGTCGCGCCGCCGGCAGGGCTGAAGGGCGACGACGGGCGTCTACAATTACTTTGCCCAGGCTCTTCAAGGCGCTCGGGCCCGGACATCCCCGTCGTCTACCAGGACTATCCGCAGACCACGGGCGTCTATCTCGCGCCGTCGGTGTTCGAGCGCCTGGTCGACGATTTCAAGCAGCTCGTCATGCTGAAGCACGAGGATGCGCCCGGCCTCGCCAAGCTCGCGCGCGTGCGCGAGGGCGAGAGAAGCCCGGACGCCGGCGCGTCTCGATCCTGGTCGGCAATGGCGGGCTCTACCTGCCGCAGGAGATGCGGCGCGGCGCCGACGGCGCCATGACGAGGCTTCGCCTGGCCCGAGATGCTGGTGCAGGTCTACCGAGCTGTTCGCCGCCGGCAAGACGGAAGAGGCCGAGGACCTGTTCGACATCTACCTGCCGCTGGTGCGCCATGAGCAGCAACCGGCGATCGGGCTCGCCCTGCGCAAGGAAGTGCTGTTCCGCCGCGGCGCCATCAGAGCCCGCGCCAGCGCGCGCCGGGATCGTCGCTCACCGCGACCGACCGTGCCGAGCTCGACGGGTTGATCGCAGCGGCTCGAGCGCCGCCTCGCGGCCGTCGGGCCGCGGCGCCAGGTCGCGGCGGAGTAGGGAGATGGCCGACTACGATCTGATCGTCCGCAACGCCAAGATCGTCACCGCCGAGCGCCAGAGCCGAAGGCGACATCGCCATCAGGACGGCAAGGTCGCCGCGCTGGGCGCCGACGTGAAGGGCACGGCCACGCGCGAGATCGATGCGGCGCGGCAAGTTCGTGCTGCCGGGCGGCGTCGACAGCCACTGCCACATCGAGCAGAAGTCCGGCATGGGCGTGATGTGCGCCGACGACTGCCTAGTTGTTGTTATTCATTTTACATCTTTACAATTTATTCATTTCTTTCATGTTATTTTATTGTTTTATTACCCATTGCTTGCGCTTTGTTCTTTATTTATTGTTTTATTTTATTACGT
>ERZ1370068.6305-contig-5297_pt1 | contig 28993 bp, 40 predicted proteins | sample MGYA00561227_ERZ1370068 | MGnify/ENA primary metagenome ERZ1370068 (study PRJEB38410, sample SAMEA6850437) | metagenome | study: Metagenomic assessment of the ecological functions of the soil: analysis of the soil microbiota associated with the...
GGTATGCTTCGTTCAGTTACGTATTGCTGTGTCCCGGCAGGCCGTCCACAAGAAGCACGCCCGCCGCGCCCGCATGCACTGACCCCGAGGGGATACCGATGTTCGGAGCGATTCACCGACAAGGCCAGGACGGCCGTGATCGCGGCCAGGGCCGAGGCCGCCGAGCGCGGCGACCAGATCCGGCCGGTGTACCTGCTGCACGCGCTGGCGGTTTACGACGGGTGTCGCGGCCCGGGCCCTGGCCTAGCCTGGGCGTCGACGCCGTCGCCATCGAGCGCAGGCTGGGCCGCGCCGCACCGCTGCGCCGACCAGCCAGGCGGTCGACGACGCCGAGGCGCTGGCCAGCATCGGCATCGACCTGGACGAGATCGCGCGCAGGGTCGAGGAGAGCTTCGGCCCCGGCGCGCTCGACCGGTGCCCCGGGCCGGCCCAGGGAACCGGGAGGATCGCGATGACCCGGGAGGCGAAGCAGTCGGTCGAGCTCGCCGCCAGGGAAGCCCGGGCCCTGCGCCACGGCTACGTCGGCACCGAGCACCTGCTGCTCGGCCTGATCGGCGCGGCGCAGCGCAACCCGCGCGGGGACTTCAGCCCGCAGACCCTCAAGGAGCCTGGGCATCGATCCCGCCGAGGCCCGGCAGCGAGTGCTCGACGAACTGCGCCGCGCCTCGACCTGACCCCGGCCGATCCGGACGGCCCGAACCCGCCTCTGAGGTACGCGGTCGCCCGGGCCGGGCTGCTCTGCCTGAACCCTGAGTCCGTCAGCCGCTCGCGACGCGGCAGCCCCGGCGCGGCCCGTGGTGTGGGCGGCGCCGAGTTCGTACCGGCCCATCGGGTACGTACGCCCTGGATCCGGGGTTTCACTGGCGGGGTGGCCAGGCAAGTTCAGGCTCGGACCTTACCGTGTAGATATATCGACCTAACTGTTAAGACAGAACACACTCGTCCTTACGGAGAGTATTTAATTGAATACAGAGAGCCATAATCTGTCATAGGGAACATCACGGATAGGATATGAATAAATGCTCAGAGTTAGCGACGATTGGGAGAGAGCACTCCACGCACCCGCCAGCGCCGTCGCCAGATCCAGGAGAGACGTCATCGTCATCCGCCCGGCGGCAGCTACGACGGCAAGCAGGGCATGAGCCTGGCCACCGGGGTGAGCAGCCGGTCCGCGGGCGCCCAGGGCCCTGTGCCTGCACCTGGTGACGATCCCGCCCGGGACCCGGGGCGTGCCGCACGGTCCACGAGGGGCACGAGTCCGCCATCTACACCGTCAGCGGCGAGACCGAGGTCTGGCACGGCGAGGGCCTGATGCAGCGCACCGTGGTCCGGGCTAGAGCGACTTCATGTACGTACCGCCGGGCATCCCGCACCTCCCGGTGAACCGCAGCGACGTCATGACGGTGGCCGTCGTCGCCCGCACCGACCCCCAGGAGCAGGAGAGCGTGGTCCCCATGAGCCTGCCACCGCACTCGCCGAACTCGACGACTTCCCGTCGCCAGCCAGTAGCCATCCCCACGCGGCAGCCGCGGCCTGATGGCCACCTCCCCCTCCCGCGAGCCAAAGGGCCGCGGCGCCGCCCTCGAGTAGGCGAACGCCTCCGGCGGCGGGCAGGCGCAGACCAGGTTCCGGTCGCCGTACGGCCTGGTCGATGCGCCGCACCGGCGGCCAGTACTTGGCCCGGCGGTCCACGCCTACCGGGTAGGCCGCCTGCTCGGCATCGTGTACGGGATGCTTCCACTCGCCCGCGATGAGCATTTCCGCGGTGTGCGGCGCGTTGCCCAGCGGGTTGTCGTCGGCGTCGCCACTCGCCGGCAGGCCACCCGGGCGATCTCCGCCCGGATCGCGATCATCGCGTCGCAGAACCGGTCGCAGCTCGGCCAGGTCCTCGACTCGGTCGGCTCGACCATCAGCGTGCCAGCCACCGGGAACGACATCGTCGGCGCGTGGAAGCCGTAGTCGATCAGCCGCTTGGCCACGTCGTCGACGGTGATCGCCGGTTTCCTTGGTGATCGGCCGCAGGTCGAGGATGCACTCGTGCGCGACCAGGCCCGTTCGCGCCCGGTGTAGAGCACCGGGTAGTGCGTGCGCCAGCCGCCGGCCACGTAGTTGGCGGCCAGCACCGCGACCTGCGGTCGCCTGCGTCAGCCCGTCCGGGCCCATCATCGCGGATGTAGGCCCAGGAGATCGGCAGGATGCCGGCCGACCCGTAGGGCGCGGCCGCGACCGGGCCGACGCCGCTGGCCCAGCGGGTGCCGGGCAGGAAGTCCGCCAGGTGCGCGCGGACCGCCGACCGGCCCGACGCCCGGGCCGCCGCCGCCGTGCGGGATGCAGAACGTCTTGTGCAGGTTCAGGTGCGACACGTCGGCGCCGAACTTGCCCGGGTCGGCGCAGCCCGACCAGCGCGTTGAGGTTCGCCCCGTCGACGTACACCTGGCCGCCCGCCGCGTGCACGGCCGCGCAGAGCTCGCTGATCGTTCTGCTCGTAGACGCCGTGCCGTGGACGGGTAGGTGATCATGATGCGCGGCGATGCGGCCCTCGTGCGCCTCGATGCTTGGCCTGCAGGTCGCCGAGGTCGACGGTGCCGTTGGTCGTCGCACTTGACCACCGCGACGCGCAGCCCGGCCAGCACGCGCGCTGGCCGCGTTGGTGCCGTGCGCCGACTCCGGGATCAGGCAGACGTCGCGGTCCGTCCGTCGCCGCGCGAGCGCGTGGTAGCCGCGGATGGCCAGCAGGCCCGCCAGCTCGCCCTGCGAGCCCGCGTTCGGCTGCACCGACACCGCGTCGTAGCCGGTGAGCTCGGCCAGCCGACGCCTCGAGCGACTCGATCAGCTCAGGTAGCCGCCGGCCTGCGCCGGCCGGGGCGAACGGGTGCATGCCGGCGAACTCCGGCCAGCTGACCGGCTCCATCTCGGCCGCCGCGTTCAGCTTCATCGTGCACGAGCCGAGCGGGATCATCGACCGGTCGAGCGCGATAGTCGAAGTCCGCCAGCCGCGCGCAGGTAGCGCAGCATCGCGGTCTCGCTGCGGTGCTCGCTGAACACCGGGTGGGTCAGGTAGGCAGAGGTGCGCCGCAGCGCGCCTGGCAGCGCGCCGTCCGGCTCGGAGAGTTCCACGTCCGCGGGGTCTTGCCACGAAGCAGAGGGCGACCACGAGGGCCCGCAGCTGGTCGTCGGTGGTGGTCTCGTCGCAGGCTGACCTGCGGGGCATCGTCCGGCGCCAGGTAGAGGTTGTACCCGGCGACCCTCGCACGTTCCAGGGCGTGAGCCGCCTCGTCGCGTCCGCCCGCGAGACGATCGCGGATCGTGTCGAAGAAATCACCCAGGCTCGTTCGGTGCCCGTAGCCGCGCAGCGTCGCGGCGAGCACCGCGGCGCTACGGTGCACGCCTCGTGCGATGGCCGCCAGCCCGTCCGGGCCGTGGTAGAGCGGCGTACATGCCGCCATCACCGCGAGCAGCACCTGCGCCGTGCAGATGTTGCTCGTCGCCTTCTCGCGGCGGATGTGCTGCTCGCGGGTCTGCAGCGCGAGCCGGTAGGCGGGCGTACCGTCGGCGTCCACCGACACGCCGACCAGCCGGCCGGGCAGCTGGCGCTTCAGCGCCGTCGCTGACCGCGATGTAGCCGGCGTGCGGGCCGCCGAAGCCCATGCGGCACGCCGAACCGCTGGGCGGATGCCCACCGCGATGTCGGCGCCCGCCTCGCCGGGCGGCCGGAGCAGCGTGAGCGCGAGCAGGTCGGCGGCCACCGCGACCAGCGCGCCCGCCGGCGTGCGCCGCCTCGATCAGCGGCGCGGGGTCGCGGACTGACCCCGGAGGCGCCGGGGATACTGCAGCAGCACGCCGAACAGGTCGCCGCCCGGCCTGGCGATGGCCTCGTGCGTGACCGGCTCGACGCACCAGTGGATGCCGAGCGGTTCGGCGCGGGTACGGAGCACCGCCGAGGGTCTGCGGCAGGCAGTCGGCGTCGACCAGAACACGTCGACCCTGCGCTGGTCGCGCGCCGCGGCCAGCGTCATGGCCTCGGCGGCCGCGGTCGCCTCGTCGAGCAGCGACGCGTTCGCCAGCGGGCAGCCCGGTCAGGTCGGCCACCATGGTCTGGAAGTTCAGCAGCGCCTCGAGCCGGCCCTGGGCGATCTCCGGCTGGTACGGCGTGTACGCCGTGTACCAGGCGGGGTTCTCCAGCACGTTGCGGCGGATCACGGCCGGCGTGATCGTGTCGTAGTAGCCCAGGCCGATCATCGAGGTGAGCAGCTCGGTTCCGCGCCGGCCATCCGGCGCAGCTCGGCCAGTGCCCCGGTCTCGGTCAGCGGATCGCAGATGCAGATCGGCCGGGGGCGTCCCATTAAGCAGGGGCAGCGGTGGTGAGCTCATCGAGCGAGGAAAAGCCCAGGCTGCTGAGCATGTGCCGCTGCTCGGCTGGTGTCGGGCCGATGTGACGAACGGCGAAGTCTGTCATGGAGAGCCCTCCCGGACGAGCGCGGTCGCTGGCTCCCCCGTCTGTCACGGCGCCCGGACAAGCTGGGCCGCCGCTCCAGAGAGTGCCTATCCCGCCCGGTTCGTGTGCCTGAGAGGTTCCGGGGATGTTGCCCCTTCGGCGCTCCGCGGTTACGCGGAGAGACTCTCCCGGCCGGTGTCGTCGGCATCTGCGATCTTACCCGAGCCCGGCCCAGATGGTGGGACGTTGCGGCTAACCCATCTCGGCTCGTGCGACGCAGGCGCCGCCTGGCCAGGTCGTCCTGGAACCCGGCCCCGCCGGGCGGCACCGCGACGAGCCGTCCTCGGCCCGGACGGCGGGCATCTCGGCCAGGTCGCCCTCGACCTCGCGCCAGACCTTGCCGAGCGCGATGCCGAACACGCCCTGGCCGCCTTGCAGCAGGTCGACCACCTCGTCGGTCGGAGGTGCACTCTCGTAGACGCTCGACGCCGTCGCTCATCAGCGTCACCTGGGCCAGGTCGGCGCTGCCCCGGTCGCGCAGGTGCTGCACCGCGGCCCTGATCTGCTGCAGCGAGATGCCCGTGTCGAGCAGCCGCTTGACCACCTTGAGCACGAGGATGTCACGGAAGCTGTACAGCCGCTGCGGCCGGACCCGTGGGCGGCGCGGACGCTCGGCTCGACCAGGCCGGTGCGCGCCCAGTAGTCCGAGCTGGCGATAGGTGATGCCAGCGGCGGAGCAGGCGGTCGGTCCCCGGTACCCGATATCGTCGGAGTCGGCACGTCGCTGACCGGACGCACCGGCCTTCTGCGGGGCGCTGGGGCCGCCAGAAACGCCGGGAACCTCGCTGTCGTCAAACAGGGTGCCCTGCAAGCGATCGGGCGAGCCGTCGTCACCCCTAGTCACCGCCACGCCCACCTCCACGGGAGCTGACTACCCACGGTACTCGCACCGTAAGTAGGCGCGGGCAGCGGCGTCAACGAGCCGCGCGCGGCGCGTCGCGACATCCAGGGGCCCCGTGCCATATCAGGGCGCATGACGGGTCTCGCAGCCGGTCAGGTAGCCCGGCCGAAGTCCTCGGGCGAGATGGTGTCGAGGAACTCCCGGAACTTCTCGACTTCCGTCTCGTTGTCTTCGCAGCTCTTCCGGGATGGCCACGCCCGCCTCGTCCAGGATCTCCTCGCTGGCGAAGATCTGCGCGCCAGTGCGCAGTGCCAGCGCGATCGAGTCGGACGGCCGCGCGCTGACCTCAGGCCGCCGTTGGAAGACCAGGTCGGCGTAGAAGATCCGTCCCGCAGCGCGGTGATGTTCACCGTGCGGAGCTGGACGTTCAGCACCGCTGAGCACGTCACGGAACAGATCGTGCGTCAGCGGCCGAGGGAAACCATGCCCTGCTGGGCGAAGGCGATCGCCGTTGCCTCGACCGCTCCGATCCAGATGGGCAGGTACCTGTCGCCCTGCGCCTCCTTGAGCAAGACGATGGGGCTGTTCGATGGCATCTCGACCCGGACGCCGATGACCTCCATCTGCCGCACTACAGCTCCGTCCTCACGTGCCTGGGGAACCTCTGCTTGGCCACCACTCCCTTTGCCAAGGTACACCCGTAATCGCCCGGAGGCCGACCGCAGCCCCCGGCTGCGGGGTGGCTGCGTCCGGGCGGGGCCGGATCCGGCCTGACCCGAGGCTCCCTGGGGCCTCGAACTCCAAGACGCGGGAGTGCAGCGGCGCCGAGGCGAGCCCGGCTTCGCCGAGCGGACTCGACCAGCGTCGCGTGCAGCCGCAAGGTCAGGTCGGCGATCTGCCAGGCGGTCCTGGCCGCCGCGTCCCGACGCCCGGCCCGCTGCTGCCGCAGCTGGGGCGCTATCACCTGCTCGACCAGGTTGGCAGCCCGGTCGGCCGCCGCCTTGACCGGGCGCAGATGCCTGGCCTGCGCACGCCGTACTGGCGCAGCGCGGCCAGGGCCGGGCCACCGCCAGCGCGTCCGCGCCGTACTGTCGGCCCCACCCGGCGGATCAGCCCGTAGTCACTCGAGCTCGGTCAGCTCGGCCTCGCTGATCTCGGCGGCGTCGAGCAGCTGGCGGCGGGTCATGTCGGCCGGCGGCTAGGCCCGCCGGGGACTGGCCATCGGCTCGCTCCGGCCCCGTCGGCCAGCCGTTCCCTGATCACCCGCAGCGGCGGGTAGGAGTCCCGCTGCATGGTCAGGATGATACCGCCAGCCGCTCGATGTCGGCCGCGGGAGAACCGCCGGTACCCGGAGCGGGACCTGGTGGCTCGATCAGCCCTTCGGCCTCCAGGAACCGGATCTTGGACGTGCTGATGTCCGGGAATTCCGGCTGGAGCTGAGCGAGCACCTCGCCGATGCCGAACTGGCCGCGCCCCGTCGGCTCGCTGAACGTGTAGTCCTGGGCGCCCCCTGCCGGCGGTCGGCGGACGGCGCCGGGCCGGGAGATCCTGGCTGGTCAGGAACAGCAGCCGGAACTTGCCGATCTGCACCTCGTCTCCGCCGGTCAGCTCGGCCTCCTCGATCCGCTCCCGGTTCACGTAGGTCCCGTTGAGGCTGCCGACGTCGCGCACGGTGAACCGGGCGCCGCTCCGGTAGAACTCGGCGTGCCGCCGGGACACGGTCACGTCGTCGAGGAAGATGTCGCTGTCCGGATGGCGGCCCGCGGTAGTCAGCTCGCCGTCGAGCCGGAACCGGCTGCCCGCGTTAGGCCCGCGCATGACCAGCAGCAGGGCACTGCCGGGCGGCAGCGCGCCGAACGACGCCGAATCGGGGTACAGGTCGTCACCGAGATCGTCGTCGGTGCGGCCCAGCGGGATCGTCGAGGTGGTCTCGCCCGGACGCTCCGGGCGCCCCCGGCGGGGCAGCCGCCGGTTGCCGCCGGGGAACAACCGGCATCCCGGACCCAGGTGGCACGGGCGCGGTCAGCTGGGTCCCGCAAGTACGAGCAGAACCTGGCTCCGTCGGGTCCGGTAGAGCCGCACCTGGCGCAGTAGACCCGTGGCATGGCTCCGCTCGGCCTCCCTGGTCGTACTCATCGTCTTCAGAGCGATCCAGCCCACGGTACGCGAGAGGAGGCGGGGCGGTCCATGCGCCACGCGAACAGCCCCGCGCCGTCCGCCGCCAAGCTATTTTCTTCGCGACGCTTCCGCCACACCGCCTTCTCACCTCCGCCGTGCACCCGCGCCATGCACTCCTGCCTGCCGGGCCGTCGCCAGGCCCGCCCCGGCGGGCGGTGACCGCCGGGCGAATCGCAATGCGCGATTGTCTCATATTCGCGAATTCCGCGTGGCTGGCGCCTTTCGCATCATCGCGTGAGGGACACAGCTTACCCGTCCGCAGACCGAATATCCGGGGACCTAACCGCAGTATCCAGGACACTTGGAGGTAACCGCCAGCCTCAGCTAGCGCCCGGCCCGCTCCACCACCGCCGCCCACTCGTCGAGCAGCAGCTGAGGCGGCGTCGGCGTCGTCCCTTCGGCCCACAGGTGCGTGACGGCGTCCGCCGGGTCCGGGCAGCACCAGCACCCAGCCGCGGTCCCGTCTCGGTCACGCGCACGCCGTCGGTGGTGTCGATCTCGTGGTCGCCCGCGGCCTCCATGACCGTGCGCATGACCCCGCCTTTGGCCGCCCAGGGCGTCGGCACCGAGCGCCTGAGCAGGTGCGCGACCGGGATCCTGGCGTCGATCTGGCTCAGCGTCAGCCGGGTCCGCGCGACCAGGCCGAGCAGCAGGACCGAAGGCCGCGATGCCGTCGATGGTCCGCGCGCATTCGGGCACCACGAACCCGCCGTGGCCGTCGGCCGCGAAGATCACGTCGTCCTGGGCCGCGGCCAGGGTCAGCGCGTGCATCGAGGTCGGCCGTCCACTCCACACCTGGACGCTGGAGCAGGCTAGCCTGCTCGGCCACCTGGGTGGTGGTCACCGGGAGCGCGACACGGCCCCAGCGGCGTTCGGCCGCGACCAGGTCGAGCACGGCCAGCAGGGCCCGGTCCTCGTGACCAGCTCGCCCTTCTCGTCCACGAAGCTGGATCCGCTCGCCCACCGGGTCGAACCTGACGCCGAACGCGGCCGCGGGACGAGCGACCACGCTCGGCGAGCCGCTGCAGCCCGGCGCGCTGCTGCGCGGTGATCTCGGTGGGCGGGGACCTCGTCCAGCCGGTTGTTCGGGGTGTGCACCTCGACCCCGATCGTGCCGAGCAGGCTGGGCAGCACCAGCAGACGCCGGTACCGCCCGCGCAGTCCGCCGACCACCTTCAGCCCGGCCTCCGCGGACGCCGCTCATGTCGACGCAGCGCAGCAGGTTCGTGCGGTAGCAGGACTCGACCACCCGGGCCGGGTAGGTGAGCTCGGCGATCTGCCGGGAAGGCCCGCCGGAACTTCCTGCCGGGAGAACACCCGTTCGCAGCTTGCGCTGGTCGGCCTGGGACAGCTCGGCGCCGCGCTCGTCCAGGAAGATGATGTCGACCGACTGCGGGTCGCCGGGCGTGGTGCGCAGCGCGATGCCGCCGCTGTAGTGCTCGCGCGCGGTCTCGAACACTGGCCACCGGGAGCGGCTGGGCCTCCAGGTCCACGACGTTGATCGCGCTCGCGTTGAGCGCGCCCTGCACCGCCCGCTTGAGCGCGCGGGCAGCCCGGGACACGTCCCGCGAGGTGGTGACGGTGGAGCCCTTGCGCAGCATGGTGGCGTAGGCGCTGGCCAGCCGGACCGCGAGCTCGGGGGTGACCTCGACGTTGACCAGGCCGGACACGCGCGCGGGCCGAACAGGGTGCGCTGCCCCTGGACTCCCAGATCACGCTGGTGTTGACCACCGCGCCCGCCTCGATGGTCTTGAACGGGTAGACCTTCACCCCGGCGGACAGGTACGCCTCCGGCTCGATCACGCACTCGTCGCCGACGACGGCGCCCTCCTCGATCCTGGCCAGCCGCATCACGTCGGTGTTCTTGCCCGATCACGCAGCCGCGCAGGGTGACGCCCTGGCCGACGTAGACGTTGTTGTGCACCACGGCCCGGTGCAGGAACGCGCCCTCCTTGACCACCACGTTGCTGCCGATCACGGTGTACTCGCGCAGGTGCGCGCTACGCCTCGATCTTGGCGTAGTCGCCGATGCGCAGCGGGCCGGTGAGCACCGCGTCGGTGTCGACCTCGGCGCCCTCGGCGACCCAGACGCCCGGCGAGACCTCGAAGCCCGCGATGTCGGTCTGCACCCGCCCGGCCAGCACGTCGACTGGGCCTTCAGGTAGCTCTCGTGGGTGCCGACGTCTTCCCAGTAGCTATCGAGACGTAGCCGTAGAGCGGGGCCCCGCGGTCGAGCAGCTGGGGAAGACGTCGGCGGACCAGTCCACCACCTGGCCCGGCGGGACCTCCGCGAGCACCTCGGGCTCCATCACGTAGAGCCCGGTGTTCGACGGTGTCCGAGAACACCTGGCCCCAGGTCGGCTTCTCCAGGAACCGCTGGATCTGGCCGTCCTCCTCGGTGATCACGATGCCGAACTCCAGCGGGTTCGGCACCTTGGCCAGCGCCACCGTGACCAGCGCGCCCTTGTCCTTGTGGAAGCGGACCAGACCGGTAAGGTCCGATGTCGGTGAGCGCGTCGCCGGAGATGACCAGGAACGGCTCGTCCCGCAGTGCGTCCTCCGCGTTCCGCACGCTGCCCGCGGTGCCCAGCGGCATCTCCTCGGTGGCGTACTGCGGGCTCATGCCGGACTCCTCGCCGTCGCCGAAGTAGTTCCGGACGAGGGCGGCGAGGAACTGGACGGTCACCACGGTCTCGTCGAAGCCGTGCCGCCTGAGCAGCCGCAGCACGTGCTCCATGATCGGGCGGTTGGCCACAGGCAGCAGCGGCTTGGGCTGGTTCGCGGTCATCGGCCGCAGCCGCGTCCCCTCGCCCCTGCCATGACGACGGCCTTCAATGGATTTGCGGCTCCTTCCCGGTTTCCGCCATTATGTGCACCCGTCACGGGCGGAATCAAGACGCACGCCTGTGTTACCTAACGAAACTCGCGGTGTCACTGACCAGGCTCCTGACCTGGACCAGGTACAGCATCGCGGCCCACCAGTACAGGGCGGTTCCCAGGTCGCGAAAGCCCAGCCTAGTACCCTGGGCGAGCGTCCCTCCCCAGCCGGGGTGATCGCCAAGGAACAGCAAGGGGAACGCATAAAGCAGGCAAGCGTGGCGGCCTTGCCGACGAAGCTGACCTGCAGGAGTGCTGAACCCCGGCCCGCCGTCGCAGCACGACTAGGGCGACGCCGACCGTCAGCTCGCGCAGCGCCAGGACGGCGATCAGCCACCACGGGATGATGGCCCGCACGCCCAGCGCGACGATGGTGGCCGCGATGTACAGCCGGTCCGCGGCCGGGTTCAGCACCTCGCCCAGCCGACTGCCCTGGTTGAACGCGCGGGCGATCTTGCCGTCCAGCCAGTCGGACGAGGCTTCGACCACGATGAGCAGGGCGACGGCCCAGTAGTCGGCGGCCGCGGTTCGCGGCCCCAGGACCAGCCACAGGAAAACCGGGACTCCGGCCAGCCGGGCGGCGCTGATCGCGTTCGGGATCGTCAGGATGCGGTCCACGGACCCAGTATCCTAAGAGAAATGACTATGGCGGAAACGGGGGCACTTCCCGCGGGCCGCCGATGCGAAGGTGCAGTCCTCGAAGGTTCTGGCCGCAAAGGTTGCTGGCCGAAGCGGGCAAGCGCCGGGCGTTCGCGGTGATCAGCCACCCGGACGCGGGCAAGTCGACTCTCACCGAGGCACTGGCCCTGCACGCGTCGGCGATCACCCAGGCGGGCGCGGTGCACGGCAAGGCGGGGCGGCGCGGCGTGACGTCGGACTGGATGGCGATGGAGCGCGCCCGGGGCATCTCGATCACCTCGGCGGCGCTTGCGCTTCGACTACCGCGGCACGTGCTCAACCTGCTGGACACGCCCGGTCACGCGCGACTTCTCCGAGGACACCTACCGCGTGCTCGTCCGCGGTGGACTGCGCGATCATGCTGCTGGACTCGGCCAAGGGCCTCGAGCCGCAGACGCTGAAGCTGTTCGACGTGTGCCGCAGCCGGCGGCGTGCCGGTGATCACGTTCGTGAACAAGTGGGACCGGCCCGGCCGCGAGCCGCTGGAGCTGCTCGACGAGATCGAGCAGCGGATCGGTCTGCGCCCGACCCCGGTGAACTGGCCGGTCGGGGTGGCGAGGCGACTTCCGCGGCCTGGTCGAGCGGCGCCACCGGGGAGTACGTCACGTTCGAGCGACCCCGGGCGGGGCCGGGCGGGCGCTGGAGACGGTCCGTGACCCGGCGGCGGCCGAGATCCGCGACGGTGCCGCCTATGCGGCGGCTCAGGAGAGCTGGCGCTGCTCCGACGAGAGTCGGCTGCCGTCGGTCGACATGGAGTCCTTCCTGGCCGCAGCGTGACCAGCCCGGTGCTCGTTCGGCGCCGCGCTGCCGAACTTCGGGGTGCGCCGGCTGCTCGACGCGGTGACCGCGTTCGCTCCCCCGCCGTCCGCGCGGCGAGGACGTCGAGCGGCGAGCCCCGGCCGGTCGACGCGCCGTTCTCCGGCCTGCGTGTTCAAGGTGCAGGCCAACATGGACCCGGCGCACCGGGACCGGATGGCGTTCGTCCGGGTCTGCTCGGGCCGGTTCGAGCGCGGCATGGTGCGTGACCCACGCCGCGACCGGGCGGCCGTTCGCCACCAAGTACGCGCCAGTCCATGTTCGGGCAGGACCGGGAGACCGTCGAGGAGGCCTTCCCGGGCGACGTGATCGGCCTGGTCAACGCCACGCGCGCTGCGCCCGGGCGACACGCTGTACGCGGGTGAGTCCCGGTGGAGTTCCCGCCCATCCCGAGCTTCGCGCCCGAGCACTTCGCCGTGGTGCGCGGCAAGGACGGCGGGCAGGTCCAAGCAGTTCCGCCGCGGCATCGAGCAGCTCGACACCGAGGGCGTGGTGCAGGTGCTCGTCCTCCGATCTGCGCGGCGACCAGGCGCCGGTGCTGGCCGCCGTCGGGCCGCTGCAGTTCGACGTGGTGCTGCACCGGCTCGAGCACGAGTTCGGCGCCCGGGCCGACCTCGACCACCTGGACTACTCGATGGCCCGCCGGACCGACTCTTGACGGCGCCAGGGCGCTGGCGGGTCAGCGCGCGGTCGAGGTGCTGGCCCGGCGCCACGACGGCACCCTGCTCGCCCTGTTCAGCGACAAGTGGCGGCTCGCCCAGGTGCAGCGGGAGCACCCGGACATCCTGCTCGAGCCCCTGATCGCTGACTGAGCGTTTCTGGTCGTCACGCTAGGGTGGCGCGCGCCGTCGATCTGGTCGAGGTCGCCGTTGAAGCCGCCGATCCCGTTGGTCTGCCCCGCCGCCGCCGGACCACTGCCATGAGGGCGTGGCTGCTCGACCGGGTGACGCCGCCGAAGAACTGCGCGCACGCGCCCGACTTCAGGCAGAAGCCGGTCGGGAAGCTGCCCTTGTAGTTGGTGGTCTCCGGCTCGTACGTCCACTCGTCGGTGTTCGGGATGTAGCCGGGGCTGCCCGGGCTGGCGCTGGTGCTGCCGAAGACCGAGTTCCACACCACGACGGCGGAGTAGACGCCCGGCCGGTACTTGGAGTGCGCCGAGGACGTAGTCGTAGAAGCCGTTGAAGTCCGCTCGGTCGATGCTCGCCAGGATGTGCTGCTGCTTCACCTTCCCGCTGCACGGCGTGGTGTACACGGTGTTCCAGCCGTTGTCGGTGGCGGGCCCGATGCCGGGTATCTCGATGTCCATCCAGACGACCGGGTAGTCGATGCCGCCCCCGTTGGCGATGTCGACCAGGGCGCGGGCCGCCTGCTGCGCGCCCCACTTGTAGGCCTCGGCGGCCGTCCCGTTCCAGTGCGGGTCGACGCCGGGCCCGCCCATGAACCAGTACGCGCCGCGGCCGACGCCCTTGTGGTAGGTCACGAAGTTGGTGTGCGCCTGCGCGGCGTTGGCCGACGAGTAGGCGATGAAGTGCTCTGGCCGCTACAGCCCTGCCAGTACGCCCAGTTCCCGGTCATCCCGATGTAGCCGCCGTAGGCGCCGCCGAGGAACGGCATGCTGTACGGCGCCTTGCCCGGCACGGAGACATTGAAGCTGTCGGTGCCCCACCAGAACCCGGCGGCGCGTCACCGGCTTAAGGCAGCCGCTCGGTGGCGCTGGCGGTCCCGGCGCTCGTCAGTACCAGTGCCAGGCCAGCCGCCAGGGCAGCCAGGTCCGTTTCATCATGCCTCCCGAGGATTCGTGGCTCCCCCTCTATGAGACCATGCACGATCGTGACGGATTAGACGGCTGAGCTATTCCAGAATCCGCCTGGGCACCGGGAGACCGAGCGCGGGCAGGGCTCCGGGATCGTGCAGGATGGCCGCGCCCAGCTCGTTGACCCGGACGGCGGCCAGGCCGTCGTAGCGGGACAGGCTGTCGTACCTGTCCGCGCCCCGCAGCCCGCGGTAGTCGGCACGGGCGCCGCCGTGCGGCGGTGTAGGCGACGTCCACCACGCCGAGGTGGCCGCGTACTCGAAGAGCACGCACAGCGCGTACCGGCCCTCCAGGACGTTCCACGCCTTCGGCCCGGCCGGGCCGAGCGATCCGTGCCGCGGATCGGTCAGGTAAGAGCCGCCATTGGGTCAGCGGGCTGGCGGCCACCGCGAGCGGGCTGGCTGCGCCCGCAGCACGGCGAACAGGGCGTCGACCTCGACCCAGACGCCGGGCGCGAGCGCGGCGAGGCCGTCGGCCACCGCGGCGCGGCGCCGGGCCGGCGCTGTCAGGGTGCCGGTTCTCCGCTGGCCCCTGATCGCCTCGATCCGCGTCAGCTCGTCCTGCGACACGCTCCGCAGCCAGCGGTCCCAGAGCGCGCCGAGGGCCGGGTAGCACGGCCCGGCCAGCACCGCCTCGCCGCGCGGGGTCAGCTCGAGCCTGGTCCCGGCCAGTCTGGCCAGGCCGCCGACCTGCAGCAGCATCGGCCAGGCGAAAGCCGCGACGGGCTCGCCCTGGTCGCGGCGGTCGTAGTAGTCCCCGGCCACGAGAGCGTCCTCGACCAGCCTGACCGTGGCGGCCAGCGGCCGCCTAGTGGCCGCGGCACAACGCAGCTGGCCGTCGGCGGCGAGCTCGAGGACGGCAACGAGGTTCGACAGGGCGTCCGGGCCGGTGCCGCGGACGGCGACCGGGCCGCGGGAAACGCGGAGGCACGCAGGTGGGCGAGGCCGGACCCGCTGCCCTTGGCATGTGCGGACCGATCACCAGCGACGCTGATAGTGCCCTCGGCCACGAGCAAACCCTAACGGCTCCGGCCGCCCGTCGCGTAGGGAGCCTCGCCGGAGAAAATGCCGCAGAAGCGCGGCCGATGTGCCACGGTGGCATTATGCGGGTAACCGGTCTTGACGCCTGCCGAGCGCGGCTGGGTCATGGTCAGCCTGTACGTGCCCGGGGGGCTCGGGGTCGGCCTTCCCAGGGGTCTGGGGATGGGTCCCCCGGGAGAGGAGCCAGCAGAGCGCCGAACGGGCCAGGGTGGCGGCTCGCCTCCAGGTGGAAGCGGTCCGCGTGCACCAGACCCTGGCGAAGGTGCGCTCGACGGGCACCGAGGCCCGGTGGTCGGGATCGACATGCCGCTGGGGCTGCTCGAATCGGGCTGGCGCGAGGCGGACCGGGCGGCGCGCGGGCTGCTCGGGCCCAGGCGCAGCTCGGTCTTTGCCATCCGCCCCGGGCGGTCTGGGAGCAGGCCAGCTACCAGGCGGCCAGCCAGCGCTGCCGCGAGCTGACCGGCCAGGGCCTGTCCATCCAGGCCTGCAGGGCCTGCGGGCCAGGCTGCTCGAGGCCGACAGGTACCGCGGCAGCAGCCAGCACCCGCTCTACGAGGTGCACCCCGAGCTGGCCTTCCGCGCCATGGCGGGCGCGCCGCTCGAGCACAGCAAGCACACCCCGCAGGGCCGCGAGCTGCGCCGTGAGCTGCTGAGCCGGGCCGGGATCGCGCTGCCTCCGACTCCGCGGGCACCGGTCACGGACACGCTGGACGCGGCCGCCGTGGCCTGGAGCGCCTGGCGCATCGCGACCGGCCGCGCCGTGGTCATCCCGGCCCGGCCGCAACGGGACGAGCTGGGCCTGCAGATCCGCGATCCGCTACTGACGGGCTGCTCCCGGCCGCCAGGCGCGCAGCCCGTCGAACGCCAGCGCGCGAGACCGCGTCGGCCAGCGGGGCCGCGTTCGCGCGCCGGTCCGGCCTGTACCACTCGACGATGGAGTTGACCAGGCCGAACAGCAGGCGGGCGGTGATCATCGCGTCGGCATCGGACCGGATGTCGCCGTCCCGCACGGCCTCGGCTACCAGCTCGGCCACGAACCGGTCGAAGGCGCGCCGCTGGTCCAGCGCGGCCCGCTCGACGTCGGTGTTGCCGCGGACCCGGAGCAGCAGCGTGACGTAGGGGCGACTCGGCTTCGAGCACCTCGACGCTGCCCCGGACCGAGGTACTCCAGGCGCTCGACGGCCGGTGCGGGGAGCGCGCGGGCCCGGCTGGTCACCGTGGCCAGGCCGCCCAGGGCCCGGTCAGGGCCAGGCTGAGCAGTTCCTCCTTGCCCGGCCACGTGGTGGTAGATGGCCGACTTGGCGATGCCGAGCCTGGCCGCCAGGTCGCGCATGCTGGTGCCGTCGTAGCCGCGCTCGTTGAACAGCTCGACGGCCACCGCCAGCACCGAGGCGAGGTCGTGGCCGGGCCGCCCGCGGCGCCGCCCTGCCGGCTCGACTCACGAGCTGGGCCCGAGCTGGTGCCCGAGCTGATGGCTGCAGCCGCGGAACTCCGCGATCACCTCGCCGCCGCGGCGCACGGTCACGTCGTAGACCCCGGACCGGCCGAACCTGGTCCGCAGCACCGCCTCGGCCACCAGCACGTCCCCGGCGCGCGCGGGCGCCACGAGACACGATCTCGGCCGACGCGGCCACGGTCACCGGGCCGAAGCTGTTGCAGGCGCAGGCGAACGCGGTGTCAGCCAGCGTGAAGATCAGGCCGCCGTGCGCCATGGCGTGCCCGTTCACCATGTCCCCGCGCACCGTCATGCGGGTCACCGCCCGCCCCTCGTCCTGGTCGATCAGCTCGATGCCCAGGGGCGCGGGAGGCCTCGTCGTTCGCCATCATCGTCTCCACGCTGGGCAACCGCGGCATGGTCCCCGCCTCCCACTATTACTGACCGAACGTCCGGTATATAATACGATGAAAGAGCCGGGTGCGGGCGGACCGCACCGTGCTTACGATGGTGCCGGAAGGGGATGGTGGCGATGGCAGCACTTCCCGGAGACGAAACCGGCGAACTCCAGGCCCACTTCGACCAGACGATCGAGCACGGGCGGCGGATCGAGCCCAGGGACTGGATGCCGGACGCCTACCGCGCCACGATGATCCGCCAGATCTCCCAGCACGCCCACTCGGAGATCATCGGCATGCAGCCGGAGGGCAACTGGATCACCCGGGCGCCCTCGCTGCGCCGCAAGGCGATCCTGCATCGCGAAGGTGCAGGACGAGGCAGAGCCACGGCATGTACCTGTACTCCGCCGCCGAGACGCTCGGCGCCGATCGCGCCGACCTCACCGCCAAGCTCATCAGCGGGCGGCAGAAGTACTCCTCGATCTTCAACTACCCCACGCTGACCTACGCCGACGTCGGCGTGATCGGCTGGCTGGTGGACGGCGCGGCCATCTGCAACCAGGTGCCGCTGTGCCGCTCCTCCTACGGCCCCTACGCCCGGGCCATGGTGCGCATCTGCAAGGAGGAGTCGTTCCACCAGCGGCGGGGCTACGAGCTGCTGCTGACCATGATGCGCGGCTCGGCGGCGCAGCGGGCGATGGTCCAGGACGCGACCGACCGGTTCTGGTGGCCGTCGCTGATGATGTTCGGGCCGCCGGATGACCAGTCGCCGAACACGGCCCAGTCGATGGCCTGGGGCGTCAAGCGGCACACCAACGACGAGCTGCGGCAGCGGTTCGTGGACATGACCGTGCCGCAGGCGGAGAAGCTGGGCGTGACGCTGCCCGACCCCGGGCTGCGGTGGAACGCCGAGCGCGGGCACTACGACTTCGGCGCGGTGGACTGGGACGAGTTCATGGCCGTGGTCAGCGGCAACGGCCCGTGCAACGCGCAGCGGATCGAGCGCCGCCAGGCCGGCCCACGACGAGGGCGCCTGGGTGCGGGAGGCCGCCGCCGCCCACGCCGCCAAACGAGCCGGCCGGGAAGGACGCCGCCTGATGGAGGAGCCGCAGGTGCGCTCGGGCTGGCCGCTGTACGAGGTGTTCCTGCGCGGCAAGCGCGGGCTCAACCACGTGCACGTCGGGTCGCTGCACGCGGCCGACCCGCAGATGGCCCTGCGGCACGCCAGGGACCTGTACACCCGGCGGAACGAGGGGGTCAGCATCTGGGTCGTGGCGGCCGCCGACATCACCGCGTCGAGCCCGGACGAGAAGGACCCGTTCTTCGCGCCGTCCGGCGACAAGGTGTACAGGCACCCGACGTTCTACCAGCTCCCCGACGACGTCCCGCACATGTAGGGGTGCCGGTGACCGGAGGACGAGTTCGCCGCGTACCAGAGCCTGAGCGAGGAGACCGAGGACCACCGGTGGGCGTTCGGCACCGGGTTCACCGACCCGCTGGAGGGGATCGACGCGTCGGTCCCCGACGGCGTCGACGCGGCCGCGCTGACCGCCTACTGCCTGGCGCTCGGCGACGACGCGCTGATCTACTCGCACCGGCTGCAGCAGTGGATGACGCGCATGCCCGAGCTCGAGGAGGAGACCGCGCTGGCCAACATCGCCCTGGACCTGCTCGGACAGGCGCGCATGCTGCTGGCCCGGGCCGGGCAGGCCGAAGGGCCGCGGCCGCCGGGAAGACGACCTGGCGTTCTTCCGCGACGAGCACGAGTTCCGCAGCGTCCGGCTGGCCGAGCACACCGACGCCGACTTCGCCCAGCTGGCCGGTCGGCTGCTGGTCTTCTCGGCCTGGCGGCTGGCCCTGTTCGGCCAAGCTGGCCGCCTCGGCCGACCCGGTGCTCGCCGCGATCGCGGCCAAGGGCGCCAACGAGCTGGCCTACCACCGGGATTACGCGGCCCAGTGGGTGATCCAGGCTCGGCGACGGGACCCGCTGTCGCACGACAAGATGGCGGCCGCGCTCGGCGTCATCTGGCCGCTGACCGACGAGCTCTTCCAGGCCGACCCGGTGACGCGCGGCCCGGCTGCCCGGGTGGCGGCCGACCCGGCGGAGCTGCGGGCCGAGGTCGACGCCGTGCTCGGACGCCGTCGCTCGGCGCAGCCACCCTGGACCGCCCGCAGGGCGCCCCGCTCGCCCAGGTGGCGGGCAAGCCGGGCCGCGACGGCGTGCACACCGAACCGTTCGGCTACCTGCTCGCCGAGCTGCAGAGCGTCGCGCGCGCCCATCCGGACGCGACATGGTAACGGCGGCCGGCACTCGCGCGCGGCCCGCGCGGTCGCGGCGGCCGTGCCCGACCCTGAGCTGCCCATGGTGACAGTGGCCGACCTCGGCATCCTGCGCGAGCGTCGCGACCGAGGGCGAGCGCCTGGTGGTGACGATCACGCCGACCTACTCGGGCTGCCCCGGCGCTGCGCGAGATCGCCCACGACCTGCGGCGCAGGCTCGCCGCGTCCGGCTTCGCCGAGGTCGACGTGCGGACCGCGCTCGCGCCCGCCTGGAGCAGCGACTGGATCACCGCGGACGGCCGCCGCAAGCTGTCGGCGGCGGCGATCGCCCCCGCCCCACGCCGCGCCCTGCCCGCTCGGGTCCGGTCCCGCTCACCCTCACCCGGCGCGAGCCGGTCGCCTGCCCGCGCTGCGGCTCGGCCGGATACGACGCGGACCGCGGCGTTCGGCGCGACCGCGTGCAAGGCGCTGTTCCGCTGCGAGAGCTGCCGTGAGCCCTTCGAGCACGTGAAGGCCATCTGACATGCCCAGGACCGAGTTCCACCGGCTCACGGTGGCGCGGGTGGACCCGCTCACCGACGACTCGGCCGCGGTGACCTTCGACGTCCCGCCCGGGCTGGCCGAACGGTTCGCCTTCACGCCCGGGCAGTCGCTGACCGATCCGCCGCGGCGACGAGCGCCGGTCCTATTCGATCTGCGCGGCGCGGGCGCGCGCCGCCGCGCATCGGGGTGCGCGAGGTGGCGGGCGGCGCCGTCTCCGGCTGGCTGGTGCACGAGGTACGGCCCGGTGACGTGATCGAGGTCCAGGCGCCGTCCGGCTCGTTCACCCCGGACCTGGACGTGCCAGGCCACCACGTGCTGATCGCGGCGGGCAGCGGGATCACCCCGGTGCTGTCCATCGCCGCCTCCGTGCTCGCCGCGCAGGACAAGTCCTCCGTCACCCTGCTCTACGGCAACCGGCGCAACGACTCGGTGATGTTCGCCGACGAGATCGCCGACCTCAAGGACGCCTACCCGGAGCGGATCTGCCTGGTCCACGTGCTCAGCCGTGAGCCGCAGGAGGTCGAGCTGTTCAACGGCCGACTCGACGCGGCGCAAGCTGCGCGCGCTGCTGCCGGTCACCGTCGACGTGGCCGCGGTGGACCACTGGTGGCTGTGCGGCCCGTTCGGCCTGGTGGAAGACGCGATCGGCCTGCTCGCCGAGCTCGGCGTGCCGCGGCGGCGGATCCACCGCGAGCTGTTCTACGTCGAGGACGCCCCGCCCGCCCCGGCCACCCACGCCGAGGCGGCCGCGGGCCCGGGCGCCGAGGTGACCGTGCTGCTCGACGGCCGCAGCAGCACCGTCACCGTCCCGCACGGCACCCCGGTGCTGGACGGCGCCCAGCGGGTCCGCCCGGACCTGCCGTTCGCGTGCAAGGGCGGGGTGTGCGGCACCTGCCGCGCCCGGCTCACCGCCGGACGAGGTCACCATGCGCCGCAACTACGCCCTGGAGCAGGAGGAGCTCGACGCGGGCTACGTTCTGACCTGCCAGTCCCTGCCCGTCTCCGACCAGATCACCGTCGACTACGACGCCTAGCCAGCCAGGAGCCACACGATGCCGGACCTCGCAGTCGCCGCGCGGCGACCTCGAGCCCATCGAGCGGGCCTCGGCCGACGAGCTGCGCGCGCTGCAGCTCGAGCGGCTCCGCTGGACGCTGCGGCACGCCTACGCCAACGTGCCGCACTACCGCGCGGCGTTCGACGCGGCCGGGGTGCACCCGGACGACTGCAAGCGACCTGGCCGACCTGGCCAAGCTACCCGCTGACCAGCAAGGCCGACCTGCGGGAGAACTACCCGTTCGGCATGTTCGCGGTGCCCCGCGAGCAGGTGGTCCGGGTGCACGCCAGTCTCGGGCACCACGGGCCGGACCACCGTGGTCGGCTACACCAGCGACGACATCGAGGTGTGGGCCACGGTGATGGCCCGCTCGATCCGGGCGGCGGGCGGCCGTCCCGGCCACGTCCTGCACAACGCCTACGGCTACGGGCTGTTCACCGGCGGGCCTCGGCGCGCACTACGGGGCGGAGAAGCTCGGCTGCACCGTCGTTCCCGGTCTCCGGCGGGATGACCGAGCGCCAGGTCACCCTGATCAGGGACTTCCGGCCCGACATCATCATGGTCACGCCGTCCTACATGCTCGCGATCCTGGACGAGATGGAGCGCCAGGGCGACGACCCGGCCGCCTCCTCGCTCCGGTTCGGCATCTTCGGCGCCGAGCCGTGGACGAACGAGATGCGGGCCGAGATGGAGGCCCGGGCCGCGGCTCGACGCCACCGACATCTACGGCCTGTCCGAGGTGATCGGGCCGGGGGTGGCGCAGGAGTGCGTGGAGACCAAGGACGGCCTGCACATCTGGGAGGACCACTTCTACCCCGAGGTGATCGACCCGGTCACCGGGCGAGCCGCTGCCCGACGGCGAGGAGGGCGAGCTCGTCTTCACCTCGCTGACCAAGCAGGCCATGCCGGTGATCCGCTACCGCACCCGCGACCTGACCCGGCTGCTGCCGGGCACCGCGCGCACCATGCGGCGGATGCAGAAGATCACCGGCCGCACCGACGACATGATCATCCTGCGCGGGGTCAACCTGTTCCCGACCCAGATCGAGGAGCTCATCATGGGCATGCCCGGCGCTGTCCCCGCACTTCCAGCTGCACCTGACCCGGGAAGGCCGGATGGACCAGCTCGCCGTGCACGTCGAATGCCGCCCGGGCACCGCCGAGTCCCGACGCGGCCGAGGCGGGCGCCACGCTGTCGGCGCGGGTCGAAGAACACCATCGGCGTCACCGTCACCACCAGCGTCGAGGCCCGGGGACGATCGAGCGCTCGACGGGCAAGATGCGCCGCATCGTGGACCACCGGCCGCGCTAGCAGGCAAACTTCTCGCATGACCGACGACGATCTGCCTATCTCGTATCAGGCGGCGGTCCGCGGGACGCCGGTGCTGAGCAGCAGCGGCGCTACGATCGGCACCCTCGAGCACGTGCTGGAGGTACCTGAGGTCGACGTCTTCGACGGGATCGTGATCGCCACCGACGGCGGCCTGCGCTTCATCGACGCCGACCAGGTGCTCGAGATCACCCGGAGCCACATCCGGTCCACCGTGGACGACGCCCAGGCCAGCCAGTTGCCGCCGCCCGACGGGCCTCCGGTGTACCGGGTGGACGCACTGGCCGACAGCGGGCGCAGCCTGCATGACAGGCTGGGCCGCCTCTTCCGGCGTCCGCACTGGATCCGCGAGGACGAGCGATGAGGGATAGCCTTCCTCAGCCGCTGCCGCCGTTTACCCGTGGCCAGCGCCTCGGTGAGGGCCGCTCAGGCCGATCGGGCCGAGGCTGAGCGCGGCGGTGTGCCACCGCTTCAGGTCGAACCCTGTGTGCCGCATGGCCCTGCTCGCGGGCCGCCAGCCAGCCGCGCTCGCCGAGCTTGTAGGAGATGGCCTGGCCGGGCCAGCCGAAGTAGCGGACCACCTCGGGTGCACCCGGTGCGGCTCGGCCCGGCCGCGCTCGCGCAGCACCTCGCAGGCCCGCTCGAACGTCCACCGGGACCCGTCCGGGCAGCGGCAGGTCCAGGTGGACGCCGATGTCGATGACCACCCGGGCCGCGCGCAGCGCCGATCCGCTCAGCATGCCGAGCCGGCGTGCCAGGCTGTCGAACCAGCCGAGCTCGTCGGCCAGCCGTTCCGGCGTACAGAGCGCCCAGCCCTCGCCGTGCCCGCTCACGAACGACGCACCTGGCGTACCGGGAGAGCTTGTCCCCGCCATCATGGCCGCGCCCGCCTGCAGGTGATGGCCGGGCACGCCCTCGTGGAAGACGGTGGAGAGCTCGACCAGGTCCTGGAACCTGTCCGCGTCGCCCCGCGCCGCCGAGCGGCCACCAGGTCCGGCCGGGCCTGGTCAGGTCCTCGCTCGGCTTGCGTGTAGTAGGCCGCCCCCGAGCTGGAGCCGCGGGCCAGCACCGCCTCGATCCGGCGCAGCGGCGGCGCGATGTCGAACAGGACGCCGTCCAGCCGCTCGACCGCCTCGTCGTGGCGGTCCTGCAACCAGGCCAGGTAGGCGTCGGCGCCGGTCACGTCACTCGGTCTGGTCCAGCACCGCGGCGGCCTCGTCGGGCCCGCGCCCGGGCTGACCTTGTCCGCCTCGATCGCCATCTCGGCCTCGATCCTGGCGAGTTCGGCCCAGCCCCACTCGTAGGCCTCGGCCGGGTCGATGTCGGCGCCCAGGCTGATCCTGGCCGGCCACCGCGTACCGCTCGGCTGCCGACCGCGGTCCCGCTCCGGATGCCGCGGCGCGTAGTCCTCGCGCAGGTAGCGGGCCAGTCTCCGCGGTAGCCGCCGTAGGCCTGCTCCGCGGCCGCGGCGAGCTCGCCGAGCCAGCGGGCCGTCGCCGTGGGGGCCACCAGCGCGCGTCGTGCGTCCGGCGTAGCGGTCGGCCGCGCGGCCGCCGTCGACGGCCTGCACTGCGCGCCGCCGTCAGGCCGCGGTCGAGCCCGGCGTCCAGGCTCGACCGCCAGCTGGCGAACATCGCGGGGATCGCGGCCAGCCGCGCCGCGATGTTCCGCCAGCTCGTCGCCGTCGCGGGGCAGGTCCACGCTGTCCCCTGATCTGGCTGAGCTGCCCGATCGGAGTGCGAGCTAGCCGGAGCGGCTCGTCGATCCGGTGCCAGGCCAGCTGGGCCTCCAGCCGTTCCCGCAGGAAGCTGGCTGCCAGCCGGTCGGCCTGGCGAGGTCACCGCCGCCGGCCCGAGCGCGGCCAGCGTCGCGGTGATCAGCCTCGCGCGCCTCGCATCCGTCCGGCCCGTAGTCGGTGGCCGCGCCGAACGCCTCGCTGAGCCCGACCATCCCGGCCGCGACCGGATCCAGCGCCGCCCACCGGGTGAGGTAGTCATCGCAGAAGCCGGAACACCTCGGTCATGCCATCACCCTACGACCGAGGCTAGAGGTGGAAGCGGGTGCCCGTCACCTTCTCCGCGATCCCGGTGCGGTCCAGGTAGGGCGTGATCCCGCCCAGGTGGAACAGGCCAGCCGAGCTGCAGGATCATGCACAGGTCGATGTCCTCGGGCCCGGCCACGACGCCCTCGTCGAGCATCAGCCGGATCTCATCGGCCAGCGCCTCCAGGGCCCGCTCGCGGACCTCCCCGCCGTGGACGGCCGGTCACCGCTTGACCAGCAGCGCCGCGACCGACTCGTCGATGGTGAGGTCGGGCCGGTAGACGGCGGTCTTGCCCGCCGCGACCAGGGCGCGGAGCTTGGGCGAGACCGCGAACCGGTCCGGGAAAGCCGCGGCCAGCGTCTCCCCCACGTGCAGCGCGACCGCCGGGCCGACCAGCTGGAGCAGGAAGAACGGGGACATCGGGCAGGCCCAGCGGGTCGGGCGCGTGCTCGGCCACCTCGAGCGGCGTGCCCTCGTCGACGCCGGCGAGGATCTCGCCGAGGAACCGGGTCAGCAGGCGGTTCACCACGAAGGCCGGCGCGTCCTTGACCAGCACGCAGTTCTTCTTCAGCCGCCTTGCCGACGGCGAGCGCGGTGGCCAGCGTCGCGTCGTCGGTCGGCGCGCGCCGCGGACGCACCTCGACCAGCGGCATCACCGGCGACCGGGTTGAAGAAGTGGAAGCCCGACGACCCGCTCCGGGTGCGCCAGCTCCGACGCCATCTCGGTCACCGACAGCGAGGAGGTGTTCGTGGCCAGCACGCAGTCCGGCCGGACCGACCGCCTCGACCTCGGCGAGCACCTGCTGCTTGACCGCCATCTCCTCGAACACGGCCTCGATCACGAAGTCGGCGTCGGCGAACGCGGTCCTTGGTCGAGCGACCCGGTGACCAGCGCGGTCAGCCGCGCCGCCGGCGTCGGCGCTGATCCGGCCGCGGTCGCGGAGCTCTGGCCGATCTCGGCCGCGCACGTGACCGACGCCCTGCGTCCAGCCGGGCCTGGTCCAGGTCGGTCAGCACCACCGGCACCTCGAGGCGGCGGGCGAACAGCAGCGCGATCTGCGCGGCCATCAGCCCGGCGCCGACGACGCCGACCTTGGTGACCGGCCGGGCCAGCGACGCGTCCGGTGCCCCGGCCGGCGCGCTTGGCCCGCTTCTGGATCAGGTCGAAGGCGTAGCAGCTCGGCCCGCAGCTCCTCGCTCAGCAGCAGGTCGGCGAGCGCCTCGTCCTCGGCGGCGAACCCTCGTCGCGGCGTCGTCCGCGGCCGCGCGCGACCAGGTCGATGCGCCCGGTAGGGCGCCGGGGCGGCGCCGTGCAGCTTGCCGTCGGCGAACAGCTGCGCCGCGGACAGCCGCCGCGTCCCAGCGTCGTCCGGCGTCGATCTCGGCGCCGCTCGACGCGTGACCGAGCCGGTCAGCACCCGGGCCGCCCAGCGCAGCGACTCGGCCAGGAAGTCGGCCGGGTTCGAACATCGCGTCGGCGATGCCGAGCTGATAGGCCTGCGGCGCCGCGCAGCATCCGGTTCTGGCTGAGCGGGTTCTCGACGATGACCTTCAGCGCGTTGCCCGGCGCCGATCAGGTTGCGGCAGCAGGTAGGTGCCGCCCCAGCCGGGCAGCAGGCCGAGGAAGCACCTCGGGCAAGGCGACCAGCGGCGACCCCGCAGCGGAGATCGTCCGGTAGTGGCAGTGCAGCGCGAGCTCGAGGCCGCCGCCGAGCGCGGCGCCGTTGACGAACGCGAACGACGGCATCGCCGCAGCTCGCCGAGCCGGCGGAACACCGCGTGGCCCGAGCCGGCCGATGGCCAGCGCCTCGTCCCGCGCGGCGATCAGCGGCACGCCGCTCAGGTCGGCGCCGACCGCGAAGATGAACGGCTTGCCGGTGACCCCGACGGCGGCGATGTCGGCTCGCGCGCGCGCACCGCGTCGAGCGCGGCGTCCAGCGAGAGCCAGCCCGGCCCGGGCCGAACGTGTTCGGCTTGGTGTGGTCGCAGCCCGTTGTCCAGCGTGATCAGCGCCATCGCGTCCAGCGCCGTCGGCAGCTCGACGTCGCGCACCAGCGCCCTGGTGACGACCTCGTCCGGGAACAGCGAGGTGACGCAAGCGACGCGTCAGGCATTCGAGGTTCTCCCAGATGACCGGTGCCGCCCATGCCCATGCCGACGCACATGGTGGTCAGGCCGTAGCGGACCTCGGGGTGCTCGGCGAACTGCGCGGGCCAGCTGGATCATCAGCCGCACGCCGGAGCTGGCGAGCGGGTGGCCGACGCGCGATCGCGCCGCCCCACGGGTTGACCCGCGGGTCGTCGTCGGCGATGCCGAAGTGGTCGAGGAAGGCGAGCACCTGCACGGCGAACGCCTCGTTGATCTCGAACAGGCCGATGTCGTCGATGGTCAGGCCGGCCGGGCGCAGCGCGCTTCTCGGTCGCGGGGATCGGGCCGATGCCCATCACCTCGGGCTCGACGCCGGCGAAGCCGAACGACGACCAGCCGCATCCGGCACGGCAGGCCGAGCTCGGCGGCGACGTCCTCGGCGGCGAGCAGCGCAGGCGGTGGCGCCGTCGTTGAGCCCGGCCGCGTTGCCCGCGGTGACCCGGCCGTGCGGGCGGAACGGCGTCTTCAGCGTGGCCAGCGTCGTCCAGCGTGGTCTCCGGGCGCGGCGGCTCGTCGGCGGTGGCCAGGCCCCAGCCGCTCGCTCGGCGCTGCGGATCGCGACCGGCACCAGGTCGGGCTGGATCTTGCCGTCGGCGTACGCCTGCGGCGGCCTTGCTGCTGGCTGCGCCAGCGCGAACGCGTCGGCCCGCTCCTTGGTGATCGGCGGGTAAGCGGTCGTGCAGGTTCTCCGCGGTCGAGCCCATCGACCAGCGCGGACGGGTCGACCAGCTTCTCGGAGATGATCCGCGGGTTGGGGTCGACGCCCTCGCCCATCGGGTGGCGGCCCATGTGCTCGACGCCGCCGGCGATCGCCGACGTCGTAGGCGCCGAGCGCGATCGACCCGGCGGCGGTGGTCACCGCGGTCATCGCGCCGGCGCACATCCGGTCGATGGCGTAGCCGGGCACCGTCTTCGGCAGCCCGGCCAGCAGGGCGGCGGTGCGGCCGATGGTCAGGCCCTGGTCGCCGATCTGGGTGGTGGCCGCGATCGCCACCTCGTCGACCCGCTCGGGCGGCAGCTCGGGGTTGCGCCGCATCAGCTCGCGGATGCACGCTGATCGACCAGGTCGTCGGCCCGGGTCTCGGCGTACAGGCCGCTGAGGCCCGGCCTCCCGAACGGGGTGCGAACGCCGTCCACGAAGACGACGTCGCGTGCGGTGCGGGCCACGTGGCCTCCCCTAGCTGCGGAGAACGATGACCCCTTTATATTACTCGCCAGTAACTATGCGGGGCACCCGGGTGCCGCCGCCAGGTAACCGACCAGCCGGTCACCCGGGCTGGCCTGGCTGGAACCTCGACCGGGACGCCGAACAGGCCTCTCGACGAAGCCACGAGCAGCGGGCCCAGCCGGAGCATCCGGGTGGCGCGAGCCGCGGCCGGGATCGGAGGTTTCCCTGGACTGCTGTCGACGCCGGGGCCGCGAGCCCAGGCGCGGGCTCGCCGAGACGTCCCAGCCGTGCACCGCGATCTCCACTGCCCCGGTGCAGGCCAGCGCACGTCAGCCGATCGGCAGGCCGCCCACCGCCACGAAGCGCTCGGGCCGCCGTAGCAGGTAATCGGCGCACAGCAGCTCGGCGGCGCGGTCGCGGAGCGCGTCGACCGAGGTCGCCTCCGGCGCGGCCGGCGCACGTTCATCAGGTCCAGGCGCCCGGTGCGCAGCGCCGCCTCCAGGTCCGCCATCGACTCGCACAGGTGGCCGAGCAGCCGTGGCCAGGTCCCAGTGCGGGCACGGCGTGGGCAGCGCCATCTCCCCGGGCCGAGCGGCGCGCACAATGCCGAGCATGTAGCTGACCGCGCCGACCAGCAGGCCGATCGCGCCCGGAAGCGTGTCCATGCCTGTATAGACCTGGTGCGGACCGCCGGAGTTCTCACCGGTCTTTGCGGAGGAAGGGGTGCGCAGCCGGTCCAGCGGCCAGGTGTTGATCACGTCGTCAGGGGTGAGCCAGCCGCTGCGCAGGTGCCGAGCGCCGTACGGCATGTTGCCCAGGTCGGAGACGGAGTGCGCGTCGCTGTCGATGGCGAACCTGACCCCGGCGTCGCGGGCCGCGCGGATGTGCGTCGACGGCAGGTCCAGCCGCTGCGGCGAAGGCGTTGATCTAGCGCGGTGCCAGTGCGGCGCACGGCCCGGAACAGCTCGCCGAAGTCTCACCTCGACCGGCGGGCGCTAGCCTATCCGCCGGGTGTGGAGCGACCGATGCGACGTGCGGGTTCTCACAGCGCGGCAACGAACCGCCTGGTCATCTCGGCCCGGGACTGCTCGAAGTGCGAGTGGACCGAGGCGACGCAGATGTCGAAACCGGACAGGAACTCCGGCGGTCCCAGTCCACCGAGCCGTCCGGGCCGATGTTGAGCTCGGTGCCGTGCAGGCACGAGGCCTCCAGTGACTCGTGCTGTCGAGCGCCCGCACCTGCTCGCGCTGGGCCAGCATCTTCTCGTCGGTCATCCGCTGCATAGAGCAGGTCTGGCGCGTGGTCGGTGACGGCGTAGTACGTCGTAGCCGCAGCCGGCGCGCCGCGTCGGCCATCGTCTCGAGCGAGGCCACGCCGTCGGTGAGGTCGGTGTGCGTGTGCAGGTCGCCTCTCAGGTCATCGACCCGAACGAGCCAGGGCATCCGTCCCCGCGCGCCGCCTCGACCTCGCCGCGGTCCTCCCGCGTGGCCGGGGCGCCAGGACAGCCCAAGCCCGGCGTAGACCTCCTCCTCCAGGTGCGGGAGACGACTCGGCTCGTATTGTCCCGGCGATCGAATAGTCCATATTCGGATAGTTTCAGCTCGGCGCGCACCGGCGATCTGGGCGCACCGCGACGTTGTGCGCGACCGAGCCGGTGAAGTACTGCAGCGCCGCGCCCCGGGCGTCCAGCGGCACCACCCGCAGGTCGGCGGTGAGCCCGCTGGCGGTCCTGACCGTGGTCTTCGGCCGGGCCGGTGGCGACCACGTCGTGCCCGGCGGAAAACGCCGCCATCAGCGGCGCCACGAGTCGTCGCCGCGGCGAGGATGAGCAATACGCAAAACTGAACGAAGTACAT
>ERZ1370068.4330-contig-3407_pt1 | contig 28984 bp, 47 predicted proteins | sample MGYA00561227_ERZ1370068 | MGnify/ENA primary metagenome ERZ1370068 (study PRJEB38410, sample SAMEA6850437) | metagenome | study: Metagenomic assessment of the ecological functions of the soil: analysis of the soil microbiota associated with the...
GACGGAGAGCGCGAATTCCTGGGCGGGCGATCATCAATGGCCCAGAGCGATTCGCAGCCTAACGAAAAGCCAGCTAGCCTCGCTGTGTTTTCTGTTTTCGGATCATCAAGGGGACCGTGGAGCGGGCCAGTTTTGCGAACTCTTGGACTGCACTGCTGACGCCGGAGTCGATCAATCGCAACAGCCCGATCTCAATCGCGAGGTTCTTGCCCTTTAAACGGATCGCAATAAGCCCGGTTGTGTCGCGGAGAGCGATTTCAGGCATCAGCGCGGCCGCCTTCAGGGGACCAAGAGAGCGGAGGAGTGTTTCGATAGCATTGATCTCGGCCACGGTGCGCGGGCGCACCTGATGCTCGCGACAGATGACGTCCGTCATGCGGCGCATTACGAAGCTATCGGGAAGTTGGAGCAGGCGTTTCTGGTGCAATTCGGAGACGTCGACGACTCGCCGCTTCGCCCATGGGTGATCCCGGTGGACGATGAGGGCAAACTGATCGACGTAGAGGCGTTCGTAACGCAGGCGAGGCGAATGACGGGTAAGAAATCCCAACCCGACATCCATTCGACCTCTCCTCGATTGCCGTCTCAATTTCAGTCGAGGAAATTTCTTCAACGGTAAGACTCACACTGGGATGAGCGGCCGCAAACATTCCGAGGAGCGGTGGAATGAGGGCACTATTGAGGATCGGCACGACGCCGAGATGGAGGGCACCGCGCATCTGGCCTGGCTCGATGCTTAGTTCCTGAAGAAGATTTTCGATCTGGTGCAGGAGGGAACGGGCGCACTCCCTCAAAAATGTGACCGGCGCGAGGTGAGAAGAATGCGCTTGCCGCGGCGCTGGAAAAGGTCGACCCGCAGGGCGATCTCGAGGTCGCGCATCTGTTGCGAGATATTGGGCTGCGAGATGCCAAGCCGATCGGCCGCGCGGCTAAAGCTTCCTGCCTCCGCCACGGCGAGGAGATAGCGCAGGTGACGAATTTCGACCGGGTCGTGAATCATTTCTGTCAGGCAGGTTGCCCGAAACATGCTGGGATGACTAAGCAACACCCGAATTTTGCCGGAATATTTTGCTTCCATAATTGGCAGCCTATTGCTCTATAGTCGGCAGTCTCTAAATTACAAATGCCTATGACAATTCACCAGAATCTGTCGCGATCGCGTTATGCATGCGCTCTGCTCCTTTTGCAGGCTGCAGCAAGAAGCGAGCACAACCAAAGTCGTCAACTCGAAGCATGTGAAGATCGGCTTTATCGGGTTGACCTGCGAGGCTCCCATTTACACCGCCTACGAGAAAGGGGTTCTTCAAGGATGAAGGCCTTCGAGCCGGAGTTGGTGAAATGCAGCTGGGCGGCTTACAAAGATAACCTTGCCCTCGGCAGCTACGACATCACCCACCATCTGGTGATGTATTTCCTCAAACCAATCGAGCAAGGCTTGGATGTGAGGTTTCTCGGAGGAGTGCACACCGGATGCCTGCGAGTCCAAACCGTCCCCGAACAGTCCGATTCACAAGATCCAAGATTTGAAAGGAAAACGGATTGGAGTTCCCGGGATGGGGCACGCCACCGTTCGTCTTCGCCAACCGGGTTCTCGGAACCCACGGGGTCGATCCCAGCACAGAGATTGAATGGAAGGTTTATCCCGCCGGAGAACTGGGATTGGCGCTGAGCAAGGGGAAGTGGATGCCGTGGCCGACGCCGAGCCGATTGTGCACTCCTGTTGATAGCGCAGGGGAAGGCCAGGAACGTCGAAGGCATGGATGAGGCGACGGACGAAGCCTTACGCAAGCGAGTATTGCTGCGAAATCATCGGGAATGGCAAATGGATCGATGCCAATCCCGACAGCGCGGCCCGAGCCACTCGTGCGATCCTGAGAGGGCGCGGTGTGGGTGCAGCAAAACCCGAAGGCTGCGGCACAATTGGCGGTGGACAAGAAGCCACCTCGCTTCGACGGTCGAACTAAACACCGTCGCGATCAGCCGCCTGAAGTATATCCGTCTGTCACTAAGGCGGAGCAGACCCTCTACACCGCGGCCAAAGAAATGAGAGAGGCCAAGATGCTTGCGCCCAACACCGATACCGACGCATTGGCGAAAAAAGCCTTCCACCATCTCGACGGCGTCACCGACGAGTGGATCAAGACTGTCCAAGTGGAAAAGTCCCCGGAGGTCAGGTCGACCCAAACCAGGACATACGGCTCTACGCCGAGTTGCTCCAGAAAGATACCGAAGATTCCTGCTGCCGAAGAAAGCTCTTCGATCAGCCGGACCAGGACGCTCCCAACCTGGCCGACCCTGACGCCGTCTGTCTGCCGAAGAATACGATAGCCGGCAAACTGAGTATTGCGTTCCAAGAAATAGGGCAGAAAGCTCCGCCGATCACTGAAACAACGCCTCCGGCTCGCGAAACGATATCTGCTGTCGGACCGGCTCCAAAACCTCGTTGGCAAACCGTTTTGGCCATCCCAATCGGAGCGTCGATTGCCCTTGCGATCCACTTCTTCGTTCCAAAGGAGTGAGGCCGTTCAGACGACAACAATACTATCCGCTCCTTCTCTACATCGTGCTGGGGCTCGGTGTGCTCGGGGCAGGGGCTTTACCCATTCTTCCTGGGCGTGCGGAAGTGGATGCGCCAGATGTGTCCGTTCCTTGGAGTGGCGACGCTCGCGCTAGGCATTTGGGAACTCTTTACAAGTTGTCTGGCGTTGATGCCGCTGCCCTACTTTCCTGGGCCGGAAGGGTGATCTCTTCGCTAGTGCACGACCGCGGACTGATTTTTGACAGCACCTGGCACTCACTTGCCCTGCTCCTGAGCGGTTATGCGATCGGAACCACCATTGCCCTAATCACCGGTGTAACGATTGGTTGGTTTCCGCATGCGCGTTACTGGGGCATGCCAATCCTGAAGGTAGTCGGCCCGATTCCCGCCACGGCCTGGATCCCGCTCGCGATGGTCGTTGCGCCCTCGGCGATGTTTTCCGCCGTCGGCCTGGTGGCGCTCGCAGTTTGGTTTCCGGTTACAATGCTGACCGCATCCGGCATTTCCAATACGCGCACGTCCTATCTGGATGTTGCTCGCACCCTGGGTGCAGGCCGGGCTTTTCTCATCTTTCGGGTCGCGATCCCCGCGGCCATGCCGAACATTTTTATTGGGCTCTTCATGGGGCTCGGCACCTCCTTTCTTACCCTCGTGGTGGCCGAGACGGTTGGCGTCAAGTCAGGTCTCGGCTGGTATGTGAGCTGGGCCCAGGGCTGGGCCGAGTACGGGAAAGTCTACGGCGCCTTGGTCGTTATGGCGGCTTTCTTTTCCACCATCATAACGCTCCTCTTCAAGTTACGCGATCGCGTTCTGGTCTGGCAAAGGGCGTGATCAAGTGGTAAGTATAATATCGATCGAAGCCGGGACGAGGCCGCCTCTATCAGAGTCTGGCACGTCAGGAAGAAATTCGACTCGCTCGACGGCGGAGTTACGCCCGGCGCGCTGGCGCTTGACGACGTATCTCTGACCGTTGCGGCAGGAGAGCTGGTTTCGATTGTCGGGCCGAGTGGGTGCGGGAAGTCGACCCTTCTGCGGATGATTGCAGGGCTTACGAGTCCTACGAGTGGCGAAGTCTCCATCGGCGCTGAGCCGATTACCGAGCCCAACGCTGAACGCGGGCTCGTTTTTCAGGATCCAAATCTTTTCCCGTGGCTAACCGTCCGACGAAATATCGAGTCCGGGCTCGTTGCGCGCGGAGTACTGCGCGAAAAGCGCGCCGAAGTCGATGAATTCATGCGCCTGGTCGGGCTGGAAGCTTTTGCCAACTCCTTCCCCCACCATCTCTCGGGTGGCATGGCCCAGCGCGTCTCCCTGGCGCGCGCATTGATTAATCATCCCAAGGGTCCTCCTTCTCGACGAACCTTTGGGGCGCTCGACGCCTTCACACGCATGCGGATGCAGGATGAGGTGCTCCGCCTTTGGCGAGCGCACGGCACCACCATGCTCTTTGTGACCCACGACATCGATGAGGCGATTTACATGAGCGATCGGATCGTCATCATGACCCAGCGCCCCGGGAAGATTGAGCAAATCATTCCGGTGGAGATTGAGCGGCCTCGCGATCGCAGCAGTTCCGAATTCCTCGCGTCTGCGCGGGGATATCCTCGAGACGCTTCACTTCGCCGGTCAGCCGATGGTCGGGAACAAAAGCTGAATCTTCAAACCGGAACCGAACAAGGCTGACCACGGGTTCATCTATTGTCAGAGCGTCGCTTGCTGCGACGCAAGTCGTTCAGGGTTCGATCGCACCAGGTCGGTAGGTTTTTCGCAGCGTGCGTGAAATCCCATTGGACGCAACTCAGCGCCCGCCTTACATCTTCTCACTTTTCCCGACCCATGCCGCGCCGACCAAAACTTCCACTCGATGCTGACTCCGATGAGTCTGGGCCGCGCCTGCCGGCCGCCGCCCCCAGCTTGCGCCGGGCGAACCAACGGATTTGGAATTGATGCGGGGCATCCAGGACGAAGATCCTGAGGCGCTTTCCAAGCTCTACGATCGCTACAACGGCATCATCAAGGCACTCATCCTGCGTGTCGTGCACAACGAGGCGGAGGCAGACGACTTGCTGCAAGAGATTTTCATGGAGTTGTGGAAACAGGCGAAAAATTTCTCCGCGCAGAAGGAAAACCCCTCGGCTGGATGGTGACACTGGCGCGGCGGCGGGCGATCGATGGCTTGCGCAAGAAGCAAGCCTATCTGCGAGCTGGAGAACGCTTGCAGAACGAAACCGAACAACAGCCTGACGCCTGGGTGCACAACGCGACCGAAGAGGAAATAAACTTCGCCGACACCCGGGTGTCTGATTCGCAAAGTGATCAGTGGATTGCCTCCGGCGCAGCAGCAGGCGATCGACCTCGCATTTTTCGCGGGATGAGTCAGCGCGAAATCGCCGCAAAAACGAATACTCCTTTAGGGACTGTGAAAACGCGTCTCGAACTGGGTCTAAAAAAATCTATGACGGCCTCGAAGGAATTTAGAGATGAGCTTTGAAGAATTCCAGAACCGCGCGCGGCTCTACGTGATCGGAGCGCTGGAAAATGGGGAGTGCCGTGAATTCGAGAAGGCGCGCCGGCGGTTCGGAGAGAAGGCGGAAGACTTCATCACCGAATGCTATCGCCTGCATGCAGCCCTCGCCCTGAGCTTGCGGCCGGCGAAATCGTCCGACGCCCTCAAGGAACGCCTCATGAAAATGGTGCGCGAAGAGAAGCAGCGCGATGCTCATTAGGCGAAGCGCCTGATTCTAGCCTTTATTCGTCGGGCATCGACGGCGCGCCACATTCCATCTCGCGGAGGATGAACTCCTGCAGAAACCCGTAAAAGTTGACCTGAAATAGACTTAGGTCACGGCGGGAACCGATCGGCGAGCGATAATGGTCACAAAGTTCCGCCTCCGTGAAGTCATACTTGGCGGCGATGGCGAGCCGCGCCTGGTTGAGCGCGTTGAGCCAGGCTTCGGAATGCTCCTGGGGATCCGCAGCGTGCTGTTGGCGAAAGGCTTTTCATTCTCGCCCAGCTGGCGCAAATCGGATTCGACCGTTTCCGTCGCGGTCCGGAAGAGCCGTCGCAGTTCCGGTTCGACGTAAACCTTCCACTCCGCGCAAAGTTCCTTTTCGTCAGGCCCAGCCGGCGGACTGAAGAGACGCTGCTCGGCGGCAGGAACTGACTCCGGGTTCGTGCTCACCGGGATCTGCCGCAACAACTCCGCGAGAAAAGGATCGATCTCGCTGATCTCGAGCACGCCGTTGTTGCGGAAGACCTCCATCTCAGCCGGTTCGCTCGATCGTCGCGAGGAGCAGGTAGCCGTGCAGTTGCTGGACAAACAGCTCGGCCCGTTCCCGCACACCACTCCACAAAATCGATTGTCCCTTGCGATGCACCTCGAGCATGTGCATTTCCGCCTTTTCCTTCGGATAGCCGAAGACCTTTTGGAAAACCATCGTCACGTAGCTCATCAAATTTACGGGATCGTTATGCACGATCACGTTCCACGGAAGATCGAGCGCCTCTTTTGTCTCGGTCTCTTCCCCTACAGCCGGGGTCTCGATCGCGTTGATGATCTCCGAAAACAACTGCATGAGAACGAACCAAGCGCCCTCCTCTAAGCGGAACTAAATGACCGGGATAGGAACAGAGACGCCGTCCGCCGAAAGCATAACGAAAAGCATATCACGCGAGGCGCGTGAATCAACCAACAGACGAGCTGATGCTTACCCACTCAGGGCCGCGGTGCGGACGCGTCATCCCAAGTCCGGTAGCTACGGATGTCCGCAACCGGTAAGGCGAGCGCCACTCACCCCTTCCTCTGCCGAACGCATTCGACGCCGTGCCCGCGCATATCCGAGTCGTCGAGGCCGTGAAGGTGAAGCAATCCGTGCGACCAGATAGAGCCGTAGCTCGTGCTCCAGCGAGGTCCCAAATGCTTCGGCCTGGCGCTGCGCCGTTTCGACGCTGATGAAAATCTCGCCGTGCTGGAAGGTGATGACGTCGGTAGGCCCTGCGATCTGCATGAAGCGACGATGCAGCTCGCTGATTCTGCGATCTGAGATGAGGATGACGTCCACTTGTGGCAAACTGGTTAGGCCAGTGCCTTTCTCGCGCGCACAGGAGGGCAATGCACGTCGGGCGAACGCTTCCAGCTCCGCGCGATCGAGGGCGATCTTGCGCTGGCGGTTGAAGACGGAGATTTGCGGTAACCGTGCGGTTTTCATTTTCGCTCCGCCCGATCGAGCGCGGTTAGCTCACCGATAAAGCTTCGCGAGCTGCGGCGCTTCGATCCCCTTAGCCTGGCCACGACGGAGCGGTTCACCCCAGATCGGTTCGATCTCCAGCGGACGACCGGCGAGATAGTCAACCAGGGTTGACGGCTTGAAATTGCCCATCGTTCTGGTTTGCTTTATCTGCTCGAGCGCGATCGCGGTTGGCAGGCTTGTGTCCGCAGGCATTGGCAATCGCAATTGTTTCGTCCATTAACTCAAGAGCGAGCTGGCGACAGACCTTCATCAGCCAGGATCGCTGCGGTGTCGACGCCGCCGGCGATAACCGAAAGGCCATTAAAAGGAATGTTCCAGACCAGCTTGCGCCATCGCTCGAGCGCGAGATCCGCCGTTACCCTGCAAACGATCCCGCAGCGTTTGAATTCCCAGGCGATGTCGTGCAGGCGCGGGCGGGGATGACCGCGAAATTCCCCGATCGTGAGGCGGCCGTTATCAAAACGCTCGATCACGCCCGGTTCGGTGCGGTTGAGGCAGATGAAACAGATCCCACCGAGAATCCGCTCGGCGCCAAAATTTTGGGCGAGAAACTCCTCGTTCCCGAGCCCATTCTGCAGAGTCAGGATCATCGTCTGCTCGCCTAACAATGGCGCGATGAGCGGCGGCAAATCCGCATTGGAAGTCGTTTTCACCGCAACGATGACCAAATCGCACGGCCCGATTTCCTCGGTCGAACGAGAGGCGTTTACTCTCGCGACGTGAATGTTCTCGGTCTTACTCAGAATGCGCAACCCGCGCTTGCGCACGGCCTCGTAATCGGTCCGCAGAAGGAAATGCACGTCGCGTCCGAAGTGGGCCAGCTTCCCTCCGTAATAAAGGCCGATCGCGCCTGCGCCGACAATCGCGATGCGGAAGTTTGGAAGAAGGTAGCCGCGAGCGCATCGGTCGACAAATTAACCGCAGAGATCGCAGTGGTCGCAGAGGAAAGCAAAGCCACAAGTTTCTCTGTGCACTCTGCGAACTCCGCGGTTGATCTTTCCCTAGCCAAGCGGCCTGTGCTCGGCCTGGAAGTTTCGCGTGATCAAACGCGCGCCCTTGTTGAACGTGACATAGGCCCAGGCCCACTGGAAAAGGACCGCGATCCGGTTCCGGAATCCAACAAGATAAAGGATATGAATGAAAAGCCAGGCCAGCCAGGCGGGGAATCCGCTAGAAGTGCACCACGTTCAGGTCGGCGACGGCGCGGTTGCGGCCGATCGTGGCCATGCTGCCCTTTGTCCCAATAATAAAAGCGCTGCGGCTTCGCGTGCTCGATCATGAGCAGGATGTTGCGCGCCGCGTGGCGGCCCTGCTGGATCGCCACCGGCGAAACGCCCGGGAGCGGCTTGCCATCCTTCGTGGAAGCGAAGTTCGCCAAGTCGCCGATCACTTGCACCTCAGGGTGGCCTGGAATCGTCAGATCGTCCTGCACGATAACACGCCCGTCGCGGTCGACCGGCAGGCCTAACGTTTTGCCGACAGACGACGCCGCGTTGCCGCGCAGCCCAGATTTTCACCCGGGACGGAATGAACTTCCCAGCCACCTCGAGGCCGTCCTCGGTCAGGTTCTCGCGCGCGGACTCCAGTCATCACCTCGACGCCCAGCTCCTGCAACTGCCTAAGCGCGCTGGCCGATAAATCTTCCGGGTAGGCAGCGAGCACTCGCTCTCCGCCTTCCACCAGAATTACCCGCGCCGCCGATGGATCAATGTGCCGGAAATCCTTGGCCAGCGTTTCGCGCGCGATCTCGGCGATCGCACCCGCCATTTCAACCCCGGTCGGGCCGCCGCCGATGATGACGAAATTCATTGCCGCGGTCCGCGCTTCCGGATCCTGGGTTTTCTCTGCAAACTCGAAGGCCATCAAAATGCGCCGCCTAATCTCGATCGCGTCTTCCAGACTCTTGAGGCCGGGGGCGAGTTTTCCCATTCGTCGTGCCCGAAATAGAGAATGGCGCGAGCCGGTCGCGACGATCAGATAGTCGTAGGAGATCTCGTGCTCTGCCGTCCGCACACGGCGCGCCTCGACATCGACCGCCCGGACTTCGGCCAAAAGCACCTCGATGTTTTCGTATTTGCTGAGAATACCGCGGATCGGCGCTGCGATGTCGGCCGGCGACAGGGCCGCGGTCGCGACCTGATAGAGCAACGGTTGAAAGAGATGATAGTTCGTGCGGTCGATCACCGTCACCCGGACCGGTTTGTTACCGAGATGCTTGGCCGCCTTCAGACCGCCAAAGCCGGCGCCGATGATCACAACGCGCGGGTCGGCCGGTTCTTGCGTTTCCATCGTCGAATGATCGCCGGAATAGACGGTCGGTAAACAGAAAATCGGTTGTCAGCCCTCGGCGGTGTGCTTATCTTCCGCGCCTTATGCCGAAGCCCATCGCGCGCAGCAAGACGAGAGAAAGCAGTCGCCAGACGGTTCAAGATCACTGGAACCGGAAAGGTGCCGCGCACATGCCACGCGCCGGCACCTCATGGCGACCAAGAATGCAAAGCGCAAGCGCCAGCTCGCCAAATCGGCTGTCGTCCACAAGACCGACATGAAGCGGATCAAGGCGAATTTGCCCTTTGCGTTAGACCTGTGGTCGGGCGCGGCTACGTCTGCTCCGAGAAAGGCTTGACTCAGGAGGTCTTCGCCCTCTAAAAGGGGCGGCTTCATGAATACCGGTGCTTCCTGGTCCGCTCACCCTCGCCAATTTTCTCTTCTCCTGCGCTAATCTCGGCGGGCCAACCGGCAGAGGCGCGAGCAGCGCGGCGGATCGAGCACGATTGCTGGCGAACCGAATCCGCCTTTCAAACGCCGAACAATGTCTCCGCCGAAGGCGTAGATCAAAACTACGCCGCGACCAGCCCAAACGATTCTGATCTCGGCGAGCAGGCGATCCTGAAGCGAGTCGAGCAGCTATGAGCCTTTCACTCTGGAGACCGGCGTGCCCATCTATTATACCTCGAACGTCGCTCTGGTGGACCACGGCCAGGTTGGCGCCGCGATCACCGCGCCCGTCGTCGGCCTGACCTACGCGCCGCGCTTTCCACGCACTCGCTCATCGGTGACTTCACGCTTCGGCAGCAGTTTTTATTACAGCAACGACTTGAGCAGTTTCAACTTCGCCAGCTTCGATGCCATCGCCGGCCTGGCCTATTACGCCCGAAGCTGCACAATCTGGCGCTGCGCGCGAACGTCGATTTTAATCGACTCACGGGCACGAGACGACTTTGACAGTTTCTTTTCGAATCTCGGACTCGTGCTCAATGCCGAAGTTCCGATCCCCATCGGACGCGCGCAGCAGATATCACTCGGAACGCTATGCCAACATCAGCCTTTACGCTGACCCGCAGCCGCCGCGCCGCAATGATTTCGGCCTCTATGCGGGCTACGCGGTTAGTCTGAGCCGCAATTTCTCCCTGAACGCCGCCACTACCTTTGTCGTGCGGCCCTACGACTCCGGCGGCCGCACGGATGTGAGCGAAATCCTCTCTTGAGCGGCAACTATCGCATCCGCGACTGGCTGATCGTGAGCGCAGTCAGCACGTTCGTGGCCAACCAGTCGAACCAGAGCGTCTTCGATTACAATGTCTTCAATATTGGCGGCGGCGTCTCGCTGGGTTGGAGGTTTTAGCGACGCTTCCTCGCCCCAGACCGGCGGCCGAATGCCGAACGTCCTGGCAGACCCTGATGCGGCGGTGCCGGTCGATTGTTAGTCTACCATCCCTTTTGTTCTCGTGATGTCGCCTAGCCGTCTTGCCAAGCGACAAAAGCGAGGACGATTCGAAACTGAGGACTTTCGAACACTTCCCTTTTTGCCGCATCCGTAGAGAAGACTTGACGCATTAGGGGACATTACTGGTAAACAAGATACTCTCTGCGTTGAGCTTGATTGCATCGAGGCGGCAACCGACGCTGACCAATTCCCATCTGTGAAACCTTCAACCTCTTTTGTTCAAAACAGCGGCTCGTTAGGTCAATGCGCGGGTGATTTCATTCGCCGCTCTTTTCTCTCCCCGATCTCTCCTGCTGCGCGATTTCTTTTACTTCTCCTGGCCGCCCTCCCGTTCAGGGAGCGGGCGCCGCGCAGTTGGAGGAAGCGCGGGTCAGCCAGGTTATTCGCGATGTCAAGATTCTTCCAAAACAGGCCGCGGCCCGGCCGGCGCGGATCAGCGATGAAGTGCGCGATGGCAGCGCCGTGCGTACCGGCGTCGAATCACGCGCCGAGCTCACCTTTACCGACCAGACCCTCGCCCGCCTCGGTGCGAACACCGATTTTCACGTTCAATGAGGGCACGCGCAATCTCGAGCTCGGCGGCGGCGCCAGTGCTCCGCGGGTGCCGAAGAACGCCGGCGGGGCGCAGATCAACACCGCGGCGGTAACCGCAGCGATCACCGGCACCACGATCATGCTCGAGTATCACCACGACGCCTTCATCAAGTTCATCGTCCTTGAAGGCATGGCCGGGTCTTCCGCAATGACCGCGTGGGCGAATCCGTCCTCGTCAAGGCCGGGCAAATGCTCATTGCCAGTCCGAAAGGTGCGATCCTCCCCAACCCGGTCGACGTCGATATTGCCCGCTTGAAGAAGACCTCGGCGCTCTTGTCGAAAGATTTCAAGCCGATCCCGAGCAATGATCTTATCACGCAGGAGATCAAGGTGCAGGAGAAGCAAAAAGCGGAACAAGCGCTGCTCGATACCAATCTTGTCGTTTTCGGCGGAGGCACCGCCGTGACCTGGTCGGCACGCTCGACCAGCGGGCAGCGGTCACCAATACCATGACCACGGTACGAGGTGTTACCGAACCGACTCCGACCCCTGCGCCCAACGCTCCGACGCCACACCGACGCCTAACTGTCACTCCGACACCGACCGCCACTCCTACCCCCACGATGACGCCCAGCCCAACCGAGACGCCCACCCCGACCGCCAGCACCGCCACCGCCGCTCCGGTCAGCTCGGTCGCCTATAACGGTGACACGGGCAACTGGAGCGACTCGACCAAGTGGACCCCGGGATTGTCCCAATAATGGAAATAACGGCGTGGACTATGACGTCAACTTTTCCAGCGGCACCCTCACGCAGGACATCGCTGATGGCGTGACGATCAACCAGCTCTTTATGAGTGGCGGCACCTTGATCCTGGCCAACCCGCTCACCCTTGAAGTCGGCCTGCAATTTAGCGGTGGCTCGATCACCTCCGGCATCTTGAACGTTGCCGGCATCAGCAGTCAGTCGGCGCTCTTGACGGTCGATAACACGATTATCAACAACTCGGGCAGTTATGACCTGGTCTTGAACGGCAACGCGTTCAGCGGCGGAGGTTCCACTTTCAATAATTCCGGCATCCTTACCGCTCATGCGACGGACGGGACGGTCGAGTTCAACATTCCGCTCTTTAACTCCGGCACCGTTTCCGCCGAATTCGGCAATTTGGTGCTCACGGGCGGCGGCACGCTTTCCGGCATCGCCTCCGCCGCGAGCGGCGCAGTTCTCCAATTCGGGAGCGATTTCACGATAACCGATGGCGCACAGTTCGCCGGCACGGGCTTGGTTCAATTCAATGACTCGACCAGCACAACTCTCTCCGGCACGATCACGAACAACAGCAACATCCTGCTCAACTCGACCGGCAACTTCACCGATTTCGTACTCAGCGGTAATGTCACATTGAGCGGCTCGGGCGTTCTCTCTCTCGTCGCCGCCGATCGCATTCGCGGCACCGGCATTTTCACCAACGCCGGCACCACGATCGAAGGCGAGACGAGCAACGCCGGGCAGTCTCGAGGCTGACGAGATTGGCATCGTCAATCAGGCCGGTGGCGTCATTTCCGCGAATGTCTCGGGACTGACGCTGATTGTGGATCCGAATGCCACCGACGGCCTTGTCAACCAGGAACGATGCAAGCCATTAACGGAGGCAATCTGCTCCTCAGTGGAAACGGCGGTGGCACTTTCACTAACAGCGGGACGATCAAGGCGAGCGGCGGCACGCTGCAGTTCGACGGCGCCGTCACTTCTTCGGGCACGGTTGATGTCGGCGCCGACACTCTCCTGGTCACCGGCAGTTACACCAGAGCGCGGGAACGTTTCGCCTCGCCGGCGGAAGTGTCACCTCGACGCCAGCAATGGATTTCGAAGGCGGTCTGGTCGACGCGTGGGAACAATAAACGCCGCGATCACGAACGGCGCCAACTTGCAACCGGCGCTCGGCGGCACCGGCCTCACCGTGAATGGAAGGCTCGCCCTACTCGCATCCTCCCAACTCACTTTCCAGTTAGGGGTCTCACCCAGGGCAGCGAGTATGGACGTCTTAACGTCAACGGAACGCTCGCGCTTGGTGGACAGCTCGTCCTCACCTTCGCCAATGGTTTTGAGAATTCGGTGAGCAACACTGATAATTTCGCCGTTCTGAACTCTTTCAGCGTCGGTCTGGGTGGCCGCTTCACCAACGTCGCGCCGGGCGATCGACTCGATACGAGCGATGGCTTCGGCTCATTCCAAGTCGACTACGACGCAACTAGAGTCGTCCTCTCCAACTTCATCCCAAACGGCGTATTCCTGGACTTCGCCGGACCGAACTCGGCGACCGGAACGGGTGGAAATGGACGCAGCCTGACCTTTAGTGCGCCCGGCGTTACGTTTGGCGGTGGCGCCAGGGAATATCATGGCGCTTCCTTCAACGGAGGGAACGGCGCGCCCGGCACCAATTTCCTCGGCGGCGACGGCGGCACGGTCTCGCCGCGACCGCGACGACGGGCGACGTGATCGTCAACAGCGACATTGAAGCGTCCAGCGGCATGAATGGAAAAGACGTGATCGGCGGCAAGGGGCGGCTCTGTGACGCTGACCGCGAACGCTGGGCAGGTCGCGATCAACAACCGCGTTCAGGTTTCGCATAACAGCTTCAATCGGCGCAGCGCCTCGGGTGGCTCCGTCACACTGAAGAGCGGCAAGACATCCGGCGTCGCAATCAAAGTCGCCAACAGCGGCCAGTTGCTCTCCCTCCTCGACGCTGCGGCGCCGGCCCGGCGGCAAAGTCGTTATCCAAGCCACCGCCCCGACCGGCAACAGCCAGGTCAACATCAGCGGCAAAGTGCAGGCCGACCGCGGCACAGTCGACATCACGCAGCTCCGGCGCCAGCGGCCGAGGTCAACTTAACGAACGCCGACATCCACGCCGACACGCTCAAGGCAGCCGCCGCTCGGCAGCAACGGCGTGCTGCAAATCGGCGGCAGAGCGCTTTCCGCCGACACCACCCTACAGCTCTATGCGCCCTAACGGCAAGAGCCAGGTCGTCTTCATCGGCAACGTGAGCCTGAACGGCAACTCGACCAGAGCATCGCGGGCGACAGTGTCACGATAAATAATGGCATCCTAGTGACCGTCAACGGCCCCAAGGCGTCGGTTTACGTCAATAACTCGAAGAACGATGCCGCAAAGCCAATTACACCGGCTTCGGCGGCAGCAGAATACCGACCGGCACCTTCGGCGGCTCGGGCGCCAACGCCTCCGCAGCCTCTCCCCGCAGGCCCCAGCACTCGGCATTCCTCCGGGCGGCTAATTGCAGCCGATGTGGCTGCGCGCGGTCCGTTCCCTTCGGAGCGCGAATCCAAAAGCTTGACTTCGCGCCGGCGATTAGGCAGAACGGCTCCGGCGAGCCACGCCCATTTTCGCACCAGTTTGGCCCTTGGGCCGTGCTCGATCTCGAATCGAAGCGCTCTGCAAAATGAAAAACCACGATTCGTTAGGCCAACATTGCCTTAACCGTCGATCGGCTCTTTTTCTTTTCAGAACGCTTCCTCAGCATCTCCGCATTCAAGCGCTTGCTGCTCGTTCTGCGTCAGGTTTGCGCTCGCCTGGATGCGGCCCAACTCAGGAGGCGCGCGTCAGCTCAGGTGATCAGAGACGTCGAGCTCATTGCCGGACGCGCAAGCCGCGCCGTCGTCCGGCGGCGGGTGAGCGATGAAGTGCGCAACGGCACGGCCGTCCGCACCGTGATCGAATCACGCGCCGAGCTCACCTTTACCGACCAAACCCTTGCCCGCCTCGGCGCGAACACGATTTTCAGTTTTGATAAAGGCACGCACCGTCGAGACTCGGCGGCGGCGCGATCTCTGCGCGTCCCGAAGGATGCCGGAGGCGCGCAAATCAATACCGCGGCCGTCACCGCGGCGATCACCGGCACCACCGTAATGCTTGAATATCACCCGACGCCTTCATCAAGTTTATCATCCTCGGAGGATGAGCCGGATTTTCTCGCAAAGATCACCTCGGTGAATCGGTGCTCCTGCGCGCCGGCCAGATGTTAATCGTAAGTCCGAACGGCACCACGCTGCCGAATCCGAATGATGTCGATCTTGATCGCTTGAGCAAGACTTCCGCCCTGTTATCGGTGATTCGCTCCTCTCTCAAGCACGAACCTCATCGCGCAGGAGATCAAGGTGCAGGAACAAGAAGGCGGAGAACGCGTTACTCGATACCAATCTGGTTATCTTCGGCGGAGGCACGCCGTGTCCTGATTGAAGCAACGGCAACGATCGATCAGCGGATTGCGTGACGGAGACCACTGCCGGGAATCGCCCTCTCCTACGCCGCGCCCAACTCCGACGCCTTCTCCCACAGTCAACCCTTCGCCCCGCCGGGCCCAACCCTTCGCCCACGCCGAGCCCAACCCCTTCGCCTACGCCGAGCCCAACACCTTCTCCACACCGAGCCCAACTCCCACTCCCAGTCCAACCTTCTCCACGCCAAGCGCGACTCCTCCGACGCCGACCGACACCAGGCGACACCTACACCTACACCGACAATTACACCAACCCCCTCGCCGACGATCACCCCCACACCAACTCCGACCATCACTCCGCCACCGGCGGGATCGGTACCTATAACGGCGGCACCGGCAACTGGAGCGACCCGACCAAGTGGGACCCCCGAGATTGTCCCGAACAACGGAAGCAACGGAGCTGACTATGACGTCTTCTTTTCCAGCGGCACCCTAACCCAAGACATCGTTGGGGGCGTCACGATCAGCAACTCTTCATGAGCGGGTGGCACCTTGATCTGGTCAATCCGCTCACCCTTGATTTCGGCCTGCATTTCAGCGGTGGCGGAATTACCTCCGATATTCTCGATATCTTTGGAGACAGCAGCCAGACCGCTCTCATGACCGTGAGCAACACCACAATTAACAACTTCGGCAGCTACGACATCACCCTGGTCAGCAGCAATGCCTTCAGCAAAGGCAGCTCCACCTTCAATAACTCCGGCACACTCATCCTGCAGAGCACCGACGGCACGTTGAGCTTCAGCATCGCTCTCAATAACGCCTGTGCCGTCTCCGCGGAATCTGGCGTCGCCAATCTCGTCGGCGGCGGAACGATACTCTGGGACCGCGTCGGCGGCGGCCAGGGGCCGTCCTCCAGATTCAGGCAGCTATACTTTTCGCTGACGGGGCTGAATTCGCCGGTGCAGGCCTGGTGCAGTTTAACAATGCCACTGCCACGACCCTTTCGGCACGATCGCGAACAATGGCAATGTCCTGATCAATTCGACCGGCAGCTTTACCGACTTCGTCTGAGCGACAACCTCACGATCACCGGTTCTGGAGTTCTGACCACGCGTTAACGCCGATCACGCATCCGCGGAAGCGATCGCGCGACCAATGCGGGTGGCACTATCCGGGTGAGACCCGTAGCGAAGCAACTCCGGAAGCCTGGGGAACAACGAAATTGGCATCGTCAACCAAGCCGACGGCCTGATCGACGCGAATGCGGCCGGTTTATTTCTGCTTGTCGACCCCAACAGCGATGCTGGCCCTGACGAGCCACGCGGAACCATGCAGGCTAAGTGACGGCGGCCTGCTGCCGGCTGACAGGAAATGGGACGGGCGATTTCAGCAACAGCGGGGGGATTGATCCAGGCACTTGAGGGTTGGAGGTTCAGCTCGCGGGCGGCGCAACGATCAACGGAGGACACTCGCGACAATAACAGCGGCGTTATTCGCAACCTTGGCACCGCTACCCTCAACGACGTAACCAATAACGGTGCATTCATCGCAAACAACGCTTCTGTCACCACCTTGGGCGGCACAATCAACGTGCCAGCAGATCCAGACCAACTCAACCGGAGCTTTACCAATCTGTTATCCGGCGGACGTGACCCTGACCGGCAACAGCACCCTCCCCTGCAGAATGCAGCGCGTTCGCGGCACCGGAACACTCTTTAACGGAGGGGCCAGGCGAGCCTTCCGCCGAAGCAGCAACTCAGGCAGCCTCGGGACGAACGAACTTGGAATCGTCAATCACAGCGGGGTTTGATCAACGCCAATGTCGCGGGCCTTTTTTCTGCTCGTCGATCCCAACGCCATCTGGACTAACGAACACGGGCATCATGCAGGCGAGTGCCGGTGGACTGCTCCGCTCACGGACGGGAAACGGCGGGGCGACTTCAATATGAGGGGGCCTGATCCAGGCGCTCGGCGGTTCGGAGGTTCAACTCACGGGCGGCGCGACCGATCGACGGAGGGACGCTCGCGACCTTGGGCAGCGGCGTTATTCGCAACCTTGGCACCGCTACCCTCAACGACGTAACCAATAACGGTGCATTCATCGCCAACAACGCTTCGGTCACCACCTTGGGCGGCACGATCAACAGTACCGGCTCGATCCTGATCAGCTCAACCGGAAGCTTTACCGATCTGTTTATCAACGGAGCCGTGACCTTGACCGGCAACAGCACTCTCACCCTGCAGAATGCGGCACGCGTTCGCGGCACCGGAACACTCTTTAACGGCGGGGCCGAGGCGGAAACCTTCACTATACGAAGGTGAGACCAGCAACTCGGGCGAGCCTCGGGACGAACGAACTTGGAATCGTCAATCGCAGCGGGGCTTGATCAACGCCAATGTCGTGGGCCTTTTCCTGCTCGTCGACCCCAACGCCACTTCTGGACTAACGAACACAGGCATCATGCAGGCGAGTGCCGGTGGATTGCTCCGCTTGACAGGAAACGGCGGAGGCGACTTCAATAATAGCGGGGGCCTCATCCAGGCGCTTGACGGTTCTGAGGTCCAACTGACCGCCGGCGCGACCATCAACGGAGGACGCTCACGACCTTGGGCAGCGGCGTTATTCGCAATCTTGGCACCGCCACTCTGAACGACGTAGCCAACAGCGGTGCGATTCATCGCCAACAACGCTTCGGTCACCAACTCTGGGCGGCACGATCAACAGTACCGGCTCGATCCTGATCAACTCAACCGGCAGCTTTACCGATCTGTTTATCAACGGAGCCGTGACCTTGACCGGTAGCACCCTCACCCTGCAGAATGCGGCGCGCGTTCGCGGCACCGGGACGCTCTTCAATGGCGGGAGCGGCGGCGAAGCTTTCACCATCCAGGTGGAGACCAGCAACTCGAGGCAGCCTCGGGACGAACGAACTTGGGATCGTCAATCGCAGCGGGGGGTTTGATCAATGCCAATAATCGCGGGCCTTTTTCCTGCTCGTCGACCCCAGCGCCACTTCTGGCCTAACGAACACAGGTATCATGCAGGCGAGTGCCGGTGGACTGCTCGCGCTTGACGGGAAACGGCGGCGGCGACTTCAACAATAGCGGGGGCCTCATCCAGGCGCTTGGACGGTTCTGAGGTCAATTCACGGGCGGCGCAACCATCAACCGGTGGGACACTCACGACCTTAGGCAGCGGCGTTATTCGCAATCTTGGCACCGCTACCCTCAACGACGTAACCAATAGCGGCGCATTCATCGCCAACAACGCTTCGGTCACCACCTTAGGCGGCACGATTAACAGCACCGGCAGCATTCTCGTCAATTCCACCGGCAGCTTCACCGACTTGACGATCAACGGAAGCTTCACACTTACCGGTGGCAGCACTCTCTACCCTGCAGAATGCGGCGCGCCTTCGCGGCACCGGGACACTCTTTAATGGTGGGAGCAGCGGCGAAGCTTTCACCATTCAGGGTGAGACCAGCAATTCGGGTAGCATTGGCACCAACGAACTCGCGATCGTCAATCGCAGCGGTGGCCTGATCGACGCCAATGTCTTCAATGGAACCGTTGGCCTGGCGTTGGTCGTTGATCCGCGCACCATTGGCGGGTTGATCAACCTCGGCGTCATGCGAGCGAGCGGCGGGGGCATTCTCCTATTCACCGGCAATGGCGGCGGTGCCTTCACGAATACGGGTGGGACCATTAGCGCCCTGACTGGTTCCGAGGTGCAATTAACCACTGGCGCGTCCATCACCGGCGGCACGCTGAGCACCGTTGGCACAGGCGTCCTTCGCAATCTCAATGCGGCTACCCTTACCCTCACTCACGAACGCCGGCACTTTCATCGGCAACAACGCGAGCGTGACCACCCTGAATGGCACGATCCTGAACAGCGGCAGCTTCCTCGATCAACTCCACCGGTTCCTTTACCGACCTGCTGCTCGGCAGCGACGTCACGTTGAGCGGCGGCGGTACCGTTAGTCTGGTCAATGCCGATCGCGTCCGCGGCGGCGGAATCCTGACGAACATTGACAACACCATCAAGGCGAGACGAGTAACTCCGGCAGCCTTGGGAACAACGAGATCGGGCTCGTGAACCAGGCCGGCGGGGTCATTTCCGCAAATATCTCGGTCTGACCTGAACGTGGATCCGAATTCGACCAACGGCCTTGTCAATCAGGGAACGATGCAAGCCACCAACGGGGGTATCTTGCGCCTGAACGGAAACGGCGGCGGCACCTTTGCGCAACAACGGCACGATTAAGGCACTAAGTGGCGGGATGCTCAAATTTGAAGGGACCGTTACCTCGTCCGGCACGGTCGATGTCGGCAGCGACACACTCACCATTTCCGGCAGCGGCAGCTACGCCCAGAGCGGCCGGCACTTTCCGGTTGGCCGGCGGCACAGTCACTTCGTCGACTGCACTTAACTTTAACGGCGGCCTGATGACGCGCGCGGCAGCATCAACTCCGCCATCACGAACGGCGGAAATCTCCAACCCGCGCTCGGCGGGACCGGTCTTTCTCCGTTACGGGAGCCGTTTCCCTTGCTCTCCACCTCAAAGCTGACCTTCCAGCTCGGCGGACTCGCTCAGGGCAACCAATACGGATTCCTCAATGCGAACGGTTCGGTCGCCCTCAACGGCAACCTCGTTGTCTCCTTCGTCAATTCGTTCAAGGCTGGGAGTGAAGACAACTTCACCGTCCTGAGTGCGACGGCTCTCTCCGGCTCCTTCACCAACGTCGCTTCCGGGACGCGGCTCGCAACGACCGATAGCTCCGGCACTTTCCTGCGTCGCTTACGACGGCACCACCGTCACCCTGTCCAATTTCCAGCCCATCGGGGAAGCTCCGTCCTCTTCAGGCGCGACCGAATCCGCCGAGCACGTCGCGGGACCGCGCTCGGCTGGCCGCGGCCCATACGGGAAAACCAAGATTGACGCAGAATCGCGCGGCCGCTCGGATACGTCGAGCGTGGCAGTGAAGAATGCGCCCGCCGCCCGCGACCTCCCCGACAACCGAAACGAATGGTCTGCGCCTTCTCGCACCGTGCGACGGGAAAGCTCCCAGCGCGAAAGGGAAGGGGCCGGCCGGTCGCGATCATCTGTGGAAAATTCTGATCAGCTCCTTGGCTTCGCTCGAGGGACCCGGGGCCACTACGACGCGAAGGGCAAAGTGACCGTCAACGGCGAAGACCGCGGCGCGGCGGCAAGCCGGAAATCGGGGTCGCACTCAGCCTAACGAGGCTTTGCAACTTGCCGGCGAGCGCAGAAGGAAAATCGCGCGCGATAGCCATGCTGCCGATTCCAGCGGCAGCAGCCGCCACGGACGCGACTATCTGAGCAGTCGCGGGCCGGAGAAACGACTAGTCTCTCGACGACCGCGATCGCGCGAGCCCGCGAGACTGGACGCCGGGGCGAGTTTCCCCCGAGGACCGGCCGTCGCGTTAGACCGTGCGACCCGCTCCATTTTCGGAGCGACGTGCTTCTGCACGTCCTTAAGTCCGACGCGATTAGTCGCGCAACTGCTCTTCCACATAGCCGGAGCCCAGCGCGATCCCCGCGACGAGCAACGCCGCGGCCGTGGCCAGCGGGACCGGATCGAATGGCGCAGGGGGCAGCGCCGCGACGCCCGCTTCGTTCACCCTCGGCCGGCGCGGCGGCATAACGCCCGTGTCTCGGCCGCCGAAAGCAATCGGCAAATTGCTTCAGCCGATCGGGCAACGCGCCGTCCCTCATCGGGATACCGTGGCCGCAACCCAACACGTTGGGTCGCAAGTCCGCCAGTTTCTCGATCGATTCCCTGCGTGGCCCGCCAATCCATGTTGAAGGGCGCTTCCCGCGAGACAGCTTCTTTTCCGCTCCCCAGCCCGAGCCAGGAATCCATGTTCATCGTCGCGCAAGCATCGCCCGCCAGTAACACACGATCGGAGGCGCGGAAAAACGAGACATGCCCGGGAGAATGGCCCGGCGTCGCGATCCACTCCCAGCCCGATAATCCGGGCAGCTCCCATCAGGCAATTCCGCGACACGATCCACCCAAATCGCGGCCCGATGCGGAATGAAACGCGAGAAGAAACGCCATTGCCCCGCCGATCGTCGGATCGGGTGGCGGATAATCCGAGCGACCCGGTCAGGTAAGGCAGTTCCATCCGGTGGGCGAAAATCGGCACCTCCCAGCGATCCGCCAACTCTGCGGCCAGATCCCGCGTGGTCGAAATGTCCGTGCGTCAGATAAATCGCCTCCGGGCGCGAACCGGAGCCGAAGCGTGCCTCGGCCGCGTCGAAAATCTCCCGCGCGCGACCGGGCAAACCGGAATCGATCAAGGCCCAGGGCCCGCCGGAATGGCCGACGAGATACGCATTCACGAAACTGATCGGCTGCCAGCCGACATCGGGAGCAATTCGTTCGATCGCCTTCATGAGGATGCCACCACCAGAAACATAAAACACGAAATTGAGGCTCCGCCATCTCAGGAGGGTTTCCCGGAACGTGGAAGGCTTGAACTTTAGCGGACTACGGAATGACGAGCATCTGACCAGGCTTCAAATCGCTCGGCTTGGATAGAATGTCGGAATTGGCATCGAGGATTCTCTGCCAGCGAACCGAGCTCTTGTAAAACTTGCGCGAGATGGAGGCGAGAGTGTCGCCCGGCTGCACGGTATAACTGCGCTCTTTCCGGTCCGTGCTATCTTCTCGTTAGGCTTCCGCTTTCCGCGGGCGGCGGCCTTCTGTTCGGCCCAGCGCTCGCCGATCTGTTGGCGCAGGCTCAAATTCTCATTGGTCAACCGGACCAGCTCGGAGCGCGGCACCATGGAGTCGCCGGTCAGATTGGTCAGCAAAGTGAGCTCATCGCGCTTCATAAATCCCTTCACTTCCTGCGCCCGTTTCCCGCTCGGCTCGAGGGTCAGGAAACGCTTGAAATGATGCAGCGCATTCAGCGGATCATTCATTTTGTCGTCGTAAATCAGCGCAAGCTTATAGTGCACTTCGGCCGAACTCGCACTGCCGTCGAGCGCCGCTTCGTAGAGGTTGATCGCATCCGCATAGCTGCCCTCGGCTGCTTTCGCATCCGCATCCTTGGCTCAACTGCGTCTGACGCGGGGTGATCATGCGATTGCAATCCGTCAGTCCCCCTAACGAACAAAGGAAGAGCAGCGCCATCCCTCCGTGCTCGTAATCGAATCCGGAGAAGCATCAGTTTTCGAACACGATTACGATCGCGAGCAGGAGCACGAGTCGGAAAACGAGTCGGCGCCATTCGTTCTAATAGCGTGGAACATTCGGATCGACCTCCTCGGACCAGGCGTCGATGCCGCCCGCGACATTCGCAACCTTGGAAAACCGGCTGCGCGCAGGAACTCCGCCGCCCGCGCGCTCCGCACCCCGCTGTGGCAGAAGACGAAGATTTCTTTTCCCGGTCGAGGCTCCTGCCAGCGCGCCGGCAGCTCGCCTAACGGAATCAGATTCGCCCCTTCGATCTGCGCCATCTCGAATTCAAACGGCTCGCGCACGTCGAGCAGAATGAAAGGTTGGCCCAACTTCATCCGCTGCTCCAGTTCACGCACCGCGATTTGCGGAACGGCCTTCGTCAGGTCCGGCGCACCATGGCAAAACGTCTCGTAATCGATCGGCGAGACAATCGTCGGCCGCTCGCCGCAGACCGGGCAATCAGGATCGCGCCTCAGATTAAATTCCCGAAACTTCATCTTCAGCGCATCGAAATGCACGAGACGGCCGATCAGCGGCTCGCCGATCCCGAGAATCAGCTTGAGCGCCTCCGCGGCCTGCATCGTGCCAACAATCCCTGGCAGCACGCCAAGCACTCCGGCTTCCGCGCAACTCGGGACTGCGCCGGGCGGCGGCGGCTCGGGAAAAAGACAGCGATAGCAGGGGCCGCCGAGATGCGGCGCGAAGACCGTCGTCTGCCCATCGAACCGGAAGATGGAGCCATACACATTGGGCTTACGCGCGAAAACCGCGACGTCGTTGGAAAGATAACGCGTCGCAAAATTGTCCGTTCCATCCACAATCAAATCGTATGTCGCGCAAAATCGCCTCGGCGTTCGCGCTCTCGAAACGGCAGGCATGCAGCCGCACTTCGATTTGCGGGTTCACGTCGCTCAAGCGATCACGCGCCGATTCTGTTTTGGGACGACCGACATCCTTTGTCCCGTGGAGCAACTGGCGATGGAGATTGAAAGCGCCACCCGATCGTCGTCCACCAGCCCGATCGTGCCGATCCCCGCCGCGGCGAGATAGAGGGCTGCGGGTGAGCCGAGCCCGCCTGCGCCGAGACACAGAACGCGCGCGGCCTTCAACCGTTCCTGGCCTGCCACGCCGATCTCCGGCAACATGACGTGGCGCGAATAGCGCTCTGCGTTCTTCGTCGCTTAGCCCGGCGCTCAGCTTTCGTTAGGCGCATCTGCCGCTATTTCCTGACCAGCTCCCATTTGATGCCCACAATCCGGCTGATCCGCGAAGCGCTTCAAGGATTTCGGAAAACGAGATACCGTGCGCCCTTGCGCTCGATTAAGCCCACGCAGCCGAAGTCGCTCCCGCTTTCGGACCTTTGGATCGTCATGATGCATGCCTGCCGAATCTGCGCCTGCAAACGCCGATCTTCCTTCGGCGATTGCCAGGGAATGTAAACCTGCGGCGCGCCGCAGGCTTCGGACGACGAGGGCAAAGCGCGCGGGTTTTTGTCGAGGATTTTCAAGGTCACAAACCGATCGCGGAAAACGATTATCCGCAAGGGGACGCTGTCGTGTCCCGAGGCTGGCGAGCTTCATTTGCCGCATCGCCTTCGAAGGAAGCCTGTTTCGAAGGAGCGCCGAGACTGTAGATTCGCAGAAAACTTACCCCATTTGCGGGTTCCAAACTCTCCATACCATGGGCAGTTTGGAAATCTGAGAACCGCGCCGGGAGCAATCAACTGCGAATCTTCACTGAGTCGAGCGGACGCGCAGACCTGATCCCCGGCTTATTGAGCACAGCGGTATCGATCATGGCTGTGCTCAACCGCCGCTTCGCCACTCCCGAGGCTCCGCTCTCTTGACCGCTCGTTTCAGTCCGTTTCCGTGGTGGCGCCAATACCGGCACCGGAATGGTCAATGGATGGAGATTTCAAACCGGTCAACACAGTTTCGACTGGCAGTGAATAATTGTTGTCGCCTGGAATCGTATCGCCTCGGCGGTACCGTCGAAGACTCCGATCAAGGTGAGCTGTAACGTTCCCACTCTGGGACCGCCGGCAGTCACGATTGCGGTAAACGGACGTCCGTGAACACATCACCGGGGTCGAAAGTCACGTTTGCTGTCCCGCTGAATGTGACGGTGGTTGGCGCAAAAGAGGCTCGAGACCCGGCCTTGCCACCAACATGAGGTCTAGGCCGAGGAAGTCAAATTTGGCGGCCATCTCACATATGCGAAATTAAATTCTGTACGCCGCCGGATTCTGAATGGCGGCAAACCCGAAGTAAAGCCGCCCACGTCCCTGTCGCCGTCCAAGTTCGCGTTGAACGTTCCGCATTTCCGCCGATTACGATCGCGGGTTTTGCGGCTCCACGACGGACCGACCCAGAGAAAATCGCCGCGGCCACAATAAATAACGCGCGAGCCGAAGGGGAAATCTTTAAATTTTGGTTCCAGTTTGTTTTTCATGAGTCTGCTTTCTATTGGAGGTTTTTGTCTTTCACTAGTCATCACGTAGAAAACAACAGGCGAAGTTCTCAGATGATTACGGCGCTAACAACCGAGAGCGCGATCCAATCCACCCTGGAAACTAGATCCATCCTTGCGTGCCGCGCCTCGGCGGCTTGCATCAGCGTTACAATCGGACTGCGCGAACTTCCGGCTTCCGTGTCGGTCAGCCTCCTCTCCTTTCTTTCGAGTGTCTGCAGAAAACTGTTCCGGCCGACAATGACAGGAGGCTTGAACGCGTGCCGGAGGGTGAGTCCGGGATCGTCGTTCATAGCCCTCCTCCTCGTCGCCGTTAAAGAGACCTCTGCGGCGGGAATGTTACAAGTTAAGTGTGAAGGAATACGCCACACCACAACGCGGGGAATCGGAAGGTCCTCGAATAAGCTTGATTCCATCTCGATGACGCCAGCGGCCAACGAGCCGTATTCGGATGAAGGTGGTGCTGACCAGGCTGATGGCTCGCGCACGTCCCGGAAGCCAGGATGGTGGTGTGTGGCACGAGGCTTAAGTTATCAAACTCGACAAACTCCCCTGACCCACAACCGTTCCAGGACTAACTGAAACTGCACCCCTCAAAGGCCATTGTGTATGCGATTCCGATGGTGTCGTGCCGGGCTCTATTGCCGCGACGACCCAGTTGCCTTGATTAGAACTCTCCTGTGTAGTCAAACCCAAGGCTTGACCAAGGCTGGAAGAGTCGCCAGAGCAACCGATCCGAGCCCGGCGGCTTTTCAGAAACTTTCTCCCGTCAATTTTCATGTTCTTCATGTCCTTCTTCTTGTTCGTTGTGTTGCGTTTCTTTCGCCGCTAGTGCCGATTCCAACCGGCAGGCTTTTTTTTGCCGGCTAGTCTTGTTAGCGGGGATTACCAACGCAATTTGACCCTAAAAGTGTAAAAATGCTTGAATCTGGAGAAAATTTCTAAAGCTCGCAGATGCGGTGAAACCCTGAAAACCCTGCTATTTGGATCGATTGGCGCGTGACTTATTGGCCGGCAAGAGGCGGCGCGCTCAATCTCGTGGTGCGCGAAGGCGTGCCGAAGACCTTTGTGCTTGTCGGGCGCTCCACCACTCGTCCCGGCTTCCTACAACGAATATGTTGGCGGGCTCTGCCCGAAATGTGGAACGTTTTGCTCGCTAGCGGAGCTGATGCGCTCTTCGTCGAGGATCGCATCCGGCCGCCGGGTTCGCGTGCATTGTCTCGTTTGGCGCCACGATCTTCGCGACGATCTCCAGAATTTTGCTCCGCCGCTGAACTGACAACGCTTCCGGCCGACCTGGCGTGCAGATCGCGCGGTATTATCTTTCTGGCGGAGCAAGCCTCGTCTTAGCAGCGCGAGGCCGTCGCCCGCGCCAATGCGCGCGAGGGATCGAATCCCCGTCATGCAAAGCTCCGAAGGCTGGGGAGTTTGATGGGCTTTCGCGTGAGCAAAGCGTTGGTGGCGCGCGAAACAGAGCTGAAGTATATTACCTCAATTACCACACGCCGGGCTATTCGGCTGAGGGAAGTTCTCGCTGGATCCGACGGATAAACGTATGCGCTAGATTGATGCTCAATGCCGGCGCTCACGCGTCCGGCGCGGATTATCCCAGTTACTCTCCGAAAGTCGTCATGCGGCCAGCGCTTACGCGTCGCCGACGCCCCCGTGGGTCGTCGGAGCTGTGACGAAGGAGGAGTGCGGGCAAATCCCGGCAGATCACCTCTTCGAGTTTCTTTGTTTACACACCACCGCGATTTCACATTCTGAATCGCCTCAGAGCAATTGCTTTTGCACCACGCATTGAGGGGGAGACTTCCGACTGACCTGGCCGCATCGTTATCTCATTTCTCCCCGGACGGTGAAGAAGCGTTGGCAAAAACGATCTCACGAGCGGGTTGCGGACGTCGACCACTGACCTATTGCTCGCCACCGGTTGCCAATAGCGCTCCACGTCACGTGGCCCGTGGCGCAGGAACGTAGACGGCGCCCGCTTCACATCTGCGACAGCACCTGGAAGAGCTGCAGTCCATTTGATGACGCAGTCGGGCGCCCGGGGCTTTACTCTCGGCGATGCGATCGCTCAGCTTGGGCCCAACCCCAGTGGTGTTGCAACCGACAGGTCGGTGACGGATGGCTCAATCAGCCGCGTCCGATCGTTACGGTGTGGCGCATTTGCCGAGTTGTCCAACTTTCCGACTTCCAAGTCGCGCCTGGCAATGGAAACGCGTCCAGGACGAATAGCAGCGCCCGGGCAGAATGCGTCCCACAAAAAAGACCGCCAGAGGACTACGGCAAAGAGGATCAGACTACCGTTGCTGCATTCCTGCCCTGGCGGGGTTCGTTAGTCCTCAGTCCATAGCCCCTGACGGAGCGCAAAACTTCCCGCGAAGCAGGCCTCGGCGCAATCGGTTTCTCGGCACGAACAAGCGCCTCCGTCTAGCCGGCTCGGTGACCCGCGGTCGATCGCAGCTTGCTCTCGCGGGCCTGGATCAGCGCGCCCCCTGCTACAGGGCGCAGGATGCTAACGAACGCCTAACGACTCAGAGCGCGAGCAAGTCGCGCTGCCACTGAACCAACAATGTTTCGCTGCGGCTCGGATCCGCGGCGATTCCTCCAGCGCACTGCGCGGCGCGATGAACGCGGGGTCGATCGCGAGTTCCTTCGCATGATGATCACGACGACGACGCAGCTCCTCCACCTTCTTGTCGAACCCTGGCGTCCGCACACGACTCAACCGCGGCGGCCGTTGCGGCCAGGCCGATTCCGGCAATTCCAGCGCCTCGCGTGCCGCTTCGACAAAGCCGCGTCGCCGGCGCTCCGACAAGTGCCGGAAATCCGGTGTCTCACCGGCGACAAATTGCTTCGCCGCCTCGATCATGGCGCTGTTTTGCAAGATGTGAAACGCCGGCCGATCGGCCTGTTGCGCTTCGCGATCCCGCCACTGCCAGATGGCACGCAGAACCGCTCCCGTTTGGGGCGGCAAAGTGCCGCTGCCACCGATGCGCCAGGCGCTCATCCGGGTCGCGCTCGCGCGAAACGAGCGTCTGTTCGAGCGCCCGCTGACACGATTGGCGGAACCATTCCATTCGGCCGAGCGCTCGCATTTGCTCCTCCATTTTGCCGCGAGGGGAAGAAGGTAACGGGTATCATTCTTGGCGTAGGCTTCCATCGTCGCAGGGAGCGGACGGCGCGCCCAGTTCGCCTTCTGCGATCCCTCGGCCAGAGTCACATCGAAATATTGTTGCACCAGCGCCGCGAGGCTGAATTCACCCAAGCCCAGCATGCGAGCAGCGATCACCGTGTCGAAAACTTCGCCCACCGGAAGATCGAACGAACGCCGGAGCAGACGCAGATCGAAATCCATTCCCTGCAGCACAATTTCGCGCTCGGCGAGCGCAGTGCAGAGCGGCTGTAGATCGAGCGGTGCGAGCGGATCGACCAGCATGTCCTCGCCGTCGAAGGTCAGCTGGATGAGACACAACTTTTCGAAATAGCAGTGCAGACTGTCGGCCTCGGTATCGACGGCGACGCGATCGAATCTGGCGCAGCCGCGGGAGGATTTCAGCGAGTTGTGAATCGGACGCGATCACCGGAGGCCCGCGAGCAAAAGTTCGGCGTTGGATTTGGTTGCGTGCAGGTTGTTGATCAACTGCTCCATCGCCTCGAGTGGCGGAAGCGCCGCCATCGTCTTGCGGAGCAGCTGCACGCCGTTCCCACTCCTCGGGATGGTAGAGCAGGTCTTCGCGCCGGGTGCCGGATTGCAGGATGTGGATCGCGGGATAAAGCCGTTTCTCGACCAGCGAACGGTCGAGGTGCAACTCCATGTTGCCCGTGCCCCTTGAACTCTTCAAAAATCACTTCGTCCATTCGGCTGCCGGTCTCGATCAAGCACGTCGCGAGGATCGTTAGGCTGCCGCCTTCTTCCACGTTGCGGGCCGCGCCGAAGAAGCGCGCTTCGCTTAGAGCGGCGTGCCTTCAGCAATAGCTGCAATCGAACGAAGTATTAC
>ERZ1370068.11207-contig-9841_pt1 | contig 28982 bp, 48 predicted proteins | sample MGYA00561227_ERZ1370068 | MGnify/ENA primary metagenome ERZ1370068 (study PRJEB38410, sample SAMEA6850437) | metagenome | study: Metagenomic assessment of the ecological functions of the soil: analysis of the soil microbiota associated with the...
ATGGCGCTGGATTCGTTATCTTGTGCTGGATGACGCTTTGCGCCTCTGGAGTTGGCACCCTCAGTCATGAAACGCGCGAGGTCGGCGCCGCCCGGCGGCGGGTCGTCGCTTCGATATAACCAGGCTCAGGCCGTCAGGAACGAAGAACCAACGACCGTGGTGCAGTCGGCATGCCATAAAACGCGACGTTGCAGCTCACTTGGACTTGGACTTGGGCTTGGTGTTGGCGCACTGATGCCGCTTACCTGTTCGCGGCACGCCGACCCTGGCGGCGCTATCGCAGCACTATTGCGATGGCGGTGGCTTTACCGCGCAGTATGCTCAACGTGGAAACCTGCCGATGCTATTGTCTGGCGCTATCGGCCACGGTGAGCTTACCGGATAGACACGTAACCGCGCTCCTGAGCTTGTCACAAAAGCTTTGGAGGCGAACGGCGTACTTTCGGCATATGGAATGTGACGCCCAATGATCGGCGCGGCGATACTGAGCAAGTGCGAAGCCCAGCGGCGCGCATCCGCTTCGTCAGGATTACGACAATTGTCGGCTTTCGCGCGCCCCGCCGGGCTACAGCCACCGGCGTAAATTCTTGCAGGAGCTTGATGGAAGCCACAATCCGCGTGGATCGGCGGCGTGAAGCGGTATTGCTACCTTCGCTAGCCCCTGCCGCTGTCCGTAGGTCCAGGACCAAAGAGTCGTCACATTGCCCTTGGTCTCGGCCAGCGCAGCTCGCGGCGAATGGCTAAAGGCGAGATTGGCACGCCTTCGATGCACTTGGTGGAGGCAGGCAGCCACGGCATCAAAACGCGGCTGCGCTTTGCATCAAGCGTTGTTAGCGCCCCGAGACGCGCTCATGGCATCCGAGCAGCAGGCGCCGGCCATGCCGCTCGGCAAGCTGGGCGATCTCGGCAATAGGGTTCAAGATCCCGCCGTGGTCTCGCACTGCACGGAGAACGGGTGCGTGATGCCCGCGTCGGCTCGCAGCATGCGATCGATCACCTCGAGGTCGGGCGGCGTATCTTCGGCCGTCTCGTGGAGGCTATAAGCGCGCGCCCTCCGGCGATCCCGCAGATCCGGACGCGCGCGCTGGCCGCAGGCCCCGTTGATAAGGATGAGGACCTTAGCGGTGTGCGGGGCAGGAAGCTGGCCAGCATCGCCTCCACACGGCAAAGGTACCGGAGCCCTGCACGGGCGCGGTGGCGTGCGATGCCCGCGGCATTGATGACCACGAGGCAGTTGTTCGAGCACTGCGGGCGTTGAGGGTGACAAAGTTGGCATCGCGTAGGCCCCCAGTCGTGCAGCGCATCGCCGCGCTTTGACGCTGCGCGAGGTGGTCAGCAGGACCGGGAGTCGCGCAGGAGCGGATCGCCGGTCTCGAGGCGCCGCGAACAATGCCAACTCCGCCATGCGCTGGTCCGCTTGCTTCGCGCGGTTGCCCCCACTCGATGAGCGGCAGGCCTAGACGTCCGTGGCAGCATAGGCAAATCGGCGGCGGCGCCGGGCGGTCTCCCCCTCAGGCCGGACCTGCCTCCGGGTCCGAGCGCCAACGTCCTTGCACGCAAGCCACCTAAGGCGTTAGCCGCCGGCTGGACCCACACACCGGCTGGCGCCCGGGCGCGGCCCATACGCCGCCAGTGCCGGCCTGAGCGCCGCACCGCCACGCGCCAGGAGACCCCGGAGAGGCCCCAGAGATGGCCCGGAGAGGGACCCCGGCGTTAGCCCAAGAGACGGGGCCTAGGCCTTGAGAGGGAGATTGCGGCTTTCCAGAAAACGGTGCTTTTTGCGCTCAAGGCGGGCGCCGGGCAAGCGCTTGGCGTCACGCCGCGCCGGCCGCCTAGAACTTGTGTTCGAAGGATAGATAGAAGAAGGCCCCGACGTCGGCGGCGGCGCCATTGCTGAACGAGGATCGGCACGCCCGCCCCCCACCACCGACTGGGCGCCAGTCGGCGACCACCTCGACGCGCAGGTTGAAGTCGCGCGTCACCGCATGGATGGCGCTGCCCCCAGCCGGTATGTGGTCGGCTGGTGGCCGGCAACGTCGAAGAAGGAGCGCAGCCCCGCATTGCCATTGAGCGTCACCCGGTCGGAGACGATCTTGCCGACGGGGAGCAGCAGTTCATAGCCGTAGGATTTCTCCCGGGGCTCGAGCGGGCCGCTGGCCTCGATCTGATCGGCCGACGGCAGCAGCAAGGCAGACGCGCGGCGCGATCGCTGGATGTGTGTCGGTCTCGGTCTGGGCTTGGTAGCGATAGTCGAGGGTGACGTCGCCCAGGCCGCGGCTGCTGCCGAAGTTGTACGGCACCGTGTAGGAGGATTGGTGGGTTTGACTAAAGATTGGCCATTCCTGGCTGAAGCTGAATTGCCATTGGTCGTCCTGACGCTGTAAATTGAGGATGTGCTGCACGTGGCCGGCTTCTTGGTTGTAGGCCTCTTCGATCAGGAGCGAGTTGGCGAGTGGCCTCTGTCGCGAATCGCCGGCGCCAGTGAAACGGGAATGCCACACTCGGCGCCGACCCGGCCCTGCGCGACGCGCGGCGACGAACGGCGAGCAGCGCCGTTTCGGCCGCGTGCCTGACCTTGACGCTAAACTTGGGGCTAAGGTACGGTCTCCTATACAAATGAGACCCGAGCTGCAGTCTTGGCGGACGCCGGCGAAGGCTCACGGGTGCGCGTGCCGCCCCTTGTGGCGTCCGAAGCCCGCCAAGCGCGAAGCAGGAGCATTCAAGATGGGAATGGACCGGTTTGGTAACCAGCATGCGCCCGATTTGTCCTATGCACGCGGCGCCATCCTGGCGAGTACCGCCGACGATTTTCGCAAGCTGCAACACGCCTGGGGGCTGATCCGCGAGCGCGGACCGGAACGGAGTTTTCATCTTTACGGGGCTCGAGCACACGCTCCCCATGCAACAGGAGTGACCTGCTGTTTGCCGACGACGAGGTCGGCCCCGCACTCCACTTTGATCGTCTCAAGGAGCTGGCGCTCGAGCACGTCGGCGGTTCGGCCGACAAGCACGACGTCGCCCCCTTCAACCGACTGACCGGGGCGACCATGGCAACCCACCTGACCCTCGTCAAACCCGGCGATGTGGTGATCGGCGTCTCGGCCAGCCACCAGCCATCCCTCGGTGGTCCGCGCCGCCAATCACGTGGGTTCACGTTTCACCGACACCGCCGGCCTCGCCACGCCTTCAAGGAGGTGCTGCAGCGCGAGCCAAAGGTAACCCTGGTGGTGTTGACCCGGCTTGCCGTCACCTACGAGTTGTTGCCCATGGACGCTATCGACGCCATCGTGCGGTTGGCGCACGAGAAAGGGCGCGCTCGTTTATGTCGACGACGCCGGCGGCGCGCGCGTCGGTCCCGCCGCCTTCGATCAGCCGCGCATGCTGAGAGTTGGGCGTCGACGTTGGCGCCACCGGCCTCGACAAGTACGGCACCGTAGGACCGCGCTTTGGCCTGCTCGCCGGACGCAAAGACCTGGTCGAACGCATCAGAGCAAGGGGCTTCCGAGTTCGGCCTCGAATGCCGACAGATGCTCCATCCAGCCGTGGTGCGCACGCTGGAGCAATACAGCCCGCAACGTGTGCGCGAGCTCATCGCTGCAACCAAGCAGGTGAGCGCGGAGCTGAGGCCCCTGATCGGCAACCGCATGCGCGAGACGCCAACGACCGCGCAGATCAGTGCCGACGACATTCTCGAGATCGCCATGGAGCGCGGCGAGGTGAAAGAGGCGCCGATCGTGCCCTACGAGGCGACCGCGGCCCTGTGCATGCTGCTGTTGCGCGATTACAGCATGCTGACGGTGCACTTCGTTGGCGTGCCCCCGGGAGGTGCCGACCTGCTCATCAAGTTCCTGCCGCCCGAAACGCTTGCCCGCTTTGGCGGGCCGAAGAAGTTCGCGCAAGCCCTCGATGCGTCCCTGACGAAGCTCGGCAGGATGCTGCGCACGCCGGAACGGGTGCGGGAGCTCTTGTTCGGCAGCAACGCCGAGAGCGTGCTGCGCCAGTAGGGTCCTGTCTAAAAGGGAGGCTGTCATGAAACAGGTTTGGCAGAAGGTCTTTGCTCGCGCCCCGACAACGCCCGCCCCCTCGCCGCTATCTTGGTTTTGCTGCTTTCGCTCGCTGCCGCCCAGGCCCAGGAGCGATCGCGCCTCGATGAGGTTCTGCAGCGTGGCAGCCTGATCGTCGTAACGCTGGGACCGTGCCACCCTTTGCCTTCAAGGACGACAAGGGCGAGTTGGTCGGTTTCGATATCGACGTGGCGCGGCTGGCCGCCAACGCGCTGTTCCGTGACCCCAACAAGCTCGAGTTCGTGGTCAGTGACCAGCGACGGCCGTTGGCCCGCAATCGAGAGCGGCCGGGCGGATATGGGTATCGGCGGCACCACGGTTTTATCCGGACCGGGCAATCCGCGCGTCGCCTTCACCCGAGCCGTCATCGACTCCGGCATTTCTGATTATGGTGGCCAAGTCATCCGGCATCAAATCACTCGAGGATCTGAACCAGGAGAAACACACCGTCGCCAACCTTAATAACCCGCAGATGGCCGATCGAGCCCAACTGTTTTTTCCCAAGGCCAAAATCATTACCTTCGATACGCCTTCCGGCGAATTTCTTGGCGGTGAAAAGCGGGCGCGCCCAGGCGCTGCAAATCGACACGCCGACCGCCGACTATTTCGCCGCCACCAGCGCCACGGATTTCGACGTCTTGCCGACGCTGCTGACCGCCTCACAGAACAACGCCATCTATCTGAAGCCCGGCGACTTCAAATGGTGGCTGTGGCTTCGACACCTTCGTGTCCGAGCTGCGCACGGGTTCGCTTTATCCCAAGTACGCGGAAATCTACCAGAAGTGGGTTCAAGAAGGACCCGCCGCCACAAAGTTCTACCTGCCGCCAGCGCGCTAGCGGCCGGGCTGTATGGGCCAATACCGGGCCTGGTTGGAAGCCTACGGCGCAGCCTTTCTCGACGCGGCGGCCTGGACGCTCGGCGTCGCGATCGCCTCCTTCGTCTGCGCCTTCCTTTGGGGCGCCATCCTGTTTTTCCTGCGTCTCAACGGGGACCTGGGGGTGCGCGCCGTCGATGCCTACGTGCAGCTTTTGCGCAATACGCCGGTGCTGCTGCCGATCTATCTCATTTATTTCGGCTTTCCCTGGTCGGCTTGCTGTGGCCGGCGTCGATCTGTGGCGGCCTGGCCTTGGTGCTGCAGAATGGCGCCTACATTTGTGAGATTTTTCGCGGTGCCTACAAGGCCATTGATCGGGTGCAGCACGATGCCGCCAAGAGCCTTGGCCTGATGCCGTGGACCGCGTTTCGCAAAGGTGACGCTCTGCTGCAGCTCTTGGTCCACTCCATCCCGACACTCGGCAACCAGGCCGTGCTGCTGCTCAAGGACACCTCCCTGCTATCGGCGATAACGGTGGTCGAGCTGACCATGCAAGCAAAGGTCCTGACCGAGCGCACCGGCGCCGCCTACGCACCCTTTTGGTGGCTGCGGTGTTTTATCTCTTTATGGTCTGGGTCATCGAAGTTGTGACCCGGTTGGCCTTGCGGGGCGTGCGGTGGCGATGACCCCGTCCGATCTGTGGTGCTGGCGCAGGCGGCCGCAATTTCTGCTCATGGCGCTGGCCTCGATCGCCTTCGGCACGCTGCTGGCCGGGCTGTTGACGCCGCTCGCCTTTGCCCCGTGGCGGCTTCTGCGCGCCAGCTACCGGCTCTATATCTTTGTCGTGCGCGGCACGCCCGTTCTCCTGCTCGCCCTTTTGGTGTTTTACGCGCTCGCCTCCTTTTGGGGCCGGATCAGTCCCTACGCGGCCGGTGTCGTGGTTTTGAGCTTCTATCTCGCCGCCCTCATTGCCGAGGTGTTTCGCGGAGGCGTGCTCGCCATTCCGCGTCCGCTGTGGGATTGCTGCAAGAGTCTCGGCTTGCCGCGGCTGTCGATCTTGCGGCGGGTGGTCAGCCCGCTGGTGGCGCGCTATGCACCGCCACCCTACCTCAATGTTTGCGTGATGGCGGTCAAGGCATCCTCGGTCCTGTCGATCATCAGCGTTTGGGAACTGACGTTGGCCTCGCGCGAGGATCATCGAACGCACGCTCGACGTCTATCGGGTCCCGCCGTCGCCGCGCTCTTTTACTTTATAATGTGCTTTGCTATCGACCGGCTTGGCCGCCACCTGGAGAGCCGGTTGGCGGCCAGAGGTTTTGCGGGGAGCGGCTGTGATCGAAATTCGCGGCATTCGCAAGTCCTTCGCCGGCGTTGAGGTTCTGCGCGGCATCGATCTCAGCATCGGCGCCGGCGAGATTGTGGCCTTGATCGGCCGCAGCGGCTGCGGAAAAACGACGCTGCTGCGCTGTATCAATTTTCTCGAAGACTATGACGCCGGCAGAGATCAAGCTCGACGGGGAGGTCCTCTGGTACCGGCCGCCTGCAGACCGGCGCGCGACGGCGCTATCCGGAAAAGGAGTTGGCCCGCCAGCGCCAGCGCATGGGCATCGTCTTTCCAGCAGTATAATTTGTTCCCGCACATGACGGCGCTGGAAAACGTCTCGCCCTCGGTCCCCGCTTCCGGCAGAAGTTAGCCGCCGAGGCCGCCGAGCTGCGGGCGCGCGAGCTGCTCACCCGTGTCGGCCTGGCCGCGCGGCTCAATAGCTATCCCGCGCAACTGTCCGGCGGCCAACAGCAGCGCGTTGCCATCGCCCGGGCCTTGGCGATGAAGCCACAGGTGCTGCTGTTGGATGAGATTACTCTCGGCCCTCGACCCGGAGCTGGTGGCCGAGGTCAGAAGACGTCATCCGCGCCCCTAACCCAAGAAGGCATTGCCATGGTCCTGGTCACCCACGCCATGTCCTTTGCCCGGGAGATTGCGCACCGCATCGCCTATCTTGCCGACGGTCAAATTGCCGAGATTGGACCGCCCCAGCAGAGTCCTGGACCGGCCCCGCGACCAGGGTCTGCGGGACTTCTTGCGCCGGATCCGCTAACGGCCTGGCCACGAGCACCTTATCGCTTGCGCTGCCCAGCCGCGGGCGCTCCAATTTCAGCGCGTAGTAATAGCGATCGGGGCGCAGGTGCGACCAGAAGACGACGACGCTCTTGTCCTTCTGGTCACAAAATGCCGGACCATGAACAGGAGCGGGGCGCCGACGGCGACCGTCAGCAGGCGCGCAACGGTAAGGTCCGCTGCGACCGCCTCGAGCTGCTGCTGGTCCTCCCAGATCTTGAGTTTCAGGCGATCACGCAACTCATGCAAAATGGCCGTGTTGCGCAAATCGAACTTGGCGACTTTCCTGCCAATGTCGAGGGGTAAAACGCCTCTTCGTAGGAGAACGGCGCCCGTTCGAAATGCCGCAGCCGTCCAATGTGGAAGGCCTCCGCGTTGGGAGCCAATCCCATCATCGCCACCACGCTTGCCGGTGGCGACGTCGGCTTGGCGTTCAACACGGTCGCTCCCGTGTCGAACTTCAGGGCAGAAAATCCTCAATCATCCCGGTCAGACGTCGCGCGTGGCCGAGCTCGGGCCGCTTGACGACGAAGGTACCATTGCGGCGCCGGCGCACGATGAGGCCGTCCTGCTCGAGGCCGCGCAAGGCCTCGCGCACGGTTTCGCGGGCCACGCCGAACTCTCCGCTCAAGGCGTTCTCGGTCGGGAGCCGATCGCCAGGTAGGAGGTCGCGCGCCAGTCGGCGCATGAGCAGCTTCGCGGATCTGCAGGTATTTAGGATAAGGTGTAAAAATGAATGGCTCACGGTGGCCCCAGTGTGGGCGGCGCCTGGGCCCCACGGTGCGACCGAACGCGACAGCCGTCAACCCCTAGCCTCGCCCAGAAAACCCGGCCCGAAAAACCGGCCCAAGAAAACCGGCCCAAGAAAACCGGCCCAGGAAAATCCGGACCAGGAGAACTGCGCCCAAGCACGCCTCGCCCAACACGCCTCGGCAGCCGGCCCGTACAAGCCTGACCCGACGCTGACCCACGCAAGCCTGACCCACGCAAGCCTGGCGGTCCAGGGGCTCCGCGGCGGTTGGCGCGCTTCTCCTGCCATCGCAAAGCATACCGCCGCGGCGCTAGCCCTTGTTGGCATTGGGAAAGAACAATTGCTGACCGTCGATTTTGTAAGCGCCGATCGCTTCCTGCCCTTCGCCGGAGATGAGCCAGTCAATGAAGGCCTGGCCCAGATCCTTCCTTCACGTTTGGGTGCTTGGCAGGATTAACCAGGATGACGCCGTACTGATTGAAGAGGCGCTGGTCACCCTCCACCACGACCTCCAGATCGGCCTTGTTCTTGAACGAAATCCAGGTACCCCGGTCGGACAGCACGTAGGCGCCCATGGCCCCGGCCGTGTTCAGCGCCGCGCCCATGCCTTGGCCGATCTCGCGATACCACGCCGGCTTGCTGCTGGCCGGATCCAAATTTGCCTGCTTCCAGAGGGCGAGCTCGGCGGCGTGCGTGCCCGACCTGTCCCCGCGCGACACAAACGGGCTCGCGCTTTTGGCGATCGCCTGCAGCGCGGCGACCAACGTCGTTGCCGCCCTTGATCTTGGCCGGATCCGACTTCGGCCCAATCAGCACGAAGTCATTGTACATCACCGCGAACCGCTGCACGCCGAAGCCGTCGGCAACGAATTTTCTTCCTGCGGTTTTGCATGCACGAACACCACGTCGGCATCGCCGCGTCGGGCCGGTATCGAGCGCCTGGCCGGTGCCCTGCGCAATCACCCGCACGTCGATGCCGGTCGTGGCCTTGAACATCGGCAGAATGAAATTGAAGAGCCCCGAGTCCTGCGTCGAAGTCGTCGAGGCGACGAGGATCGCCTTGTCCTCAGCGCTGGCGGGCAAGACCAGGGCGAGCTGAGAGAAAAGCAAAAGAACGATCAGCCGACGCAGCTGCATTGCCATGGCTGATTCCTCGTTAGCTCGCGTTACAGAATGAGTTCGCCGGCCAAAAAGCGCTTGGCCGTCGCCGTGGCCGGCGCCTGGAAGAACGCCGTCGCCGCGGCGTGCTCGACGATGCGGCCATTGGCCAACAGCACCACCTCGCCGGCGAGCCGGCGGGCCTGGCCGAGGTCGTGGGTGGCCATGACGATCTTGACGCCGCGCCTCGGCGGTGCGCGCGATGATGTCTTCCACGCTTTTGGTGGCGGCGGGATCGAGGCTGGCAGTGGGTTCATCGAGGAACAGCACGTCGGGATCGCGCGCCAGCGCCCGGGCGAGCGCCAAGCGTTGCTGTTCGCCACCGGAGAGCCGTCGCGCCGGCCGTTCCGCCACGCCGCCGAGCCCGACCGCCTGCAACAGGCCTGCGATGGTGGCCGCCTCCGGCGCGCGGGCCGCCGCCTTCAGAGCGAAGGCGACATTGCGCGCCGCCGAGCGTCGCAACATCACGGGCTTCTGAAACACGATGGCGCACCGTCGGCGCGCCACCTCGGCACCCGAGGCATAAAGGATGCGCCCCGCCACCGGCGTCAACAGGCCCATGGCTAGTTTCAAGAAGGTGGTCTTGCCCGAGCCGTTGGGGCCCAACAGAAGCGTTGGCGGCCCCGCCGAAATGACAAGGCTGATGGCGCTGAGAATGCGAGGTACTGCCGGCCGCGTAGGCGACATCCTGAAATTCGATCGGCAGGCTGTTGGAACGGTCGCGCATCGGGCTAGCCAGCATGTCGTTCGGACCAGCCACGCGCGGCCCACGCCAGGGCGTTGACGATCAGGATCACGGCGATCAAGACGAAGCCGAGACCGATGGCGAGCGGCAGGTTGCCTTTGGAGGTCTCGAGCGCAATGGTGGTCGTCATGACGCGCGTGAAGCCGTCGATGTTGCCGCCCACGATCATCACTGCACCCACCTCCGCCGCGGCCCGGCCAAAGCCCGCGAGCAGGGTGGTGATCAGCGAAAAGCGCGCATCCCATAGCAAGGTCGCGACGCGCTGAGCCCCGGCGACATGCATGGCCGTCAGCTCGTCCTTGTATTCGGCCCACAGATCCTCGATGACCTGACGCGTCAGTGCGGCGATGATTGGGGAAATGAGGATCGCCTGGGCGATGATCATCGCTTGCGGCGTGAACAGAATGCCAAGCTCGCCCAGGGGTCCTGAGCGCGACAGCAGCAAAAGACCGCGAGCCCGACCACCACCGGTGGCAGGCCCATCGCGCCGTTGACGAGCACGATCAGAGCGTGGCGCCCGGGGAAACGCCGACAGCGCCAGCAGGGCGCCCAGCGGCATGCCGGCGGCGGCGGCCAGCAGCGTCGCCGAGAGCGTCACGAACAGCGACAGGCCCACGATTTGAAAGAGCCTCGCGTCTCCCGACCCGATCAACTCCAATGCCGTCATACTGTCCAAGACCGCCACCCGGGTCTCTATTGCCCCCGCAAACTTCTTGTGTTTTCTTCCTGCTAAGTCAAACACCAGAATTGGCGCAGTCGCATGCAGCTTGGCGCAGGCTTGCAGCTTTTGACCACGACGGAGTGCCGCCGACTACTTGCGACTGCGGGAACGCAAGCTCTACGAGTTGGTCGCCAACCGGCAGATCCCCTGCACCAAGGTCACGGGCCGCTGGCTATTTTCGCGCGCCGATCTCGACGGCTGGCTGCTCTCCGGCATGGCGCGCCCAGCGGGAATGGCGCCGCCCTCGAGCCGCCGCCGATTGTCGGCGGCAGCCACGATCCGCTTTTGCAGTGGGCGCTGGCCGAGAGCCGGGCCGGATTGGCCATCCTGCCTGAGGGCAGTCAGGCCGGCTACGAGCGCTTCGCAAGGGCGAGGTGGTTGCCGCGGCCATCCATTTTCACGATCTCGACGCCGGCGACGGCGACGCCAACCTCGCCATCGTGCGCCAAGAGGCCTCTCTTTATGATGCGGTCTTGCTCGCCTTTGCAGCGCGCGAGCAGGGTCTGCTGGTGCCGGCTTGGCAATCCGCTGGGGCTGACGGGGCTGGCGCAGGCCAGCGACCAGCAGCGGCGCCTGGTCGTGCGACCCGACGGCGCCGGCGCCCAACAACTGTTGCAGAGCCTGCTCAAGCGGGCCGGACTTGCCTTCCTCTCAGTTCCCCGCTACGGTCACGGCGCAGCACCGGCCTCGACGTCGCCCAGGCCATCCGGCGCCGACCGTGCCAGATTTGGGCGATTGCCACGCGCGCCGTGGCCAGCGCCGCTCGGCGTCTGGCTTTGTGCCCTGTGCTTCGAGCGCTTTGATCTGCTGATGCGCCAGCGTGACTATTTCCGCCCTCCCATGCAGCGCCTCATGGCCTTACTGAGAGATCCGCGCTTTGCCGCGCAGGCAGGCGAGCTCGGTGGTTTCGGATGTGTCCGCCGCCGGGCAGGTGCGCTGGTCGCCGTGACCGGCAACCGGGCTCACCTTGCCGGCGTTCCCTTGACGGCCTAGTTTGCCAACGCGTCGGCTAAACGAACCAGCGACCTCCCATCGGCCATGCTCGAAAGACCTCTTGCACTTTTCTGTTTGTTCCTCGCCGTCACCGAAACGCCGTGGCTGCGCGGCGCAGCTGCGCGGGATCACGGTGGTCCGGTGCGCCTTTGGCGCTCTCCCGCGACGGCACCGAGCTGGTCTCGGGCAGCTTCGACTCACGGCCATTCGCTGGTCGCTCGAAACCGGCAACTGGCCGCGACGGTCTTGCGATTTCAACGAGGGCGCGCTCAATGCCGTGGCATATCTTGGCGATGGACGGATTCGCCACGAGCGGCGCGGATGGCCGCATCGCCATCTGGCAGAAGGGGCCAAGACACCTCGGCAGACGTCCTCATTGGCTGCGGCGCGCCGGTGGTTCAGCTGGCCGTCTCCCCGACGGAGCAACCCTCGGCCTCGGCCAGCTGGATCGGCACGGCGCGGCTGTGGCCGTTGGCGGGTGAGCCCCACGCGTTCTGAAGCGCCATCGCCAGAACGTCATGGCGTGGCCTTCGACGGGCGATGGCCGCGCCCTCATCAGCGTCGGCTACGATGGCATCGCCGCCGGATTTGGCCGCCCGCCGCCGCCGGCAACCCGCATCCTCACGCTCCCTCGCCGCTCAATGCCGTGGCCGTGGCGCAAAGCGGCGAGATCACGCCGCGCCGGTGCCAGCGGTAAGGTCTTTTCCTGTCGGCTGCCGGCGACGCACAGGCGAGGTCGAGGGCTCGCGGCCGCGCCGCTGATTGGCGCTTGCCATCTCCGGCAACGACAAGCGCATCGCTGCCCGAGCATCAAAGGCGCCGTCGCCATCATCGATCGCGCCAGCCGCACCATCGCGCGCACCCCCGGTCGGGTACCGGCCTGCCGGCGGGCCGTGCTATTTCTTCCGGATAATCGTGGGTTTGCTGACGGCGGCGGCGATCGTGTCATCCGGCGCTGGGACAGCGAGAGCGGGTGCACAAGGGGCGAGGTGGCGATCGTGCAGCGGTGATCCGCCGGCCGGCTTCGGAGCGAGGGCGCGCCCAGGTCTTTCGCGCCTCGGGCCTGCCACACCCTGAAGTCACAAGATGGGCCGCGGGCAGGCCCGACACTGGCCGGCGTGTTTGGGCGGAAAATTGCATCCCCTGCCCGGATACGATTTTTCCGCGGCCCTGAAAACCCTCGACATCGTCTGGACGCCGCAGACCCTCTCAAACCGTTCGAGCTCGGACCGGCCGCCTGCACCCCCGGCAGCGGCAAGATGCCCGAGCAGAAGGTCGGCGCCGAGTGACCCGCGCAGAGCTCATCAGATTTCGGAGAAGGCGACCACGGACCAGCCCGCGAGACGGTGTCGAAGCGGTCCCGCGCCGCCTCCCGAGCCGAGTGACCGGCACTCAGCCTCTCCTCGCGTCTCGTTGAGGTAGTCTTCGGTCGTGCGCCGGCTGGCGCGGCGGGGCGCCATACGGATCAAAGTCCTGTTCCGGAGATCACGGCGATGCGGCAGTCATCACACATTTTGATGCACGTCGAGCCGCTCGGGGGCATCCGTGTACATCCAGTGCTTGCCGGCGTTTCGGCTGCGCGACGCGCTCGATCGTGCCTTTGACCCCAAACGGCTTGCTGCAGCGGATGCAGGCGAAGGGAGGCTCCTGTTTGAGCACGCGGAAGCCGTCGTGGCGGCGCTAAATCGATCTGCGGCTTGAGCGAGATGACTTTTTTCGGGACAGGTGGCCTGGCACAGGCCGCACTGCACGCAAGCATCCTCGGCAAAGCGCAACACCGGCTGCTCGGGATCGTCGCTGAGCGCCCCGGTCGGGCAGGCCGAGACGCAGGCAAGGCATAGCGTGCAGCCCTCGACATCGAGCTGAACCGTGCCGAGCGGCGCGCCCGCCGGGCAGTGGCAGCACGGCGACTGGCGTGGGCGCCAGGCGCTGCAGTTCGCGCAGCGTCTGGCGCAATAGGCTGCGCTTTGCCGCCGACCGGCAGGAAGTTGGCGACCCGCGGCGGCGCGGCGCGAAGCGGCGCGGCGCCGAGCGCGCAGCCAGCGCTTGCGGATCGTCGGTCTCGATCATCGCCACGGCATCGGCGCCATAGCCAAGTCCCGTCAGAATGACCTGCGCCAGCTCGATCGTTTGCCGCAGACCCGCCATTGCGTGGGCCGGCCGCGCAGGCAACAAGAAGCGCACTGGACAAGGCGCCATAGGCGAACGCGCCGGCGATCCTCTCAAGCCGACCTGGGTTACCGCATTGACCGCGAGCGGCAGCACGTGGGCGGGAAGTCCCTCGCCAAAGTGGGCAAGCGCGCGGATCAGGGGATCCCCGTGCTCGGCGGCATGCAGCAGCAGGTGAGCGCCGGTGCCGCCCGCCTCCCAGTAGCTGGCGAGCAAGGTTCGCAGCTTGCGCAGGAAGGCATCCGGCGGGGTAATGCGTAGGACGCCGCCCCGGTCGGACAGGCCGCCGCGCATTCCCGCAGCCCGCACACAACATCGGCATCGATGGCGACGTGGTTTGCCGCGGGCACGATCGCCCCGGTTGGACAGAGGTTGAGGCAGCGGCTGCAGCCGACGATGCGCGAGCGCGTGGGCACAGAGGTCGGCGCTGAAATCGATATAACGCGGCTTTTCGAATGTACCGGATAGGTCCCGGGCCTCGCAGCACCGCCTTCAGCATGGCGGCGGGGTTGTTGGCGTCGGCGCGCAGGTAGCCATCGGTGAGATCGGCGGCCGCAAACAGTGAGCGCCACCGCTCAGGTCAAGCACAAGGTCGCACTTTGCGAGTGCGTGCCGTCGCGCGATGGTCCGAAGGAGGAGGGGTGCCGCGCGATGAGGGCGCGGCTTCGGCGAAGCGCGTCGACCGTGATCTCGAAAGCGCCCGAAGTGGCCGCGGCGGCGCGGATGCGTGCCGCACAGCATCGGGAATTCGGTGTTCTGGCCGGCCGGGATCTGCGCTGGCGGCTTGATCAGCACGGTGACGTCGAGGTGGTCCTTCAACAGGATGCCGGCCTCGATGGCGCGCTCGTCGCGGCCATAGATCAGAATGACACCCTCGCTCTCCAGCTCGAGCACAGGCACGGGCGGCATGGGTTCGGCGGCGGCGGCAGGAGCGCGGCCATTTTGGCCCGGCGGCGGCGGCCTCGCCCGACCAGCCCGCCGTTTCCGCGCACGTTGACATAGGCAATGGCCTCGCCGCGTCCGGCGGCGGTGGCCATTCTCAAACACCGCGACTTCCTGCGTGCAGCCGACGGTCAAGGCCCTGCTTGGGCCTGCCAAAGCCCGGAAGCGGGTGAGCTCTGCCCGGCACAATTGACGCGCCGTTGTCAGCGTTGGCTCCGCGGCAGCCGCGGCTTACGGCGCCCAGCATCGAGAGCGGCATCGTGTCTTCGCAAGAGCATATGACGATGCGACCCGCGTCGCGACGCGGGTCTCGAGGCGCCCCGCCCCGGCGTCGGTCCAGAATTGCTCCAGAATTGCCCCCAGAGTTGGGCGCAGGGTTGGACCGAGGATGTGACCGTTGAGACTTTGCCATGGGTGTTGAGGCCTGGAGGTAAGGCTGTTGGCCGAGGCCGTGGAGGATTATACTCGCGGATCAAAGAATGCGCTAATCCGAGCCTCAGGCGATCGATCGCAATGGCAGCCTAGCCGCACCGCCGCTTGCGCCCGAGGGCGTCGACCTGCCGCCGCCGTTCCAGCTCGTGCGGTTGCGGGAGGTGGGTGACGCCTTCGCTCACGCCGAGCGCCATCGCCGCCGAGGCGGGCGCAGGCACGCTCACTTACGTCGGCCGCTTCGACCTTGCCGAGTTTGCCATCGTGCTCGAACCGGAAGACCTCCTGGGATCAGCGCGGTGCGCCTTCTATGCCGGCATGGTGGCGCTGCGCGACGCCTTGCTGCAGCAAAGCCCCGCCAGAGCGGCGCGATCACTTTCAGCCGGCCCGACGCCATCTGCGTTGATGGTGGACTGATTGGCGGCAGGCCGCCTGGGATAGCCGGATGGCGCCGCCGAGGGCGCGGTGCCGGATTGGCTGGTGTTCGGCGCCTCGATCCGCACCCTCGCGCCTTGGCGAAGCGCGCAGGCGGGCCTCGCTTCGTTGGCGACGGCGCTGAGCGAGGAAGGTTTCGAGGACGCCGGCTCGGATCGCCTGGTTGAGAGCTTTGCGCGCCACCTGATGGTGGCGATCGACGCCTGCCGCGCGCCAACTGAGTTCGCCACGGTGACACGCGACTATCTGGAGCATTTAACGGTGGAGAAGGGCGCCTTGCCGGCCTTGGCCAGCAACGGCGACTTGCTCCTCCGCTGGCGGGGACAGAAAGACCCCGACCGGCACGCGCTGGCGGCGGCCTTGCCGCCCCGTCTTGGTTCGATCCCGCAACCGGAGGCCCGCGCGCGTGAAACTTTTGCGCACCATTCGGCCTCGACGCTTCCGACGCCTTCGTGTTCGAGCGGGCGGCAACGCCGGGGGCAATGGGCGGTCTCTGGCGCGTTTGCCTTCACCCACCTCAACGTGACCGAGCTCGCGGGCAGGGCGCGCCGCGCTTTCGCTCGGGCTTTCTGGCATCGAGACGCTTGGCTGGTCGACGCTGGTGAAGTGGTGGAAGCCAGTGCCGCCGAGCGTGAGGCCGCCATCGAGCGAGCTGGCCCTGCAGCTTCGTCGAGCGCTTTGGCGCCCGGATCTTGCTTGCGGCGCGACCGGCCGCGGCGGAGGGAAATCGATTTTCCGCGCCGCGCTCAGCGACCACCCCGAGGGCATGCTGGTGGCGGTTTCGCGCCGGTGGGAGACGGCGCCATCCGGCGAAGCTTCGCACCCTGACGCCGCAGCATCGGGCCCAGCCGCTGCGCGCCTATGCCTTCCTCGAGGTCGTTGGCGAGGACCCGGACGAGGAGGTGGATCTGGGGAACGATCGGCAAACGGGCAGAAGCGCAAGCGTGAGCGCCGACTTCTGGCTCGCCTGCGGCCACCACCTCGTCGATCGCGAGGCCGGCGGCGGCTTGCGCATCACCGATGAATTTCTCAAGGCCTATCTGGCTCGCCCGGAACTGGCGCCGCCTGCCGATGCCAGCCTGGCCGAGCGAGCGCTGCGTGCGCATCCTCCTCGCCGAGCCTCCGCCGCGCGTCATCACGCCGGCGCAAATCGCCGCCATCGCCGATCAAGACGCGCGCGAGAACTGGCAAGTCATGCGCTGGCCTCGCGCCCAACTCCTAGGGCACCCGACCCTGGAGGCCGCCTATCTCGACATCGTGCGGCGCAAACCGCAAACTGCCGCACATCTTCCTCAACCAGATCGTGCAGCTCATTCTGCGCAACCTCCTTGACGGCCACGATGATGCGTGTTCGTGCTGCGCGCCGCGGGCTGTTCTTTCGCCCGCAGCGGTTGACGCTGCACGCAAAGCGCCCTCAGTTGCCGCCGACGAAGAAACGCTGGCGCTGGGCCGCGGCGGGCGTGCCGCCGTCGCCCCTGGTCTCGATGCTGGCGTTGCCCGCCGCGCGCCGAGATCGACGTTCTCAGCGAGGACAACGCGGCGGACTATTGGCGGCGAAGCGATGCTTCGATCTGGCCTCGACCTCACGGCCGGCCGCCGCGTGGTCACGATGCGCTGGCCGAGGTCGTCAAGCGCTGGATTGCGCATTTGCTGGGGCTCGAGGTCACGGTCGAGCCGCTGCAGGCGTTGCAGGATGCCGCCTTCAGCTGGTATGTGGGTCTCGATGCCGAAGGCATCGCGCCTCGTGTGATGCCCTCCTGGCAGGGCAGGATCTTCGTGACGCGGCGCAGGCCAGCGTGGTCGGGCTCTACCGGCTGATGTTCGCCGATCCTGCGGTCATGCTAGAAAAGGTCCGAGGCGAACCGGTCTACCTGATGGCGGCGATGACGGCCGACAAGGCCTTGCGCCTAAAGCCGCAAAACCTCATCACCGGTCTTCCGCTCCGGCAGCTAGAGGCGGTGACTTGAACGCGACGGCAGTTGCTTCAGCTTTCCCGTGGGCGTGGTGGTTGAACGGCCACAAGGCGACCAGCCCGTGGCTCTGACTTCGTCTGGCGGCCGGTCTCGATCCTGAGCGGTCTGCCAGCGTGGCGGCGCCCTGGACCTTGCTCGGCACGAACGCCGACACGCAAACCTTCTACGCGGGCACGGCCAGCATCGAGTCTCTATCGCACGGAGACGCGCAACTATCTCAGCAATCTCACCCCGGGGCGCCGGCGCTGTGGGTGGTGTTGCGGACCAAGCGGAGGCCGACCCGCCCTATGAGGTGCTGGCGGTGACGGCGGATCCCGCCGAAGGCGAAGCGTTTGCCGAGGCCGGCAACGACCTGATCGAAACCGTGCCGATGCCGCCCGACATTGTCGAGGCGCTCGAGGCCTTCATCGCCGAACACCACGTCGCGCGCGCCCGACCTTCAAGCGCCAGCGTCAAGGCTGGTCGGGCCCTGCACGCCGGGGCGGCGGGGAAGATGGCAGTGAAGCTGTCGGAACCATTCTTGGCACGCTGGTCGCGGCTCGGGCGCAAGCCGGCCGATGCCGCCGAGGCGCCTGCGGCGGATCCCAGCCCCCATCGCCGGAACGGGCCGGGGCGCCGGTCCCGGGCAGCCGGGGCCGGCGGCCGAGCTCGCCCCGCGGCGATGATCCTGTGGATCTTGCGGCCCTGCCTCCATCGACTCCGATCACCGCAGGCGCAGTGACATTCGCGCCTTCTGCGCTCTGCGCCGGCGGAACCGATCGAGCGCAGCGCTACGGCGGGCCTGGGACGAGCGACCCCACCATTCGCGATTTCATTGGCATTGCCGAGAACCAGTGGGATTTTACCGACCCGGGCGCAATTCCGGGTTTGGGCCGCTCGAGGCCCGCGATGATGTGGCCGGGCTCCTGCGCCAAGCCCTGGGGCAGGGTCTACCCCGCCGGCCGGGCTGAGCCGGGAGCGCGCGGCGATGTTCCAGGCGTGGAAGGAAACCGTCTTTAGCGCAAGTACATGGTATACCAGACAGAAACGAGGGCGAAGGCGGGGACACCCGGGCAGTAGAAGGGCAACAAAATATTTCCCTTGCTGCAGCGCAGCATCCGCTCCCAGCAGATGCAATCCCTTCATCCAGTCTGACGGACCCACGGCAAGCGCACGGCCCAAGTAAAACACACACCATAGTCTTGGGGTATGTTTTCTACCCATAGCCATCATTTCCTCGGGGTCACTTATCCACAGCTCAAAGCTTATTGACGCCAGCGTTGCGAGAAGCATTAGGCTCATTAACTGTTCCCAATTCCGAGGCGCCACGCGCCTAACTCTTAGGCACATGCGGGACCACGGTTTACAGGAAGCGATTGGCGCCGCGGGCGGCATTGGCGAACTCGCGCGCCGGCTCGGCATCTCTCAGCCTTCGGTTTCAAATTGGGATCGTGTCCCGCAGAGCGCGTATTGTCGGTCGAACAGGCGACCGGCATTGAGCGCGCGCGGTTGCGGCCGGACCTTTTTACAGGTGAGGCGCGGGAGACCCTGGATAGAGGTCGACACTGCCCGCGCCCGGAGTACGCGCGTTGCTGGCAACCCTTATGGGGCGCAGTCCCGATGCGCCGCTGTTGAGACGGCTTGGCCCAACTGTGGGCGATGCGACGCCGCTGGGGCTCGTCCACGCGGCCCTGGGCGGAGGCGGCCCACCAGCGCCGAGGAGGACCGCGTCGGGCGGGAATATTTCAACCTCTTTTATCGGCCTGGGGCGCGGCGAGCTCTTGCCCTATGCATCCTACTATCTGACGGGGTTCTTGCACGAGCGTCCCCTGGCGCGCCTGCGCGCCGACCTCAAGCGGCTTGGCATCGAGGCGGCACCCGGCCAGTCCGAGCCGGAAGATCATGCCGCCATTCTGTGCGAGATCATGGCCGCACTGGTGGGCAGAGACCTCGGCCCGGCCGGGGCCGACAAGCGACATTTTTGCAAAGCACTTGGCGCCTTGGATCGGTCGCTTCTTCAGCGATCTGGAGCGCTCGGCAACAGCCGATTTTTACGCCCGCGTCGGCGGCGCTTGGCCGAACTTTATGGACATCGAAACCGCAGCCTTTGGGCTTCCGGCCTGAAGCACGCGGTTCGTCGGAGGAGGAGGCATTCATGAAAACGGGCAGTGCCAAGCTCGGGCGCCGTGACTTCCTGCGCGCGCTGGGCGCGCGGCGCGGGTCTGGCGGCGGCAAGCGGTTCGCTGGCGACGAGCGCGCAGGCCGACAGCGAGAGCAACGAGGAAAACGCAAGGCTCGCTACCGCGAAACCGAGCACGTCAAGACCTATTACCGCGTCAACCGATATCCAACCAAGCGTTAGGGAGGGCTGGCCGTGCTTATCGCAAGAAAAGCGAACGCCAAGCGCGTCGCGGCGGGCTGGTGGCGGCCCTTGCCGGGTCAGTCCGGTGGCGGCATGGATCGCCGCGCCTTTCTGCGCCGCTCAGGCCTGACGGCGGGCAGCCTTGCCGCCCTCGGCACCCTGCCGCTCGGCGGCATCCGCAAGGCCGAGGCCGCCGGCCCCCGCGCCGGCCAAAGGCATCATCCGGCAGAACATGTGCACCCACTGTTCGGTCGGTTGTACCGTGATGGCCGAAGTGGAGAACGGCGTCTGGGTCGGGCAGGAGCCCGGCTGGAACAGTCCCATCAATCGCGGCTCGCACTGCGCCAAGGGCGCCGCCACCCGCGAGATTGCCCATGGCGATCGGCGTCTGCGCTACCTGATGAAGATCGTCGGTGGCCAGTGGCAGCGCATTTCCTGGGATACGGCGATCAACGAGATCGGCGACAAGTTGCTGGCGATCCGCGAGAGTCGAGGCCTGATTCGGTCTACTGGCTTGGGCTCGGCCAAATTCACCAATGAGGTCCTCCTATCTCAATCGCAAGTTTGCGGCCTTCTGGGGCACCAACAACTCCGACCATCAAGCGCGTATCTGTCATTCGACCACGGTCGCCGGCGTCGCCAACACCCGGGGCTACGGCGCCATGACCAACAGCTACAACGATATCCGCAACGCCAAGACCATGATCATCATGGGCGGCAACCCGGCGGAAGCCCACCCCGTATCGCTCCAGCACTGTGCTCGAAGGCAAGGAACTCAACCGCGCCAACATGATCGTCATCGATCCGCGCCTGACGCGAACCGGCGGCGCACGCCACCGAGTACGTGCGCATCCGCTCGGGCACGGATATTCCGGTCATCTACGGCATTGCTCTGGCACGTCTTCAAGAATGGCTGGGAGGACAAGGAATTCATCAAGCAGCGCGTCTACGGCATGGACGATGTCCGCAAGGAGATCGAGAAGTGGACGCCCGACGAGGTCGAGCGCGTATCCGGGTGTGCCCGGTGCCCAGCTCGAGCGCGTCGCCAAGATGTTCGCGACCGAGAAGCCGGCGACGCTCATCTGGTGCATGGGCGCCACCCAGCACACCGTCGGCACCGCCAACGTGCGCGCCTTCTGTATCGCGCTGTTGGCCACCGGCAACGTCGGCAAGTTTGGCACCGGCGCCAATATCTTCCGTGGCCACACCAACGTGCAGGGCGCCACCGACCTTGGCCTCGATATCGTGACGCTGCCGCTCTACTACGGCCTGGCCGAGGGTGCCTGGCAGCACTGGTGCCGCGTCTGGGAGGTGGACTTTGCCTGGATGGAGCAGCGCTTCGACACCATGAACGGCGCCGACGGCAAGCCCGTCAAAATGATGAATACCCCAGGCATCCCCTCGACGCGCTGGTTTGATGCCACGCTATTGCCCAAGGATCAGGTGTCGCAAAAGGACAACCTGAAGGCCATGGTCATCATGGGCCACGGCGGCAACACGGTGACGCGCATCCCCGAGGCTTCCGCCGGGGTCGACAAGCTCGAGCTGCTGGTGGTCGCCGACCCGGTGCCCACGACTTGGGCCATCATGGGCAACCGCACGGAGAACACTTACCTCCTGCCGGCCGCCACCAGCTACGAAGTCGCGGGCTCGCGCACGGCCTCGAACCGCTCCTGCAGTGGGGTGAGCAGATCGTCAAGCCGGTGTTCGAATCCAAGGACGATAACGAGATCATGTACCGGCTGGCGAGCAAGCTCGGCTTCGCCGACAAGATGTTCAAGAACATCAAGGTCGAAAACAACGTTCCGGTTGCCGAGGACATTCTGCGCGAGATCAACCGCGGCGGTTGGTCGACGGGCTACTGCGGGCAGTCGCCGGAGCGCCTCAAGCTACACATGGCCAACCAGAAGGATTTCGATCTGGTCACGCTGCGGGCGAGCGATGGCCCATGCAAGGGCGACTACTACGGCTTGTCCTGGCCATGCTGGGGCACGCCCGAACTCAAGCATCCCGGCACCCACACCCTCTACAATACCAATCTGCACGTGATGGATGGCGGCGGCACGTTCCGCGCGCGCTTCGGCGTGGAGCGGGTCGTCAAAACCAAGGCCGTCGTCGACGGCAAGGAAGTGGAGCAGGAGACGCGCCACAACCTCTTGGCCGAAGGCTCCTACTCGCTGGGCTCGGAAATCCAGGACGGTTACCCCGAGTTCACCTATGGCGTGCTGAAGAAGCTCGGCTGGGACGGCGACCTCGTCGGAGGCCGAGCGGGCCACGATCGAGCGCATCGGTGGCGCCAATCCCGGATACGGTCTCCTGGGCGCTCGATCTATCCGGCGGCATCCAGCGCGTCGCCATGAAGCATGGCTGCATGCACTACGGCAATGGCAAGGCGCGCGCCAATGCCTTCGGCCTGCCCGATGCCATTCCCGTGCACCGCGAGCCGATCTACACGCCGCGCCCGGAGCTGGTGGCGAAATACCCGACGCTGCCCAACGCCCGCCAATTCCGCATGCCGAACGTCGGCTTCGACGTGCAGAAGGCCGCGGTCGAGAAGGGCATCGCCAAGGAGTTCCCGCTCATCCTCACCTCGGGGCGGCTGGTGGAATACGAAGGCGGCGGCGAGGAGACGCGCTCCAACAAGTGGCTAGCCGAACTGCAGCAGGACATGTTCATCGAGATCAATCCTGCGGATGCGGCCGAGCGTGGCATCACGGATGGCGCCTGGGTATGGGTGTATGGCGCGGCCGATACCAAGCCGCGCGCCCGCGTCAAGGCGCTCGTCACGGAACGCGTCGGCAAGGGCGTGACCTGGTGTCCGTTCCACTTCGGGGGCTGGTACCAGGGTGAGGATCTGCGCGCCAAGTATCCGAAGGGCGCGGACCCGGTCGTGCTCGGCGAGAGCGTCAACACGCTCACGACCTATGGCTTCGATCCGGTGACAGGCATGCAAGAACCCAAAGCGACTCTCTGCCAAGTCAGAGCGGCGTAAGGAGGAACGACCATGGCGCGAATGAAGTTTCTCTGCGACGCCGATCGTTGCATCGAGTGCAACGCCTGCGTCACCGCCTGCAAGAACGAGCACGACGTACCCTGGGGCATCAACCGGCGGCGCGTTGTCACCATTAATGACGGCAAACCCGGCGAGCGCTCGGTCTCGATGGCCTGCATGCACTGCACCGATGCACCGTGCGCCGCCGTCTGCCCGGTCAACTGCTTCTACACGACCGCCGACGGTGTCGTGCTGCATTCGAAGGATCTGTGCATCGGCTGCGGCTACTGCTTCTACGCCTGCCCGTTCGGCGCGCCGCAATATCCCAGTGTCGGCAACTTCGGCTCGCGCGGTAAGATGGACAAGTGTACCTACTGTGCCGGCGGTCCCGAGACCGACTTGAGCGCGGCCGAATACGGCAGCCGCGACAACGGTCAGTTCACCGGCTATGGCTCGAACCGCTCTGGCCGAGGGCAAGCTGCCCCTGTGCGCCGAGATGTGCTCGACCAAGTCGCTGCTGGCCGGCGACGGCGAAATCATCGCCCAGATCTACAAGGAGCGCGTCGTTCGGCGTGGCTACACGTCGGGAGCCTGGGGTTGGCAAACCGCCTACCGCGAGACCATCGCCTCTTGAGGACGGTTGCTTACGTGCAGGCGCCTGAGACAAAAGGATAGCACACAACTTAAAGGGAGTGCTTGGGAATGGCGCGCATGGGTCTCGTTTTGCGATCCTTGATCGCCGCGCTCTGCTTGTGGCTTGCCTGCCGCAGCAACGCCCCTGGCCGCGGCGCAGCAGCCGACCTCGGTCAATCCGACGGCGCAGTCGGTCAAAGAACATGAACTGCTGAAGGAGCTGCAAAGGATTCAGGGCCGCAGTTCCCTGCCCGATGCCAGGACGCGGGTGCTCGAGCAGCCCGCCGGGCGCGAATGGCGACAGTTCCAACAGGTGACGCTGCACTGGATCGGGGCGATCGTCATCCTCGGCATGCTCGCCTTACTGCTGTTGTTTTACCTGATCCGCGGCATGGTGCGGATCGAGAGCGGGCCGATCGGGACGCACCGTCGTGCGTTTCAACGCCTTTCGAACGCTTCGTGCACTGGATGACCGCAACCTGCTTTATCGTGCTGGCGCTATCCGGGCTGAACGTGACCTTCGGCAAGGAGCTGCTGACCCCACTGATAGGACCCGAAGCCTTTGCCGACTGGGCGCAGTGGGCAAAGTATGCCCACAACTACCTGAGCTTTCCCTTCAGCATCGGCGTGGTCTTGATGTTCCTGATGTGGATTGCTTGGAACTTTCCGTCCGGCACGGACGTGCGCTGGATCAAGCAAGGTGGTGGCATCGTCGGCAAGAGTCATCCCCCCGCGCGGCGCTTCAACGCCGGCCAGAAGATGATCTACTGGGTGGTGGTGCTGGGTGGCGGCGCCGCCGCCATCACCGGCTACTTGCTGATGTTCTCCTTCTACGCCACCGACGTTACCGGTATGCAGACGGCGCAGATGGTGCACGGCGTTGTTGGCATGCTGTTCATCGCCATCATGCTGGCGCATATCTACATCGGCACGGTCGGCATGCAGGGTGCCTTTGAAGCCATGGGTAAGGGCGAGGTCGACGTCAACTGGGCCTGCCAGCACCACAGCCTCTGGCTCTGACAACGAAACCGCAAAGGTCGTGTCAGCGGCGGCTCTGGCGGCGCCCGCGGAGTAGCAAACGCATCGGCGCGGACGACAAGAGCCTCGGAAAGCCATTTTTGGACGGAGATGGCGCGCCTGCCGGCGCAACGGCTTCGGCGGGGCCTGTGGGCGATGCCTGGCGGCAAGCGCCGAGATCACAGCCAACCTCATCGCCGCCGATCTGAATGACCGATCTCCCCGGGGCTACCGTCGTCGGCAAGCTCCTGTTGCGCTCAAGCCGAAGACGGCTTGGCGTGCCGGCGGAACATCTCAAGCCGCGCGCCACGTTTTCCCTGGCGCAGCGCTTGCGCCAACGTTCGCGTCGACCCGCAGGCCGGGCCAGAGCGCGGAAAACGCCCCTTCGTGAGGGTGCTGGCCTGACGGTCCTGGCAAGGTGTTATTGTCATGCAAAACCTCGTTCCTCGTTTTGGCCTCTCGCGCTGACGATCCTGGCGGGCGCCGCCATCGCCGGCGCCGCCATGGCCCAAGCCCCCACGGACCAGAAGACGGAGAGAGATCAAGAAGCAGGATCCCGTGCCGCCGGCCACCGATCCTAAGCTTCGCCGGAACAGGCCGGTACGACCGAACCGAAAGTCTCCAAGGTACAGGCGACCAATACCGATCCCGTCAATGCCGTGTTTAGTCGTAGGGGTGCTCGCCTTGTTCCCGGGCCAGCACGGACGTGTGATACCGCCCCGCCGCTAAGCACCGGGCACGGACGGACGCAGACGATCAGCTTCCCATCGCCGGATATCGGTTCGAGAAACCTCGACGCGCAGCAAAAACAGCTGATCGCGCAGGAGCTCAACGCGCAACGGGATACCCCCACGGCGGCTCCGTCGGCCGGGGCAGTTACGCCGTCATTGGCGCAGAGGTGCCAGCCGGTGGTGGCGCTCACCAGCCTGGAGCCCGATGCCGCAGGCCTGGCGAGATAAGTTCACGGAGTTGCGCGGGACGACCTTCATGGCGCTCGGCCGGCAAGGAGATCGCCATCGTCGATCCCAAAAACAACCTCGTCGTTGGCCTGCTCGAGGGCTGAACCCATCGACGCCGTCGCCGCTTCCGGAAACTCCTGGGCTTCATGCTAAAATGAAGCACAAAGTCTGGGAGGAGACCTGCCGCGCACTTCTCCTGGTGGCCGTGCTCGCCGCGGTGTGCTGCCTGCCGGCGCCGCCGCCGTCGTTCTGAACACCTACGTGCCGGATAGCTCGGCGGAGCCTTTTCCACCCAGAGCGTGCGGATCTGAGTCGGTCGACAGTCCACGGATAGGTCGACACTTCGGTCAGCGTCTCGGGACCCTCCCGCAGCATCCTCCTCCGAGGCGAGGCGTCCTCGGCACATGACCGTGTTTGACCCCGGACGATCTCAGGCGCAGACCCAGTCCATCCGCGCGGCAAGGCGCGCGTGCGCGTAGAAACGCTCGAGGCCCACCCGCGCATGAGGATGCCGCCGGACGCCCGTCCGGTCCGCCCGCTGGTGCACCTGCCCACAGAGCACAGCGCGGCCTCGCGTTTCCGAAATATTGCGCGCACAGCTTCGAGGATGCTGGTGAAGCCACATCCGCCCCAGGAGGAGTCCGATGCGCCAAATTTCGCTCATGGCTGCCCACCGCGGTCATCACCGCCCTCGTTACGGCTTGGAGCATGCACACCGTCGGCACCGGTATGCCGGCCAACACCACGGCAGCGTCGGACCTCGATGAACATCATGCAAATGATGCGGGATGTCAAAAACCTCCCCGAGCAAAGCTACGACGCGCACTAGACGGCACGAGCGGGGCCGCCCAGGGCCCCCTGTGGCGCTTCCGCAGCGCACGAAGACCAAGTCGCGCACCGTCGCGCTCTCGCCGATCCAACGGTGCGCTGCCCACGGCGGCGTCAGGAAAGGCCGGAAAGAACCGGCAAACCTCGACAACCTTCGATGATCGGCGCGAAAAGCTCGCCGCCTAGATCCCTCCGTCCGCTCCCGCGTCGTGAGCGGCCATCGACGGAGGTAAGATCATGAAGGTCCCGACACTGGCTTTGCTTTTGATCCTGGCAAGCCTTCCTGGGTTCGCTTATGCAACGTCAGCCTGGGCGGTAGTTGCAGCCACTGCGTGTTCGACGACGAACCGCCAGCCCAACCTACGCCCAAGCGCGCGAACCTCGGTTGAACCGAGCGGCCCGCGCGCGCGGCTTATGTGCGATCTTCGAGCTTCTGCTGACGTCGAACCCACGGCGGTGGCTCAGGCGTGGCCGCGGCGGCTACGCCTGGCCAAGCAAAATTGGGAAATAGCATGCCCGGGCGCCGGGCGTGCCCACACGGCGCCCTGCCGCTGCCGCCCGGCTGTTAGCTCAGATCGAGCCGAGATCCGCACGACCAGACATTGACTTCGAGATCGAACCTGGCCTTCGTCATATTTGGCCGAGGCAATCTGCGCAAAGCGCGAGCGATAGCGCAGCAGGCGCCTTGGCGTATTGGGCCTCGTCGTCGTCGGCGCGGGCTCCTCGAGGCTCGCCAGTAAGCGTTGACAGACGTCGACGCGCACCGTCCTGTCGTTGTCCGTCATAAGAAATGACGCGGTACCGAACGCGACGCTGACACTGCACACTTTGAGAGTGAGCACGGTCGCACTGCCCGTTCGTTGCGAACCCCGAATGGCCGAAGCGACAAGTCTCCGCGTCGCTCCGGCAGGTGCCTCAGCCCCGGGGCCGTGGCTGTGCCGTGGAGCACAGCTGGCCCCTCTCACGGCACCCTAGGCAGCAGGTTACCCCAGGGCAAGGGCCGGGAGGGTCATGTAGATGACCGAACGCGATCCCGGCGTGAGAGCTACACCGGGGCCAGGGGAAGCTCGGGACGCGCTGGCCATGGCAGATGACAGCTCCGAACACGGCAAACCGCCAAAGTGCAAAAAGGATCGCGATCATAGAAATGCTGATTGAGGAACAGCGTGCCGCTGGAGACTGCAGCACCCGGAAGCCGAACGCGTCCTCAGCCTCGAAAGGAGCTTTCTCAATCTTGGAAGATATGAACGAAGGCGGCCAAAACCCTTGAGCGCCGACGGGCCAGCTGGCGTGCGTCTCCGCCGAGCGCCTACCTCAGCCTGCGCCGTTTTCCCAGCATCGCAATGCCGAGCCGCGCACTGACCGTGACCAAGCAGGCGCGGAGGGCGCGCCGGCGGCAACGGCCGCAGCCAGCAAGCTTTCCGGCGGGTCGAGACTAATCTTCGTACTTGAACGAGGCTTTAGTCGAACGCGGTAGGCCTCGACCTTGCCATCGTTGATCACTACGTCCTGCGCCGACACTTCCGCGATGCGCAGGTCGCGCAGTATGCGCGGCACGCTCCACCGCGGCGCTCGCCGCCTTCCCCAGGACGTTGGGCTGGTACCAACGATTTCGATGATTTTGTAGACGCTTTCTGCCATGACGTCCTCCTAAGCGATGCACATTGGAAGGACCGACGGAGGTGGGCTCAAACGCCCACCCGACTTTAGGGGCCTTCGCCCTGTTTGGCAATTGCTTTGGCTAATGGCGCCGCCGAGCCGCCCTGCGGTCGCGGCCCGCTGCTCAAAGGTTTTCGCGTTTGAACTTCGCGCGCAGGCTCACGTTGCGTCCTGAGAGCATGAATTCACCATCGCCCCGATAGTGCATGGTCTGGGGAATTTCGGCGACGTCGCCGCGCGCACTTTGACCACTTCGAAAATGAAGAAGTTGTAGGTAGTCACCAGCTTGGCGTCAACGAGTTTGCATTCAGGTTAGCGTAGCATTCCTTGATCAGCGGCGCGTCGACGGTGAGCGCCGGCGTCCGCCGTCAGCGAAGGCTTTAAATTTGTCGACCGTTGCACCGGAACAGTTGCCGATGCCGACCACCTCGGCGGCGAGATCGTAGGTCGGCACGTTGATCACGCACTCCCGGCTGCTCTTGATCATGCCATGGCTATGGTTGCCCTCGGCGATGATGCAGCCGACCCGGGAGGGCGTGAATTCCATGACGGTATGCCAGCCCATGGGGTCGTGATATTGGTGGAGCCGCGCCAGGCCGAGCTCAGAGCAACACGATCCGGACCGGGCTCGAGCAGGGCGGCGGATGTTGGAGACGGAAAGTCGCGCTTGGCGTAGGATCGCATCGGCTTGCTTCCGCGCGCAGATGGCTCGGCTGCCGCCTCTGGAAGAACACTGCAGGCGGCTGCCCGAAGCAGGATTTGCCCAACCGCCTCGAAATGCGCGCCGCGCGATTGGATTTGCTGTGACGGGGTGTGGATGTCGCGGAAGCGGCGCTCGTAGGGGCTGCCCGCGAAAATCGCATCGACGCCGGCCGCCCGGTAGGTGAAATAGGCGACCTCGACGGCGCAGCGTGAATGGCATTGACGCAGGCGAGCCGTACACCGTGCCCGCTCCGCCAGCGCGATCGGTTCGATTTCGTCTGCCTGCGCATAGATCGAGCCCAGCGTCTCCAGCAGATAGGCGCGGGCGGCTTCGAGCTTCGCCTCCGCCCGCCCGATATCCCCCTGCACCACCGCGCTGTCGGCAAGACGCTGCAGCCCCCGCGGTGATTTGCGTGCCGCCAATGCGACGAACGCATCGAGCATGGCTCGCGCGGTGCCGAGCGCGACCGCCGCCACGCCGGTGGCATAAGAGGCCCCATGCATGGTGAAGGCGTAAAGCGGCCCGCGCTCGCGCCGCAG
>ERZ1370068.1449-contig-11342_pt1 | contig 28976 bp, 35 predicted proteins | sample MGYA00561227_ERZ1370068 | MGnify/ENA primary metagenome ERZ1370068 (study PRJEB38410, sample SAMEA6850437) | metagenome | study: Metagenomic assessment of the ecological functions of the soil: analysis of the soil microbiota associated with the...
GCGGTGGGGCGGCGACGGGCTCCCAGACGACACGATCCGCGTCCACTTCACCGGATCCGCGGGCCAGAGCTTCGGCGCGTTCGTCCCGCGAGGTGTCACGTTCACCCTCGAGGGCGACGCCAACGACTACTGGGGCAAGGGGCTCTCGGGCGGCAAGCTCACGGTCTATCCGCCCCGCGCGAGCACGTTCGTGCCCGAGGAGAACATCATCATCGGCAATGTCGCGCTCTACGGCGCGACGAGCGGCGAGGCCTACGTGCGCGGCGTCGCCGGCGAGCGCTTCTGCGTGCGCAACAGCGGGGTCCACGCGGTCGTCGAGGGCGTCGGCGATCATGCCTGCGAGTACATGACCGGCGGTCGGGTCGTCGTCCTGGGACGCACCGGCCGGAACTTCGCGGCCGGCATGTCGGGCGGCATCGCGTACGTTCTCGATCTGGACGGTGACTTCAAGCGCCGGTGTAACCTCGGCATGGTCGATCTCGAGCGTCTCGATCAGCCCGGAGGAGATCGCGCTCGTGCGCGACCTGATCCAGCGCCACGTCGAGTACACCGGATCGACCTACGCGGCGGGCATCCTCCGCGACTGGATCGACATGCAGCCGCGGTTCGTGAAGATCATGCCGAGGGACTACAAGCGCGTGCTGCTCGCCGAGGCGCAGCGCGCGGGCTGGAGGGGCGCCCGCCGACCTTCGCCGAGCTCGTCGGGACCAGCGGTGGGTAAGGTCACCGGCTTCCTCGAGATCAAGCGGAAGAAGCCGCCCGCGCGTCCGGTGGCCGAGCGCGTCCGCGACTGGCAGGAGGTACTACCTCCCGTACCCGGTCGACGAGCTGACGAAGCAGGCCGCGCGGTGCATGGACTGCGGCATTCCGTTTTGCCATCAGGGCTGCCCGCTCGGCAACATCATCCCGGACTGGAACGACCTCGTCTACCGGAACCAGTGGCGCGAGGCGATCGATCGCCTGCACGCGACGAACAACTTCCCGGAGTGGACGGGGCGTCTCTGTCCGGCACCGTGCGAAGGCGCCGTGCGTGCTCGGCATCAACGACGATCCGGTGACGATCAAGGGTGTCGAGGTCGCGATCATCGAGCGCGCGTTCGACGAGGGCTGGGTCGGCGTCGCAGCCGCCGGCCGCGCGCACCGGCAAGCAGGTCGCGGTGGTCGGCTCCGGCCCGGCCGGTCTCGCCGCAGCCGAGCAGCTCAACCGCGCCGGTCACCTGGTGACCGTGTTCGAGCGCGACGACCGGATCGGCGGCCTCCTGCGCTACGGCATCCCCGAGTTCAAGATGGAGAAGCGCTTCGTCGATCGCCGCCTGCAGCTGATGGAGAAGGACGGCGTGCGCTTCCGGCACGGGCGCACACGTCGGCGTCAACGTGCCGGTCGGGACCCTGCGGCACGACTTCGACGCGGTGGTGCTGGCCGGCGGCGCCTGCTGGCCGCGCGATCTGTCGATCCCCGGCCGCGAGCTCGGCGGCGTCCACTACGCGATGGAGTATCTGACCCTGCAGAACCGGCGGTGCGAGGGCGATCACGTTCCGGACGAGCGGTTCATCAGCGCGCAGGGTAAGCGTGTCGTCATCATCGGCGGCGGTGACACGGGCGCCGACTGCCTGGGCACGGTGCATCGGCAGGGCGCCGTCTCCGTCCACCAGTTCGAGCTCCTGCCGCGACCGCCGGACCAGCGGGCGGCGGACAATCCGTGGCCGCAGTGGCCCAACATCTTCCGGGTGTCCGGCGCCCACGAGGAAGGCGGCGAGCGCGTCTACGCGGTGTCGACGCAGCGCTTCCTCGGCGACGACCGGGGCCGCGTGAAGGCGCTCGAGGCGGTCAAGGTCGAGATGGTCCGCGAGGGCGGCCGGCTCGAGTTCAAGCCGGTTCCCGGCAGCGAGTTCACGCTCGACGCCGATCTGGTCGCTGCTCGCGATGGGCTTTCTCGGGCCCGAGCGCCCGGGGATGCTGACCGACTCTCGGTGTCCGGCTCACCGAGCGCGGCAACGTCTGGCGCGACCCGAACTGGATGACCAGCGTGCCCGGCGTGTTCGCCTGCGGCGACATGCAGCGCGGGCAGTCGCTGATCGTCTGGGCGATCGCCGAGGGTCGATCCGCCGCGCGCGGGCGTCGATCTCTATCTGATGGGCAAGTCGGAGCTTCCCGCCCCGCTTTGACTCGAAGGGGGCTTTCAGCGGGGCCGCAGGGTTCGCCGACCAGCGCCCACCAGGGCAGCGCGACGGCGAGGATCGCCACCCAGCCGACCACGGTCATCCACAGTCCGAACTTCAGCATCTCGGCCGCCGACACGTGGCCGCGCTCGTAGATGACGAGCGCCGACGAGCTCTGCGCCGGGTAGTAGACGACCGCGTCCCCGGTCATCATCACGACCAGGGCGCACACGAGCGGGTTGACCCCGGCTTCGCGCCCCACGGACATCGCGATCGGCAACGCCAGCGCGAGAAAGCCGGAGATGTTGGGGACGATGACTCGCAAGCAGCGTCGCGCCGAGCATCAGGAGCACGACGACCGCCAACGCGCTGTCGCCGAATGCCGGCAAGCCGCCGACCAGGAGCCGACCGAGCCACGGCGCCGCGCCGCTCGCCACCAGCGCGTGGGCCAGCGAGATCGACGCGGCGATGACGAAGAAGTTCGCCCAGCCGACTCCGCGCTCGAGGTCCGCCCACACGAGCGGGCCCAGGCCCGGCGTGAGCGAGCGCGGCGAACGCGAGCAGCGCCGGGATCGCCGGATCGAGATGGTGCACGCCGTCCGTGAGCCAGAGGGCCGAGGCGCTCAGGATGATCGCGATCGTTCGCCACTCGGTCCCCGAGATCGGAGCGCCGGCGCGCGGGCTCGGGTGTCGGCAGCCCCGCCGAGAACCCGCGGCGATAGAGCGCGTACGTGAGGACGCCGCCCAGCAGCAGAATCGCGTAGTACGGCACCGCCATCAGCGTGAACCAGCCGGTCCACGACATGCCCCCGATGATCGCGGCGCTCATCACCGGCGTGATCCCGCCGGTCAAGAGCGAGGTGGACGCGAGGCGATTGATCGACGAGAGCGCGAGCATCACCGCCTTGGCCACGTCCGCGCCCCGCGGGACCCGGCCGAGCGTGAAGACCTCGTCATAGATGTGGATCAGGATGCCGGACCGTGCCGTCGCCGACGGCAGCAGGAAGGTCAGGACCGGGAACGAGAGGACCAGCTGGAGATAGACCGTGAGGCTCCGCCCCGCGCGCGTCTCGAGGATGGTCCGGGCCAGCCGCTCGGCGAGCCCGCTCCGCACGACGGCGGCGCCCATCGTCAGCACGCCGATCAGGAAGAAGGGCACGGGGTTGGCGAAGCCCTGCAGCGCGTCCCGCAGGCTTCCGGTGGCGCCGCTGAGCGCGAGCAGGGTGACGCTCAGGAGCGCGGCGACACCCGGCGCCAGGATCTCGCCGGTCCAGAGCAGGATCGTGATCAGGGTGACGATCAGCGCGCGCTGGCCGGCGAGCGGAAGACCCGGGAGCAGCGGAGGCAGGAACAGCGCGGCGCCGAGCCCGCCAGCGGGACCGCGAGCGCCTTCGTCTTGCGTCGCGCCGCTCCCACGACCGCCGTATCGGTCCGGCTCATCGCGCGGCGCCATCCTCCCACGGTTCCCCGTGGCTTGCGCTAGACTCTTCGCGGGAGGCGGGCGTGCCCACTCATCAGTCGCTCGGCGGCGCATCGGACGAGGATCTGCTTCAGCGGATGGTGGCGACGCACCCGGAGCGCTTCGACGCGCCGTTCTGGGCGTTCTACGACACGCACGTGGGGCGGCGTCTCCCGCCGCGCGCGGTGATGATCGACCTGGGGTGTGGCCCGGGGCTTCTCTTGCGCGACCTCGGCGAGCGTCACCCGGACGCGATCCTGCACGGCTACGACGTCACGCCCGCGATGATCACCTACGGCCGGCGGCTCGCCTTCAAGCCGGCGAGCGTGTCGCTCACGGTCCACGACGTCGACGGTCGAGCCGCTGCCGCTCGCCGATGCCACCGTGAATCTGGCGAGCATGTCGTCGGTGCTCCACGTCTTCGACGAGCCCCTGCCGACCCTGGCCGAGATCCGTCGCGTTCTCGCGCCCGGCGCGATCTTTCTGCTGAACGACTGGATTCGCCAGCCGCTCTCGAGCTATCTGGCGTGGCGACGCGACGTCATGAAGGAGAGCGGGCCCGACGCGGTCAGACGCGCCTTCGTCTCTTCCCCGTGCACAACAAGTACACGGTCGAGGACTGGCGATGGCTTCTCGGCGAGGCCGGCTTCGAGGTCCTCGCCCAGACCGAGCTCCGCGCGTCGCACCGGATCTTCGTCGCGACGCCGACCCGCTGATCTCGCGTCAGCTGCGAAAGGCGTTCATCGCCGTGACCAGCGCCGGCGTGCCGCCGAAGAGGTACGCCACCTCGACCGTTTCCTGGATTTCCGCGTCCGACGCGCCGGCGGCGCGAGCGCGACCGGCGATGTTCGCCACGCCGTCGGGGTGGGACAACAGCGCGTCGACGATCATGGTCATGAGGATCTTGTACTTCGCCGGAATGGCGCCGTCGCGCAGGATCCGCTCGCGCTGGGCCATGTACGAGCTGACGAATTCGGGGTCTCGCTGCTGCAACGCCTGGATCCACGGCGGCAGGGTCGCCTGAGCCATCACGTCCTCCTCTAGCCCGGCCTTCCGCCCGGCGTCAAGCCGCGGCGTCGGCGCGAGCGAGCGCTATCCCGCGCACGGGCTCTGCCAGAGCGCGTGGCCCACGAAGAAGGGGCCGAGCGTCTGTAGATATTGCGAGGTCTGCGTGGTCTTTCGCATGGCCTGCACGAGGTGCGACAGCGGGTGGAGCTGGCGCCCGACGAGGCCGATGACGAAGTCGTTGTCGTGGACGTCGAGGCCGTGGCAGGCCAGCCGCACGTCGTGAGCGAGATCGGCATCGCCATAGGCGCGGCCGAGCACGCTGTGCTCGCGGATGATCGAGCCTCTGCTCCTGAGGCGTCAGCTTGCTGAACGATCCCGGTGCGCCGGAGCGGGTACCAGATGCCCCACGGCCACGCCGGATTGAGCGCGGCGCGGCGCGGCCGGCGCAGCAGCCAGTCCTCGAGATCCGTCTCGAAGCCGGAAGCGTACGTCCGTCCGAACATCGTGAGCTCGGGCTTCTGCGAGAGCCCGGCGAAGGGCTCGGCATTGAAGACCTCGCGGAGCGCCGTGACGAAGAAGGTCGGATCTTCGCTCATCGAGACGACGGCGACGCCGCGCGGATCGTTGAGGTCCTGGTAGCAGCACCGCCTCGAGCCGGCTCGACTCGAGCGCGCGCTGCAGCGGCTTGGCGTCGAGACAGCTGCCGAACGCCGAGAGCTGCATGTAGAGCCGTCGATCGGATGTCTGCCGGTCGGCGCCGTGCTCCTGGACGTCGACCTTGGTCGTGTCAGAGGCGCTCACGCGTCAGTCCTCCCCATTCACGGGCGGCGCCCACGGCCCGATGGCCCGCGGCGCGCTACGGGCTTACCCGCCCCGCGTGTGCATCTCCAGGTGCGGGTCCGCGCGCAGACGACCGATCTGCACGAGCGGGCTGCGGTCCCGCAGCCTCAGCCGTTCCTCGGCGCCGCGGTCCGCGCGCCGGCTCCAGGCGCCGGTGATCAGCGCGCTGAGCTCGTCACGCGACGCCCCGCGGCGGAGCGGCCCCCGGAGGTCGACGCCCTGCTGGGCGTAGAGGCATAGGTAGAAGACACCGTCGGCCGTGAGCCGGCTGCGGTCGCAGCTCGCGCAGAACGGCTCGGTCGTGGACGAAATGATCCCGAAGACGGCGCCGTCGGCGAGACGGTATCGATCGGCCGGCGCGGTACTCTCCTCGACCACCGGCTCGATCCGCCCATATCGCCGTTCCAGGGTCTTCAGCATCTCGGAACGGCTCACGACCTTGTCCATCGTCCAGCGGGTCGCGCCGCCGACGTCCATGTACTCGATGAAACGCACCTCGGCCGGCACCGTCCGGCCGTATTCGATCAGCTCGACCAGCTCGTCGTCGTTGATATTTCGCATGACGACCGTGTCGAGCTTCGTCCCGGTGAAGCCGGCCGGCGCCGAGCGCCGCGATGCCCTCCAGCACCTGCGCGTGATTCGCCCTGCCGTGTCAGCGCGGTGAACCGTTCGGGCCGAAGGGTGTCGAGGCTCACGGTCACGCGATGGAGCCCGGCCGCGTGCAGCGCGGGCGCCTGCTCGGCGAGCAGGACGCCGTTGGTCGTCAGCGCCAGGTCGCGAAGCTTCGGCTTGTCCGCCAGCAGCCGGATCAGCTGCGGCAGATCGCGCCGCAGGAGCGGCTCACCGCCGGTGAGGCGGATCTTGTCGACGCCGAGGTCCATGAAGACGTCGACGAGCGTGCTCATCTCCTCGAAGTTGAGGATCTGCTCGCGCGGCAGCCAGACGTAGTCCTCTTCGGGCATGCAGTAGCTGCAGCGCAGGTTGCAGCGGTCGGTCACCGAGATCCGGAGATTGCGCAGCGGCCGCTGGTAGACGTCGCGGATGGCCATCAGCGCGCTCCCGCCACGGCGGCGTCCTCGGCGGCGGCCCGTTCCCACTCGCGCAGCAGACCGGCCTTCTTGACGCCCACGTCGAAATGATCCCACGGCAGGCGCTCGTCGACGGCGCGGCGGCGTGTGGTGTAGAACTCGGCGTCGCCGTCCCACTCGCGCAGCGCCCGACGCCAGTCGCCTTCGTGGGCGGCGGCCAGCTCGAGAAAGTCGCCGACGCGTCGGTCGCCGCGCGCGAGGAGCGCCTGCAGTGCGCCGCCTCGCGAGGGTTCTCGTGCAGCACGCGCACGTTGGAGAAGCGACGCACGCCGCGCTTGATGATCTCGAGCTTGGCCTGCGAGCGATTCGGCGCCGTCGAAGGGCGCCCACTGGAACGGCGTCCAGGGCTTCGGCACGAACGACGACACCGACAGCGTGAGCCGTCCGAACGGGCCGTCCGGTCGGGTCGAGCACGCGCAGGCGCTCGAGCATCCGTCCGGCCAGATCCGGGATCGCCTCGACGTCCTCGATGGTCTCGGTCGGCTGGCCGATCATGAAATAGGTCTTCAGATTTGGGATGCCGTGAGCCCGGACGAGGTCGCACGCGGTCATCAGCTGGTCGTCGCTGATCGATTTCCGGATGACGCGCCGCAGCCGCTCGGTCCCGGCCTCGGGCGCCATGGTCAACGTCCGATGTCCGCCCCGCGCGAGCGCCGCCACGCAGCGCCTTCGCTGAGGCTGTCGGCGCGGAGCGAGGAGATCGAGAGCTCCATGCCGTTGTCCTCGACGACCTTGAGCAGATCGGCGAGCCATGGATAGTCCGACACGCACGCGCCCACGAGGCCGATGCGCGCTCACCGGCGGCCGCCATGCGCTCGACGGTCTCGCGCAGGGCGTCGACGGATCGATGTCGGACGGGCCGATAGACCTGGCCCTCGAGGCAGAAGCGGCAGCCGCGCCCGCAGCCCTTGCCGCACCTCGAGCAGCGCCATGTGGCCGTACTCGGCGTGCGAGGTCTTCACCGCGCGCCACCGTCTCGAACGCGTTGACGTTGCGGAGCCGCCGCTTGGCGACGATCGCGGGCGCGCCGTCCCGCGCGGCGACGTCGACGATCGCACCGTCATCGGCGTAGGCGATGTCGTACCGCTCGGGCACGTAGACGCCGTCGATCACCGCGAGCGAGGCGAGGAGGCCGGCGCGGTCGCGGTAGCCGGCGCGATAGGCGGCGATCATTTCGACGACCAGCTCCTCGCCTTCGCCGACCGCCACGAAGTCCATGAACGGCGCGATCGGCTCCGGATTCGAGAAGGCGCACGACGCCGCCCATCAGCACCAGCGGATCGTGCGGCCGTCGCGCGGCCGCCCGGAGCGGGATGCCCGCCATCGCGAGCAGCCGCAGCACGTTGATGTAATCGCCCTCGTAGGTCACCGAGAAGCCGATGAGGTGGAAGTCGGTCAGCGGCCGGAGCGACTCGAGCGAGAACGGCTGCGTCTCTGCTCGGCGCATCTCGTCCAGATCGGCCGGCTCGGGCATGAACACGCGCTCGCAGACGACGTCGGGCATCGCGTTCAGGTGGCGGTAGATGGTCTGGAAGCCGAGATTCGACATCCCGACCGCGTAGGTGTTGGGATAGACGAGGGCGACAGAGATCTTGCCGCCCCAATCCTTCGATCACGGTTCCCTGCTCGTCGGCGAGCAGAGCTTGTGATTTCTTCTTTAATGACCAGGACATCGCGTTAGTGTACCACGCGGCGCGCGGTCATCCTTTGATGACCGCCAAAGGTTTGAGTCGAGCGACGCGCGTCGAGATGCCGAATCGGTGCACGACGTCGACGACGTCCCTGAACGTCCTTGTACGCCTCGGGCATCTCCTCGGCGAGCGCGTCGCGCCCGGTGGCGCGCGCCAGCACGCCGCGCTGCCGCAGCTCGTCGCCGATTCTGCGGCCACGCGCGCGCCTTCACCGCGGCCGGTGCGGCTGAGCATCCGCCCGGCGCCGTGGCAGGTGCTCCCGAACGTCTCGCGCATCGCGCGCTCGGTCCCGATCAGCAGATAGGAGTAGCGTCCCATGTCGCCCGGCACCAGCACCGGCTGGCCCGGAAACGCGCGCGTCGCGCCCTTGCGATGGACGATGAGGCGTCGCCGGACGCCGTCGACCTCGTGCTCCTCTTCCTTGGCGATGTTGTGGGCGACGTCGTAGACGACAGCGCAGGCCGAGCTCGCGCGGCGCCAGGTGGAGAGCTCCGCTCAAAGACCTGACGTGTCCAGTGCGTGAGGACCTGACGATTGGCGAACGCGAAGTTGGCCGCCGCGCGCATCGCGCCGAGGTAGGCCTGGCGCCTCGTCGGAGTCGACCGGTGCGCACGCCAGCTGGCGGTCGGGCACGCTGATCCCGTAGCGGCGCAGGGCCTTGCCGGTGGTCTCGAGGTAGTCGGTGCACACCTGATGACCGAGCCCGCGAGAGCCGGTGTGGATCATGACCATCAGCTGGCCCTCGCTGACGCCGAGCGTGCTCGCCGCCGCGCTCGTCGTAGACGACCTCGACGGTTTTGCACCTCGAGAAAGTGATTCCCGGAGCCCAGCGTGCCGAGCTGACGCCTGCCCCGCTCGCGCGCGTGCGGTGAGACGTGATCCGGCGCGGCGCCTTCGAGGCCGCCACTGGACTCGATCCGCTCGAGATCCTCTGAGTCGCCGTATCCGGCGCGAACGGCCCAGGCGGCGCCGCGCTCCGAGGACCTGATCGAGCGACTTGGGATCGAGCGCCAGCTCGCTCCGCGAAGCCGACCCCGGTCGGGATCGCGGCGAACAGCGCGTCCACGAGCGTTTCCATCCGGTCGGCGATCGCGTCCCGATCGCAGCGAGGTCGCGAGGAGCGCACGCCGCAGTTGATGTCGAAGCCGATGGCGCCCGGGCTCACGACGCCGTGCCGCGCATCGGTCGCGACCACGCCGCCCACCGGCAGGCCGTAGCCCTGATGGATGTCGGGCATGGCCATCGCGGCTCTCACGATGCCGGGTAAGGTCGCGCCGTTGGCGATCTGGTCGAGTGAGGCGTCGGAGCGAGATCGACTCGATCAGGCTGATCGTCGGCGATGACGAGACCGGGGACGCGCATCCCGCGGCTTGCGTCCTGAGGAATCCGCCAGAGATACGACCCCACTCGCTCGAGGCGCACAGCACTTCCCATGATTTAGAATCGCGCCTCGGCCGAGCGGGGCCCTAGCCCGCGCGACGGCCTGCAGCGCGCACTTCGGTGCTCAGGTGGTGGCGGGCGATGCGCTGGCGCGGCGGTTCGCCCAGGCCATGCCCGCGAGCGCGACGAGGCGACGCCGATGAGGCTCGCGAGCTGCGGGACGCGGACCGAGCCGAGCCAGAAGCTGTCCAGCCTGAGGGCCTCGATCGCGAACCGGCCGATCGAGTAGAGACCGACGTAGGCGAAGAACAGGGCACCCGGGCGCGTCGTGCAGCCTCGAGCGCAGCACTCCACGAGCACGAGGAAGAACCGCCAAGTCCCACAGCGACTCGTACAGGAACGTCGGGTGGAAGTACTCGAACTGGGCGTATCCGAGCGGGCGATGCTCCGGGCGAGATGTAGAGCTTCCACGGCAGATCGGTCGGCCGCCCGAACGCTTCCTCGTTGAAGAAGTTCCCCCAGCGACCGATGGCCTGCCCGAGCACCATCGACGGCGCCGCGATGTCGAGCCCCTTCAAGATGGGCAGCCGCCAGCTCTGTGCGCGAGTACGCACCGACGAGCGGCCCGACGATGAGGCCGCCGTGCATGGCGAGGCCGCCTTCCCACACCGCGATGATCTTCGACGGATAGCGGCCGTAGTAGTCCCAGTTGAAGATGACCTCGTAGATCCGCGCGCCGGCGAGACCGGCCAGGATCGCCCATTGCCCGGCGCTGATGATGTCGTCGGCCGGAAGACCCGTCGCGCTTGGCCTGACGATAGCCGAGCCAGAGACCCACGACGATCGCGGTGGCCATGAGGATGCCGTACCAGCGGATGACGATCGGACCGACCTGGAACGCCGATCGCGCCAGGCGAGCTCATGACGAGGGGCAGCACAGAACGAAGGATATCACGGTGTTATGAGCGGGCTAGGCCTCTGTCGGTGATGGTAGGGGCGGCAGGATTCGAACCTGCAAGTCCTTGCGGACAGAAGATTTTAAGTCTTCTGTGTATCCCCAGTTCCACCACGCCCCCGTCGACCGACGGGCTCAGAGATTCTTGACCTTCTCGTTCACCTCGCGGATGCGCTCTCTGCCGCTCTTCCTCTTCGGCGAGCGCCTTCACCTTGCGCTGGCGCTCCGCTTCTTCCTGCTCCTCCATGCCCTTGTTCGCGCCGCTGATCCACTTGTCGATGTACTGGACCCAGGTCGGCAGGTGGCCCTCGTCGGATTTGAAAACGAGCGCCTGATGCATCATGCCGAGCCGCCGCGGATGACAGAGCACCGTCGACTCGGCGGGCTCGGAAGAAGAGTCGCGACCATTCGCGCGACGGCGCGGCGCTGAGCTGGATGGACCACGTGAACTCATCAGCCTTGAGGTCGGTCGCCTTGGGCGGACCGACCCGCTTGATCAATTCGGCCATGAAGACTCTCCGCGAATCCTCAAGATGTTGGTGAGCGGGTCGGAGACATGGAGGCGGCGAGCGGATTCGAACCGCTGAGTAGAGGTTTTGCAGACCTCCGCCTTAGCCACTTGGCTACGCCGCCCCGATGATGGGAGCCGGTCGAAGCGAAAAAGACTGGAGCGGGAAACGGGATTCGAACCCGCGACCCCGACCTTGGCAAGGTCGTGCTCTACCACTGAGCTATTCCCGCGCCACAGCCGCCGATGTTATCACGATCAGCCCGGGCCTGCCCGCAGAGCGTCGGCCGCATCCTCGGGAGGTACCGGGTTGATGAAGAAGCCGCTGCCCCACTCGAAGCCGGCGACCCGCGTGAGCTTCGGAATCACCTCGAGATGCCAGTGAAACGATTCCAGCTGCGCCTCGCGGAACGGCGCCGTGTGCAGCATGAAGTTGAACGCCGGCTCGCCGAGCACGCGGTCCATCGCGGCGAAGCACCTCGCCGAGGATCGCCGCCGCTCCGCGCAGCTCCTCTTCGGTCGATTCTTCGAACGCGGCCCGATGATGCGTGGGGAGTATCCACGTCTCGAACGGAAACCGCGGCGCGAACGGCGCCAGCGCCGCGAAATCCTGGGACTCGACGATCAGCCGCCCCCTGCCCCGCCGCTCCTGGCGAACCATGTCACACCAGACACAGCGCTCCTTCAGGTCGTAGTACTGGGCCGAGCCCGCGAGCTCCTCGGACACCATGATCGGGATGATCGGCGTGGCGATGAGCTGCGAGTGCGGATGCTCCAGCGAGGCGCCGGCGGCCTCGCCGTGATTCTTGAACACGAGGACGTAGGCGAACCGCGGATCCTTCTTCAGATCGAGCATGCGCTCGCGGAACGCGAAGAGCACGTCGGCGACCGCGTCGACCGAGAGCCCGGCGAGCGACGCGCCGTGCTGCGGCGTCTCGATGACGACCTCGTGCGCGCCGACGCCGTTCATCCGGTCGAAGAGGCCTTCGCCCGCGGGCTCCAGCTCGCCCTCGATCCGGAGCGCCGGATATTTGTTCGGCACGACGCGATAGGTCCAGCCCGGCCCGTTCGGCCGACCGTCGGGCGGGCGGCCCGCGAGAATCTCCGGCGGTGTCTGGTGCTCGTGGCCTTCGCAGAACGCGCACGCGGTCTGCGCGCGGACGCACCGGCTCGGCGGCGAAGTCGGATGGGCGCCGCGCGCGTTCGGTCGAGATGATGACCCAGCGGCCGACGACCGGATCCTTGCGCAGCTCCGGCATCGCGCTAGCGGTCCTCCCGCTTCAGGGGCCGCTCGAGGAGCGAGACCAGCGCGTCCGCCGGCGGCTTGCCGTCGAAGAGGACCGCGCCGACCTCGTGGCAGATGGGCAGGCTCACCGAGTAGCGGCGCGACAGCGCCAGCGCGGAGACGACGGTGCGCGCGCCCTCGGCGATCATGCGCGTTTCGCGCTCGACCGCCGCGGCGGTGCCGCCTTTCGCGAGCGCCATGCCGAGCTGTCGATTGCGGGACAGGCTTCCCGTGCAGGTGAGCACGAGATCGCCGAGCCCGGCCAGCCCGGCCATGGTCCCGGAGATCGCGCCCAGCGCGACCGCCAGGCGCGTCATCTCGGCGAGCCCGCGCGTCACGAGCGCGGCGCGCGCGTTCTCGCCGAGCCCGAGGCCGTCGGCGATCCCGGTCGCGATGGCCATGACGTTCTTCAGCGCGCCGCCGACCTCGACGCCGATCACGTCGCGGTTCGCGTAGAGACGGAACTCGCGGGTGCCGAGCCGCCGCTGGAGTGCCGCGGCCAAGGTGTCGTCGCGCGTGGCGATCACCGCGGCGGTCGGGCGCGCCAGCGCCACCTCGCGCGCGAACGTCGGGCCCGAGAGGACGGCCACGCGCGCGTCCGGGAAACGCTCGGCGATCACCTCGCTCATACGCAGGTGCCGCTCGGGGTCGAGGCCTTTCGTCGCCGACAGGATCGGCACGTCGGCCGGGATGGACGGGAGCGTCTTGAGCGTCGTCGCCACGAACTCGGACGGCACCACGATGACCGCCAGGGTGGCGCCGCGGAGGGCTTCCTCCACGTCGGTCGTGGGCTCCACCGCCGCCGGCACGTCGATGTCGGCGAGATACCATGGGCTCCGGCGCCGGGCGCGAATCCCGTCGACGACCTCGCGCTCGCGCGCCCAGAGGCGGACCGGCGAGCCTGCCCGCGCGAGGTGGATCGCCAGCGCGGTGCCCCAGCTGCCCCCGCCGATGACCGCGACGCTCACGCCGACCGCCGGTGGCCGAGCTTCGGCTCGTGGCCGGCCAGGAGCCGCGAGATGTTCGCGTGGTGACGTCCGACGATGATCGCGCCGACGGCGAACGTGGCGATCACGAACGGCGCGGGCATGCCGAGAAGCAACGCGCCGAGCGGTACGCACGAGGCGGCCAGGACGGATCCGAGCGACACGTAGCGGAAGCTGATCGTCACGAGGAGCCACACCAGCGCGGCCGGCAGCACCGCGAGCGGCACGATCTTGAGCAGCGCGCCGAGCCCCGTGGCCACGCCCTTGCCGCCGCGGAAGCCGAGAAAGATCGACCAGCAGTTGCCGATGACGGCGGCGACCGCCGAGGCGGCCATCACGCCGGTGTCAGGCCCCGACGGGCTCGAGGCGAGCGCGGCGCCCGCCACGACGGCGAGGTAGCCCTTGGCGACGTCGCCGGCGAGGGTGAGGATCGCCGGGAGCCAGCCGGCCGTCCGCAGCACGTTCGTGGCGCCGATGGTCCCGCTGCCGTGCCGCCGGATGTCGGCGACACCGAACGCGCGCCCGATGAGGTAGCCGATGGGCACCGCGCCGATCAGGTAAGCGGCGCCGATGGCCAGGATCGCGATCACGACCAGCGTTCTTCGCCCGGCACGATCGCGCGGTAGTCGGCCTTCCTGAAGAAGCGGTAGAAGTAGTCGACGGCGGAGATGATCGTGAGCCCCAGCGCCGCCCACAGGGATCGCGGTCGCCGCGACGTGGAATCCAGGCGGGTCGAACCCTTTCTCGACGATCAACATCGTGATCGCGATGTACTGGCTCACCGTCTTCCACTTGGCCAGACGAGAAGCCGGCACGATGACGCCGACCGACGCGGCCACGGCCCGCAGCCCGGTCACCGCCAGCTCGCGTCCGACGATCACCACGACGATCCACGCGTCGATCTTGTCGATCGCGAGGAGCGACACCAGCGCGGCGGCGACCAGAAGCTTGTCGGCGATCGGATCGAGCAAGGTCCCGAGCGTCGTCACCTGGTTGCGTCGCCGGGCGAGCATCCCGTCCGCCCAGTCGGTGATGGCGGCGAGGATGAAGATCGCCGCGGCGATCAGCGCGTGCACGCGCGACGACGAGATCAAAAACACGATGAGCAGCGGCACTGCGACAATGCGAGTCAGCGTGAGGCCGATCGGCAAGTTCACGGTCGTAGCTCCGTCGCCGGAACGAGATCAGCATGGTCATTATCGGTGGTCGCCCACGATCTTGTCAACGTTCGGGACGTACCGCGGCACGAGCTTCGTCGTGTCCAGACGCAGGCACGCGTCGACGTCGTCGGCGCGCCCCGCGGCGATCAGTCGGCGCGCCCACGGCGCATCCTGCTTGAGGCGGCCCACGTCCGCGGCATAGCGGCGGCCGGCCTCGAGCGCGTCGCGGGCGGCGTCGGTGAGCACGGCTGCCGGAACCGCCGCGAGGAGGCGGTCGACCAGGAGCCCGGCGCACGTCAATCCTCGAGTGACCGCGAGCCGTGCGAGCCCGCGCACACGACGGCGACATCGCGCCCGGCGTCCGCGGCCCACGCCGCCGCGGCGGAGACGTTGACGAGCGCCGCGACGCCGATCGCGTGCGCGGCCCTCGCGGCCAGGAGCGCGCGCGTGCCGTTGCTCGTCGTGAAGTACACCGTCATGCCGCGGACGCGCGGGCTCTCGAATTCCACGGGCGAATTGCTGAAGTCGAAGCCGGGGATCGGCTCGCCCTGGCGCTCGCCGGCGGCCAGCGCGCCACCGTTCGGCATCGCCAGCGCTCGGCGCCGGGCCTCGAGCGGCTCGGCGACCGGGACGATCGCGTCGCAGCCGTTCGCGAGCGCGGTGATGATCGTCGTCGAGGCGCGCAGCACGTCGATCACCAGCGCCGTGACACCGGAGAGATCGGAAGGGACCACCGCATCAGCGGTCGGCGCAACGTCGATCCGCACGGGTCAGACGTTGCGGTCCCGGAGCGCGCGGATCTTGAGACGGAGCGCGTTCAGATTGATGAACCCCTCGGCGTCGCGCTGGCGATAGACCGAATCGGCCTCGAAGGTCGCGAAGTCGTTCCGGTAGAGCGACCGGGGCGACCGCCGGCCGCTCACGGTGACGTTGCCCTTGTAGAGCCGGAGCCGCACGGTGCCGGTGACGTCCCGCGCGCACTCGTCGACCAGCGATTGCAGCAGCTGGCGCTCGGGCGCGAACCAGAAGCCGTAGTAGATCATCTCGGCGTAGCGCGGGATGAGCGAGTCGCGCAGGTGGAGCACCTCGCGATCGAGCGTGATCGACTCGAGCGCGCGCCGCGCCACGTGCAAGATCGTGCCGCCGGGAGTCTCGTAGACGCCGCGCGACTTCATGCCGACGAACCGGTTCTCGACCAGGTCGACACGCCCGATACCGTGCTCGCCGCCGAGGCGATTGAGCCGCGTCAACAGCGCCACCGGCCCCAGGCGCGCCCCGTCGACCGCCACCGGATCGCCGTGCTCGAACGCGATCTCGACCGTCTGCGGCGCGTCCGGCGCCGCCTCGGGATCGCTGGTGAGCTGGAACATCTTGGCCGGCGGCTCGGCCCAGGGGTCCTCCAGCACGCCGCCCTCGTAGGAGATGTGAAAGAGGTTCCGGTCCGTGCTGTAGGGCCGCTCCACGGTCACCGGCACCGGGATGTCGTGACGCTTGGCGAACTCGATGAGCGACGTGCGCGAGTTGAGCTCCCACTCGCGCCACGGCGCGATCACGCGAAGATGAGGCGCGAGCGCCGCGTAGGTCAGCTCGAAGCGCACCTGGTCGTTGCCCTTGCCGGTCGCGCCGTGCGCGACGGCGTCGGCGCCTTCCTTGCAGTGCGACCTCGACCTGGGCGCGCGCGATGAGCGGCCGCGCGATCGAGGTGCCCAGGAGATACGAGCCCTCGTAGACGGCGTTGGCCCGCAGCATCGGAAAGATGAAGTCGCGCACGAACTCTTCGCGCAGGTCGACGATGTGGACGGCCACGGCGCCCGTCCGCGTCGCCTTGTCGCGGATGGGGATCAGCTCCTCGCCCTGCCCCAGATCGGCGCAGAACGCCACCACGTCGCACCGGTAGTGCTCGATGAGCCAGCGGAGGATCACCGAGGTGTCGAGCCCGCCCGAGTAGGCCAGGACGACGCGCTTGGGATCAGGCGTCATCGAGCGAGCCTCCCAGGAGATGGAGCAGCACGGCTTTCTGCGCGTGGAGCCGGTTCTCGGCCTGATCCAGGACGATGGACCGCTTGCTGTCGAGCACGCTGTCCGTGATCTCTTCGCCGCGATGGGCCGGCAGGCAGTGCATGACGAGGGCCGAGGACTTGGCGAATCCGACCAGGGTGTCGTTGATCTGATAGCGGCTGAAGGCCTCGAGCCGCTGCTCGTGCTCGGCCTCCTGCCCCATGCTCGTCCACACGTCCGTGTAGATCACGTCGGCGCCGGTCGCCGCGGCCCGCGCGTCTTCGGTGACGTCGATCCGGCCGCCGAGCCGGCGCGCGGTGGTCACGACGCCGGCGTCCGGCTCGTACCCGGGAGGGCACGCGACGACGATCGAGGCGCCGAGGAGCGCGCCGAGGAGCATCACGGAGTGGCAGACGTTGTTGCCGTCGCCGATCCACGCGATCCGCACCGTGGCGAAGTCGACGCCGCGTTCCCACAAGGTGAAGAAGTCGGCCAGCGCCTGACAGGGGTGCTCGCGATCCGAGAGTCCGTTGATCACCGGGACCGACGCGTGTCGAGCGAGCTCGGTGATCGTCGAGTGCGAATACACCCGCGCCATGATGCCGTCGACCCACAGCGACAAGTTGCGCGCGACGTCGGGCACCGATTCGCGTGTCCCCAGGCCGATCTCGCGGCCGACCAGGTGCACGGCGCGCCCGCCGAGCTGGATCAGGCCGACCTCGAACGTCACGCGCGTCCTGAGCGAGGGTTTCTCGAAGATCAGCGCGCCCGTCTTGCCGGCCAGCGGCGCCGAGAGCCGACCCGCCTTGCGCCGCTGCTTCAGATCGGCGGCGAGGTCGAAGAGCCCCAGCGCGACGTCGCGCGTCAGGTCGGCGGCTGACAGGAAATGCCGCATCGTCAGGCGTGTCCGAGCGCGGTCTTGATGATCCCGAGCGCGCGATCGCAGTCCCGCTCCTCGACGATGAGCGGCGGCGTCAGCCGCAGCACGCGCTCGCCGGCGGACAGCACGAGCAGCCCCGCCTCGCGGCAGGCGTCGACGACCGGTCCGACGGGCCCCGACAGCTCGGCGCCGATCAGGAGCCCCTTGCCGCGAACCGCGCGAATCGCCGGAGTCGACGCCTGGATGGTCCGCAGCCCATCCATCAGGTAGCGGCCCATCTTCGCGGCCCGTTCCCAGAGCTTGCCGTCGAGGATCGTGGTGAGCGTCGCCAGCGCCACCGAGGTGATGAACGGCGTGCCGCCGAAGGTCGAGCCGTGCGTGCCGGCGATCAGCACGCTCGCGATCTCCTCGCGGGTCAGCATCGCGCCGATCGGGACGCCGTTCGCGAGCGCCTTCGCCAGGGTCATGATGTCCGGCTCGATCCCGTAGTGCTCGTAGGACCAGAGCCGCCCGGTCCGGGCCACGCCCGTCTGGATCTCGTCGATGATGAGGAGCGCGCCCGACTGATCGCAGAGCTTCCGGAGGCCGCGCAGGTAGTCCTCCTCGCCGATGTTGACGCCGCCCTCGCCCTGGATGCATTCGATGATCACGGCGGCGGTGCGATTGTCGATCGCGCGCTCCATCGCGCGCAGGTCGTTGTAGGCCGACGTGCTTGAAGCCCGGCACCAGCGGCTCGAAGCCGTGGTGGTACTTCTCCTGGCCGGTGGCCGCGACCGTCGCGAAGGTGCGCCCGTGGAACGAGTTGCCGCGTGGAGACGAACTCGAACCGGTCGGACGAGATCCGCTCGCGGGCGTACTTCCGGGCGAGCTTGAGCGCCGCCTCGTTGGCCTCGGCGCCGGAATTCGAGAAGAACACGCGGTCGGCGAACGAGTGCTCGATGAGCAGCTTCGCCAGGTGGATCTGCGGCGCCGAGTGGTAGAGGTTGGAGACGTGCAGGAGCGTGGCCGCCGCCTCCTGGATGGCGCCGGTCACACGCGGATGGCAGTGACCCAGCGAGGTCACGGCGATGCCCGCGCCGAAGTCGAGATACTCGCGCCCGTCGGAATCCCATACGCGGACGCCTTCGCCGCGCACGAGCACGATGGGCGCCCGCGCGCCGTAGTTCGGGGTGTGGTACTTCGCCGACCATTCCAGGAGCGTCTTGGTGTCCATCGCCGTCGACCTCACAGAACGATTTCCGTTCCGATACCTTCACGGGTGAACAGCTCGAGCAGGATCGCGTGTTCCTGGCTGCCGTCGATGATGTGGGCCTTGCCGCTACCGCCCTCCAGCGCCCGGAGCGACGACTCGACCTTCGGCAGCATGCCGCCGTCGATCACGCCTTCCTTTATAAGTCGCTCCGCGTCCTTCCGGGTCAGGGTGCTGACCAGCCGGCGGTCGACGTCGAGGATCCCCTGGACGTCGGTGAGGTGAATCAGCTTCTCGGCGCGCAGAGCCGACGCGATGTCGCCGGCGACGAGATCTGCGTTGATGTTGTACGTCTCCCCACCGCTCCCCACGCCGACCGGCGCGATGACCGGGATGATGCCGTTGTCCGTGAGGAGCCGGATGGCCTCGGCGTTGACGGCCTCGACCTCGCCGACGAGCCCGATGTCGACTTCTTCGCCGGTCGGCAGCCGATGCGGCCGCCGGCGCGCCCGGAGGAGGCCGGCGTCCTTGCCCGAAAGGCCGATCGCCTTGCCACCGTTGTGATTGATGCGGCCGACGATCTCCTTGTTGATCTTGCCGACCAGCACCATCTCGACGATCTCCACCGTGTCCTGATCGGTCACGCGCATGCCGCCCACGAAGCGCGGCTCCTTGCCCAGCCGCTTCATCAGGGCCCCGATCTGCGGGCCGCCGCCGTGGACGATGACGGGATTGATCCCGACCAGGCGCAGGAGGATCACGTCCAGCGCGAACGGATCCTTGAGGTCGGCCCGCTCCATCGCCGCGCCGCCGTACTTGATGACGATGGTCTTTCCGCGGAACTCGCGGATATACGGCAGGGCCTCGAGCAGGATCTCGACGCGCCGCGGATCGATCACCGGCTGCTCACAGAATGAACCTCGACAGGTCCTGGTCTCGAGTGATGTCGCTCAGGCGGTCGTGCACGTACGCGGCGTCGATGGTCAGCTCCTTGCCGGGAAGATCCGGCGCATCGAACGAGATCTGCTCGAGGAGCTTTTCCATCACCGTATAGAGGCGCCGGGCGCCGATGTTCTCCGTGCTCGTGTTCACCTGCATCGCGATCTCCGCGATCGCCTCCACCGCCTCCGGGGCGAACCGGAGGGTCACCTGTTCCGTCTTCAAGAGCTCCACGTACTGCGTGATCAACGCGTTGCGAGGCTCGGTAAGAATGCGGACGAAATCGTCCCGCGTCAAGGGGTCCAGCTCGACGCGGATCGGAAAGCGGCCCTGGAGCTCCGGGATCAGGTCCGACGGCTTGGCGACGTGGAACGCGCCGGCGGCGATGAACAGGATGTGATCCGTGCGGACGACCCCGTACTTGGTCGTGACCGACGAGCCCTCGACGATCGGCAGCAGGTCGCGCTGGACCCCCTCCCGACTGACGTCCGGGCCGTGGCCCCCTTCCCGCCCGGCGACCTTGTCGAGCTCGTCCAGGAAGATGATGCCCGAGTTCTCGGCCCGCCGGATGGCCTGGGACACCGCCTCGTCCATGTCCACGAGCTTCTGGGCTTCCTCCTGAGCCAGGAGCCGCCGCGCCTCGGCCACGCGCACCTTCCGGCGCTTGGTCCGGCTCGGCATGATGTTCGAGAGCATGTCGCTTGAGGTTGATGCCCATCTCCTCCATGCCCTGGCCGGACAGGACCTCGATCATCGGCAGCGATTGCTGCTGCATCTCGAGCTCGACGAGCCGGTCGTCCAGCTTTCCGGCTCGGAGCTGCTGGCGGAGCTTGTCCTTGGTCGTCTCGCGCGAGGCGTCGGGCGTGACCTCCTCGAGCGAGCTCGACGAGTAGCGGCTCTGGTCCGGCGCGGCAGCAGCACGTCGAGCAGCCGATCCTCCGCGAGCTGCTCCGCCCGCTCCTGCACGCGGGCCGTCATCTCCGCCTTGACCATGTTCACCGACAGCTCGGTCAGGTCTCGGATCATCGACTCGACGTCGCGCCCGACGTAGCCGACCTCGGTGTACTTGGAGGCTTCGACCTTCAAGAACGGCGCTTGCGAGAGCTTGGCCAGTCGCCGCGCGACCTCGGTCTTCCCGACGCCGGTCGGGCCGATCATGATGATGTTCTTGGGCGCCACCTCGTCGCGCAGCTCGGGCGGGACGTTCTGCCGCCGCCACCGATTGCGGAGCGCGATGGCGACCGCGCGCTTCGCCTTCTGCTGGCCGACGATGTAACGATCGAGCTCGGCGACGATCTGCGCGGGCGTGAGGTGTCGTCAGATCCGAGCTCGGCCTCACAGGACTTCGACCGTGACGTGGTCGTTGGTGAATACGCAGATCGTCGCGGCGACGCGCATGGCTTCTGTCGCGATGCGCCTTGGCGTCGAGGTCGGAGTTGGCGATCAGCGCGCGCGCGGCGGCCAGCGCGTACGGGCCGCCCGAGCCGATGCCGATCAGGCCGTCGTCGGGCTCGATGACGTCGCCGGTTCCGGAGACGATGAACGAGTGCTCGCGATCGGCCACCGCCAGGAGCGCCTCGAGCCGGCGCAGCACGCGATCGGAGCGCCAGTCCTTGGCGAGCTCGACCGCGGCGCGCGACAGGTTGCCGCGGTGCTCTTCCAGCTTGGCCTCGAATCGCGCGAAGAGCGTGAACGCGTCGGCGGCCGCTCCCGCGAACCCGGCCACGACCCGATCGCCGTAGAGCTTTCGCACCTTGCGGGCGCCGGCCTTGACGATGGTGTTGCCGATGGAGACCTGACCGTCACCGGCGACCGCCACCTGGCCGCGATGTCGTACCGCGACCACGGTCGTCGATCGAATTGTTTGTAGCGGGGATGGTTGTAGCGGGGACTGATTGTAGCGAGGTCCGTGAGCCGGCTTGGACCGAGGGTGGCCTGACACAGGCGCGGCGTGGCTCCACGCCCGTTCCGTTCTCGAGCTCGTTTTCGGCTCATTTGGCGCGCGCGCGTGGATGGGCGGCGTCGTAGACGCGCATGAGCTGGTCGGAGCCCACGTGGGTGTAGCGCTGCGTCGTCGACAGCCGGCTGTGGCCGAGGAGCTCCTGGATCATTCTCAGATCGGCGCCGGCATCGAGCAGATGGGTCGCGAAGGTGTGGCGCAAGGTGTGCGGGCTCACGCGCCGGGTGATCCCGGTCAGCCGCCGCGCTCCGTCGCACGATCGTGTGAAGGGAGCGGACCGTCGAGCCGCCCGCCGCGGCGGTTGGCGAACAGCGGCCCCGCGTCACCACCGCGCCGTCGAGGTACGCGGCCAGCGCGCCCGCCGCCCGGCCGCCGTACGGCACGATCCGCTCTTTGCGGCCTTTGCCGAGGACGCGCACCGTTCTGCTGCGAGCGATCGATGTCGTCGAGGTCGAGCCCGGCGAGCTCGGAGCACGCGCAGGCCGGTCGCGTAGAGGATCTCGAGCACCGCGGTGTCGCGCGCCCGCGCGGCTCCGTCGGGCGCCTTGGCGTCCATCAAGGACATCGCCTCGTCGATCGGCAGGAACGAGACCAGCTTCCTCGGCGGCCGCGGGCCCTCACCTCGCGCGCCACGTTCCGCTCGAGCACGCCGCGCCGGACCAGGAACCGGAACCAGCTCCGCACGGCGGCCAGCTTCCGCGCGATCGTCGTCGCGTCGAGCGAGCGCGCGTGCAGGTGCGCGAGGTAGCCACGGATCGTGCGGGTGTCGACGTCGCCGAGCCAGGTCGACGGATCGCCGCTGCCGGCGTAGTGCGCGAACTCGACGAGATCGGTCCGGTAGCTTCGGAGCGTGTGCGGCGAGGCGTCCTTCTCGAGCGAGAGGTGACGGAGAAATGCGCCTAGCGAATCCTTCATGTCACCGGGAGCTCGACCTCCCGCTCGAAGTCGCATCCCTCGCGCGCGCGCAGCTGCGGACGACCCGGTTCTTCAGGGCGCGCTCGGTGACGAACGCGGCCCCGCACTTCGGGCACGGCTCGTTGACCGGCCGCCGCCAGACCACGAACTTGCAGTTCGGATACGCGGAGCAGCCGAAGAACGTGCGGCCCTTGCGCGAGCGGCGCTCGACCAGCTGGCCGGTGCAGCCCGTCTCGGGGCACGCGATCCCGAGCGTGACCGGCTTGGTCGTCTTGCACTCCGGATAGCCGGAGCACGCGATGAACTTGCCGAAGCGCCCGTGCTTGATGACCATCGGCTTGCCGCACGTCGGGCAGTTCTCGTTCGCCGGCTCGTCCTCGGCGCGGCCGCTGCCGTCGAGGTTGCGCGTGTAGCGGCAGTCCGGATAGGACGAGCACGCCAGGAACTTGCCGAACCGCCCGCGCTTCTCCAGGAGCTCGCTGCCGCACTCCGGGCACGTCTCGCCGGTGGGCGCGCCCACCTTCTCGCTCTGCATCTCGCGCTTGGCGCGCGCGAGGTCGCGCTTGAACGGCTCGTAGAACTGCCCGAACCGTGTCGACCCACTTGCGCTCGCCCTCCTCGATCTTGTCGAGGTTGTCTTCCATCTGCGCGGTGAACTCGACGTTCATGATGTCCTGGAAGTACGGGATCAGCTTGTCGGTCACCGCCATGCCGAGCTCGGTCGGCGTGAGCGTGCGCCGCTCGCGGTGCACGTAGCCTCGATCGTTGATGATCGTGCCCAGGATCGACGCGTAGGTCGACGGCCGGCCGATCCCGAGCTCCTCGAGCGCCTTGATCAGCGAGGCCTCGGTGAAGCGCGGCGGCGGCTGCGTGAAGTGCTGCTTGGGATCCAAGCGCGAGGAGCGTCGAGCACCTCGCCCTCTTCCAGCAGCGGGACTGGCCTTCTGGGTCTTGCTCTGGCTGGGGCTCCTCTTCGTCCCGACTCTCCTCATAGACGGCCGTGAAGCCCTTGAACTTGAGGGTGGCGCCCTGCGCCCGGAAGAGGCACTGCCCGGCCTCGATGTCGGCGCCCACCGTGTCGTAGACCGCGGGCATCATCTGGCTGCCCAGGAAGCGCTCCCAGATCGAGCCGGTAGAGCGCCATCTGGTCCTTGGAGAGGAACTGCGCGACGGCCCGAGGCTCGTTTCTGAGCTCGGAGGGCCGGATCGCCTCGTGCGCCTCCTGGGCGCTCCCGCGCGAGCGGTAGCGTGCGGCGGCGCCTCGGGAACGTACTCGTCGCCGATTCGCGCGATCACCCAGCCGCGTGCCGCGGCCTGCGCCTCGCGCGCCACCCGGACCGAGTCGGTACGCATATAAGTGATGAGGCCCTCGGCGCCCTCGGCCCCGAGATCGATCCCTTCATAGAGCTGCTGCGCGATCGTCATGGTCTTGCGCGCCGTGAAGCCGAGCTTCTTGCCCGCCTCCTGCTGCAACGTGGAGGTGATGAACGGGGGCGCCGGGTTTCGCCGGCGCTCGCCGCGCGTGACGGACTTGACGACGAACCGGGCGCCGTCGAGCGAGGCCATCAGGGCGCGCGTCGTCTCCTCGTTGCCGAGCGACGCCTTCTCGCCCGCGACCTCCTTCAAGCGTGGCCACGAACTCCGGCGGTCGCGCCGCCTTGAGCCGCGCGTGGAGCGACCAGTACTCGACCGGCAGGAACGCCTTGATCTCGCGCTCGCGGTCGACGATCAGCCGCACCGCCACCGACTGCACGCGTCCGGCCGAGAGGCCGCGCTGGACCTTTTCCCAGAGCAACGGCGACAGGCTGTAGCCCACGAGGCGGTCGAGCACGCGGCGCGCCTGCTGGGCGTCGACCTTCTTAGGTCGATCTTGCCCGGCTGCGTGAAGGCCGCCTTGACCGCGCGCTCGGTGATCTCGTTGAACGTGATGCGGTAGACGTTCTTCTTGGCGACGCCGAGCTCTTCGGCGAGGTGCCAGCCGATCGCCTCGCCCTCACGGTCGGGGTCGGTGGCGACGTACAGCGCGTCGACCTTCTCGGCGGCCTTCTTCAGGTCGTCGAGGATCTTCTTCTTGGCCGGCGAGACGACGTACTTCGGCTTGAAGTTCTTCTTCGGGTCGACGCCGAGCTGCGACTTCGGCAAGTCCCGGACGTGGCCCATCGAGGCCTTGACGATGTACTTCGAGTCCAGATACTTCTGGATCGTCTTGACCTTGGTCGGTGACTCCACGACGACCAGCGACCGTTTCGCCGCCACCTACGCTCTCCTCGCGCGCGTCTCGAGCGAGACCCACCGCTGTCCCGCAAGCTGCCGGGCCCATCCGCCCAGCTCGAGGGTCACGAGCAACGCCGCCGCCCGCGCGGGAGCGAATCCCGAGCGCGCGATCAGCTGCTCGATGTGCTGCGGCTCATCCGGAGCCAAACACCGCAAGCATTCGACCCTCGTCACTCTCGTTCTCGGGCGCGTGCTCCTCGCCCGTCGACGCCGACAACCCGCGTACGGCGCGGCGCCATTGCTCTGGCAATTCTGACACGATGTCCTGCCAGCATGTAACGAGTTTAGCACCGTCCTGTATGAGGCGATTGGCGCCGACGCTCGTCGGTGACGTGATTCGGCCAGGAACGGCGAAGGTTTCGCGGCCCAGATCGCCTGCGAATCCCGCCGTGATCAGGGCGCCGCTGCGCTCCGCGGCCTCGACCACGACGACGCCGAGCGCCAGCCCGGCGAGCGATGCGGTTGCGCGGCGGGAAAGTGCCCGGCCAGCGCGGGCATGCCCGGCGGAAACTGCGACAGGATCGCGCCCTGGGACTCGATCGCGCGGGCGAGCGGCGACGTTCTCCGGCGGGTAGACGACGTCGACGCCGCAGCCGAGCACGGCCAGCGTCCGCCCGCCCGCCGCCAGGGCGCTCCGGTGCGCGGCGGTGTCGATCCCGCGCGCCAGGCCGCTCACGATCGTCACGCCGCGCGCGCGCAGGTCGGACGGCGAGCTGCTCGGTCGCGGCGATCCCATACGGTGTGCAGCGGCGCGAGCCGACGATCGCGATGGCGAGCGCGTCGTCGACGTGGAGCTCGCCGCGCACATAGAGGGCTGGCGCCGAAGGAATCGCGCGCGAGCAGCGCGGGGTAGCGGGGATCTCCGGACGAAGCTCCATCATCGGTCGTCACGCGTCGCGGATTTTCAGTATAGCGAAGCGATCGAGCGCGCCAGAGAGCCCGAACGGATACGGCGCGAGCGCGCTACCGCCGGCGCGGCGGAGTGCGGTCGATCAGCGACCGGGCCATCGCGGCCGACTCGGACTTCGGATACTCGTTCGACCACGCGCTGCCAGGCCTGCTGCGCGCGCGGCACGTCGCCCAGGCGGAGATAGCAGAGACCGATCTTGCAGCTGCGCGTCGGGCGCCTTCGCGCGGACCGTGCTCGAACACCTTCTCGAACTCGACGAGCGCCTGCCGGTAGTCGCGCTGCGCCCAGTACGCTTCGCCGATCCAGTACTGGGCGTTGCCGGCCAGCGGATGCTTCTGGATACTTCGCGATGAAGTCGAGGAAGTCGATCACAGCCACGCCCGTGCTCGCGCGCGCGATAGGTCGGCGAGCGCGGCGGCATTACTCCTGCTCCGGATTGCCGCCGGCCTTCTGAGCGGGTTTCGCCGGCGCGACGGTCGTCGCCGCCAGTGGCACCATCCTGGAGCCGGCGGCGGCGTCACGCGGACTTCTCGACTGGCCGGCCGCTGGGCGGTATGACCGGCGGCGGCGGCGCCGACGTCGGGGATAGCGTCGGAGACGGCAACATCGTCGCGGCCGGCGGCGGCGGCGCGGAGCCGGCGGTGGCGAGATCGACGCTCGCCCGGACGATGCGCGGCGCCGGGGCCGGCGTCATCGCCGTGAGCGGGCGGCAACGGCGGTGGCACCGGCGACGTCACGGCGGAGCTTGGCGGCAGCTGCGCAGGCGCACCGCGTCGCTGGCTGAGGCGTGGCGCTGGCGTCGGCGCGCCCGATACGCCTGTCTGGGGGCGTGAGGGCTTCGACTTGCGTCCGCGTGGCCGCGATCGCCATCTCGTTGGCATCCGGCGCGTCGGCTGAGCCGTCCGACCTCATCTCGTCCGAGTGCCGGGATGTCGAGCGACTGAAGCTGGGAGGTGATCGTGGCGACGCCGCGGCTGGTGGCTTCTTGAGCGACGCGCATCTCGGCGAGCTCCGAGGCTGGAGCCGCCCAACTTCGGATTCGAGTTCGGTCCACCGCACGCCGACTCGCGCAGCCGCCAGCGAGATCGCCAGCGCGGCCAACACGCAGAGGCCTCGGCTCATCCCGTTGTCGACCGTAGCACGCGAAAGAAAACGCTGTCAACGCCTCCAGCGCGCTCTCGGCTCGAGTGAGCGCAGCACGATGACGTCGACCGCCTCGCCGGCGCCGATCGTGGTGTCGGGAGCGACGACGGCGAGCCCGTCGGCGAGCACCATGGAGCGCAGGATCGCCGAGCCCCTGGTCGCCGGTGAGCTGCGCGCCGTAGCCCTGCGCGTCCTCCCTGAGCGTGACGCGGAGATAGCCGCGCCGCGATCCCGGGTTCGCGATCGGCTCGATCGCGCGTGCCCGAAGCCGTGGACGGTCGAGCACGTGCGCGCCCGCCATCCGGCGCAAGGCGGGGCGAACGAAGAGCTCGAAGGTCACCATCGCGGACACGGGATTGCCGGGCAGCCCAGAAGACCGGCTGGGTGCCGCGGGTGCTCGAACGTGATCGGCTTACCCGGGCGCATCGCACACCTGCCACAGATGGAGCTCAGCGCCGCTCCGCTCGAGCGCCTCGCGGACCAGATCGAGCTCTCCGACCGACACGCCCGCGGACGTCACGAGCACGTCGGCGGACCGTAGTCCCCACCGCACCCCGCTCGATGATCGCCTCGAGCTGGTCGAGGCGCGACGCCCAGGTTGACGGGCTCGGCTCCCGCTTCCGATCACCTGCGCCATCGAGCGAGTACGTGTTGGTGTTCGGAATCTGGGCCGGGCCCGGCTGTGTCGTCAGGTCCGCGGGCTCGTTGCCGGTCGAAAGGATCGCGACACGCGGACGACGGTAGACACGAACCTGCGAGTACCCGGAGCGTCGCGAGAAGGCCGACTTCCGCCGCGCCGATGACGCCGCCGGGCTCGACCACCACGTCACCGGTCCGAACGTCTTCCCCGCCGGGGCGTCACGTAGAGCGCCGGGGGCGATGCGTCCGCGGACCGTGACCCGGTCGCCGTCGGCGGCGACGTCCTCCTGAGGCACGACTGCGCGTCGGCGCCCTCTGGAAGCGGCGCGCCGGTGAAGATCCGCATCGACTCGCCCGCCCCGAGGGCGCGGGACGGCATGGCGCCGGCGATGATCCGGCCGACGACGGCGAGCTCGACGGTTCCGTTCGTGTCCGTGGGACCGGACGGCGTACCCGTCCATCGACGAGATTCGGCCACGCGGCGGAATCGTCGCCCGCGAGACGATGGGCTCGGCGAGCACACGCCCGAGCGCGGCCATAATCTCGACGCGCTCGATCGCGCAGCGGCACTGTATGCGTGACAGAATCTGCTTGCGCGCGTCCTCGACGCATGACACACCGTTACTCTACTACACGCGCCGGGGCCGAGGCGGGCTGGGATGCCCCCCGACTGATCTGGGTACGGTGACTTGAACGACAGCCAGTGGCTTCGTCTCGCGCGGTCTTCGCGCGCAGGTCGCGGGGCATCCCAGCCTGCCCCTCGGCGCCCGGTGACGCGAAGAACTAGTGACGGTGTGTGGGAGATTGAGGACCGGGCTTGAGATAGCCTGAAGAACCAGCGGCGGCTCAGGACGGGAACAGCGCCGGAAGCCGGCGGTGATCGCGAGATCGCGGAGCGTGAGCGGCAGGCGCGGCTGGATGAGACCGACGGCAGACGAGAATACCGCGCTCGAGGAAGATCCCCACCAGCCGAACACCGCCACGACGACGAGCGGGGCGGTGTCGCCGCGGGGCGGCCGGCCGGTGGAGTCGCCCGAGCAGAATACGCCGAATGGGATCAGCCCAGCCGACCACGAGCACCACCCACGCCAGGTCAGTCCACGGCTGCACGAAGACACGCTGGATGAAGAATCAGCGGCTACGACCGGCGCGTTGCCATGCAGATCACGATGTACTGCGACCAGAAGAAGCCATCCAGGCGATCGGAGAGCGCGAACTGCAACTTCGGCGACGTCCTGGACCGCGTCGGGCGGGATCGAGAGGCCGCCCGCGGGCATTGGTCCGGACCGTGAGGATCGACGAGGCAGAACGCGGTGTAGAGGCGCCTGACCGCGAAATACTACCCGCCGTAGAGGCCGCTGTACCATCTCCGGGTCGGCGACATCAGCAGATCGAAGCCCCAGAGGGAGACCGTCACGAGCCAGAGCATTAACAAGATCACTGCGATGCGGTTGCGGAGTGCGCGCTCGCGCTCGTCGCTCCGGCGGGATCGCGATCACGCAGTAACGCCCGCACGAACGCGAAGCAGACGGCGAAGAGCACCGCGGCGAGCACGGCACGTCCTGAGCCAAAGAACGGCACGTTCAGCCAGGCGGCCTTGGCCGGGATC
>ERZ1370068.9094-contig-7898_pt1 | contig 28969 bp, 30 predicted proteins | sample MGYA00561227_ERZ1370068 | MGnify/ENA primary metagenome ERZ1370068 (study PRJEB38410, sample SAMEA6850437) | metagenome | study: Metagenomic assessment of the ecological functions of the soil: analysis of the soil microbiota associated with the...
TTGTACTTCGTTCAGTTACGTATTGCTGTTCTCGACGCATGGCGCCTCCCCACCTCCAAGTACGACAACGGCGGACGGGGCGTCGTGATCATGGGCCACTCGCAGGGGCACGTTCATGACGACGCAGCTCGTGCACGACGAGGTCGATCCGTCGCCCGAGCTCCGGAGCCGTCTCGTCGCGGCGCTGCTGATCGGCGGCGGCGTCGCGGTGCCGCTGGGACAGCTCGTCGGCGGCTCCTTCGCCAACATCCCGCGCTCTGCCAGACCGCCACCGCCGAGACGGCGTGCGTGATCGCGTACCGGAGCTACGCCGACGGCTTCCCGCCGGCGGCCGGCTCGAGGCTTTCGAGCCCGGGCGCGCTCGACCAGGCCTGCACGAATCCCGCGCGGCGCTCGGCGGCGGTCCCGGCCTCCTGTCGAGGACGTACTTCCCGTCGCACACGAACCAGCCAGCTCTTCCAGGTCGCGCCCGATCCCGGCTTCGAGCACGCGCCCGCCGTCCTGTTCGAGGACTTCTATACGGCGGAGTGCGTGAAGGACGACACTGAGCCACAGCTACCTGAAGATCTCCGTGACGCCGGGCGCGGGCGACATGCGGACGAGCCCGATCCCGTTCACGACGCCCGTCCTGTCGCCGGCGCTGCTCGGGACGCACATCCTCGACTACAACTGGACTCTCGGGGACCTCCTCGGCCTCGGTGGCCTTGCGAGGCGGCCAGCATGCCCCTAGCTTCGTTCTCGGGGTCGCATGGTGCGCGGCGTGGCGGGTGCGGGCGAGGGCTGCTGGCTCGCGGTCCTCGCGCATCCCCGCCACGAACCCCGCCACCCACCGCGCTGCGGGCTCGCCTGCAGCCCCTCGTGCACCCGCCGCGCCGGGACGCTACGACGCCGAGAACGACGTCAGGAACTTGTCGTCGCCCGGCGCCACGGGTCGAGGCGCTCGAGCAAGGGTGAGTAGAATTCGATTCACCGGCACGGCGACGCCGGCGCGTTCGGCGGCGCGGACTGCGGCGCCGTTGATGGCGTCGTGCTCTAGGCGGCGGCCGCGGCGACGGTCCTGGAGCATCGAGGTGGGGAAGTCGGGGAGGCCGGAGAGGCTGTCGTCGAGGACGGTTTGCGTGCGGCGGCGGCGCACCGGGATGCCGAGCGCGGTCGCGACGGCGTCGGCCTCCTCCATGGCGGCGACGACGAGGTCGCGGCTCGCCGGCAGGCGCCAGCACCTCGCGGACGGTGGCGTCGGCGAGGTGGTGACGGCGTTGAAGCCGGCGTTCCAGGCGAGCTTCTCCCATGCGGCGACGAGGATGTCGCGCCGCGGAGCTGGTGCGGCACCCCGGCGGCGGCGAACGCCGTCGGCGAGCGCGCGCGCGCGCGGGCTCTCGCGCCCGTCGGGCTCGCCGAAGAGGATCTCGCCGCGGCCCGCTGTAGAAGACGGTGCCGGGCGCCGCGAGCTCGACGCCGATTCGCGTGAGCGCCGACGAGGAGCGGCGGCAGCCCGAGGCCGTCGGCGAGGATCGTCCTCGTTCTCGACGCCGTTCTGCAGGGAACAGGATCGTCGTGGGCCTTGCCCACGATCGGCCGGAGCGCCTCCACGGCCGCGGGCGTGTCGTACGACTTCACGCAGACGAGCACGAGATCGGCGCGCCCGCGTCGGCCGGACGACTCGACCGCCCGGCTACCGGATGCAGCGCGATCGTCCGGTCGCCGCCGCCGAGCAGCACGCGCAGCCCGTCCCGTCGGAGCGCCTCCAGGTTCGCGCCACGCGCGACGAGCGTGACCTCGTGGCCCGCCGCGGTCCGAGGAGCGCGGCCGAAATAGCCGCCGACCGCGCCCGTGCCGTGGACGAGGACGTGCATCGCGCGATCTTGCCAGGGCCGCGTACGGCGTGACAAGCGTCCGCTGCCGTCATGCCGGGGCGTCGACCGAACCGCATCTCTTCGGCGCCGCTCGCGATCGGGCGTCGCACCGTACGCAACCGCGCGTCGTCTTCGGCGCGCGCTTCACGATGTTCACGGAGCCGGCGGCGCGCTGCAGGGAGCCCGGCTTCTTCGGCGAGCGCCTCGGCCGCCTATCTCGAGCGGCGCGCCGCCGCCGACGTCGGCGTGGTCATCGCGGGGCAGGCGCAGGTGCACCCGACGACCGCGTACCAGATGGCAGAACAACGCGGTGGCGTGGGACGAGGCGAGCGATTCCCCACTTCGAGCGCGTGAGTGCGCCCATGCCGGCGCCACGGGGCGTTGCGCTCCTGCAGCTTCGCGCGCACAACGGCGGGGTCAACACGGGGCGCTGGTCGCGGCTGCCGGTGTGGACGCCCTCGCACGTCGTGAACAACCTCGAGGCGCCGACGCCGCTCGAGCCCGCCGACATCGCCGAGCTCGTCGCGTACTTCGCGCGCTCGGCGCGGAACGCGCGTCCGCGGCGGCGTTCGACGGCGTCGAGATCCACAGCGCGCGCACGGCTATCTGATCCACGAGTTCCTCTCGCCGGCATCGAACCGGCGCACCGATCAGTACGGTGGCGCGCCTCGAGAACCGGATGCGCTTCGCCGTCGAGGTCCTGCACGGCGGTGCGCGACGCGGTCGGGCGCGACGCGATCGTCGGGCTCCGGCTCGGTCGGCGACGAGGAGATCGGGCCGCGCGGCCTCGGGGCCGACGACGCCGCGACGATCGGCGCACGGCTCGAGGCGGCGGGCCTCGTCGACTTCCTCGACGTCAGCATCGGCCGCTCGGGCACCGGCATGGTGCGCCCGCTCTACGCGCCGCACGAGGTGGGCGTGTACGCGGCGGCGGCGGTCAAGCGCGCGGTCCGCGCGACGCCCGTCTTCGCCGTGCAGCGCATCGTCACGCCCGAGGAGGCCGACGCGATCGTCCGCGCGCGGCGACGCCGACGCCGTCACGCGTAGTGCGCGCGCTCATCGCCGACGAGGGCTGGGCGGCGAAAGGCGAAGGCCGGGGCGCTCGAGACGATCCGCCGCTGCACCGGCATCAACCAGGGCTGCTACGGGAACCTGACGCTCGGGTTGCCGATCACGTGCGTGCAGAACCCGACGGTCGGACGCGAGGACGAGTTCGGCCCGCTCGAGCGGCGCGGCGCGCCGGCGGCGGATCGTCGTCATCGGCGGCGGTCCGGCGGGGCTCGAGACCGCCTGGGTCGCGGCCGCGCGCGGGCACGACGTCGTCCTCCTCGAGCGGACGGCGCGCTCGGGGGCAAGATCGCGCTCGCGGCCGCGCTGCCACGGACGCGGCGAGCTCGCGGACCTCGCCGCTGGCGGGCGCTCGAATGCGCGCGCCGCGGCGTCGACGTGCGCCTCGGGGTCGAGGCGACGGCCGACGCGCGTGCTCGCGCTCGCGCCGGACGCGCGTCGTCGTCGCGACCGGCGGGCGCGCGAGCACGACGAGCGGCACCTCGAAGTTCCATCCGCATGCCGGTGCCGGGCGGCGAGCAGCCGTGGTGCTCGACCACGAGACGGCGTTGCGCGAGCCGGATCGCGTCGGTCGCCGGGTCGTGATCCTCGACGCCGTGGGACACATCGAAGGCAATCGGGCTCGGCGAGCTCCTGGCGTCGCAGGGGAAGGACGTGACGCTCGTGACGCCGCTCCCGACGCCGATCGCGCTCGACGCCGAGACGCTCGCGATGGCGCTGCCGCGCGCCGTCCGCGCGCGGGTGTCGCTGGCGTCCAGGCACGGCGGTCGCGCGGATCGGCGACCACGAGGTCGTCCTCGCCTGCGTGCTCGGCGGCGGAGCCGAGACGGTCGGCGACGGTGGAGACCGTGATCATCCGGACGCACGGGCTCCGGAGGACAGGCTTCACCACAGCTGCGCGGCCGGGTGGCGGACGTCCTGCGCGTCGGCGACGCGCTCGCGGTGCGCTATGCCGATCGCGCGATCTGGGACGGCCAGGTGGCCGGCCGCCGACTCTGACGCCTACTGCGCGGGCTCGGCGGGCTGATCGGTCCGGGCGCCGCCGCGGAGGATCGCGCGCCGCTGCTCGCGGTACCATTGGAGCAGCTCCTGCGCGCTCTGCTGCTGATCGGCCTGTGGCTGGCTCCGCAGCTCGGCGACCTTCGAGCGGAACTCGTCCGAGAGGGCCCGGAGCTGTGTCCGCCGATCCATGCGGCGGTCGCCGGTGAGCGGCCGCTCGCGGATCTGGGGGCCCGTGGACGCTGCCGGTCGGCGGGAGCGTCGACGGCACCGGCGGCGTGGGGACAGCGACGCCGCCGCCCGCAGGGCGCGCCGCGAGCTCGCGCACGCTCGTCTCGAGCACGGAGACGCGCCGGTCGAGGCTCGCGGCGTCGTTCCAGAGCCGATCGACGTCCTCGCGTTCTTGTCGCCTGCGGCGAGCCGCTTTTCGAGCTGCTCAACGCGGCTCGCGAGCGCCTCCATGCGGGCATGATCCGATCCGCCGCCGCCCTCGCACGCGACGAGGCCAGCGGCGAGGACGAGCGCGATCGGTCGGGTCCAGGTCGGCATCCGCCAACCATACCGGGGACCCGACCGGGAGCAAGCGTCACGGCTCACTGCTTCGCGCCGGTCCCGAAGTCGACCTTCGGCACCTCCTTCGAGCCGGGCGCCGCCTCGGAAGTACTTCTGCGGCGTGAAGCCGAGCCAGCGCGCGTAGATGACGGCGGGGAACTCCTTCTGCGCGGTGTTGAAGGCGCGGACGGCGTCGTTGAAGCGCATCCGCTCGACGGCGATCCGGTTCTCGGTGCCGGCGAGCTCGTCGGAGAGCTTCGCGAACTGCTGCGTTGGCCTTCAGGTCGGGATAGCGCTCCGCGATCGCGAGCAGGCGGCCGAGCGCGCCCTGCAGCTGGTCGGCGGCGTCGATCTTCTCGTCGCGGGTGCCGGCGGCGAGCAGGCGCGAGCGTGCGTTCGCGACGGCCTCGAAGATCTCCTTCTCGTGCGCGGCGTACCCCTTCGTCACCTCGACGAGGTTCGGGATCAGGTCGTTCCGCCGTTGGAGCTGGTTCTCGACCTGCGCCCAGGCGGCGTCGACCGTCTCGCGCATGCCGACGAGCCGGTTGTACCCGCAGCCCGCGAGCCAGAGCGTCGCCAGCAAGACGCCCGAACCGTCCGATCGTCGTTCGTCGCATGCGATCTCCTTTCGTCGTCACCAGCTGCGGCCGGCGCCGCCGCCGCCGAAGCTGCCGCCACCGAATCCGCCGAAGCCGCCGCCGCCGCCGCCGAAGCCACCGCCTCCTCCGAACCCACCGTCCCAGCCGCCGTAGTAGGGGCCCGACCGCCATCGCCGACCGGTCGCGCGGCGGCCCGGGCCGCCGCGCGTCATGTAGGCCAGCAGGAAGAACACGCCGAGCACGAGCAGGAGGAGCAGGATCTGCGACGGGATCTCGAGCTCCGGCGTCCGCGCCGCGGGCGCGGGCGGGGCGGCACCCGTGAGGGTGACGCCCTTTCGACGCTGCGATGCGGGCGGCGAACGCGCGAACGCCGCGCTCGATGCCGTCGGCGGTGCGCCCGGCACGCAGCGCGGGCACGATCTCCTCGTCCTCGATCTGTCCGACGAGGCCGTCCGGCAGGATGCCTTCGAGCCCATACCCGTGACGACCCGGAGCTTCCGGTCCTTCACGGCGAGCAGCAGCACGAGCCCGGTGTCCTCGCTCTTGCGGCCGACCTTCCAGGTGTCCGCGACCCGCATGGCGTACGTGAAGTCGTCGAGCGGCGCGGTCGACTCGACGGTGAGAACGGCGATCTCCGCGCCGGTCTTCGCCTCCAGCTCCTCGAGCAGCGACGTCAGGCGGGCCTTCGCGCCCGGGTCGATGACCCGTGCGGCGTCGGTCACGAAGCCCGCCGGCGGCGGGATCGCGGGCTCGACCGGCGATCGCCAGGCGCGCGACCAGGACGGACGCGACGAGCAGGCTACGCATGCACCGTGTCCACCGACGCCACGACGCGCTCCGCGTCGGCGAGGTAGTGCGAGAAGTCGGCGCGCCCGAGCCGGATCTTCCCCTGGCGATGCTCGAGGACGCGCCGGAAGGCGGGCAGGGGGCCCAGGAACCGCTCGCCCGCGGTCAGGACCTCGCGGTAGCCGTGCGGCGCCTGCTCGCCGCGCAGATGGAGGACGTGGCGGAGGATCACGAGGAAGCTCTTCAACGACTCCGTGAGGAGCCGGTCGAGGTCCTCCGGCCGCGCGGCCGCGTCGAGGTAAGAGGGCGCGCAGCCGCAGCAGCTTCGCGCGCGCCTCGTGCTCGCACTGGCGGCGGAGGTGCGTGCGATCGACCGTGAGCGCGGCGAGGACGTCCGTGCCCGCGAGCGGGCGATGGGCCCGGCGGAGGTCGTCGATCTCCATCGGGAAGGTGTCGCGAGCGCGCTCGAGGAACTCCTCGTCGATGACGAGCGGCAGCGCGAAGCCGCGCCGCCGCGCAGGGCGGCAGGAGCGCGGCGAGCACGTCCAGGAGGCGGCTCGACACGGCGCGGACGACGACCACGGTGTTGACGTCGAGAGTGGCCCGGCACCCAGTCGTCGGTCGCGGCGCTGCCGTAGAGACTCACGCCCACGAGCGCATCGCCGAGCGCGTCTTCGAGGTCGCGCACGAACCCGGCGAGGTCGCGCTCGAGGCGCCCGTCGGGATCCGGCATCGGACCCGAACATTGGTCACGATCGTGCGTTGCGCAAGGTCTCGGCTTGACCCGCCGTCGAGGCCCCGATACCGCGCGGAGCACGATGGACCTCGGGCGCGAGCTCCGGGCCGCCGCCGGGCTCGCGACCATGCGCGTGGACGGGCCAACCGGCGCCGGAGCGTGCGAGCGCGCTCGCATGGCTGCCGATCGCTGGCCTCGCGATCGGCGCGTTCGCCGCCGCCGTCGCCGCGCTCGCCAGCGCCTGGAGTTCCGTCGTCGCGGCGGCCGGGGCCGTCGCGGTGCTGTGCGCTCCTGGGCGGGCGCGCGGCGCCCCCGGCGCTGCGTGTGCTCGCCGCCGCCGTCGACCTCGTCGCGATCGCGCGGCTCGCGCCGGGCGCGCGGACGCTCGCGCTGCTGCTGGCGCCGATGCTGGCGCGCTGGGCGGTCGTCGTCCAATGCTACGGCGGCGCGCCGCGAGCGGCGGAAGGCGGGCTCGCCGGGCTCGTCGGCCGGGCGCGGTTCCGCGAGTTCGGGATTGCGAGCGTCGTGGCGCTCGGGGTGTCGCTCGCGGTCCTCGACGCCGTCGGGCTCGTCGTCGCGGTCGCGAGCGCGCTCGTGACGCTCGCGGTGCGGGTCGTCGCCTATCGACGCTCCGGGCGGTCTCTCGGCCGGCGCTCTGAACGCAACGAGCGCGCTCGTCGAAACGAGCGCGCTCGTCCTGTTGTCGTGGATCGGTGCGCTGCTCGGACGCTAGTTGAAGACCCAGCCGACCGCGAAGCCGTACGTGGTCTGGCCGCTGGCGAGGGCGAGCGAGCTGTCGTCCTCGAATGTCTTCTTGCTCCCGTTGTCGCGGCGCACCTCGAGCTGACCGTAGAGGTGCTGGGTGATGAGGTACTTGGCCGTCGCCGTGCCCTCGTAGAGGGTCTGGCGGACGCCGGTGCGCGAACCGCCGTGGTCCTCGAACCACTCGCCGCGCAGCGCGTCGAAGCGATCGGTGAACTGGTAGTTCGCGATGAGCGAGAAGCCCTGCCAGATCGCCTGGTTGCCGTCGATGTTCGCGTGCTCCTCGACGGCGTAGTCGTAGTTCCCGACGAGCGTCAGGGTTCTCCGCACGGCTTCACGGTGAGGACGAGGTCGGCGAGGGTCCGCTTGTTGCCGATCCTCGAGTTCTGCTCGGGACCCCAGATGACCGTCGACGCGACGGACACCATGTCGGTCGGATTCCGCACGACGTTGCCGAGGAAGCTCGGGCTGTCGTTGTTGTCGGCCGACGTTGTCCCAGCCGGCGATGCCGGCGCCGGAGACCGTGAGCTTGTCGGTGATCGGGTAGGTCAGCATGACGCCGGTGTGGGTGAACGGAATCGCCAGCCCGAAGAGGAAGGACCGGCTGTAGTTGTAGTTGAGCCAGGGCTCGATGACCTCGGCGCCGGCGGTCGTCACGAACTTGCCGCCCTTGATCGTGAGGCCGTCGAGGAGCGTCCCGGTGTCGGCGAGGTTGTACTGGAGGGGTAGACTTCCTCCGCGTCGAAGCTGTTCTTCTCGAAGCGTGTCGCCGACCGCGACCGCGCCGTCGCCGTCCCAATCGGACTTTCGCGCTTGGCGACGCGACCGAACATCAGCTTCAAGCCGAAGCCCGGAATCCAGCCCTCGCTCGACCGCAGCAGCGAAAGCTGGCCGGCCGCTGGGTCACCCGAGTTGTGATCGGGATCGAGCGACCGGAGCGAATTGATGCCCGAGGGCGGATCGTTGAAGTTCCACTCGTATCCCTGCACGTAGGCGGCGCCGACGTGGATCTTGGTCTGGTCCTCGATGTTCTTCTGAACCCCCACGATGCTGTCCTCGAAATCCCGGAACGGATCGAGGAAGCTGTCCCACTGGCCCCGCGTCGGATCCGCAGGGGCCTCGTCCTCGGCGCGGGCGGTCATGGCCCCAACCGCCAAGACGAGCGCCGCCAATAGAGCGGCCGCAGTTCTCGATGTACGCATTTCGTCCTCCCTCCCTTGCCACACACCCGGTGGCGTCCACTGAGAACGCAAGGCCCATGCCAGGGGAGGACCTAGCATGCAAACGGCGCTCGTCTGGCTCGGCGGCGGTGCTGCCTGCCAATGCGACACTCCGCTGCTCAAAAATCCGGCCCGGTCGAGGCTGGAGTCTCAAGAGGTCCTGTGGCAGGGGAGCGCCTTCGTGCGGTTGATCGCGCTCGCCTGATTGCGTCTGACCGGCGCCGCGTCGGTCGCGGCGGCCGAGGAGCGCTTGCCCGAGATCGTCGTGACCGCGCCCGCGATCCGCGACGAGACGCCGGCGCCCGCCGACCTGACGGCGTTCGCGTCCGTGATCGAGACGCGCGAGGCCGCGACCACCGTCGAGACGCTCGCCGACGGCGCTCGCCGACACGGTCGGCGTCCAGGTCCGGCGCTTCGGCGGCCTCGGCGATTTCAGCACGGTGTCGATCCGCGGGTTCTCGCCGGGCCAGGTGCAGGTCTATCTCGACGGCGTTCCGCTCAGCCGCGCCGACAACGAGACCGTCAACCTGAGCGACCTGCCGCTCGACGCCGTCGACCACGTCGAGGTGTACCGCGGGACGACGCCGCTCGCGTTCGCCCAGTCGGGACCGGGCGGGGTCGTGAACGTCGTCACGCGACGGCCGGAGGGCGCGCCGCTGGCGGCGGCGAGCGCCTGTACGGGTCGTTCGACACGCGCAAGGGAACGATCGCGGTCGGCAACAGCCACGGGGCATGGGACGGGCTTCTCTTCGCGCAGTACCTTGGCTCGCAGGGCGACTTCGACTTCACCAATCGGACACCCGCGGCCCAAAACCCGCAGGAGTCCCAGGACACCCGGATCAACAACGCGTTCGATCAGGGCAACCTGACGGCACGGCTCGTCTACCGCGGGACCCCACTCACGGTCGCCGTCACGGCGGACTCCTTCGCCAAGTCGCAGGGTCTGCCGGGGCGCGGCGAGGTCCAGTCGAAGACCGCCCATCAGGACACGTTCCGGCAGGTGGCCGACGTCACGGTCGGGCTCGCGCCGAGCGGGCCCTTCTCCATCGGTGCGGAAGCGAAGCTGTACGGGCTCCACCAGGAGCAGACCTTCGAGTCCCACGACCTCAAATACGGGGCGAGCGACAACGACGACACCTCGACGACGGTCGGCGGGCAGCTCGTGCTGCGCGGCAGCGTCGGCGCGCACCACGTGCCGGGCCTGCTCCTCGCGAGCGGCGTCGAGCGCTTCGTTCTCGCACGACGCGATCGGCGGCCAGACGCTGCGTCCGGGGACGTCGCCGCCGCGGACGCGGGCGCGCCTCACGCTCGCCGGTGAGTGACGAGATCCTGCTCCTCGGCGATCGGGTCTCGGTCGTGCCGAGCGTCCGCTGGGAGCTCTATCGCGACGCGTTCCCCGGCGATCCACGTCTGAAGATCCCGGCCCGTCCGGCTCGAAGACCCAGGACTTCGATCTCGCCGCGGCTCGGCCTGCGCGCCGACCTCGGATCCGGCACGACGCTCCTCGCGAACGGCGGCCGCAGCGCGCGCATCCCGAACCTGACGGAGCTCTTCGGCACGAGCGGCACCATCCGGGGCAACCCCGATCTCCGGCCCGAGACGGCGACCAGCTGGGACCTCGGCTTCCGCTTCCGGAGTCCCTGGACGAACGACGTCGTCACCGCCGCCTCGTCTCGAATACGCGTACTTCTCGAGCGACGTCGACGACGTGATCGTGTTCGTCCCGAGCACGCAGAACCCCTTCCGGGCCATGAACCTCGACGCCGCGACGATCCGCGGCCACGAGACGTCGCTCCGCCTCGCCTTCGTCGATCGCGTCCTCCTGACGACCAACTACACGCACCAGGATCGCGCTCGACGCGAGTGACGATCCCAACTTCAACGGCAACCAGCTGCCCGGTCGGCCGGCGGACGAGGCGTACGCGCGCCTCGAGCTGTGTGGTCGCCCGAGCGGCCGCTGCCGCTCGGCGCGATCGGCGCGCGCCTCTGGCCGGGAAAGGTCTGGTACGACGTCGATCTCATCGCCGACAACTTCCTCGACCCGGCCAACAGGATGCCCGTCGGCAGCCGCGAGCTGCACGGCGTCGGCCTCGACCTGACGCTGCCATAGTGGGTCTCGCTTCGCGGCCGAGGCGAAGAACATCACCGACGATCAGACCGAGGACGCGGCCGGGTTCCGCTCCCGGCCGCACGCTCTTCTTCACGATCTCGTACGGCTTTGGCGCGAAGCGATAGGTCGCGAGCGAGAATGGTGTTGACGGAGCGGCGCGGAGCGCGCTACAGAGCGAACGTCGGGTTAGGGAAGGGGGCAAAAGCCCCCGCTGCCCCGCAGCTGTAACGGGGAACGATCCGGTCACATCCACTGCTCGTGGGAGCGGGAAGGGACTGGGTGAGGATGATCCCGGAGCCAGAAGACCTGCTCGACGACGCCAGCACATACCTCCGAGGGGAGGGAGCTGGAAGTCGGCATGGTCGCGCGTCCGGCGTCCCACTCCATTTCGTCGGTGGGGGAGGAGGACCACGACGACCCACGCCCGGACATGGACGATCGCGATGCTGCTGGCGGCGCTCGCGACCGCGGCGGGACGCCGGCCGCCGCGCGCGCTCGTGGTCGCGACCGACTTCCAGACCGGGATCCTGGCGACCGTCGGGATGGCGGCCCCGCATCGGACGCGCGAGCTCCCGACCACCGTGCTCTCCGATGCCGTCGTGCGTGTCACGGGCGGCTACACGATCGTCCTCAATCGCTTCCTCGCCGACAACGTGCAGGTTCTGGGCAAGCGGCCTGGACCCGTCTCCAGTGCCGGACGGGCGCCGGCTCAAACCCGCACGACATCGTGGTGCGCGACGCGCGCACGGCGTACGTCACGCGCTACGGGCGGCCGAGCTCTGGATCGTCGATCCCAGGCGCGCTGGCTGCTGCCGCTTCCGCACGGGCACGATCGACCCGGTGCCTGGGCCGACGCGGACGGCCTCCCAGAGATGGACCAGATGGCGCTCGTCGGGGACGCGCGCCTCTACGTCACGCTCCAGCGTCTCGATCGCCTGCACGGCTTCGTGCCGACGGCGAAGAGCCTCCTCGTCGCGATCGACACGACGACCAACACGGTCGTCGGCGAGCCCGTCACGCTGCTCGGGAAGAACGCATTCGGCGACGCGAGCGGCATCGTGCCGGAGCCTGGCGGCCGCCGCCTCGCGGTCGCGACGCCGGGCGACATCTCACGCCGTCGGCGACGGCGGCATCGGATGCGATCGATCCCGACACGGCGCCGCCGACCGTCGAGCAGACCTTCTTCCTCACCGAGGACGACGTCAGGGCAACGTCACGGACTTCGTCCTGGTCTCGCCGACGCGCGGGCTACGCGATCGTCCAGGGCGGCGATCTGAAGAACGCGGTCTGGCGCTTCGATCCGACGCGCGCGGAGCCGCCCGTGAAGCTCTTCGGACGCGACGGCTTCCTGCCCGACGTCGCGCTCGCGCCCGACGGCGTGGTCTGGATCGCCGACCAGTCGCGCCCGACCTACGGCGTCCGGCTCCTCGATCCGTCGACCGACGAGGTCTCGAAGCCGATCGACGTCGGCCTGCCGCCGTTCTCGCTGGGGTTCCTGCCATGACGATCGCACGCCTCCTCGTCGCGCTCGCGCTCTCTGCGACGCTCGCGTCCGCCGATCCGTTCGTCGACGCCGTCCTCGACACGACGATCGGCACGGGCGGGGGCGGCGGCAGCACGACGAACGTGCTCGGGCCGCCGCACGGCGCGGGCCGTTCCAGGGATCGCTGCACACGTGGTCGCTCGGCCTCGGCGGCTCCATCACGGTCGCGTTCACGGACAACGCGATCGTCGACGGCCCCGGCGTCGACTTCACCGTGTTCGAGAACGCGTTCCTCCTCTGGGGACGGTGACCGGTCGGCCCGTACGCCGAGCCCGGGCGCGGTCTCGGTGAGCGCCGACGGCGTGCACTGGATCGCATTCCCGTGCGCGCTCGACGTGCCGCCGTTCTTCCCGGGCTGCGCCGGCGTCTACCCGGTCTTCGCGACCGAGGCCGACCCGCGAGCGCGCTCACGCCCTCCACGACCCCGATCGCCGACCTGATCGGCGTGCCGTTCGACGGCTTCGTGCCGCCGCCCGGCTCGGGCGGCGACTCGTTCGACCTGGCGACCGTCGGCCTCCTCTCCGCGCGCTTCGTCCGCATCGACGCCGGCACGCAGCACTTCGGGCTCGAAGGCCTCGCGGGCTTCGACCTCGACGCGATCGCGGCCGTGCACTCGGTCGACACGACGGGCTCGCCCGACACGGACGGCGACGGCGTCCCGGATGCGGCCGACGATTGCCCGGCGATCGCGGACCCGATGCAGCTCGACGCCGACGGCGACGGCGCGGGCGATGCCTGCGACGTGTGCCCGGGCACGAGCGATGTCATGCAGGCCGACCGCGACGGCGGACGGCGTCGGCGACGCGATGCGACGACTGTCCGGCGACGCCGAATCCCGACCAGGCCGACGCCGATCAGGACGGCATCGGCGACGCGCGACGGCCGGGCAATCCGCAAGCCGACAGCGACGGCGACGGCGTGCCCGACGTCGCCGACGTCTGCCCGTCACTCGCCGATCCGGCCCAGACCGACGGCGACGGCGACGGCTTCGGCGACGCGTGCGACACGTGTCCCGATGTCGCGTCGGCCGATCAACGCGACGACGACGGCGACGGTGCCGGCAACCCGTGCGATCCGTGCCCGACCGACGCGGCCTGCGGCCCGACTCAGGCGACGGCCTTCGACGGCACCGGCAAGAACCACGGCGCCGATCGACTCCTCCGCTACGTGACTCCGACCTCCACCACCAGCGTCGCGTTCCGGCCGGAACGCCCGCGCTGGTGCTCACGGTGGTGATCGCCCCCGAGGTGATCGCCGACAGCGTTCGCGTGCGCGTGGGGCGCCGCGATCTCACGGCTGCGCTCGGCGTCTTCACGCCGGGCTCGACCCGCACCGTCACGATCCCGCTCGTGCGCAAGCGGACGATCGTGAAGCTGCAGGCCGAAGGGCCACGGACCGGCGGCCGCCGGTCCGTCGACACGGATCGCCTGGTGGTGACGGCGCGGTAGGGCGCGCCGTTGCCCCGGGAGCAGGAGGATTTCGACGATGCGATCGATGATCAGAGCGGCCATCGCGGCGGCGACGCTCGCGGTCGTCGCCACCGCGCAGCGCAGCGGTGACCGCGTCGGCCCGGCTTCGCGGTCCGGAACTATCCCGACGCCGGTACCGTCGTGCAGGGCGGCGTCGTGCGCCAGGGCAATGCGCTCCTCGTCGGCCAAGGACCGACCTTCAGCAGCCGGTGGCGCAGAGCGTCGTGCGCCTCGACGGCACGCGGCTCGACGACGATCGCGACCGGCTTCAACTCGCTCGGCGGGCTTCGACATCGACGGCGCCGGCAACCTCTACGTCGTCGACAACTGCTTCGGCGCCGACTGGCTGCGGCAGTCCCACGACGGGCGACACGCGTCTACAAGATCCCGAACGCGACGACGCGCACGACCGCGACCACGGCCGCGCGGCGAGCGAGCTCCTGCCGTCCGGCACCTTCGCGACGCCGCAGGACGTGCTCGTGGTCGGGCGTGGCGTCGTGCTCGTCGCCGACGCGCGTCGGCGTCGGGCGCGGGACGCGTCGTCAAGATCGTCGAGCCGTCGACGGTGACCAACCTCGTGACCGGCCTCGACTTCCTGCGGCGGCTCTCGCGACCGACGGCAGCGACGCTCTTCGTCGGCAACCTCGACGGCTCCTTCGTCGGCGTCGGTCAAGAAGTTCGTGCTCGCGACGGGCACGCCCGCTCGGCACGCTCGATCGGCGGCCTCTCCGGCAGCTACGGTCGTCGCCCGCGACGGCGCCGGGCAACATCGCTCGTGACCGGCGGCTTCACGAGCGACTTCTCGTCGAGCACGGTCGAGGCGGTGAACGCGCGCGGCACGACCACGGAGCGCGGCGCACGGCTTCACGCTTCTCGAGCGACATCTGCGTTCGACGCCGCGCGCGGCCAGGCGCTCGTGCTCGACTTCGCGGCGGTCGCAGGTCACGGCCATCTGCGCCGATGCGACCGGCGACGGCGTCTGCGACGCCGACGTCGCACGGACCCGGCGGCCGATCGACAAGGCGAAGGTCAAGCTCGACGCGCCAGCTGACGCCGCCCGGCGACGACACGCTCAGCTTCGAAGGGCGAGATGACGATTCCGACGTCGCCGACGCTCGATCCGGTCGCGAACGGCGTGACCGTGATGGTCGACGACGCCGACGGACGCGTCGCTCGTCGACGTCGTCGTACCGGGCGGTGCGTACGACCCGGTCACGCGGGTCGGCGTGGAAGGCGCGACGCGGCGACGGCCTGGACGTACAAGAACCCGCACGGGCCTGCTCGGCATCACACCGATCACGCTGAAGCGCACCGCGGCGAGTGCCCGAACCTCGTGAAGTTCAGCGTGACGGGCAAGAACGGCGACTTCGTCGCTCGATCGGCGACGGCGCTGCCGGTCCAGCGGCGTGGTCGTGCTCGGCCGGCGGGACAGGGCGGGCTCAGCGACGTTCACCGGCCCGGCGCGCGCGTGCCCGACGCTGGCGGGGACGCACGCGTCTACTGCAAAGTAGTCGTCGCGCGGCCGACGCGGCGGCGCGCGGGCCTGCTCGCGCTCGCGTCTCGGCGGGTGCGGGAGTCCGCTCCGCCGCCGCGACCGGCGCCGCGTCCGGCGCGTCGTCGTGCCTCGCGCCGTCGGCGACGGAGACGCTCTATGCGCTCGGCGCCGGCGACCGCGTCGTCGGCGTGTGCGCGCGCAGTGCGACTATCCGGAGGCGGCGGCGCGCGCCGAAGGTCGGCGGCGTACCTCACGCCGAGCGTCGAGGCGGTGCTCGGCGTCCGGCCGGACCTCGTCGATCGCGGTGCCGTCGCCCGGAAACCGCGAGGCGGTGCGCGCGATCGAGCGCGCCGGCGTGCGCGTGCTGGTCGTGCAGGATCGGCAGCTCGGCGACCTCTGGGAGTCGATCGCGACGCATCGCCGACGCGCTCGGCGACGCCGCGGCATCGGCGCAGCGGCTCGCCGCCGACGCGTGCGCGCCGGCTCGATGCCGTGCGACGCGCGTCGCGGGACGCCGCCCGTGCGCGCGTGCTGCTGGTCGTCGGACACAGCCCGCTCATCGTCGCCGGCGCCGGGACGCTCCAGGGCGAGCTGCTCGAGATCGCGGGCGGGACGAACGTCGCGGCCGACGTCGGGAGCGCGTGGCCGCAGGTGTCGCTCGAGCTCGTGGTCGCGCGCGCGCCGGACGTGATTCTCGACGCCGCGATGGGGACGGAGGCCGGCGCGCACGCGCTCTTCGCCGGGCTCACGACCGTCCCGGCGGTGCGCGACGGGCGCATCGTGGCGGTGTCGTCCGACGCGCTCTTTCGCTCGGGACCGCGCGTGCGCGGAGGCGGCGGCGCTCTTCGCGGCGGCGATCCATCCGCCGACGCGAGCGCTCTAGTGGTAGCCGGGCTGCGCGAGCGCGGCGTCGATGAAGTCGCGCACCTTGGCGACGCTCGTGTCCCAGCTGAGCAGGCCGGGACACGACGCGACCGCCGTACCCGCCCGACGTCGACGCCCGCGAGGGCGCCCTTCCACGAGGAGCGGCCCGCCCGAGTCGCCGGGACAGGTGTCGTTCCCGTTCGCCTTGGGCTTCCAGCACACCGACGTCGAGAGCTGCCCGGGGAAGATGCCCACCTGGCGGATCGCGCGCGGGCAGCGCGGCGGATCCTCACCGTGCCCATGCGCTTGGTCCGGCGCCGGCGCCGCCGTCGAGACCGAAGCCGACGATCGTTCCCCGTGAGGCCCGCGCGCGTGCGACCTGGCGATGAGTGGAATCGGCGTGGTCTCGGTGACCGGCGTCTCGAGCGCGAGCAGCGCGACGTCGGCGTACGCGGCCTGCTGGATGCTGAAGTTCGGATGGACGGTCGCGTCGACGGCGCGGTGGCGGATGGGCGTGACGCCGTCCGGGAAGACGAACACTGTCGGCGCCGACCGCGCCGAACGACAGGCAGTGGCCTGCGGTCAGGACCGCAAGCGGTCCGATGAGCGTGCCTGAGCAGAGCGCGATGCTCGAGTCGGAGTTGTAGATGTAGATCTCGACGACCGCCGGGAAGGCCGATGTGGGCGTGCCGTTGCAGATGCGGCTCGTCACCGTCGCGGAGCCGAGGAAATCCTCCGGGAGCGGCGCGAGAGGAATCGCAGGCGCCCGCGGGCGTGCTGTGCAACGCGAGCAGACCGGCGACGACGGCGACCGTGGCGCATGAGCGAAGAAGGCGCATCGCTCGGGCATACGGCCGCCCGCCCGAAGGCGCAACCACCATCGACGCCGGTTCGCAGCACCGGTCGATCCGCGGTAGAGCGGCGCCCGGTGCGACCACCGCATCTCACCTGCCGCCACCCGTGGCCGTCCTCGCCACGCTGGCGGCGGTGCTGCTGTCTGCATCGTTCGCGGTGGCCGCGGCGATCGGCCCGTCGCACGCGAGCTCTCGTGGCGCGCGCTTCGCGCCGGCGGTGCGACGACGCCTCGACTACGTGATCGTCGTGCAGACCCGCATCCCGCGCGTGCTGCTCGCCGGGGTCGTCGGCCTGCGCTCGCGGCGGCAGGCGCGCGTTCCAGGGGCTGCTCGCGAACCCGCTGGCCGATCCCCGCGTGCTCGGCATCAGCGGCGGCGCCGCGGTGCGCGGGTGCGACGGCGCTCGTGCTCGGCATCGATCCGGTGTCGCCGCTCGTGCCGCTCGCCGCGTTCGGCGGCGCGCTCGCGACCGCGACCGCGGTGCGTCGCTGGTCGCGCGCACCGAGCGGCCGCACGACGCCGCACAGCGCTGCTGCTGACGGGCGTCGTCGTGAACGTCGCTCGCGGCGGCGCTCATCATGCTGGTCAACGCGATCGCGAGCTATCGCGCAGGCGCAGGGCGTGCTCTTCTGGATGATGGGTGCGCTCTCGACGCAGAGCTACGGGCTGGTCGCGGTCGCGCGGGGCTACGCGGCGATCGGGCTGGCGGCGCTGCTCCGCGCACACGCCGGCGCTGAACCTGCTCGCGGCCGGCGAGGAGAGCGCGCGCATCGCTCGGCGTCGAGGTCGAGCGCGTGCGGCGCGCGGTCTTCGTCGCCGCCGCGCTGCTGGTCGGCGCCGCGGTGTCGGTGTCCGGGCATGATCAGCTTCGTCGGGCTGATCGTGCCGCACGTGCTCCGGCTCCTGCTCGGACCGGATCTCCGGCTGCTCGTGCCGGCGTCGTTCCTGGGGGCGCGACGTTCCTCGTGTTGGCGGACACGCTCGCGCGGACGGTGCTCGGCCCCGCCGGAGCTGCCGGTCGGCGTGGTGACGGCGCTCGTCGGCGGCCCGTTCTTTCTCCTGCCTGCTCCGCCGGAGCCTCCGGAGCGAGCGGATGAGCATGCTCGCGGCGCACGAGGATCGTGCATTCGCGTACGGCGCGCGCAAGTGCTGCGACGTCGGCGTCGACGATCGCGGCCGGCGAGCTCGTCGGGCTCATCGGCCCGAACGGAGGCGGCAAGACGACGCTGGTCTGCTGCCTCGCCGGCGCTCGCCGCGCCGCACGCCGGTCGCGTGCTCCTCGACGGCGACGCCGCTCGCCGAGCGCACCCGGCGCGCGAGGGCGCGCGATCGCATTCGTGCCGCAGGACTCCGCGCGTGGAGTTCCCGTTCACGGCGCTCGAGGTCGTCGCTCATGGGCCGCGCGCCGTATCCTGACCGGGCTCGGCTTCGCGGGCCGCGGAGCGACCTGGCGCTCGCGCACGCGGCGCTCGCGCGCCTCGATCTCGCCGGCGTCGACGGACCGGCGCCTCGATGCGCTCTCCGGCGGCGAGCGCCAGCGGGTGTTCCTGGCGCGCGCGCTCGTGCAGGAGCCGCGCGTCCTCCTGCCTCGACGAGCCGACCACGCACCTCGATCTCCGCCACCAGGCCGGCGATCCTCGAGGTCGTCCGCGAGCGCGTGCGGGCGCCAGGACTCACGCGCGCTCGCCGTGCTGCACGACCTCAACCTCGCGGCCGTCGCGTGCGACCGCCTGCGTGCTGCTCGTCGACGGGCGCATCACGGCGATGGGCTCCCACAAATGGTTCTGACGCAGGACATGATCGGGTCGGCCTTCGGCGCGCGCGTCCACGTCGGATGGCACGAGCCTCGCCGAGTGTGCCGGCTATTCTTCCGGCTAAAAGTTGAGGCGCCGAGCTTGCGTCATACTCGAATGGCGGCTAGCCATTTTTGCGGGAATATGTCGCAGAAGGCTGCGCCGAGCGCGTCGACGCCGTCGAGACGTTGCGGACATTGCTGGCGACGGCGGAGGACCTGGTGGAGCAGGCAGATGGCCCCGACGATCCCGCACGTCGAACCCGCTGGCTGCGACTCTTCGATCGGATTCCGATCCGACGACCGCGCCGTGCTGATCCGGCGTCCTGCGGGCGCGAGGATCGGCCTCCGTAATGCCGCCACCACGGAGGACGGGGGCGCGGTCGTGATGGGGTACGGGCTGAGACCGGGCGAACCCAGACGCACGGCTCTACTTCCGGACCCGTCGAGAGAAGACGCCCGACGCGATGCCGTTCTTCGACCGCGATCAGATGGTGCACGCGACGCTGCGAGGCGTCAGATCATGCGCTCGATCGTCGACGCCGCGAGCTTCTTCGACAGGCTGGCGTGCCGCGACGCGCGACCATACGGGCAGCTCGACGACGAGGGGCGGGCCGTGGTGCGCGCGTGGTCGCGGCGGTGCTGAAGGCGCTCGATGCCCCGCGCGCTCGACTTCACGCACGATCTCGCCGCGCCGCGCCCACGTGTCGTGCGTTTGCCCTCAGGGTGCCTTGCTAAGGTCGGCAGCTGGCAGCGGGAAATGCTCTTCCAGTTCGCGAACGTCGTGGTCTTCTTCGGCCTTGCGCTGCGTCCTGTGCGGGCTCATGCTCGGGCTGGGCTCGCTCCTGCGCGCCCGTCGAACCCGCAGCCCGCGAAGCTCTCGACCTACGAGTGCGGCGAGCCGCCGAGCGGCTCCGGCGTGGATCAACTTCAACATCCGCTTCTACCTGATCGCGCTCGTGCTTCGTGATCTTCGACGTCGAGCTCGGCGTTCGTCTATCCGGTCGTCGGCCGTGTTCCGAGACGTGGGTCGACGCAGGGGCAGGGCGCGTTCGCGTTCGTCGAGATCGCGCGTCTTCCTCGGCGATCCTGATGGTCGGCCTCGTCTACGTCTGGATGAAGGGCGACCTCGAGTGGCTGAAGCGCATCCCGGTCGAGAAGCCTGCGCGGCCAGCGAGCCGTCGCGGCGGGCGGCGTAGGAGACGATCATGTCGCTCATCAACACCGCGCCCGAGATGGCGCTCACCACCACGGTCGACGACCTCCTCAACTGGACCCGCAAATCGTCGCTCTGGTACATGATGTTCGGGCTCGCCTGCTGCGCCATCGAGATGATGCAGACGGGCGGCCCGCGCGCCGACCTCGAGCGCTTCGGCATGGCGCCGCGCGCCACGCCCCGCGTCTCCGACGTGATCATCGTGTCGGGCACGCTGACGCTCAAGATGGCGCTCCGCACGAAGCTCCTCTACGACCAGATGCCCGAGCCGAAGTACGTCGATCTCGATGGGGAGCTGCGCCAACTGCGGCGGCCTCTTCCAGCTCGCGTACTCGGTCTGCGACGGCGTCGACCAGGTGATCCCGGTCGACGTCTACGTGCCCGGCTGCCCGCCGCGACCGGAGGCGCTCACCGAGGGCCTCGTGAAGCTGCAGGAGAAGATCGCAGCAGGAGCGCTGGCTCGTGCGCAAGGCCGAGCCGGTCGGAGTCCGCGCCTGATGGCGCTCGACGCCGCGGCGCATCCACGCGCGGCTGCGCGCCGCAGTTCGGCGACGCGGTCGGCGCGCTCGAAGGGCACGGGCCCGAACGCCGTGGACGACGGTCGACGCCGACGCGCATCGCGCGAGGTCGCGGCGTTCGCGCAGACCGACCCGGCGCTCCGCTTCGACTGCCTCTCGAACCTCTCGGGCGTCGACTACCCGAAGCAGGGACACATCCAGGTCGTCTACCACCTGTTCTCGTACGCGCATCGGCACACACTTCGTGCTCAAGGTGAACGCGACTGCGCGACGATCCCGGTCGTCGTCGACGGTCGTCCGGCGTGTGGAGCCATGCCGACTGGCAGGAGCGCGAGGTGTTCGACCTCCTCGGCGTCACGCTTCGACGGGCCATCCCGATCTCCGGCGCATCCTCATGCCGGAGGACTGGCCCGGCCATCCGCTGCGCAAGGACTTCGTCGAGCCGCAGGAGTACCACGGCATCCCGACGTCGCGGGAAAGCCTGCTGAAGGCCTGAGGCGGACGATGAGCCTCGCCGGATTCGAAGTCGAGGTGCAGCGCTCGCCGCCGACGGCGGCGTCGTGACCGAGGACATGACGCTGTCGCATGGGGCCGCAGCACCCGTCGACGCACGGCGTGCTCCGCTTCGTCGTCCGCGCCGACGGCGAGGTGATGAAGGAGGCGATCCCGGACATCGGCTACCTCCACCGCTCGATCGAGAAGATCGCGGAGAAGGTCGGCTGGCACGGCTTCCTCCCGTACACCGACCGCGTCGACTACGTCGCCGCCATGTTCTGCAACCACGGCTGGGCGATGGCGTGCGGAGCAGCTCGCCGGCATCGAGGTGCCGAAGCGCGCGCGAGTACTGCCGCGTGATCGCCGACGAGCTCTGCCGGCTCCACAGCCACCTCCTGTCGGTCGGCTCGATGGCGATGGACATCGGCGCGTTCACGCCGTTCACGCACGCGATCCGCGAGCGCGAGTACCTGAACGACCTCTTCGAGGAGCTCTGCGGCGCGCGCCTCACGTTCCACTACATGCGGATCGGCGGCGTCGGCTGGGACCTGCCGCCGGGCTGGATCGAGAAGATGCGCGCACTTCCTCGACCGCTTCGAGCCGCTGATCGACGAGTACGACCGGCCTCATCTCGTACAACAAGATCTTCACCGAGCGGCTCGGCGAGCGTCGCGCCGGTGACGGCCGAGGAGGCGATCGACTTCAACCTGGTCGGGCCGAACCTCCGCGGCTCGGGCGTCGAGTACGACGTCCGGCGGGACGATGCCGTACTCGGTCTACCCCGAGCTCGAGTTCGACGTGCCGATCGGCACGGGCGAGATGGGCGACGCTCGGCGACTGCTTCGATCGCTACATCGTCCGCATGCGCGAGATGCGGGAGAGCTGCAAGCATCCTCCGCCAGTGCATCGCGCAGATCCCGCGACGGCCCGGTGATCGCGAAGGTGCCGCGCAACTTCAAGCCGCCGGCCGGGCGACGCCTACGTGCGGATCGAGAGCGCGCGCGGCGACATGGGCTGGTACGTCGTGTCCGACGGCACGGCGCTTCCCGCATCGCTGCAAGATCCGCACGGGCTCGTTCTCGCGCGATCAGCATCGTGCCGAAGCTCGTGAGCCGGAACCTCATGATCGCGGACCTGATCGCGGTGATCGCGAGCCTCGACCTCGTCGCGCCGGAGATCGACCGCTGATGGGCGACTGCGTCCAGAGCCTGATCGACGAGCGGCGCGGTCGCCGGCAGGCGTGCCCGCGTGGGTGCACTACCTGCGCGCCGCGCTCGCGTTCGGCGGCATCGTCGTCTTCGGCTTCGTGCTGCCGATCGCCGGCATCACGACCTGGGTCGAGCGCCGCATCATGGGGCGGATGCAGAGCCGCATCGGGCCGAACCGCGTCGGGCCCGCGGGATTCCTCCAGTGGCTCGCCGACGGCATCAAGAACATGCTGAAGGAGGACATCGTCCCGACCGCGGCCGACGGTCCGCTCTTCCGCTTCGCGCCCTACGTCGTGATGGTGGGCTTCGTCGGCGACGTTCGCGGCGCTGCCGTTCACGAGCGCGCTCATCATCGCCGACCTGAACGTCGGCATCCTCTACGTGACGTCGGTGACGGCGCTCGTCGTCGTCGGCATCCTGATGGCGGGCTGGGCGTCGAACAACAAGTGGTCGCTGCTCGGCGGCATCCGCTCGGCGGCGCAGATCATCTCGTACGAGATCCCCGCGGGCCTCTCGATCTTCCCGATCGTGCATGCATCACCGGGCTCGCTCGCATGCAGGACATCATCCGCGGCGCAGGGCTGCGCGCGCCGTGGACGTGGAACCTCTTCGCGAACCCGTTCACGTTCGTCGCGTTCTTCGTGCTTCTTCGTCGTCGGCGCTCGCCGAGGGCAACCGCACGCCGTTCGACCTGCCCGGAGGCCGAGTCCGAGCTCGTCGCCGGGCTTCGCGACCGAGTACTCCGGCATGCGGAACCTGCTCTTCTTCATGGCGGAGTGGGGGAACCTCTACGTCATCGGCGCGATCGTCACGACGCTCTTCCTGGGCGGCTGGCAGATCCCGTTCGCGCTTCGAGAACCCGATCGTGCAGCACGGGCTCGAGTTCGCGACGTTCTTCCTGAAGGCGCTACGGCGTCGGCGTGATGGTGCCGATCTGGCTCCGCTGGACGCTGCCGCGCATCCGCGTCGATCAGATGATGGCGATGTGCTGGAAGTACCTCGTGCCGATCGCGTTCGTGAACCTGCTCGGCGACGGCGGCGTGGATGCTGTGGGTGCCGTCGTGGGTGCGCGTACCTCGACGCACGTTCACGCTGTTCGCTGCGCCGCATCGCGGCATCCTGTCGTTCCTCCGGCGCGTCGTCTGCGCACCTCGAGTACGCGAAGCTCGACGCGCGAGCACCTCTCCTTCAATCCGCTCGGGACGGCGCGCTCGCCGGGGTGACGCGATGGGACTCGGCAGCTACTTCGCGCAACATCAAGGACGCCGTCGCAGACGATCGGCGAGGGCATGGCGGTCACGGCGTCGCACATGGTGCGGAAGCCCGTGACGCTCGAGTATCCCGACCGCCTGCCCGACGGCGTCCGCGTGCAGGACACGCTGCCGTTCCGCTACCGCGGCATCGCTCGAGGTCGACCTCGAGATCTGCACCGCGTGCCTCGCCTGCGAGCGCGCGTGCCCGATCGACTGCATCGTGATCGACGCCGGAGAAGGACAAGGCCGCCGGCGGCCTCGTCATGACCCGCTTCGACATCGACATGGCCAAGTGCATGTACTGCGGCCTCTGCAGCGAGCCGTGCCCGACCGGCGCGATCCACCACACGCCGGAGTTCGAGGGCGCCGACTACTCGCTCGAGAGCCTCGTGCGCCGCTTCGTGAAGGCGCCCGACGATCGCCTACAAGCCGAAGAAGACCGGCGAGACCGACCCGCAGATCAAGCCGATCCTCGATCGCGGCATGCGCTACATCGCCGAGTTCGCCAAGGTCGGCGACGGCGGAAGCTGATCCGGGGCGCCGCGCAGCGGCGCGATCAGTTGACCGTGATCGCAGACCGGGCCCTTCCGGTTGTTGTTCTCAGTTGCTCTCGTGAAGATCTGGTTGCCGGTCTCGGCCTCCGGCGAGGAAGACGTAGTGCGTGCCGCGGGCGTCACGTTCGGGATGATGACGGTCTGGTTCCGGGTGGCACGTGCCGTTCACGCGCCCGCGACCGACTCCGCGAACGTGCCGAGGACCGTAATGCTCCCCGCCGAACGCCATGTCGGTCGAGAGGTTAGAGCGTGTCGTTCCCACGGGCCGATCGCCGAGCCGGCGCCCTGGTCGCTGATGCTGTACGCGATCTGGACGGTCGCGCCGGCGTTCGCCGACGCGGGCGGCGTCAGGGTCATCGGGATGAGGTCCGCGTTCACGATCCTGGATCCCGACGGGCCCGATCCAGTTGTTGCTCTCGTTGCCTTCGGGGGACGACACGCGTTCGCGCCGTCGGTCTGGAAGTAGATTGGCAGTACGTGCACCGGCGGCGATGTGTCCCGGCGACGTGCACGGTCACGCGTCGTGGTAGTACTGCGAGCCGGCGTTCAGGTTGGCTCACGCGCTGGTAGCCGAAGATCGCGGTAGATCGCCGCCGAAGTTCTGGTCGGTCGACCAGAGGACGTATCTCCCACCAGGGCGCCGCTGGCGCGCTCGTGCCGAAGTTCTTGACGCTGAAGTCGGTTGCGATTCCCGCGCGGGCCGGTGCGATGCCCGGCACGCTGAACCCGATCGGGACGAGCTCCGGTCCCGGAGATGGTCGTGCTGGTCGTGGCGCGTCGTCGTCGGGAACACCGGCATCGAGCTCGTCGACGTGCTGGTGGTCGTCGGCCCGCCGCCCGAGGTGGTCGAGGTCGTCGTGTGGGTCGTGGTCGTCGTCGAGTGCGTCGTCGTGGTCGGCGCGGCCGTGCTGGACGACGTCGTGCTCCGCGGCGCTCGTGGTGGTGGTTCCGCCGCTCCGTCGTCGTCGTGCCGCCGCTGGTCGTGGTCGTCCCGCCGGTCGACGTGGTCCCGCCGCTCGTGGTGGTGGTCGTCCGCCGGTCGAGGTGGTCCGCCGGTCGTGGTGGTGGTCGTGCCGCCGGTCGAGGTGGTCCCGCCCGTCGTGGTCGTGGTCGTGTCGGTCGAGCCCGGCGCGCTCGTCGTCGTCGCGACCGAGGTCGTCGTGGTGACGCCGCCGCAGGTGCAGGCGTTGCAGAGGCCGCCGCACGGCCCGAGTCGCCGTCGCACTCCTCGCCGCCCTCCGGATCCCAGACGCCGTCGCCGCACATGCTGAGCGTCGCGAGGAAGGGCTTCAGGACGAGGCGCCGGGACGGCGAACGTGCCGTTCAGCGTCGCGCAGCCGTCCGTGATGAGGCCCTTCACGATGGACTTGGCGACGAGGCCGCGTGCAATGCTTCGAACTTCACGGACGACGCGCGTTCCGACCTTCGTGCCGCGCATCTTGGCCTTGATCGGGGCCGCAGCCGCTCGCGGTCGACAGCATCTTCCCGCCGATCTGGATGACGTCCACGGCCGGGCCGTCCATGAGCGGATCGCCGTTCACGAGGAACCGGCCGCCCGGACATGGCGGAATCTTCGCGAACGCCGGAGACAGCGGCGGCCATGCTGCCGGCCAGAACGAACGCGAGAAGGAGTCGGGCGCGCATGCTCATCGTGGGTCTCCCCACCCCCGTTTCTGCGCGCAGCCTCATTGTGTCGGGGCTCGGGTCGAGTGTCACGCCAACGGAATTCGGCGCTCGCCGGGCGCATGCCGCACGGCGCATGCGATGGACTCAGATCCGCCCAGCGGTAGCCGGGCCGAGCAGAGGGGAGGGAGGTTTCTCGATGAAGCTCTACTCTCGGTCCGCTCAGTCTCTTCTACCGCCAGGTCCGCATCGCCCTCGACGAGAAGGGGATCGCCTACGAGCTGGTCTCCGTGCCGTTCGGGCGTGCGCAGGGCTACCAGCCGAAGCGCATCCCGACGTCGTGGCGATCAACCCGAAGAGGCCAGGTGCCCGTGCTCGTCGACGAGGGCCTGGCACTCTTCGATTCGACCGTCATCCTCGAGTACCTCGAGGACCGCTACCCGACGCCCGCGCTCTATCCGACCGACGTCGCCGAGCGGGCGCTGCCGGCAGCCTCGAGGCGGCGTCGGACAGATCCTCTTCCCGTCCGTCTTCGAGCTGATCTCCGAGGCCTTCTACCAGCCCGAGCATCGCAACGAAGACCGCGTCGCGCGCCGCGAGGCGATCGCACGCCACTACGACGGGCCTCGAGCGCCGCGTCGCCGAACGGCCGTACCTGTGCGGCGCGTTCAGCGTGGCCGACATCGCCCTACTTCCTGACCGCGACCTTCGCGACGAGCCTCGGCGCGCGATCGGCGACGCGCACCCGCACCTCGCCGCGTGGTACGGCCGCGTCCTCGCGCGTCCTCCGGTCACGAAGAAGGAAGTGATGGGCCTCGCCGAGGCGATGCGGCGCGTCTCGGCCGCCTGAGCCGCGACGTCGCGCCGGCGGGCGGTCGGCTACCCGGCGCTCCACGGGAGCTTTGACACGATGCCGCCGCACGTAGTTGCCCTCGGCCCATGCGCCCGGCCGCGACGTCGACCGCGAACGCGGGGCAGCGGCGCAGCATCTCCTCGAGGACGACGCGCCCCCTGCAGCGCGGGCCGCGGCGGCGCCGATGCAGTAGTGGGTCCCGTAGCTGAACGACAGCATCTTCGATGATCGGTCGCTCTCGACGTCGAGGTCCTCCGGCGGTCGGACCGAACTGCGCGCGGATCGCGGTTCGCCGCCGCGTAGCAGAGCAGCACCTTCTTGCCGGCTGGGATCGTCGCGCCGCGCAGCGTCGACGTCGCGGCGTGGTCGTGCGGGCGAGGTTCTGCACGGGCGACGTCAGCCGGAGCAGCTCCTCGACCGCGTTCGGGATCAGCCCCGGGTCGGCGAGGAGCCTGCGCGCGTGCGTCGGGCCGCTCGGTGAGCAGGCACGCGGCGCCGGCGAGCATGCCGGTCGTCGGTGTCGTTGCCGCCCGTCACCATCGTGAACGCGAAGCCGAGGATGCGCGCGCGCGGTCACCGTGTCCTCGCCGAGCCGCGCGAGGTCGGACACGATGTCGTCGGCGGGCTCGGCGCGGCGGCAGTTCGATCAAGCGCGGCGAAGTAGCCGAGGAGCTCCGGCGAAGGGCCTCGCGCGCCGGCGCTCGCCTGCCGGCGGCGGCCGCCTGCACGATCGCCTCCGGTCCAGCGGTCGAACGAGCGGCCGACGCTCGGCGGCACGCCCGAGGTAGTGCGCGACGACGAAGCTCGGCAGCGGCTTGAAGAGGTGCGCGACGATGTCGACGCGAGCCGGCGGCGCGCGCGCCGACTCGATGCGCTCGACGACGAAGCGCGCGCACGGCGGGCTCTGATCGTCGACACCGCGTCGCGGCGTGAGAGTCCTTCGTCACGAGCCGGCGAGAAGCGCGGTGTGCGCCGGCGGATCGAGGAAGACCATCGGCATCGCGACGTCGAGCCCGGTGGCGTCGCGAGCTCGTCGTACGCGACGGTGAGGCCTGCGCCGACGAGAACGTCTCCGGGATCGCCCGCCGCCGCTCCAGACGTCGTCGAAGCCGCGTGAGGACGCAGAAGTCGCCGTTCGCGCGACGTGATGCACCGGATCGTGCTCGCGCAGCGCGGCGTACATCGGAAACGGATCGCGCCACGACTCGCCGCTGGCGGGCTCGAACCTGGCGTCGCTCGTCGACACGGGCGTCGGAGGCGGCCGCGCCTCAGGCCCCGGGCACGTCGCTGTAGGTGAACTTCCACGCGAGCGCCGGTCGCCTCGCGCGCCGTCGACGCGTGCGACGGGATAGACGAGGTAGTTCCGCTCGATCGCGTCGGCGCCCAAGACGAAGCTGCGCGCGCGCGAGACGAGGATGCGGTTTCCGGAGAGGTGGCCGAAGAAGTAGCCCTTGAGCTCGGGGTGCTTCCGGCGCCTCCGAGATGTCGACCGGCACCCAGCCCGCGCCCGGGCGCCCAGAACTCGGCCCAGCAGTGGTAGCCGGCGACCGTCTGGCGTCGCGGCCGCTCCGGCCGTCGCCGTACGCGAGCGGGAACCCGATGCTCCAGCGCGCCGGGATGCCGCTCGCGCGCGCGAGAAGCGATGAAGAGCGTGTGGAAGTCGGTGCAGTTCCCCTTGCCGACCTTGAGACAGTACGGGATGTCGCCGAGGCCCCAGCCCGGGACGCGACTTGTCGTACTGCATCGTGGTCAGTGAGACCCAGTCGTAGACGCGCGCGCCTTCTCGACCGTGCCGTGCCTGCGCGCGATCGCGCGCCGCCGCGATCGCCCGCACCTCGTCGTTGACGACGACGAAGGCGAGGCGCGCGAGCTCGCTGCGCGGGCGGCGCGAGTCGACGTCCGCGCTGCGGCGCGGTCGCCGGATCGACCGCGAGCTCGCGCCGCGCGACCGTCGCCGTCTGGCGGAGCGTCACGGCGCCCGACGGCTTCTCCAGCACGCACGTACGCGACGCGGTCGCCGGACGGTCCGAGGACGACGATGGTCGGTCGCCGATCCCGTCAAGCGCAGAGGTCAGGATCGTCTGGTCCTCCTCGCGCGGCAGCGGCAGCCAGAGCTCGACGACGCGGGCACCGTCCGGCGGCGCGATCGTCGCCTCGTACGTGAACGCGACCGTGCGCCAGGCCGAGCGCCGCGGCGGGGATCCTCGTCCGCGGTCGCGGTGCCGGCGGAGGAGGATGATCGACGCGAGGACGCGTGCCGGGCGCGCGGGACATGCGAGAGGCTCTAGCCGGTCCTCGATGCCACAAAAAGCAACGAGGCCTCCCGACCGGAGTCGGGAGGCCTCGTGTTCAGAGCGATGAACGACGCGATCAGGACGGGGGCGGGCCCGGAGCCTGCGCGCGGAGTCTGAAGTTGGCGGCGGCGCAGGTCTGGAAGCTCCGGCTTCGCGTCCTCACGTGCCTGGTCGCGGCACTGGAATCCGCCGCCTGCGCCTGCCCGATGCAGACGTCACGGTCCGGACCCGCAGGTAAATTCAGCAATACGTA
>ERZ1370068.2083-contig-1244_pt1 | contig 28964 bp, 51 predicted proteins | sample MGYA00561227_ERZ1370068 | MGnify/ENA primary metagenome ERZ1370068 (study PRJEB38410, sample SAMEA6850437) | metagenome | study: Metagenomic assessment of the ecological functions of the soil: analysis of the soil microbiota associated with the...
GAATCCCCTGCGTGCGCACGAGAATCGATTCCAGCTGCGGATGTGGATACGTCACCGGCTCCTGCCCCAACCGGCGCGCCGTGTACGGATGCACGAACGCCGCCTGGATGGGACCCGGCCGGATCAACGCCACCTGCACGACGAGGTCGTACAAATGATCCGGCTTGGTGTGCAGGATCGAATTGATCTGCGCGCGGCTCTCGATCTGAAACGTGCCGATCGTTTCGCCGCGCTGGATCAGCTCAGTATGTCTTGTCGTCAGGCTCGGGCAGCGAATACATCTGCGGCCGCGCCCCGTCCGCCGCTCGATGCAATCGTACGCCATGCGCACCATCGTCAGCGCACCAAGCCCCAGGAAATCGAACTTTGGCACGCCGATCATGTCCAAATCATCCTTGTCGAACTGCACGATCGTGCGACCCATCGTCGTCTGCTCGACGGGCAGATAGTTCCCCAGTGGTTGCGCCGACAGCACGAACCCACCCACGTGCGTCGACCGGAGACGCGCCAACCCCTCGATATCCCTCGAGGGCCATCAAGAACGCCTCGCCGCGCTTGTTCCGCAGATCGATCTGTCTCGCCTCCGCCAACTCCTTCACCGCCTCGATACACTCGGCGGGCTCGTGCCCGTGAACGCGTTTCGAGATCTCTAATGCCTGAGCGACCGGGTAGCCGAGCGCGCGCATGGCGTCCTGGACGGCGGTGGGCGCGTGGAAGCATTGCGTCACCGCCGTGATCGCCGCGTGCTCTCTATCGTAGTTGGCGTACATGTAGTCGAGCACTTCCTCGCGACGCTCGTGCTCGAAGTCGACGTCGATGTCCGGCGGCTCCGACTTGCCGTCGACGCGCGCCTCCGACAGAAAGCGCTCGAACAACAATCCGTGCTTCACGGGATCGACCGCGGTGATCCCGAGACAGAACGCGACCGCGGAGTTCGCCGCGCTGCCGCGCCCCTGGCAGAGAATTCCCTTGTGCTTGCGCGTAGCGCACGGCGTCGGCCATCACGAGAAAAATCCGGCGAAGCCAAGCTCGCCGATCAGCTTCAACTCGTGCTCGATCTGGTGCACGCTGCGATGCCTCGAGCTCGCCCCATCGTTCCCGCGCACCCTCGTACGTCCACACACGCAGCGCCGCGTCGTCGCTCGTCTCGCTCATGCCCGCGCCGAGCTTCGCTTTGCGAAAGTCGGGCAGGGAGGGCGCATCCAGTCGAGTGTGAACCCCATGCACTCCTCGGCGACGCGCAGGCTCTCGCGCAGCCCTTCCTCGCGTCCCTTCCATCGACGCGCCATCTCGCCTGGACTGAGCAGCCGCCACTCGCCGTTCGGATGCAACAGCCCACGCTCGGCGGCGACATCGATCGTCAGGTCATAGCGCAGCGCGGTGAGCATGTCGTGCACGAGCCGGCCGCGCTCGTCGACATATCGCGGATCCTGTGTCGCCACCCACGGCAGGCCCGGTTCTCGGCGAGCTGGATGAGCTCCGCCGCGAGAACCGCTTCGCGGCCGCCCGTGTGGTGCAGCTGCACTTCTATAGATAAGGTCCCGGCCGGGAAGACATCGCGCCACTGATCGAGATACCGCTTGCGCTTCGCTCTCCTTCCCAGCTCGAAGCAATGACGCGAGCCCTCCCTCGGCAGGACCTGTCAGCGCATGCAAGTCCGTTGCATGTCGCGGCGACCTGAGCCCACGTGACCTTGGGCCGGCCACGCCGCTTTCCTTGCACCTTCTTGTCCCACTCTTCCCACTGTCCCACACGCGCCAACGTGACCAGAGCGGCCAAGTTCTCATACCCGCGTTGCGTTCGCGCGAGAAACGCCGCGGGACGTCCGTCGACGTTGATCTCCGCGCCGACGATCGGCCGCACGGGATACTGACAGGTCCGACAGTATTCGTCTGTATGCTGCTTGACGTCCGTCGCACATCGGATTTTTGAGCGGCGACATCGCCTCGACCGCGAACTTTGCGATTCCGCCAAGATCCGCGGTGTCAGTGATCCCTAAATGCGTATAGCCGAGCGCGCGCGCGTGCTTCGCCAACGCCTCCGCCGAGATGGCGCCGTCGGAGAAGGAGAAGCAGGTGTGCGCGCGGAGCTCGACGTACACGGCGGATGCGGGATGCGGGATGAGGACGGGAGTCAGAACGACACCTCCAGCGTGTACGTCGCGTTGTCGTGCTTCGTATCGAAATGCCCGTCGCCGCTAATTCCCGCGAGATCGCCGGTGCTCGTGCCGGAGAGAATCGTCCATTTTCCTTTCGCGATACCGTTCTCGAACGTGCCGACGTCCTGCATCACGAACGTTCCCGATCGCTCACCGATCCGGCCCACCACGCGCGCGAGCCCGACGAAGCTCGCTGTTCGATTCTCGTGCGACGCGAGCGAGATACCGGATCGACGCTTCACCCTCGATACCGCCCTCGCAACTTCTTCGCTGACCGAGGCGTGCGTGAGCTTGCGGCAGATCGGCTGCATCGTACGGCGTCTCCTCCCACCCCAGCGCCTTGAACGTTCCCGTCACCTGTGTCATTGCTCTCGTCCTCGCGTGTTAGTCCCACCAGCCGTGAAGAAACCAGTCCGTCGTCTGCTGCTTCGATCCGTGGAACAGCCACACCATCATTCCGTCCTCGCGCACGCAGCGGAAATACTCGCGCGCGTACTGCGGTACTCCATTGTCCGCCAGACACCCGGTCCGGCCCCGCCGCCTCGACGATGTCATGCCACTCGTTGTTCGTCCGAGTAGCGCACCGGCACGTCGTGATCGCGCCGCGGTTGCGTGTCGACCGTGACGACTTTGGGCGACGGCAGGAGTTGCAGCGTGAGCGACGGTTTGACGTTTCGTGTCATCCCGAGCGAGCGATCGATCTGCGACTCGTGCGGCGCCGGCGCCACGTCCGTCCACGTCGTCCGCATGCTCGAGCAACGGATGCTCCGAGTTCCGAGCGCCTCGACCACCACGTCTCCCTGATCGTCGGTGAGCTGGATGATCGCGTCCTCGACCATCGGCGCACTCGCGAACCCGCGGTCGAACAGATCGCCCTGCGCGACCATCGTTTCCCGTCACCGATCTCGACGCGCAGCGTCACGCCCATCACCGCATCCGGCAGCGTCAGCGTGTCCAGCGCCTCGCGAACCAGACCGCATCCACCGCTTCTGCTCCGCGCTCGGCCGCGACGAACGGATCAGATGCGTGCGCTGCGTGCGATTGCCGAGCGAGAAGACGAGCGCCATCTCGCGCGCGCGCTCGCCGCGCTCGGACGAGCGACGTGCACACCGTGCCGGCCAGCGAGTTGATGACGAACAACAACCGCTCCGGATCCTTGAGACCGTACTCCACCCACTCCAACGACGCGCTCGGCAACGACTTCGTAACGGAATCTTAAATAACCAACGCTCGTCGTCGGCGCGGGACGCGGCGCCAGAGCCGCACGCCATCGATCCCGAGCCGCACCTCGATCGCCTCGGCGTCGAGCGCGGCGAAGCGCGCCGCAGGTCTCGATGCCGAGTCCGTGTGATGCAGCGCCGCGAGCGGCTCGAGCGGCGAGAGTACGGCAAGCGTGATAGGGCGCGATGAACGACGCGTCCTGTCCGAGCTTCACGACGACGAGCGGCGTCGTGCTCTGCGTGGCCGCGACTTCGGCGGCGACGGGGTGAGCGCCACGCCGGCGTGCACGTCGTCGAATCCGTAGTCGCTCGCCACGCGCAGCATGTGCTCGGCGAGCTGCGCGCCGTGCAGACCGCGCGCGTCGCCCCACACGAGTCCACGTTCGCCGACGGCGACGCGCGGCGCGACAGCGAAGCAGACTGGCGACCAGATCAGCGGGGAAGTCCGCGCCGGTCGGCCAGCTCGGACTCCAAAGACAGACGTAGCTCATGATGCGTGACCGGAATAGGAAAGTCGTCGTGTGCGTTCCAGCCGACCGGCGCGCGCGTGCGACGCGAACCGTGACGTTTTGCGCTTCCGCCGGATCGCCGAACGGCGTGCGGCGCCAGCGAGTAGCGCAGCAGCCGCGACGTGAGTCGCAGGCTCGCCATCGACGCCGACGTCGCCGATGTGACCAGCGCCGCGCCGCCTTCGCGCGACGCGCGGGTCAGCCGCACGATCTCGGTGCCCTGTGGTTCAGTACCCGCTAATACGAGAAGTGAAAAGCCGCCCGAGCGGAGCAGCTCCTCGGCGGCGCGCAGCGCGTGGAGGCGCGACTTGGGCCGCACGAGATACAGGCCGTCGCGTCGTTCCAGAACGCGCCGGCCACGGTGTTGTCGCCGTCGATCCACGCCGACCGCTCGCCGCCGAGCGACGATGGAGTAGCAGGTGGCGCGAAGGATGGCGGTGGCTCCGCCTTGCGGCGCCCAGACCGAGAGCCGTCCGCGCGGCAGCCCGCCGTTGGGCAGTACCTGGTCGAGCGCGCCGATGCCCGTGGCCACCTGCTCGGTGGTCTGCGCACCGCCGGTGAGTGGCGTTGCGTCCGGGAAACGCTGTTCGATCAGCGCTGCGGAGGGCGGCGATGGACGTCGACATGGGGCGAAGAAGCTAATACCGAACATAACCTGAAAGCAAGAAGTAATCCACACGTAGGCGGTTACTCGAGACGTTCTGGAAGAATTGTGATGTCCCGATGCCTCGCTCCGCTGGGATTAGAATTGAAAGCATGATCCGAACTGCTCCGTTCTCTCGCCACGCTGGCCGCGTCGGCGCAAGCGCAAAAACAGCCTGTCAGCGGCGACCGAATCGCGGTGAGGTCGCTCTCGGCTTTGTCGGCGTTCCGTTGGGATTCGCGATCGGCTACACGATCGGGTCTGGATTTCGGCCGCACGGCTCATCGAACACCGGCGTCGCGCTCGGTTTCGCCGGAGCGCTCGTCGGTCCGGCGCTTGGCGTGAGTGCGGTTGGGAGCGGCGGTCCGGTCGCGTGGCAGTTTCGGCGCGGCGGTCGGCGGTGCGGCACTCGGCTACGGCGCGCTGTACTTCGCGGTTCCCGCGGCCGCGAAAGTAAATCCAACAAAGCTTCAAGATCGCCGCGCTTTTGGTCGCCGTGGCGTTTGCGCTGTCGCCGCGGCAGGCGCGACGATCAGCGTACAACGCACCCGAAAATAAAACAGCCGCACGCGTCATCCTGAGGAGCGAAGTGGCCCAGCGTGTCATCCTGATGCGAGCGAAGCGGAGCGTAGGGATCGCTGTCCCCTCGGCAGTTTCAACAGCCTCTTTGGCGCTAAAGCGATCCTTCGCTTCGCTCAGGATGACCCGCGGGGCTGCTCAGGGATGACGGCTCGAGCTCGAACGCCAACTGCTCATCGGCGAAGCGTTGCTCCGCGTATCTCGGAGTGCCGCTTCACTTCTGCCGCTCCGACTGGAAGTGTCCGTACGCCACGCCGTGCTTCCGCATAGCGCGCGCATCGTTTCCCGAGCGCGATGCTGTAGCCTCGCTGACGTGATGATCATACGCGTACGTCGCGTGGTACCGCTTTGCGAGATGCGGAAACTCCCTGCTCGATGAACGGCAGGTAGCGAGCACGCGCCGAGGAGCGCAGACGCAGCGCGCAGGCGTTGACGTAGGATGCTCTCGTTCGCCGCGACAGTTTGCACCAACCGCTCGAGCTGGTCGGGATGATCGGTGATCGCCGGCAAGACCGGCATCACGTTGATTCCAGTCTCGATGATCGTTCGCGCGCAGCCGAGCGAGGGCGCGCACGCGGGCTTCGGGCGTGGAGCGCGCGGTTCGAGTCGGCGCGCGAGCTCGCGGTCGAGCGTGATCAGCGACAGATGCACCGACAGCGACGAGATGCGATTGATGCGGCGCAGCACATCGATGTCGCGCGTCACCAACGGGCTTTTCGTAATGATACAAATGGAAAGCCCTCGGGTGATCGGCTGAGGACCTCGAGCACCGATCGCGTGATGCGAAATCGCCGCTCGGCCGGCCGGAAACGGATCGGTGGCCGTGCCGATCACGATCGTCTCGCCCTGAGAAGCGCGAGATGCTTCTCCGATCCGGTGACGGAGCACTTTGCGCAAAACGTCGGCGGCGTTCTGTTTGACGAAGATGCGTCGCTCGAAGGCAAGCCAGGGCGGGAGGTCGTCGCGCGCGGACTGCATGTCGTCGTGCTCGGGATTCGCTCGTCGCGTGGCGATCGAGGACCCAGCGATGCGTCGGTCGCGCGTAGCAGTATGCGCAGCCAAACGCGCAACCGATGTATGGGTTGATCGACCAGAAACCCATTCCCAGTGGTTTCGGTTCCGTTCAGTACCGAGCGCGCGATGGTGCCGTAGTAGCGAATGTCCTTCTGCTCACCAACCAACGGCAGCGGACGTCCGAGAACGTTTTGATCGAACAACGCAGCCTGCTCCACCTTTCACGACCATACCGCATCATACCGAACAAATACCGAAAACAACAACAACAATGGTTACCGCCCGCCGATGTTGGATCCCGACGTCCATACCACCACCGACGCGCGGTCGGGCAAAGAAGTTCGCGTAGTGCGGATCGCGCGCGATGCGGATGGTGTGCATCGCGGCGACACCGCCGAACACCAGCGTGCTCTGCGCTCTCGTCATGCCATGCATGCGCGCGATGTACTCGATGTCGCTCACCGAGCCGCGACGTCCGATCGTGAGATAGAAGAGTGTCGTCCCGATCCCGCCGGCGAAGTAGTCCGCGCTCGAACGCGCTGCCGCGATGGTGCGGGATGTCGAGGATGGCTTCATCGATGACGGACTGCATCGTGAGTCCCGCGACGGAAAACAGATACTGCTTAGTGCGGCTCAAGGTGCGAGTCGATTCCCGAGTACACGGTTGGACGGAGCTTGTCGAAGCCGAAATACGGTCCCGGGCCAACCGCGAAGGCCACGGCGATGTGCGCGCTCTCGTGCAGCAGAATGCTCGTCACCGCGCCGAGCGTGAGCTTTTGCCAATAGTTCGCTGGAGAGCACGACGGAGTCGCGGGCTTGCGCGCTGGACGCACGGCTGGACGCGCGGCGAGCCCGACGACGAAACCGACCCACACACGATACGGCGAACGACGGGAAAAAACTTTGGCATGGCTCGCTGAGACCGGGCGGTGTAGAATCCCCATCGCGGCACGAACCTGCAACCCCGCTTCGCATGCGACAGAAACTGTCAGACCTGGAAATTCAGCGAGCGCTTGGCGGACTTGCCGGCTGGTCGCGCCGCGGAGATGCGCTCGTCAAAACGTACGCCTTCGATCGTTTCGCCGACGGAATCGCGTTCGTCGGACGTGCGGCGCGCGTCGCCGATGAGATGGATCACCATCCCGACATCGACATTCGCTACACCAAGGTGACGATGTCGCTGTCGACGCACGACGCCGGCGGCATCACGCAGAGTGATCTCAGCCTCGCGCAGAAGCTCGACAACGCGCTGGGCTGACCGTCACAGTCCGGCGAACAGATCGTCGACCACCGCGTCGGGCTGCGGCGTTCCAGCGGCGAGGGCGAGAACTCGTAGTCGAGCAGCACGTCGCCTTTAAACAACTCATACGCATGCTGCTGCGTCTTGTGCAGCTCCATGAACGCCGCGAGCTTCTTGTCGAGCCACGGCCGGTTGTCGATCTTCGCAGTGGCCGGGACGCTCTCGAGCGAGAGATGGGGTCGCGATGCGGGTACTGCCACGCGTGATGGTAGAGCCGCGCGGCGGTATACGGCTCGAGTCCGCCGGCGATCTGCTCGACGTATGCCGCGCGAAGTCCGGACAGGAAAAACGCCGCCGTCACGACGCGTGACATCGCGCGGTGATCGCGATGGCCGGTCGGCGCAACTTCCGGTCCAAACCCGATCACGATCGTGGGCTGTGTTCGGCGGAGAAAGCTGACGACGTCGCCGATCAGCTCCGTCGGCTCGAGCGTGTGGAGGGTGCCGTCACCGTAGCCTGGGAGCTCGATCGAGGCGATGCCGAGTATTCGAGCTGCCGCGCGCAACTCTTCTTTGCGGATCTCGGCCAGTTTTCTTCACGCGACGAAACGGGGACGCTGGAATTCTTTCCAGCGTCCCCGTTCGTCGCGCAAAAGCGATCCGTGCGGATTCCCGCGGCTGCGTATTTGGCGATCGTCCCGCCGACGCAAAACGTCTCGTCGTCGGGATGCGCGAAGACGCAGGCGATTCTGTGCGTCAATTACCGCCGACTACCGCCGCTCAACAATCGCAGAATGAACATGAACATGTTCGAGCAGGTCGAGATAGATCGACACGGTCGCGAGCACATAGTCATCCTGGCCGAGCTGGCCTGAGCGCAGTGAGCGCCACGTGTCGAACACGAGCAGGCCGCTGAAGATCAGGACGCCGATCGCGGCAATCCACATGCTGCCGGCCACGCTCGCGACGAAGATGTTGAGAATGGACGCGACGATGAGGACGACGAGTCCAACCATGAAGAAGCTGCCCCACGCGCTGAAATCGCGTTTGCTGAGCAGCGCATACAACGTCAGCGCGCCGAAGGCGACGAACGTCAGAAGTCCCGCTTGCCCTACGACGCCAGGCGTACGCGCTTCCGACAGGTACAGAATGGGCGCGAGATAGACGCCTTCAGCAAATGCGAACAGGAACGTGAAGCCGATGTTCGTCGGGAACACGCGGGCCGAACGCTGCGCGAGAAACAGTGGCGCCAGGATGCAGAGGAACCCGATGAAAATAGTGCTGAGCGACAGCCTGCATGAGCGCGGGCTGCGTGAACGTGAACGCCGCCCCGGCCATCGTGACGAGGACGCTGAGGAACACCAGACCATACGTGCGCTTGACGAGCGTCGCGCGCTCGGCGCCCGTGCGAGTCTGGACCGCGGTTGGTGCGTATGAAAAGCCCATGATGAGCTTCAACTCCGTAGAAGTCTTAGATGAAATAATACCCCAGCGGACGGGGTCGGTGCCAGCGACGGAAGGCGCTTAGTGCGTCGCCGGCGTTCCGCGAGTCCGCACGCTGACCATCCCGCTGATCGCCCGCATCTTGACGACGCGGGTCGACGAGCCGATTTGGCCCTGCAGATGGCGGCCACGCCGCGATTGCTGCGACGCCGGCAGCGAGAGTCGCTCTGGACCGCTCCGTTCACCAACCGACAGGTCGAAGTTTCCCATCGATGCCGGCCGGAAGCTCGGCGTGGATCGTTCCGTTCGTCGTGGTGAGACGAATCTCGTCCGAGGGCGAGAGCGCATCGGCCGTGGTCAGCTCGACGTTGCCGTTTGTCGTGGTGAGCGACAGCGGGCCGGAGACGTTCGACGCTTGCACGGTGCCGTTCGACGTCCGCGCCGTCACACCCGAGGTCAGTCCTCGATTTGTACGGAGCCGAGCGTGGTCCGCGCGTCGACAACGACGTTTGCCGGGATCTCCGCGACGAAGTCGGCGGAGGCGTCGTTGCCGCGATGCGAAGAGGCTGAACATCGTGAAAGGTGCTCGTCTGACGACCGCGATATCCGCTGCCCCCGCACTTCCCGCTCGCCCGCCACATGGCGCACACGTAATAGTCGTTTCCAGACTGCGTGACGACAAACCGGATGTCGTTTCTGCGGCTTCGCCGCCACGACTTGGAGCCATTCACCACCGCGGTTTGTCCAGAGGCGCGGCGAATGGCGATGTCGCCGGCGCCATTGCGCACATGCACGACGGCTCCCGCCGGGAGGTCGAGTTGTCCATTGGAACGCGCGATCCTCTGTCCCGGGGCGCGAACACGCCGTTGCGGCTAATGCCACAGCGGCGACGATGGCGAGGAGCGATTTCTCACGCGTGTCCCTCCGTCGACGGGGACCGATGCGGCCCCTGAATACATACGCTCCGGACCGACGAACGTCGTTCGCCGCGCTGCTATCGATGCCGCAGCTCGACGCTTCCGTTCACCGTCTCGAGGCGGATTCGTGGACCGCCAGGCTTGCCAATGTGGCGTCCGAAGGTGCTTCAGGATCCACCCGGCCGCGTGATCGTCATCTCGAAATTTGTGTTCAACGAGCCATTGACCGTCTGCAAGTCAACATCCGCGCCGAAGTCGCCACCGAACTCAACGATGACGTTTCCCGGTGATCGTGGTGAAGTGCATCGATGCGTCGGAGTCCAACTTGCCGAGTCGCGCGCGCACGTCGCCGTTGATGCTCGTCGCGTTGACTGGACCGCCGCTGGTGGTCACGTCGACGTCGCCGTTGATGGTTCCGGCTTCGACTTGCGCCGTGACGCCGTCGACCGTCAGCGCGCCGTTGATCGTGTTCACCTGACCTTCACACCTTTCGGCACCAATACGCGGAATTCGACCACGACGTCGTTGTTGTTGTTGTCGTCTCGCCCGCGGTCCCGACGATCGCGCGTCTGGTAGCTATGCTCGTCGCACGTCGAGTTCTCACCCCACAGCGCGCAAATGAGAACGTTCTCATCGCCGGCGCCGAAATTTTTCGTCTCGATGCGCACGACAATTCGGATCGCCGCGCCGCCAGCGCTTGGTCGCCGTCACCTCGACGTTGTCGCCGTTCGCCTGACCGACAGAAATGGAGCCGTTCAGGTTTCGAATGCGAATCCAACGCCCGGCCTGCACTCGACCGGACCAGCTGAAGTTGTCCGGTCTGCGGGCTCTGTCCGCGCGGCGGGCAAGGGCGATCGTGGCGAGCAGAATGGCGGCGCGGAGCATCTCTGGTTGCTACGTTGCCTTGCGGTTGCGGGGTGCTACCGGTTCGCCCGAAGCTTGACGTCACCGCTGACCGTGTTAAGGTCGAGCCGGCGTCCGCCAGCCCCAATCCGCGCCTCGATGTTGCGGCGGTTCACGCGGCCATTGCCTACGCCGTCATGCGCGTAGTCGCTGTTGATGCCGCCGCTGACGGTGGACATCGACAGGTCGACGTCGAGCTGCCGCGGGAGGTCGAGAGTGACGTCGCCACTCACCGTGTTGAACGTCGAGATCGCCGCGGCCGGTGAATTCCTGAATGCTCACTTCGACGTTTCCGCTGACGGTGTTCGCGGAGACCGAGCTCGCGCGGAGACGATCGAGCTTGAGATCGCCGCTGACGCTGTTCGCGCGCACGTCGCCGGTCGCGCCCGGTGATCGAGACGTCGCCGCTCACCGAGTTCGCCGACACCTGGACACCGGCCGGCACCGCGACCTCGAGGTTCATGCTCACGTTGTTCCAGTCACGATCGCCGCGATAGTTGCGATCGTTGTTTCGAGAATCAGAATGCATCCCGCGTTCGTCGCAATACGAATCCGGACTGGTGTCGAGGACGCAGATGACGACGCCGCGCGGCGTCACCTGCACGTCCGCCCGGATGCGCTCGAAGTCGCCGCCGCTGCGCTTGATCCCGACGACTTCCACTTTGCCGCTCGTCGACGGGATGACGGTGACGTCGCCGTTGATGTTGTGAATCGAGACCTCGTTGCCGGCGGCGAGGGCTTTCTCCCAGCGGAAGTCGGCGGCGCGATTCTGCGCCAGGGCGGGGACGGCGAACGCGGTGACAGAGTGCGGCCGGGAGGAGTCGTCGTAGCATGGTGGTCGTCCTGGGTGGATGTGTTAGCGGCGCTCGCTGGCGCCGCGTCCGTTCGAGGTGATCGTGATGTCGCCGCTGAACGTCTCGGCGGTGATGCGCGCCGCGCCGCCTCCGACCTCGAAGCTAAAGCGTTTGGTGGTTGTGCCACCGATTCTGTGTTCGCCCGGCTTGAGGGTGATGGGGAACTGGCGCTATTCACGCCGCCATTCCACGTGGACATGCGTGATCTGCGCCGACGCATCGCGGGGATGTGCAGCCGGACGTCACCCGAATGCGTGACGAGCTCGCTAGCGGCCGGCCGGGTCAATGATGCCGTCGTACGTGACGTCCCCGCTCGTCGTCTTCGCTCCGGACGGACTTCGCCGTCACGCCGCGGAGATCGATGTCGCCGCTGACGGTTCCGGCCTCGACGCTGCCGCGGACGTCGGTGAGCCGAACGCTCCCGCTTATCGTCCCGATCTCGCACGTCGGCCGACACGTTGCGCCGACGAAGTCGCCGGAGAACGTGTTGACGTCGAGTCGAGCCGTGACGTCGTTCGACGTCGATGTCACCGCTCTGAGCGCGCACCTCGACCTTGCCCGTGCGTGCCATGCACCGGAGATATCGCCCGACCGCGCGCTGGCCAGCACGCGAACGCCGAACGGAACCGACACCTCGAAGCGCGTTTCGCCGCCACGCCGTCGCAGATCCGATCTCGACATTCATTCGCGACGATGAGATGTCCATGCGCATGTTGTCATCGTCGCTCACGGCGCGGACGTGCACTCTGATCGCGCGACCAGCCGGTGATCACGATATCGCCGCTGTTCGTCGTGACCGTCACCGAGCCGGTCTTGTCGAACGCGAACGTCGTGTCGCCGCGTCGAATAGCTGAATAGCACGCCGGCGTTGCGCGCCGGCGTCGCGAATTCCGACAGCGACGAGCGACACCGCGACGCACATCGCAATTCTGCTCGAGGGCAAGCGCGAAAAAGAAGTCTCATGATAAAATGATTATGCCTTCGACGGCAACGTCGCCGCCGTTCTGAGAAGCTGCACTTTGGTGTCGAGTGCGTCGTTCAAGGATTCCATGAGGAACTGGCCGCCCGGATCCTTGCGAAGCGCGACCTTGCACTGGCGAATCGCGTCGTCGATGACTTTGAGATTGTACTCGATCACGGCGATCGTCGTCGAATCGAGTTGCGGGCGGCGCCGCGCGACCACCACGCGAGCCGCGCGATCTCGGTGTCGTATGTCTGTTGTGCCGACGGGCGGTCGGAGACGAGCGTCGCGGTCGGTGCGCTCGCCGCCGGTCGGATCGCCGGAACCGTGTCGCGATTCGGCGTAACGGCCGGCGTACTCGGCGACGACGGTGGCCTTACGGTTGCCACCGCGACTGGCGGCGTGGCGACAATCGAGCGCTTCGTGAGCTCGTGGTGACGGTGGCGGTGGACGGCGATGAGTCCGGCCGCAGCGAGGCTCCGCCCAGATGCGCATGTAGCGACGCCGCAATAAAGGATCTCCGCTCGCTGCGCTCGCGTCAGGACTGCACCGCCTGCCGTTCCTGCTGCCCTCGCATCAGTATGACAGGCGTCCTTCGATTCGCTCTAGCGATGCCGTTCGACAGACCCCTGGCTCGGGACGAGCTCCGGCAGACTCGCCGCACCCAGGCGCAGCGAACGAAGATCGGTGAGCAGGCTGCCGCACTCGGCGCACCCGCTGGCGCGGCATCCATGCTCGCCCGCGTCGGCTCGTCGACGTCCCGCTCGAGATAATCCGACAACCTGTCGGCGAAGCGGTCGCAGTTGATTGAGGCTTTCGGAATCGTCATCGGTTCAGGGCCTGTCGCAAATAGGAGGCGAGCGCGATGGGAGCCGCGCTTTGTGGTTTCCGATGTTACGCCGAGCATGCTCGGCGATCTCTTCGTAAGCTTGCAGCCTTCGACATCGTGCAGACGAAGACGGCGCTGCGCGCCGGGCGGGAGGGCGAGTGATTGCCTCTTCCAGATCGATCGTGAGCATGTCGCCCGGTGGGAGCGGCGTGCCCGACCACACCGGCGTGTGCGTCCATCCCGCCTGATTCATCGTCGTTCTCCTGGAACCGCGACCGCCGGCGTCCGTCACTTTCTTCGCGCGTTGAGCACCACGCCCACCGTCAGACGGTGCAGCCATGTGCCGAACGAGCTGTCGCCGCGAAACAGTCCCAGCTTCTCCCACGCTCGGACGAAGACGTCTTGCGTCAATCCTTCGGTCGGCGCGCGCGCGATCGGTGACCATGCGCGCGCAGAGCGAAAAAGACTCGATTGACGTGAAGACGGTACAGTCGCTCGAACGCACCACGATCTCCAGCCGCCGCACGCGCGACGTCCGGAATCACCGTTACCGATGTGACTTGAAGATGTCTCGATGATGGCCACAGTGCAGCCATAGATCGTGGATTCTCCCACCCGTTCAGCTATTCAGACGGTTCCACGGGGCGAAAGGTTTGAATGACTCACCGGTCCAGGAACGCCGCCAGCTCCCCGGATGCCGTCGGTCGGTAGTGCAGTTCGGCCCCCGGGTTCCAAATCGGCGCCTTCTCGAAACGCCCTCAGGTCGCGGCAAGGGTTGCGACACCAGCGGCGTTCCCGTGGCCAAAATGTCGTGGACCGAGTCGCCGACGAACAGGGCGTTTTCCGGAGCGCAACCGGAGGCGGCGTGTAAAGTGCTATTTCTTACGGGCTCCGGATCGGGCTTGTAGTCGTGGTGGACGAATCGCAGCCAACGACGGCGGTGTCCAGCGAACCGGCGAGCCCGACGGTGCGCCAGGCCGCGCATGGCCAGCGCTTCGGATTTGCTGGTGATTCATTGGCGAGCCAGTGCCCTCGCTTCGACAGCATCGCGACGGCGCTGACGACGTCATCGTAGCAGCGGATGAGCCGATCGTGGTTTGCGATCTGGTATTCGCGGTATGCGGCGATGAGGGCGGCCTGGTCCGCCGCGTCGCGCGCGTATCGGCCGAACATGGTGAACAGCGGATGTTGATCCCAGCCATCCACCACTGTCAGGTGGATATGCGCGGTCGAGTTTCTGAACGCATATCGAGCCGGAGCCGAGGATCAGCTCGATGGAGCCGATGAGCGTGCCGTCGAGGTCGAACAGGACAGTTGGGCGCCGCGGCCCTCCGCTGGACTGCCAGGCAGCCACCATGGCTATCGCGAAACGAGTGGCTAGCATGCAGCGCATGAGCCCTGGCCCTGCCGTTAGGCCAGCTCAACGGACGAATCGTCGAGAGATACAGCGGCTGACATTGATCCTCGTCGGCGCTGTGGTGATTCTCGATGCCGCGGTGATCGGGCTGTACTCATGCCGCCGGAATTCAGGCGCGCCCGATCAAGCAGCAACAGATGTTCGCCGGGGTTGATCGTGCTGACGCTCATCGTCGTGACGACGATGATGCGTAAGACCTGCGTCGCGCGACGCAGACGTTAGCGGGTCTTTGACGGCTTCGCAGGCCTTCTTTGGGCCGACCGGCCGATGTCACGCGACGGCGCGCCGCGGCGGCCTTTCGCTGACGGACTTCGCTGGGCTTTCGTAGTGGCGCTTTTGCGGAGGTCCTGAGGACGCCCGCCTTCTGACTTTGCGCTTGAACTGCTTGAGCGCCCAATCGAGGCGATCTGCTTCGTCGAGTACTACTGATCATACGATGCTTCGGAAAATGGGTGGTGGAACTCGCGTACTACCCTCGATGGTACTACCCTCGAATGAAGAGCCGGACCGATTTCGATCGGCTCCGGCTCTGAACTACCTGGGCAAGTGTGTCTCCGCCTTTCAGCCTTAGCGGTAACCTTCGTGACGTTCTCAGCCGCCGGGACCCTTGGCGCCCTGGACGATGTCGAACCTCGACGCGCTCGCCTTCAGCAAGGGTGCGGAAACCGCTGCCCTGGATCGCCGAATGGTGAACGAAACAGTCCTTCTGACCGCCTTCGGGTGATGAAGCCAAAGCCCTTCGCGTCGTTGAACCACTTTACCGTGCCGGTGGTACGCATTTGGTGAAAACTCCTAAGTGTTGTTGTGTCGTCGGAGTACCGGAACATGCCGTACGCACTGACCCACAGTTGCTCGTGATCGCCCTCACGACGGGTACGCTTCAATGCCCTGTGAGGTCACTGGCGACTAGTATTAAAAAGAGGCCCTGCGATGGACAGGAAGGCCCCTAGGTCAACACCGGAACGTGTTCGCGCGATTGGTACACGTCGCGTCGCACAACGAATGGGGTGGTAAGTCGAGATCGCGCAATGCAAAAACATCACCGGGGCGGGCCTTTGCCGGACCGGATCGCCTCCGAATAGCTTCGAGCGGTCCGGCTTGTCCGACCCAGGAGGCCAGAGCTGCCCGCCACCCAGGGATTTCGCGCCCGCCTTCCGCGGCCTTCGGTCGATCCTGGCCGAATACGCGCCTGCAAGCTCGGGCATAGGTCGTCCACGACCGTCCAGACAACTAACAATACCTGGACACCCATACACTTGGGAAGAACAAGAAGCCGATCTATTTCGGCGGCGTGCGACTGGGGAAAGCGCAGCTGTCAGCTACTACCTGATGCCCGCGTACTTCGCCGGCGTTGCAAAAGGGTATGTCGCCTGCATTGGAACGGCGGATGCAGGGTGTGGCGTGCTTCAACTTCACCACGGTGGATGACGAGTTGGTTCGAGAGAGCTACGCCGAAGTCACGAAGCAAGCGTACGCCGAGTGGAGTGGAAGACGGCTGGGTGGATTGGACTTGGTTGCTGGCTGCGAAGTTGCTGGTTGTCAGCGGAGGAAATTGCGATGTCGAGGGCGCCTGTAAACGAAGACGGCGGGGTCGGCTGGACCGCAAAAAGTGGATACGGGCTCCCCGGCGCGAGATGATCCGGCATTTGACGCCGCCGCGGCCGAAGCGCCGCCTCGAGGCGGCGCGTGGCGAGAGACACGTCGCAGCGCGGAGCAAGCGACCGGGTATCGCTGGGGCGGAACTCCAAACTGGCGCGACTACGTCCGCCGGATTCTTCGCGCCCAGCAGTTTCGGTGACGAGCGACTCGGAACAGCTCGCGCGGCGTTTCCTTCGATAGCTAACCTAGTTACCCAATGACCGCAGTCCGCTCCACCGGCCGCGCGTGATCGCGACCGTCGCCGCAATCGCCGAACACGCGGAAAGTCCGCCCCGACGGAAAGCTTGACGTTACGGGCGTCTACAATTGCCGCTACGTCCCCGAGCTTCCGTCAAAGCCTCGACGTCGGCATGCTTAGATGCGGTTCGACGTCGAGCCGCTCGACTACGGGATTCACCAAAACGTCCTGTGCACATCCTCGACGAGGATGGCGGCGCGATATGATAACCTGCGCGCCAGCGCCGTGACGTTCGACGCGCCGCGCGTTGCCGGATTGCCGCTTGCCTACGATCTCCTGCTGCCGCTCACCGTCGGGTTTCCGCGCGAAGGAACGTGGACGTTCGATGTTCGCGTCAACGAGGTACCGTTGCTCGCGTCGGACTGCGCGTTGAACGCGGCGTGGCGAAAACCGTGGACGCCACGCGGCTCCTGTGAGCTCGCCACGATGGGTCGTCACGTTCGTTCTTGGCGTGATCATGTTCGTACTCGGCGTCTACGTCGGCGCGCGTCCACTCTGGACGCACAACTCGGTGGTGACTGGAGCACGCTGGCTGGACATGGCGTTCGCGGCGGTGTTCATGCTCCGTGGCTGGCTCAATGTTCGAACCGCGCTGCACCGACGCGCACGCACCGATAGCTAGATTTCTCGCGACTCATGCCCTCCCTCATGGCGTTCTTCAAGCGCAAGGAAAAGGCGCCCGCCGAAGTCCAGCGGCTCGATTGAAGCTCCTCGAGCGCGGCGCGGTGGCGCTGTATCACAAGTCAAATGTTCTGTCGTCGGACCTCGCCTGGTTTCGCCAGCAGAACTACGCGATTCACGAGCTCAACGCGACGACATGGGCGACGCCGGCCGACTTTCACGCTGACGCTCAACGCGCGCTGAGCTTTCCCGATCACTACTCGAAGAATCTCGCCTCGTGGATCGACTGTCTGGCCGAGATGCCCGTGCCCGACGAGAGTGGAACGCTCATCGTCTTTCGGCGCTACGACGCGTTTGCCCGCGCGCAGAGCCAGCTTGCGCAGACGATTCTCGACAGCATCGAGACGACGTCGCGGCGATTCCTCATTGACCGGCCGGCGACTGATCGCCCTGGTGCAGTCGGATGATCCGCGGATTCGCTTCGAGCGCGTTGGGGCGATGCCGGTCACGTGGAACCCACAGGAGTGGCTGGACGCGGACCGCGGAGTCGGACGCGCCCAGTAGGCACGCACGGGCGATCACTAGAGCGGGTGATTCCAGCCGAGCTTCAGAGCGCCTCGTTGCGGGCTGATGAACAAACCCGAGTGGTTCGATGTCTGGGCCGAACGGTGATCGGCTCGTCGTCGCTTCGACCGCAACGCGACCTGTCGGCCTACCGCATACCCGAACGCGGCGCCGATCAGCTGGTCTGAAGTCCAGTGGGCGCGGTCGAGCGTGCGGCCGAAGTCCAACTGCGCCGGCACATGGCCCAGATGGCCGGTTCCACCACATCCCATCGAAAACCGACTCGTGAGGAACTCGGCGCAGGCGACGACGTTCGCGATGTGCCCCCGGGAGCGAATGTCTTCCCCAATCGGATGATCCGGGGATCCTGAACTCATATTGGTCGCCCTCTACGCGCCGGCGGAGCGACGACATCGGGAACGCTCGGATCGGGTCGAGTGCGGGCGATTATAGGATAGATCACGAACGTGCGGACTGCACTGCTCGCGCCGTAGGCCGTGACACAGCCGAAGAGTCCCTCCTGGAGCGCCTCATTTTTGTGGCGAGACTGAGTACGAGGACGCCAACGGCTACCGGCGTAATCGTCTTGCCTGAGAATGCGACGCCGCCGGACCGAAATGGGCTGATGAAATCAAAGGCGTTGTCGTCACCATGCTTCACCGCCCAGCGATCGATGTTGTCGTCGACCGGCATGAACGCCGCGGCAACCGCCACGCTTCCGGCAACTCCCAGCCAATCGCGCTTCGTCGATCGAAGCGGGCGACGTCCAGACATCCCAAGCGTCGCCGATGACGTTGCGGACGTCGGTCTCGAGCATCCGCGGGATGGATTTTCCTGAGCGAGCAGGATGTCGGCGAACAGCAAAGTTGCCAGCCCGGCGGTCGCGACAGCGTTTCTCAGACGGCGTGTCCAATTCGTGAGGGTTGATGATTAATAGACCCGGTAGTGGCAATACGCGGACCTTGGATCGGAACCCCATCCGTACCATCTTACTCCGGTTCGCCGACGGTGCTCGACCTCGAGCGTCGGGTGCGTGCGATTCCAACAAATGGTTCGAGGATTCATGCGTCACGGCTACATGTACAACGGCGGCTTCGAGAAGAACTACTCGTCGCTGAAGGTCGGGACGACGACCTACCAAGGCTCGAACAGCGGCGAAGTCCGGCCGTTGCCGGAATGGCCTGCCAAGGTCGACGGCATTCGCGTGGGATACATGGAGAAGTCCGGGAAGAAGTTCTACGCCGTGCGCGTGCAGTATGACGACCACGACGTCGTGCTCGAGAATCCGGTCTACATCGACCCGCTGCGGCACATGAACAACCGTCGTTTCTCCGCCGACCCGACGTACGCGTCCGACGACGAAGCGTCGGTGCTGCTGAACGACGTCATTCGCGACAACCCGGAGAGACAACCGGAGCTCGCGATGATGATCAATCGGATCAATCAGATTCGGCGCGAGACCCGCTCAGCCAAAGAGTCCTAGGACAAGCAGTCCGGGAGCAACGCTGCGGCTCTCCCTCGGGGGCGGTCAACCGACTACATTAGAGAATCCAAAGAACCGCTTGGTTTCCACTTCGGCCCCCTGACAAATGGACGGCTCCGCAGCGCTCACGCTGTATCGCCAGGAAAAGGAACGTGCGCTTCAGGAGCGGCGCATCTCGCACGCGCAATTGATGGCCGAGGCGAAGGAGGCGTTTGCTAAGATGTTGGCGGACGCCTCAGTTGGCTCGCAAAGGCGGGCGTCCCAAGAGCAATCCTGGCGCGCCGTCCGCAGCGCCGGCGGCGGCAGCAGCGGCAAAGCCGGAAAGTCGTAGTGGCTCCTCCCTGCCAAAAAGGCGACTCCCGCGAAGGTTGTCGCGGCAAAGCCAGCGTCGCGCGGCTGCGGCAAAGCTCAGGCCGCGCCCGCAAAGAAGGCACCCGCCAAGACTTCTCGTGTCGTAGCCAAGCACGCTCAGCCAGTTCGGAGCCAAGTCTGGCGCAACGGCCGCGAAGAAAGCGGCAAAGAAGGCGAGTCCGGCCTGAGCGTCTCGGCCGGCAGCGCGTCGAAAGGTCGTCAAAAAGCGCTAGCCTTCTAGCTCCCGTCGAGGTCAGGCCGAGTGCGCCCGCATCGCATGGTGCTCGGTCTCCTCGCCGGTCTGATCGCGGGCAGTCTGATCCGCGCCGCAAACAGTCTGGCGCTTGCCGGCGTCGCGGCGTTCGTCGAGCCGATCGGCTCGCTCTGGTGTCGGCGCTCAGGATGACCGTGATTCCGCTTGTTGTGTCGCTGCTCTTCGCCAGCGTCGCGTCGGACGTCGTCACCCGAGGCGCTCGGGCGCGTTGGGATCGCGACGCTGGGAGCGTTTTTCGGCCTGCTGGTGTTTTCCGCTGCCGTGCGCTGCTCGTCGCTCGCCCGCTGATGGACGACATGAAGCTCACCGCGCGACGTTGCGGCGTCGATGCGAGCGACCGCGGGTGCGGGGGCCGTGGAGACTGCCGCGTCGGTCGCGAAACTTTCCGGTGTCGGATCGTGGTTGACGTCGCTCATTCCAGCGAACGTCATCAAAGCGGCTGCCGACGGCGCCGTGTTGCCACTCATCGTGTTCACGCTGGTGTTCGCGCTTGCGGCGCGACGCATCGATGCCGCGCTTCGCGAATCTCTGATCGCGCTGTTCAGCGGCATCGCCAACGCGATGACGCGCATCATTGATTCATCCTCGCGCTAGCGCCCGTCGGGATTTTCGCGCTTGTGTTGGCTGCGGTGAGCCGAGGCGGCGTGGCAATCGCCGGTGCGATGGGGTACTACGTGATTGCGGTCTCGTTGGCCCTCGTCTTGTTCGCGCTGTTGATGTATCCCGTCGCGTCGATGGTCGGTCGAATTCCGCTCGGGTGGTTCACGCGGGCGGTGTTTCCGGCGCAGGCGGTGGCGCTGAAGCTCGGGCTCGTCGGTGTCGTCGCTTCCGGCGCTCGTCGAGGGGCGCTCGCGCGTTGGAGTTTCCGTCGCCGGTCACGGGCGTTGTGTTGCCGGCGTCGGTATCGGCGTTCAGGGTGGCGACGCCGATCACGTGGCTCGTCGGCGCACTGTTTCTCGCGCGGCTTTACGGGGTGACCGTCGGCGGGGCGGCGATGCTGACGATCGCGGCCACGGCGATCGCGCTGAGCTTCACGATTCCGGCGGTGCCACAGGGTGCGCAGCTCGTGCTGGCACCTTTGCTTGCGCGATATGGCATTCCCATTGAGGGCGTGGCGCTGCTGATTGCCGTGGACACGATTCCGGATCTCGTTGGCACGATGACCAACGTGACGGGCGACATGGTGGTCGCTGCGGTCGTGTCGCGCGCGGGCGTTGCGGAGAGGCAGGGCGAGCCCGCATCATCCGTCGATGCGTGACGGTGAATTTCAGATTCGCGGAACCAGACGAGCGCGGTGGAGCATGCTTGCGCTCGTCGTCGTCGCATGCTCGAAGCAGGATGCACCGGTGCCGGTTGGCGCATCCACGCCCGTTGCCGCCGGCAACGCCGGGCGTGGGAACATGTCCAGCCACCGGTCAGTGGGCGGAGTGTTCGATTCTCTATCGCTTGAGCGATCGGGCTTCGTCCCGAAGATCGATTCCGGCGCCAAGCCGCAGGAAAATCGCTGACGGGCAAGCCGATCGTCATGACGATTGGACGCGGTGCCACGCTCGAAGTGTATCTCTATCCCGACTCGGCGACGCGCGTCGCGGATGGCGCGAAGCTCGATCGCGCGCATCTGGTCAGTGCGACCGCGGAGCAGACGATCGAGCGGGAGCGCACGCTCATCGAGTCGTCGAACATCATCGGTTTGCTCACGAGCTTGAGCAGTCATCAGCGCGAGCGCGTGTCGGATGCGTTGATAGCTGGCCCTCCTCAGCCACAGAAACCGTAATTCCTTCATGGAAGGAGATACGATGACCAACGTCCGCCGCCTGGTTGTCCTCGCCGTTGCCGTCGGTACGACGTCGTGCATGGCGGGTGGGGGCGCAGGTCGTCCTTCAACGCCGACGCTGCGGTACCCGACAGTTTTGTCGTCGCGTTCGAGACGAGTCGAGGCCGGTTTGACGTGATGGCGCGTACGCAGTGGTCGCCGGCGGGCGTCGATCGCTTTTATCAGCTCGTCAACGTTCACTACTACGACGACGCCTCGATTCTTTCGCGTCGTGAAAGACTTCTGTCGCGCAATTCGGGCTGCCTGCGGACCCGTCGCGCAACAAGGCGTGGAGAATTCGGCGGCTCGCCGATGAGCCGGTGCGTCAAGGCAACCGGCGCGGCACGCTGTCGTACGCGCGCGAGTGGGCCGGGAACGCGAACCGTGCAGTTGTTCATCAACCTGAAGGACAACGCGCGTCTCGACACGACGAACACGTTTGGGTTCCCGGCGTTCGCGGAAGTGGTGTCGGGGATGTCTGTTGTCGACTCGCTGTATCAGGGGTATGGCGACTCAGCGCCGCGAGCGCCTGTTCAGTCCGCGCAGCGCGACACGACTCGCCAAACCACGACGCAGCGAGACACGTCGACGCGTGTTCGGCTCGGCCCGTCGCAGGACTCGATCACGTTGCAGGGGACGCCGTACTTGCTGCGCGGCTGGCCCAAGCTCGACTACATCAAGACGCGCGCGTCGTTCGGGAATGGCGGACGCCGTGATGCGACGTGCGACGATTGCCGTCGCGATACTTTCGGCGGCCGCGAGCGCTGGCGCGCAAACGCCGTCGATGACTGCGGCCGCGTGCGACTCCGATCTGTTGCGGCGGCGCGAGCGGATGCCGTCGAGACGGGATTGTTCGCGTCGATCGCGCGGATCGACGGCGGCACAATCGCCGGCGACGACGCGCAGAACATCGCGCGCGCCCTGGGCTCTACGTTCATTCCGACCTCGTCCATTTCGTCTTGACCGTGTTCGCCGGACCGGTGCGAACGCGGATTCTCCGGGCTCGCGCCGCCGATACGGTGCCGGAGCTCGAGGCGCCTACCGTCACCGGAGTCTACCGAGTCTCTGTCACAAAGAGTGGCGTACGCGCCATGCAGGTTGTTCGCGCGTCGCTGATGCCGGGTTTCGATTCCGCGGCGGCGCAGGCGATCGAGGCGGCCGCAACGATGCATGGTCTTTTGCCACCGGCGGGCGAGGACTCCATGCGCGCCGAGGTTCGGTTCTCGACGGATTCGTCGGTGGGGTCGAGCCGTATCACGTCGGCGAGCTTCCCCCGCATGCCTGTGGTGAACGCCGTGCCGCTGCGCGACAATCCGTCACCGGTGTTTCCCGACGATGAGAAGGGCGACAGCACCGTCACCGGCGAGGTGGTGTTTCGATTCGTCGTCGACCGCGACGGTCAGCCGGCGATGGAGACGGTCGAGCTCGTGCGGGGATCGTCGCTCAGCTTCATCCGCGCGGCGCTGGCGGTTCTGCCGCGGCAGAGGTTTACGCCGGCGACGATTCGAGGATGTGCGGTCTCTCAACGAGTCGAGTATCCATTCACCTTCGCGGCGCCCGATGTCGAGCGCAAAGAGACTATGTTGCGTCATTGACGACGTGGACCGTCGGCAGTCCATTTCCCGCGCGGTTTGACCGGCTGTTTTCTCACCTCTGTCCCCTTCATACACATGGCGCATGCACCGCTCCCGCTGCTTCACCGAGGCTTCGGTGAAACCAAGCGGCGCGACGCATGGTGGCTTCAGCCACTCGTCGTTTTCCTGATCCTTGGCGGATTCGTCGTCATACGCGACGTGGGCCGCATTCCAGAACGCTCATTACACGTACGGACCGTATCTCTCGCCGTTTTATTCGCCGGAGATCTATCGGCGATCCGCGTACCGCGTGGTTCGGCGCGAAGCCCGGATGGTGGCCGTCACTGCTGCCGTTCTCGCCGGCGCTGATCATTCTGCCGTTTCCCGGCCTGTTTCGCTTCACGTGCTACTACTATCGCGGTGCGTACTACAAGGCGTTCTGGGCCGATCCGCCGAACTGCGCCGTCGGAGAGCCGCGGAAGAGCTACATCGGCGAGCGCTCGTTTCCGCTGATCCTGCAGAACGTTCACCGGTACTTCATGTACATCGCGGTGCTGTTCCTCTTTTTCCTGACGCACGACGTCTGGAAGGCGCTCTGGTTCGACGACGGCGCGGCGACAAGCATTTCGGGATCGGGCTCGGGACGCTCGTGCTCGCGGTCAACGTCGTGCTGCTCACGTGCTACACGCTTGGCTGTCACTCGATGCGCCACGCCGTCGGCGGATTCCTCGACCAGTTGTCGCGCCATCCGGTGCGAAAGAAGGCGTACGATTGCTCGAGCTGTCTCAATCGCTGGCACATGAAGTGGGCGTGGATGAGTCTCATCGGCGTTGCGTTCTCCGACGTCTACGTCCGGATGTGTTCGATGGGCATCTGGCACGACTGGAGGATTCTGTGAGGGCGGGAAGCGGGGAATGCGGAAGCGGGAAGCGGCTCGATGACCGAATATCAGACGGTCGAGCACGACGTGCTCGTGATTGGCGCCGGCGGTGCGGGGTTGCGCGCCGCGATCGAGGCGTCGGCGCACGGCGCGAAGCGTGGGCCTCGTTTGCAAGTCGCTGCTCGGCGAAGGCGCACACCGTGATGGCCGAAGGCGGAATGGCCGCGGCGATGGGGAACGTCGACGATCGCGACAACTGGCGCGTGCATTTCGCCGACACGATGCGCGGCGGACAGTATCTCAACAACTGGCGCATGGCCGAGCTGCACGCGAAGGAAGCGCCGGAGCGCGTGAAGGAGCTCGAGGCGTGGGGCGCGCTGTTCGACCGCACGGCCGACGGCCGCATTCTTCAACGGAACTTTCGGCGGCCATCGCTATCCGCGCCTCGCGCACGTCGGCGATCGCACGGGCCTCGAGCTGATTCGCACGCTGCAGGACCACGGCGTGCATCAGGGCATCGACGTGCACATGGAGGTCACCGTCCTCACGCTGCTCAAGGACGGCGATCGCATCGCCGGCGCGTTCGCCTACGACCGCGAGCGCGGTCGCTTCCGTCTCTTCAAGGCCAAGGCCGTCGTGCTGGCGACGGGCGGCATCGGGCGCGCGTTCAAGATCACGTCGAACAGCTGGGAGTACACCGGCGACGGCCATGCGTTGCGCGTACCACGCCGGCGCCGACCTCCAGGACATGGAGTTCGTGCAGTTCCACCCGACGGGAATGATCTGGCCGCCGAGCGTGCGCGGCATTCTCGTGACCGAAGGCGTGCGCGGCGAGGGCGGCGTGTTAAAGAACCGTGATGGCAAGCGGTTCATGTTCGACAACATCCCGGACAACTACAAAGTCGCAGACGGCCGACACTCCCGAAGAGGGCTGGAAGTACACGCAGGGCGACAAGAACTCGCGCCGCCCGCCCGAGCTGCTGACGCGCGATCACGTCGCGCGAATGATCGTGCAGCGAAGTGCGCGGCGGCCGCGGCTCTGCCGCACGGCGGCGTGTTCCTCGACATTGCGTGGATCAAGGAGAAGCTTCCGAACGCCGAGGAGCACATCAAGCGCAAGCTGCCGAGCATGTACCATCAGTTCATGCAGCTCGCGGGGATCGACATCACGAAGGAGCCGATGGAGATCGGGCCGACGACGCACTACGTCATGGGCGGCATTCGCGTCGATGGCGATACGCAGATGTCGACGGTGCCGGGCTTGTTCGCGTGCAGGCGAGTGCGCCGCCGGGCTGCACGGCGCGAATCGGCTCGGCGGAAACTCGCTGTCGGATCTGATCGTGTTCGGCAAGCGCGCCGGCGAATTCGCGGCGAAGTTCGCGAAGTCGAACGGCGCCGTGTCGATCGATCGAGCGCAGGTGGACGGCCGCGGCGACGCGAAGCGCTGGCGCCGTTCGATCGCGCGGCGGCGGCGAAGGGACCGTACCAGGTGCAGGAGGCGCTGCAGGAGACGATGCAGGACAACGTCGGCATCGTGCGCGCGCAGGCACGAAATGGAGCACGCGCTGAAGACGATCGGCATGCTCAAGCGCGCGCGCCGAGAAGGTAGGCGTGAAGGGCAATCGCGAGTACAATCCCGGGCTGGCACACGGCGCTCGACCTCGACAACCTGCTCACGCGTGTCGGAAGCGATCACGCGCTGCGCGATCGAGCGAAAGGAGAGCCGCGGCGGTCATTTCCGCGACGACTATCCCGACAAAGGATCCACGCGTACGCGACGTTCAACTTCGTGCGTCCGAAGGGCGCGTGACGGCGAGATGCAGACTGTCGCGCGAGCCGATCCCGCCGATGCCCGATCACCTCAAGGCCGTCATCGAGGAGATGAAATAGATGGCGACGACTCAGGACGAGCCCGGAAACGAGACTCAGGACGCGCTACACCGCGGCGCAGGCGGCGCAGGACGCGTCGGCCGAAGCACGACACACGCTCGTTCAAGATCTGGCGTGGCGAGCAGGGCAAGGGCGAGTTCGTCGAGTACAAGCAGGACGTCGTCGAGGGCATGGTCGTGCTCGACGCGGTGCACGAGATCCAGGCGACGCAGGCCAACGACCTCGCCGTCCGCTGGAACTGCAAGGCCGGCAAGTGCGGCTCATGCTCGGCCGAGATCAACGGCATGCCGAAGCTGATGTGCATGACGCGGCTCGAGGAACTCGACGCCGACGAAGCCGGTGACGGTCGAGCCGATGCGCGCGTTCCCGCACGTGCGCGATCTCGTCACCGACGTGTCGTGGAACTACGAGGTCAAGAAGAAGATCAAGAAGTTCACGCCGCGCCCGCCCGACGCGCCCGACGGCACGTGGCGGATGCAGCAGGAGGACATCGATCGCGTGCAGGAATTCCGGAAGTGCATCGAGTGCTTTCTGTGTCAGGACGTCTGCCACGTGCTGCGCGATCACTAGCAAGCACGACGAGTTCATCGGACCGCGCTTCCTCGTCCACGCCGCGGCGCTCGAGATGCATCCGCTCGACACGGCGGATCGCGTGCCCGAGCTGCAGAAAGGAGCACGGGATCGGCTACTGCAACATCACCAAGTGCTGCACGAAGGTGTGTCCGGAGCACATCACGATCACGGACAACGCGATCATTCCGCTCAAGGAGCGCGTGGTCGACGAGTTCTTCGATCCGATCGGGAAGCTGGTGAGAGATCTACGGTCGATCGGAAACAGAAGAAGAGTTGAACACTCCTGTCGAGTTTCTTTTTTGCGCGACGGGTGAACCAGGCCGCCGTCGCTTCGCCCCTTGGAGCGCGGGATTGTACATCTCCTCCGCGTGGGCGGGGCGGACGGACGAGTTTCCGGAATCGCTCGCGCGATGTAGCTGGCGTTGTACGTACCGGGCCATAGCAGGCGCGCGAAATACAGGACGCTGTCGTCGCGCAGCTCTTTGTGTTCCCACGGCGACCACTCGCCATTGTTCCAAGATCCGTACAACCACGCCTGCCAGATCGAACTCTCGCGGCGCGGCGCAAGATCGGCGGAAGGCGAACGCGCCGGCAGCGCTGAGGTGCTGAGATTCGGGTCAGCCGCCTCGAGTCCGGCGGGCGGGGGATCTTCGAGCGCGACGAATTGCCGAGTGCTCGGTACGGTGACCCGAAGCTGCGCGCACCTTCGCCTTCGGCAATGGAGTAATCGGCTTTCCGTCAGAGTAGCGCTCGTACCATCGTTCGACGACAATCCCCCTGAATGTCGGGCCGGGTTGGAGCAACGAGCGGAACTTCGTCGACCTGCACTGCATAGAAGACGCGATCGTTGTCGCCGGCGTCCACGCGCAACGCCAGGCGCGACGTGCCGTCGCGATTCGTTTTCGAAGATTCGTCAACGGGATCGCATCGCTGCGACCAGTCGTCTCGGTGAGCGGCCCGTTCCGCGACAGCAGTCAGACAGGTCGGCTCGCACGTGCCGTGTCGGCGATCGGGCGAGCAATGACGGCCGACGCATAGTCTTGTGGTCCACACCCAGATTCGCTCAGCGAGCCCCTGCTGCAAGGACTGTCTCGATCAAGCCCGCCGGCTCGAGCCTCGTCGGGACGAAGTGCCAACGTCGCCGTAAACCGCGCGGCCGGCTCGGCTTCTCGACGGAAAGTCGCGCGGCCCGCGAGCGGTGTCGAGAAGATCGACTCTGTCGCCGGCGAGGGTCACCGCGCGTGCCACGCTGCATCGAGTAATGCGATCGCGACGCGGCGCCGATCCAGCGCGCTTCGAAAGGACTTCAGCGAGTCGGAGCCGATCTTCCCAGAACGTCGCTCTCGCGACCGCAATCAAAGATCTCGGCGCGGCGTTTGGCGCGCCAGACCGGCAGGAAAATCGACGAAGACGCAACGCACGTTGGCTGATTCGGCGACGATTGTCGCGTTGGGCTCGAACCGGTTCATTCCTCCGGTGTCGACCGGTGACCTCAAATATTCAGTCAGGTACGTTCCGATCCGGCATCACTGTCGAGTCCACCGCGACACCAAGATCACGCTGCGTCGGATAAGAAGGCCCGCGTATGAAGTGAGCCACGGCGTGGACCACTGGTCGCCACGCCAGTATGAGATCGACCGTCGTTCGCCATGCGGCTCGCCAACTCGTCGGCGTTTGTTGAAGCCGTGGCAGCGGATCTCCGCCGAGCGTTGGGATTTGTCAGTCGCGTCGCGCGCCAGATGAAGTCGATGCGCCCGACGCTCGCGATCTGCTCGGTGCAGGAGTACGGGTAAAGGCGAACGCTCCGACGCGCCAAGCATCGACGCAACAGGCGACGTCCCGACGCGGAGTGACACGCGAGCGTGCAGGATGATCACCAGCCGGCAGACGAATGACGATGTTGAGGTGGATCCGCGCAGCACCGATGACCGTGTGCGCGCGCGTGTGAAGTCCGAGGCTGCACGGGAAGCCGTGTTTTCGACGAAGCGTCGGCCGACGTGCCATCGCTTGCGTCGAGTCGGATCACGACGGTATCGCGCACAGGGCGCGATATTAGAACGGCATGGTTGAACCGGCTCTCGACGGCGCCTCCTCGCGGGAAGCAAGATTTTCCTGACGTGGGCGACCGCCAATTCTGACACCGTCGGCCGATGTCTCGACGTCGACGCTGCGCTCTCGCCCGTCTCGTGCGCTGACCGGTCGCGCCGGCGAACGCAGCGGTCGGTGGGCCGAACGAAACGTGGCAGTGACGGGGCGCGGCGAGTAGCGGGCGGCTCACGATCACGGTCGTATCGCCGCTGCCGAAGCGACTCAGGGAGTCGAGTGCCACGGCGATCACGCGATAGGTCGTGAGGTTAT
>ERZ1370068.5732-contig-4743_pt1 | contig 28963 bp, 51 predicted proteins | sample MGYA00561227_ERZ1370068 | MGnify/ENA primary metagenome ERZ1370068 (study PRJEB38410, sample SAMEA6850437) | metagenome | study: Metagenomic assessment of the ecological functions of the soil: analysis of the soil microbiota associated with the...
CCAGTTACGTATTGCTGACCCCGCAAGGAGGAAATCGCCATCGATCTGGATGCGGTAATCACCGCGACGCCCCGGAAGAACGTCATGGAGGCGCTCATTCCTGTGCACCTGATCAAGTGGAGCAAGGGGAGCAAGGGTATCGCTGGCTCGATCTGGGCATGGCGCCGATGTCCGGCTTCGAAGAGTCGCCGGTGGCTTCCGCTCGGATGCGCCTTGGCGTGCTTCTTCTACGAGCACGGCGAGCCCTCTCACAACTTCCAGGGACTTCGCGCCTACAAGGACAAGTTCGATCCTGCGTGGGATCCCCGCTATCTGGCGTATCCGGGCGGCCTCGGGCTGGCGCGGATTCGCGTGACGTCTCGGCTCTCGTAGCGGGCGGCTACCGCCGCATCCTGTTCAGGCCTTTGACGGGCTTCATGCCTGACACTGCCGCGTGCCTGCGCACGTGGGCATGCCACGGCTTGTCGGTGCCCGCCACGGATGCCAATCCGCGGTCCCCACTCGAGATGACCCATGACGATGCCAACGGTCTTCGACGAACAACCGGTCGCCCAGAAGATCGAGCTTCAGTCCTCTCGAAGCGTGATGCCCATCGCCATCGTCAAATTCCCGGGGCCGCGACAATACAGAGTTCATGAAGCGCGAGCGCCGAGGCTGGACGGCTTGCGCCGGCCCTTCATCTCGCGAAGGCGGCGCCGCCGCATGATGTCCACCCCCGTCGAGCGGCTCCAGCGATCGAACGAGCGTACCGCCGCGGGCTGACCTGCAGACCTCGGTGACGATGATGTTCACTGCATGTAGTGGATGCCGTAGTTCAGGTAAACGTGGGAAAACCCCGGCCGCCCGCACATCGGCTGGTTGCGGCGCGTGGGGTCCGGGTGCGGCGACAGGCCGGGTCCGGATTCGCCGATGTAGGCTTCGACTCTCGATCAATCACGCCGCTTTTGTGATCGATCCGCGCCGCTGGTGGACCAGGACCTTTCCAATCAGGTCGCGCGCAACGTCCAGTGTGGCCTGTCGTGGTAGCTGTCCGCGCGAGAAACATCACTGACGTGTGGTGATGGGAGCCAGTCGAGCCGTGGCCCGGCGCGCCGCAAGCGCAACGCCCGGATCGGCATCCTGGGCGAGCGGTCCGAGGATCGCCGACGCCGCCGCGTCACGAGACAGACCAGAGCGTCCGCAATATCCGCTCTGATTTGCGGCGAAGGGGATTTTTTGCGGGCAGCACGGCAAACGCTGACGTCCGGCCGCTCGCGGCTTCAACCAGGCAGGCCGTCGCCCGCTCGCGGAGTTTTGGCCTCAGCGAAAGCGCGTCGAACAGCCGGATCGAGACCGCCGTTCGCAAGGAGGACATCGGCAAAACCGGGCCGACAGGAGCACGCTCTCGTTCTTCTCGCGCGCGACTGCGGCCTGAACGCGTCCAGCTGAATCTGCATGGCCGGCACGCGCGAGCCCTTCGATGGCAACGCGATGCGCTCGCACCGCGTCCTTGCCGGCGAGCCATTCTTCGAAGATGGGCAACGCCTCGACTCGTGGCCAATGCGCGCCAGCGCCTGAACCGCCGCGCTGCCAACTCTCGTTGCGGCGGTGCATTGATGCCAAGTCGGTCAAGGACTTGACGGCCCGCTTCTGCACCGCATCGCACCCAGCGCATCCATCGCGGCAATCGCACATCGCGCTCGGGATCGTTCACTCGCGCGGACTGACCGAGTCTCCCACCACTTCGTCGACGGCGGGGTCGATCCCGCGCCTGCTCGTAGAGACGGCGCAAACCACCGGCGCGGCGGCAATGCGCATCTCGACTGAGTACGCCCAGCAGTCCGGTCAGATCCGCCCACCGGTCGAGCGCGAACGCGCGCGCGCCACGGGCGATTGATTGTCGGCCAACGCCGCCGAAGGTGGTAGAGCAGCGTCGAGCGCGACGCCGCGGATTGTCGTCCCGCGAGGCACCAGCAGGCTGTGAGCAGCGCGTCCGGCGTCAATACCTGGCGTTCCAGAGCCGATGGGCCGTCCGTGAATGCGGCCTCGGCTTCAATCTTGCTTCGTCACCTCGACCGACGAGCGCGACGCGCCTCTTTGAACGACTTTCCGGCAGATAGATATTCGTCGCCGCGGGCAATGGCTTCGAATTGCACGGTGTCTTCCGAGTCTGTGACGGCTGCGGCGAGAGGAACAGCGGCCGCTGGATTCGCGGCGGACTTCAACAGACGGACCGCCTTGAGCCGCACGTCGGCGTTCGCTGGCGAGATCCCCGGCGATTTGCTCGAACGTACCTGAGCGAGAACTACCGCCGAGCACGATGCCATCGCGACTACTCGGAGGACCTTTGATCATCTTTACTCACCTGGCGCTGGGGGCCCTCCGCCCCTCCGCTCCGCCTTTGTTCCCTGCGAGCTACGGCGAGACTGTCCCGCCCGTCCTGCTTGCCCCTGAGCGAGCGAAGCGAGTCGAAGGGCCCTTCCCGCCCTCGGTTCATCGGCCCGGAGGCGTAGGCGTGTGAACGGCCCTCGGCGAGCGTGGCGCGCAGATATCGGCCGGTGTGGGAAGCCTCGACCTGAGCGACCTGCTCGGGCGTGCCGGTGGCGACGATCTGCCCGCCCGCCTCGCCGCCTTCGGGACCGAGATCGATGATGTAGTCCGCGGTCTTGATCACGTCGAGGTTGTGCTCGATGACGAGCGAGCGTGTGGCCGGCCTCGAGCAGCTTGCGGAACGCGGCGAGCAGCTTCGCGATGTCGTCGAAATGCAGGCCGGTCGTCGGCTCGTCGAGGATGTAGAGCAGGCGCTCGCCGCCGTGCGACGACAGGTGCGCGGCGATCTTGATCCGCTGCGCCTCGCCGCCCGAGAGCGTCGTCGCCGGCTGGCCCAGTCGCAGATAGCCGAGGCCGATTTCGTCGAGCACCTGCAGGCGCCGCAGCACCTTCGGCGAGCTGCTGAAGAACGTCAGCGCCTCGCGCACGGTCATGTCGAGGACCTGGTGGATGCTGACTGGCCGCGATAGCGCACCTCGAGCACCTGCGGCTTGAACCGCTTGCCGTCGCACTGATCGCACGGCACGAAGACGTCGGCCAGGAACTGCATCTCGACGCGGACTTCGCCCTCGCCCTGGCACGCCTCGCAGCGCCCGCCGGGCACGTTGAACGAGAAGTGGCTCGCGGTCAGGCCGCGCGCCGCGCGTCCTTCGGTCGCGGCGAACAGCTCGCGAATCGGATCGAACGCCTTCAGGTAGGTGACCGGATTCGATCGCGGCGTGCGGCCGATCGGCGTCTGATCGACGAGCACCGACGTCGGTGATGAACTCCGACGCCCTCGAGCTTCGCGGAACGCGCCGACCCGCTTGATCCCAGCCGCCCTTGGCGCGCTTGATCGCCGCATAGCAGCACGTCGTGCACGAGCGTCGACTTGCCGGATCCGCTGACGCCGGTGACGCAGGTCAGCGTGTTGAGCGGGATGCTGACGTCGACGTTCTTCAGGTTGTGCTCGGCCGCGCCCTTCAGCGCGATGCTGCTGCCCGGTTCCGCGCCGGCGCGTCGTCGGCACCGGAATCGCCAGCTCCTGCCGCAGGCATTTCGACGGTCAGCGAGCGCGGCTCGTGCATCAGGCCGTCGAGCGTGCCCGAGAACACGACGCGTCCGCCCTGCTCGCCGGCGCCGAGGCCCAGATCGACGATGTGGATCGGCGACCCTGATCATGTCGGCGTCGTGTTCGACGACGAGCACGGTGTTGCCCTGATCGCGGAGCTGGCGAAGGATGTCGATCAGCCGCTGGTTGTCGCGCGAGTGCAGGCCGATCGACGGCTCGTCGAGCACGTAGAGCGTGCCGACCAGCGCCGAGCCGAGCGACGTCGCGAGGTTGATGCGCTGCGCTTCGCCGCCAGACAGCGTCGACGACAGGCGATCGAGCGTGCAGGTAGTCGAGGCCGACGTCGCTCAGGAACGACAGCCGCCGGCGGATTTCCGCAGCACCTTGTCGGCGACCGCGCGCTTCCTTCGCGTCAGCTCCAGCGTCGGCGAAGAACTGCTTGCGCTTCGCGAACGGTGAGCGCCGACACCTGGTCGATCGTCCGGCCCGCCGACGCGGACGTCGCGCGCCTCGCGCCGCAGCCGCGCGCCGCCGCAGTCGGGGCAGGTGAGGTAGCCGCGATATCGGCTCAGGAACACGCGGACGTGGACCTGTACTTCTTGCGTTCGAGCCACCGGAAAAATCCACGCACGCCCTCGAACTCTCCGTCGCCTTCGACGACGAAGCGCTTCTCGGCGTCCGAGAGCTCCGATCCACGGGAACGTCGAGCCGGAGCCTGGTCTTCGCGCCGCGCGCTTCAGCTCGGCCAGCTGCGTCGCGGTAGTGCGGCTTGCTCCACGGCTCGATCGCGCCCTGCTGCGATCGACTTCGACGCGATCCGGAACGACCAGATCCATGTCGAGCTCGATGATGTTGCCGAAGCCGTGACACGCGTCGGACAGGCGCCAAACGGGTTGTTGAACGAGAACAACCTCGGCTGCGGATCTCGTAGGTGATGCCGCACGGACGGCATTCGAATCGCTCAGAGAACAAACGGACTCTGGCGACTTGTGACTCGCGTCCCGGGACCGCTCGATTGCCCACGCCGCGCCGCCACCCTCGCGATAGGCCGTCTCGGATCGAGTCGGTCAATCGCTGGCGCGGATCTTCCTCGCCAATCTGCACGCGATCGACGACCACCTGCAGGACCGGCCGGCCCGCGATCGAGGCCACGTGCGACGTCATCGAAGACCACCGCACGGTCGCCGATCAGAGCCGGCCGAAGCCTCCTGGCGCCGCAGTCCTTCGATCGCGGCGGCATGACCGTGGCGTCGGGTCCGCGAACACCGGGCGTCTCCTGAGGCTGCGCAAAGGCAGAGGCATCGCCGTTTGAACCTTCCTCAACCGCCGCTTCGTTCAGCTCGTCAACTTCCGGCTGGGCTTCCGCCGCCGGCCAGACCTTCGTTTCAATCACCGTCAGATCGAAGCCGAGCAGCGATAGCGCGTTCCCTCGGACGTTCGCCAAGCTGACGCGCCACGACTTCGCGGTTTCGCGAATCACTTTCGCGCCCGCAGTTCCGGCAGAACGTGCGGCCGACGCGCGCGAACAGCAGCCGCATGTAATCGTGAATCTCGGTCGTGGTCCCCACAGTCGAGCGCGGATTGCGGATGCTGCCTTCTGGCGGATCGCAATCGCTGGCGCGATGCCTTCGATCGCATCGACGTCGGGTTTTTCCATCCGCTCGAGAAACTGTCGCGCGTATGCCGACAGGGACTCCACGCAGCGACGCTGTCCCTCGGCATAAATCGTGTCGAAGGCGAGCGACGACTCTCCCGATCCGCTGACACTGGTAATCACGACGAGCTTGCCGGTCGGCAGCCGCAGGTCGATGTTCTGAGGTTGTGCGTCCGGAGCGCCGCGAACGACGAGATCGGCGGTCTCGGCAGACACCTGGGCGGACTGTTCAGCGGTGCCGGGCATCGTCCCCTATGTGAGCTTTCCGCGGAGCGGTCTCAAACCACCAATCGTAGCGCAGGCTGGCAGGATAATGACCCTCGAGGCTGCTCGGGGTCGACCCTGAGCGCCGTCGAAGGGTCGAATGGAAGCGATCAGGCTCCGGGTCGCGCCGACCGGATCGGTCTTCTTCGTCTCTAACTTCTCGCCTCTACAGAGGCGCGGGCGCTATTCAACTTGTCGATGATGAGCGTGAGGTTGGCGGCATCGGCAGCCGACAGGCGGCCGAACAACTGCTGCTCGGCGTCGCGGTGAATGGCCGAGCCTTTCTCGCAGGCCACGCGCCCCGCGTTCAGATCACAGCTACGCGACCGACGATCGTTCGGATCGGGCTCGCGGGTGACGAGGCCGTCGGCGTCGAGGCGATCGACAAGCTGCGTGACGTCTCGATTTGACGCAGGCAGCCGCTCGGCCAGCTGCCCGAGCGGGGAGCGAACCTCCAGCGCCCATCAGTCTGTCGAGCGCGGCGAGTCTTGAAGCGAAAGGCCGGCGGCAGAGAGCCTCGCGTCGATAAAGGTCTCAACCGCACCTGCGGCATGGAGCAGCGCCAGCACGTCCGGCGCCGCGGCAATCGGCAATCGATCCGCCCATGGTTACTGCTTCTTCCGGATGGACGTCACGCACTCGACGACCTGCCAGATCTGCGTCTGGCGAGAGCGTGCTCTTGAATGCCGGCATCTGCGGCGGATGGCCGTCGAGGACCTTGTGATAGATGACGCCTGGAGGATTGAGTTCGTATCGGAATTCATCGGTGAGATCGGCGGCCGGCGAACGGGGATCCGAATCCGGGCCGTCACCCTTGGCTTCGGGCCCGTGGCATTTCTGACAGTTTGCCGTGAAGACGGCGCGCCCGCGTTTGGCGTTGTCGGGAGCCGGCTTTGAGCGGCCTCTCTCGCCTCGCGGTCGGCGGCACGGTCCATCCTGGCGTACTGAGCTGGAGGCGATCCCGGTGAACAACAGCGCGGCGAGGGAACACGCGCCGAGCGCAACCGGATTCTTCATGTCGTTATATAGCCCTCAGACGAATGGTTGATTTCAGATTGCCGAGCGCAGACTGGGATTGCAGTTTTGATCAGCCAGAACTCGGCAATCAGAACTCTGCACTGGAAAGGGTCTCATCTTGCAGGTGTTTCGCCATCAGGACGCGCCCCTCCGCCCGGCGGATACGAAATCGTTCGCGGGCCCGGCCCGCACTACGCTCCTGGCGTCGAGCGACGAGGACACGCCTGTAGCACGTCTGCATCGCGTCGTCTTCGAAGATCAGCCCGTCACGAACTGGCATATTCACTCGGACCGCAATGGCTGCTCGTGACTGAAGGGCGTATCTCGCGTTCAGGTGCAGGGTCAGGCGGTCCAGGATCTCGACACCGGCGATGCTGTTGTCTTCGCGGTGGGCGAGAAACACTGGCACGGCGCCGCGCCTGGCTCGCGCGGCACCCACCTCGCCGTCAACGCGAACGTCAAGACCGAGTGGCTGAGCAGGTCACGGACGATCAGGCACTGGCGTAAACTCTCGCGATCAGGAAATCGACGATGATGATCGATCCTTACTTCTCGCCGGAGCCGCGCTGGCTGTCTCCGTGCTTCGCCGCGCAGCCGCCAACGCCGCCGACCGAAACGCCGCAAATCAAAGGGGCGATGCCGAATCTCGGACGGCCTACGGAAAGGTCCGACAAGACGCCGCCATTCGACTTCTGACGGCCATCCCGGCACCTGAATGTCGAGTGGATTGTTCCGGAAAGTCCGCCGGCCCGGCCGGTGACATCGCAGGCACGACGACCTTCAAGGCGGTCGAGGGAAAGTTCTTCACATCTCGACACGGCAGCGAAAGGCCCCGCCGGTCCTTTCAAGATTCACGAGCGGATTGCGTATCAGACCGAGAACCACACGATCGTCCGCTACGTGACCGACAGCCGGGGCTTCTCCTACTACGTCGATCGCTCCCGTCGGATCCGATCTCGGCGGTTTCTACTACATGTATTTCGAAAAGCGAGTTCCATTCACCTACAAAGGCAAGACGCTGAGGATGAAGGAAAACTGGCGGCTCACCTCTCCGTTGAACTATGACAAGGTGTCGATGACGATCTCGGTCGACGGCGGGCGCTTCCTCAACTACGGCAATCCGTGGCGGCAGAAACAGAATCTGAAATTAAGAAGTAAGAATTAAGAATTAAGAAAGGACATACACATGCGACGCGCGTTGATTATCTCGCCTCGCCGCATCGGCTGTCTCGTGTGGGCGACGATGCCAGCGGTGAATGCCCAGGAGATGGCGGATACAGCTCGTTCCGAACCGGCCGACGCTGCCAGCCGGAATGTATTTCGGATTGAAGGACGCGCCCGCGCCGCCGGCCGAACGTGAGGCGCAGGCGGCAGCGCGCCGCGCGCGCGGCGGTCAACAGGGCGCAGGCGGCGGCAGCGCGGCGGAAATGCCGCCAATCCGGACCGACGAATCAGCCCGGCATCTCGGGACTCGCGATCGACGCGCAGGATCACATCTACGTGTTCAATCGCGGCCCCAGGCCCGTGATGGTCTTCGACACCGCGGGCAATCTGATCATGTCTGGCGCCGATCAGGAGATCAACGGCAAGAAGATCAATCCCGACTGGGAGCACTCGGGCGACAGTCGACTGGGACGGCAACGTCTGGGTGATCGAGCGCGATGCCCACCGCATCGTGAAGCTCAGTCCAAAACTCGACAAGTTCCTGATGCAGCTCGGCACGACGATACGCCGGGCAACGACGCCACGCACTTCAATCTGCCGTCGGGCATCGGCGTCCTCCGCAACGGCAACATCGTCGTCACCGACGGATACGGCAACAACCGCGATCCTGCTCTTCTCGAAAGGACGGCAAGTTGATCAAGCAGGTCGCGAAGGGCGCCGGCGGTCCGACCGACAAGGGCAAGGGTCCGGGGCGAATGGGATCTGCCGCACAAGATGGCCATGGACGCGCAGGACAACATCTACATGCGATCGATCGCGAAGGACATCGCGTGCAGGTGTTCGACAAGAACCTGACCTACATCCGCGAAATCGCGAACGAGTGGAATCCGTGGGACATCGGCATCTCGCGCAAAGGGACCGACGGCTACGCGTTCATCGCCGACCACATGCTCGAACGCGTGCACAAGATGCAGCTCGAAGGACGGCAAGCTCGTCGCGACATGGGGCACGCAGGGACACGGCCCCGGCGAGTTCGACTGGGTCCACGGCATCGTCGTCGACTCCAAGGGCGCCGTCTACGCAGGAGACACCTACGGTCAGCGCTTCAGAAGTTCGTGCCCTCGAACGCCGCGCGGAACACAGGCGGCTCGGTAGCACGGAACATCGCCGCGTTACTTGATGCCCGAGGGTCTGCGGCGTAGAGCTGGATCCACCCCTCGGCCTGCGGGAGCGGGCCGACGCGCGCGAGGAGCGCTGCGCCATCGGGACGGGTCCAGATCGACACGTGAAGCACCGATCCATCCAGCAGTTGATCGTGCTCTTCGTCCTCCACGAACACTTCGCGCGGCAACGACGGATCGGGCTCGAGGACTCGAACGAGCCACGCCGGTGCGCCTGTCCTCTCCGGGCGGCCGAGGTAGTCGATGATCAGGCGATCGCGCGTCATCGCCCAGTCGTATGCGACGGTCTTGAGCGCGGGATTCGGCGCGAACGGCTCGATGCCGTCCTCTCGAAGCCGCGGCGCGTCGGGCCACGACCCTCGGCGGAGCGGATGGTCTCGGCTTCGATCAGGCTGACCTGCAGCTCCCGGAACATCAGCTGACTCTCGGACGGCAGCGCCGCGACGATCGCCTGAAACGGCAGCAGGCTTCGCTGAATCGCGTTGCTCGAAACCGGGAACGGATTGTTGGTGACGTACAGCCACACGCCTGCGGTGATGGCCATCGCCGCGCGCAGGACGTGAATCAGCTCATCGCGCGCCGAAACCGGAGCGATCTCGACGTTACTGATTTCTGACAAGCGCACGCCTCTCTTTCGCGCGAAGACGCCAGCGGCGAGCGTGATGAAGAATATTCCGCTGACGGCGAGTACCACGGCTCCTCCCGTCGGAACGAGCAGCTTCGTCGAGACCGCGAGTCCGCCCGCGCCCGCGAGAAAGGCCACGAGAATGCTCCAGGCGAGATAGCTGCGCGTGCTCCCGCGACATTTCTCGCCGCAGCGGCCGGCACCACGACCAGCGCTTCGACGAGCAGCGCGCCAATGACCTTGAGGCTCACGACGATCGAGACGGCCAGGATCACCGCGAAGAAATATTCGAGGAACGCGGAGTCGGCGCCCGACACCGTAGCCAGCGGCGGGTTGAGACTGTCGAGCAGCAGTTTGTTGTATTCGCGAACGAGCAGAATCGCGACGATCGACCCCGACGGCAACAAGCAGGAGCAGGTCGGCATCGGTGACGGTCAGCAGGCTGCCGAAGAGCACCGATTCGACCTGGTGCACGTTGAACTGCCTCGTCAGCGCCACGAGCAGACACAAGCCGAGGCCGAGCGTGAGCGCGTGAAACACGCCGATCAGCGTGTCGGGTGGCAGCGTCGCGTGGCGCTTCACGTAGACCATCCCGAGCGTCGTCAGCAGGCAGAATCCGAACATGCCGCCGTACGGCGCGTTCAGCGGCTCGCCGAGGAGAAGACCGATGGCCACGCCGGTCAGCGCGGCTTGGCCGAGGGCGGCGCTGAAGAACGCCATCCGCCGCGTCACGACCAGGTGACTGAGCCCGCCGAGGATCGGCGCGAGCACCAGCACGCACAGAAACCCGCGGATCAGAAACGGATACTGAAAATCCGATGGCAGGATGCCCCGCTCCGCGAGGCTCGCCGCCCATTGATAGAACGGCGTCATCGTCTTCTTCCTGAGGGCAGAAGAGCCGCGACCGCGTCGAGCGCGAGCGTCTCGGCGGCGGAACCGTCAGACACGACAGCCCGATCCAGCACGGTCGACGCGGTCGGCGATCCGGCGCACCTGATCCAGATCGTGCGAGACCATCAGCACGGTCGAACCGCCCTCGCGGACCGTGCGAAGCAAATCCTCCAGCTGTGCGACACCGCCTTCGTCCAGCCCACTGGCCGGCTCGTCGAGGATCAGGAGCTCCGGGCAGCGGGTCGAGAGCGTTCGCGAGCAACACGCGCCTGAGCTCGCCTCCCGAGAGCACCGAAGCGGGCGCCGTTCGAGATTTCGCAATCCCACGAGCGAGAGCAGCGCGGAAACCCGAGAACGGGTCGAAGCCGACACGCCAAAGCAGACCGGCCTGCGTCTGTCTCGTGAGCGCGAGGAAATCTTCGACCGTCACCGGCAGGCTGGCATCCACGGGAATAGCCTGCGGCACGTAACCGATCCGGCCGTCGCGCCGCCAGTGCGCAGAATCCTGCCGTCGAACGCGATCAGACCGAGCGCCGCCGTCAGCAGCGTCGTCTTGCCCGCGCCGTTTGGCCCGACGATGACGTGAATGGTGCGTTCGGTGACCGAGAGCGAGACGCGCGAGAGCAGCTGTTCACGATGGCGGGCGATCGTGACATCGACAAACTCGATGAGCGGCGGGGTCATTCCTCCGTGACCAGCGCCCGGATCATGGTCTCGACGTTGGTCTGCATCTCCCGCTCGAAGCGATCGGCCGTGAACGGTCCCGACGCGATGTGACTGATCGTGTAGACCTTCACCCCGGCCTCGTCGCGCAGGACCTTCAGCAGCGGCGCCGGAAACGTCTCCTCGCTGAACACGACCGTGATCTTCTCGCGCTGCAGCAGGCGGACCATGTCTCGCAGCTCGGTCGCCGACGGAGTCAGCCCGTGCGCCGGCTGAACGACGCCAGCGAGATCGAGGCCGAACTCCTGAAGCAGGTAGCCGTAGCCGTCGTGCACCGTCACCACCCGGGTGATCTTCGCCTCGGCGAGCGCGCCGCCGCCTTCGACTTGATCAGGCGCAGGCGCCGCGCGTAGTCCGCCGCGTTCTGCTGAAGCGCCGCGGCGTCCTTCGGACGCAGCGCCGCCAGCGCGCGCTGAATCGCGTAGGTCTGCTGGATCGCGTTCGTGAACGAGATGAACGTGTGCGAGTTGACCCCGGAGCCGCTGGCATTCTTGATCTGCGGCGTGGACTCGTTCGGTCGGATGACAACGATCCTCGTGTTGCCCGACGCCTTGATCATGCTGAAGATGAAATCGTCGTGGCCGATGCCGTTGACGACGATCGCATCGAGATCGATCAGTTTCTTGATGTCTTCCGGCCGGGGCTGGTAATCGCCGGCGTCGATCTCGCCGGGAAGAATCGAACGCACCTCGTAGCCAGGCAGCGTCCCGACGACGTTCTTCGTCCAGGAGAAGTAGGGATGAAGCGTGACGCCGATCTTCGAGCGTCGGCGTCGTTTGCGCGTCTGCGCGGACAGTCAGTGCAAGGAGACCCGCGGCCGCCAGCGAACACAGTCTCGCGGCAGCCCGACGTGTCATCCGCGCTCCTTGGTCACCATGTGCTTGCCTTCGTGCTCCTCGCACGGCAGGTCCTCGGTCAGCACCGCCTTCGGGTTCGGATTCAGTCGAATCGTGCGCGGATCCATCACCCACGGCTGAATGAGCACGTCGGGATCGTCAACGGTCGCCTGCCACGTCAGCGTATCGCCCTTCCGCGTGAACCTCTCGATGACGTGCATGTTGTTGCTGTGGAACCAGCCGGGCCACGCCAGCCAGCTCTCGTCGTTGAAGCCCACGATGTCCACGACCAGCGTGTCGCCTTCCCAGCGACCGACGGCGTCCCCGTACCACGTGGTGTCCTGCGCGCGGATCGGATCGTGCGGCCGGCCGTCGATCGGGACGACGCGGAAGGTGTTGCCCGACTGATACGACAGGATGACCTCAGTCGCGGTCTGGACGATCTTGTTCGGCGGACCCATGCGCGGGACGCCTGAGGGCTTGCAGTTGAACTCCGGATCCTCGAGTGTGCCTTCACGATCGAGATACTGCACGCGCTCCCAGTGCTCCGGCTGCTACAGCGGCATGTTCGGGTTCATCCGCTGCTGAAGGCCCGAGTCGCGTTCGAAATTCACTGGCAGGCGCGCACGTGCCAGCGGCAACCTGTGTCCTCGAGCAGGGCCGCCCTCGAGTCAGCACGGTCAGATTCCCCTTCTCGTCCGGTTTCGGCTGGCCGCCGCCTCCGCGCCCGCCCCACATCCCGCTCAAATCCGGATGGCCGTCTGCGGTCTTCGGCGTCTGCGCATTCTCGGACGCCGGCGGCGCCGCACCACGCTGGCCGGCGACGACGCGCGGGTTGCCAGCGCAACCGCCACACCGATCGCCAGAACCGTGGCCACGCCAAGCCGCCGTGAAGGATCTCTCATGATCGCCTCCGGATGTTGAGGATGACTTCTCGCGACACGCTAACGCCAAAGGTGGGGTTTGCAAGCCGAAGGTCATCCCTCGACTTCGCTCGGGATGACCTGAGCGGAGTCGAAGGGTCAGCAAGCCGGCGCCTATTGCCGCGCCGATGAACGGCAGCATGCGCCCTGCCCACAACACGCCGAACCAGGACGCCAGCGAGAGCGCGCCGATGATCTTGAACGACGTCGGCGTATCCATATCCGGCGGCAGCTGCGCGGCGCGCGACGCGAAAGCCCAGCTGGTAGATGATCGCGTTCACGCCCGCCGCGACGAGGAAGGCCACCTTGACCCACCACGTCGGATTGCTGAAATACTGTGCGGGTTCGGAAATCACGAAGATCAGGCCCGTGGTCAGGTTGATGGCGAAGCCAGCCACCGCCCACGGCATGAAGTCCGCCACGACGGCGATGGGGACTTTCTTCATCACGCCCATCAGCCGCAGATCGAACATGCCAGCCACGCCCAGGAGCAGCGCGAGACCCGCAAAGTGAAGGCTCTCGCAGAACGGCCAGCAGCCATTGCACCTGCCCCTGCAGCGCCACCGACAGCGAGGTGTGGTGCAACCAGGTCGCGAAATCAGTCACGCCTGTCCAACCTAATCCCTAGTCCCCAAGCCCTAATCCCGGCTTTAGTGAACATAGGCCATCAGGCGTCCAGCAAAGATGGCACCGGTCCAGAGAACCATCGACAGGATCGCCAGCGCTTTTGCCGATCCGGGGATTTCACCAACGGTCGTCGCGCCGTCCGCGCCGAAGATCAGTCGCCTGGTTCGAAACGCGGTGACCAGCGCCAGCGCAATGAACGACAGCTTCACGTAGAACACCCAGAGCGTTCCCTTGTCTGCCGCTTCAGAGACGAAGAGCACCAGGCCGGTCGAAGCGTTGATGACAAATCCGATCGACATGATGCGGAACACCGGCCGGAGTGCGTCGATCGGCAGCGCGCGCCCGCGCCGAGGATTTGCAAATCGAGGACGGCATTGGGACCGACGATCATCGCCAGTCCCACCGTGTGGAGCATCAGAACCGTGGGGTAAGCCCAGAGTGACGGCGAGCTGACGAACCAGACGCTGAAGTTGCTGTCCTGCAGCTGCTGGAGAAATGCTTCCAGATAGGGCCCCGACGCCGATCAGCGATCGTTCGGGTTGTTCGGATCCTCGTGGTACAGCGTGATCACTTGTCCGTCCGGAAACGTGAAGGTCACGACGCGTCCGAGATTCGATCCGTCGCGGGCCGGCGCATAGGTGACTTTCAGCGTCTCGCCCACTTTGAAGATGCGTGTCATGCCGTTCTCGCGCAGCGCCTGCGGGCCCGCGCCAATCACTTCCCACTTGGCGAGGGCGCCGTTCGCGCCTGGCACGTCGAGCTACCCACCGCACGTGCGGATTGATCATCGAGAACTTCGTGAGGACGCCGGTGAACCCGCCGCGCTTGGCGGTGTCGAACTCGGCCTGCAGTGCGTGATGGGCGACGACTGGCTTTGCGGCCAGCATGAATGCGACGACCGAGAGGAACGACAGCGTGACGAAAACCCGGCGCTTCATCATGGTGTCTCTCCGTAGAAATCTACGCCGCTCTCGAGGATGGTCGCACACGACCTACCTCAAGTCAATAACTCGACCGTGGACTAATTGCGCGGTGCTGCAGAGACGTTGGCGGGCACCGGCATGATGACGTTACGGGTTGTAGCGTGTTGGTGTGCTCGACGGTGAGATCGAGGATCACTACGCCGTCTCGCTTCTGCACGATGTGCTTCGGCAGAAACACATCCGCCTTCGCATCGTCGTTCCAGTCGCCGTATTCCGGTGTGCAGTATTCGATCACGCTCGTCGCCCAGGCGCGCTTCGATGCGCTCGGGCTCGTCACGCGCGTTCAGGATGGCCTTCGCGGTCGCGCCGGCGGCTTCGGTCGTCACCGTGAGCGACGTGCCTTCGATGGCCACGCGGGTCTTGCCGCTCTCGGCCGCGGCCTTGGCAAACCCAATCGGCGTCATCCAGAGATCGAGCAGCCGTTCGCCGACCATCGCCGGCATCGGCGTGGCGCGGCCGCCCGGGGTGTCTTCGTTCCACGCGTAAGCTTCTCGGCGACGACGCGACTTCGCGGCCCCCGCTGCGCGCGAGATCGACGCGCATCCCGGGAACCGAGTAGTTGATGCTGACCCTGAATTTCTCCAGCGGATAACTGCGTCCCTGCATGCTGGCGACCCTCCGGTGCCCCAGATACTCGATCCGGTTGACCGAGTCCTGCTGCTGAAGCCCTCGCAGCAGACCAGGGAATCCTGCATTTCAGTGATGACGGCCTTGGGGTCGGTGGTCGGCCCTCGCGCCCCGCCTCGTTGCGGCGCCCGCGTCCGGCAGCCTGCCCTTGCGCCAGGACCGTGAGGCTGGCCAGCACCATCAAGACCGTGATCGCGGCGGAGATTCGCATGGCCAGTTTTCTCGAGGGAGTGACTGATACGGGCGCGACTTTAAGCGAGCGGGACGAGTAAGTCAATTGAACACGGGATTTGTCGGATCTGCCCGGTACGGAATCCACCGACGGCGCGCGATCAACACATTTTTGGATCCCTGAAAATGGGGCACACCGAAGAGCAACTTCTACTCATGCTACACTGACTCAACCTCCACCGAGCGGTAGTTTGGCGCGAGACATTTCAAGCCTCTTCGTTTTTCGGCGTTTCATTCGCAGTTTTCTTGTCGGTGGAAGCAGCCTTATGCGCGGTGAGAACGGGGCGCGGTCGCGGCTGTGCACATGAAGGAGGCGGGTATGAGGATCGTGTCGTCGCGGCTCACGGCAGTCGTGGGCCTGGCTCTGGCGCTACTGTGGGCCGGCGAGGCCTCGGCGCAGAGCACCATCGCAGGGCAAATCAAGGACGCAACGGGCGCTGTGATGCCGGGCGTGACCGTAGAAGCGAGCAGCCCGGTGCTGATCGAAAAACGCGCGACGCCGTCTCGGATGGCCAGGGTCAATTTCGCATCATCGATTTGCGGCCCGGCACCTACACGGTGACGTTCACTCTCGCGGGTTTCAGCACGGTCAAACGCGAAGGCATCGCGATCTCGGCGGGATTTACGGCCACGGTCGACGCCGAAATGCGAGTCGGCTCGCTCGAAGAGAGCATCACCGTTTCCGGGAAGCTCGCCGGTCGTCGACGTGCAGAGCGCGACGCAGCAGCAGGTCCTCACGAGTGAGCTCCTCGACGCAGTCCCGACGGGCCGGAACATCTGGGGCACGGGCGCCACACTCACCGGCGTCTCGCTGAGCGCGCCCGACGTGGGCGGCACCGCAGGGATGCAGCAGACCTACATGGCCGTTCACGGCTCGGAGCGCCGCGACAATGCGATCAGGTCGACGGCATGAGCGTCAACGGCATCGAGGGCGACGGCGCGATCCAGAACTACTTCAACCAGGGCATGTTCGAGGAAATGAGCTATCAGACGAGCGCGCTCGGCGCCGAGGTGCAGTCCTCGGGCGTCCGTCTGAACATGATTCCGAAGGACGGCAGCAACAACTTCAAGGGATCGGTGTTCCTGTCGCAGACTCCGGGCGCCTGGCAGAGCGACAACTTCAGCGACGATTTGACAGCAACGGGCCTTCGCGCGCCGAACCGGGTCGATAAGATCTTCGACTACAACTTCGGGCTCGGCGGCCCGATCGTTCAGAACAAGTGGTGGTTCTATTCGACGTACCGCCGCTGGGGCGTCGATCAGTCGGTGACCGACTCGTTCTACAACGCGGATCCGACACACAAGAAATACATCCAGGACTACGCGCGTCCGGTGATCGACGACAACGTCATCAAGAGCGGCGCCCTTCGCTTCACGTTCGCGCTCGGCAAGGGGCAGAAGTTCTCGGCCTACTCGACCGCATCGTGAAGTTCCGCGGCCACGAGTGCGGCGCGTTCAGCTCTGAAGAGGCGTGCGGCATCCGCGGCCCGAAGCGGTAGCTTCACGGCGCAGAGCAAGTTACCGCGACCATCGGCAGCAAACTGCTGCTCGAGGCGGGCTGGTCCGAGAACGACGAGACCTACTCGACCAACGAAGCGCAGTCGAGCGTGCTCCCGAGCGACGTGGGCCGCAGCGACCGCACGACGACCGAGGCCGTGGAGCACGCCGATCGGTCTATCACTACTTCCGCGTGCCCGATCGCTACACCTTCGCGTCGGCGGCCTCGTACGTCACCGGTTCGCACGCGATCAAAACCGGCTTCGCGTGGGGCTACGGCGGCAACCGCCATCAGCGCATCATCGGCACCGGCACGAGCGGCGACCTGGGCAGCGGTCTCGACCTCTACCAGGAATACAACTGCGTGGCGAGCCTCGATCGTCAACGGCATCTGCGGCGTGCGCACACCCGCCTCGGTCGTGGTCTACAACACGCCGCAGTGGGCGCACGAGCGCATCAACCGCGACCTCGGCATCTACCTGCAGGACTCCTTCACCTACAAGCGCCTGACGCTGAACCCCGGGATCCGGTTTGAATCGTTCAACACGTCAGCACTCCCGAGCAGGGGTTCGCCAGCGGGCCGGTTCGTGCCGGCTCGCCACTTCGACGAGATCAAGGACCTGCCGAACTGGCAGCGACGTCGCGCCGCGATTCGGCGCGGTCTACGACCTGTTCGACGACGGCAAGACGGCGCTGAAATTCCACGTCGGGAAGTTACATGCGCGCGTATTCGACAGTCGGATTCGCCGCGATCTACAACCCGATGGTCATCGCGAGCGACCGCCGGACGTGGATCGACACCAACAACGACGACATCGCGCCAGAACAGCGAGATCGGACCCGTCGTGACGCCGTTCAACATCAGCGGCGTCAGCAACCGCGTAGCCCGATCCGGACATCCAGCGGCCGTATCAGTGGGAATGCAACGCCGGCGTGCAGCGTGAGCTTCGTCCGGGCGTCTCGGTGTCGGCCAACTGGGTGCACCGCGACTTCAAGAAGATCTTCTGGACGCGACAACATCCTCGTCAACCCGGAGCGACTACGCCGTCGTCAACGTCGCGAATCCGTGCGCTGAACCCGCCAGGTGTGGACGCCCGCGGGCCGAGCCTGTGCGAGGGCGTTACGGCCGGCGCGACGATTCCGATCTACAACCTGAACGTCGTCAAGCGCGGGCTGGTGCCAGCAGGTGGACAAGAACTCGGACACGAACTACAAGAAGTACAACGGCGTCGACTTCGGCTTCACCGTCGCGCGCAGGCGGCGGAAACCTCTACGGCGGCGTGACGCCTCGGCGAAGCAGATTACCAACTACTGCGAGGTTGACGATCCGAACGGCCTCCGGTTCTGCGACCAGAGCCAGCTCGATATCCCCTACCTCGTGACGATGAAGCTCGCGGGCACCTATCCGCTGCCCTACGGCGTCAATCTGAGCGGCTCGTGGCAGGGGCTATCCGGGCGTTCCGACGTGGCACGGCGCGTCAGGACGGCGAGCATGTCGTGGCGATGAACCGCATTCCCGGATCCGTCGCTCAACATCAACTACAACGTCACGCGAACCCAGATCCCGAACCTGCACGGTCGCCAGCATCCACGGTGCCGCTGCTCACGCCGGGACAGAAGCTACCTGGGTCGCTGGAACCAGATCGACATGCGGTTCTCGAAGCGGTTCGACGTGAAGAAGATGAAGATCTCACGGCACAGCTGGACATCTTCAACCTGCTCAACGGCAACAGCGTGCTGAGCGTGGTTGAAAACTACGGTTCGACACTCAATCGCCCGCAGTCGATTCTCCAGGGCCGGCCTCATCGGCCGCAGGCATGCAGTTGACCTTCTGAGACGATAAGAGCGCGTCAAGACCGAAAGCCCCGTGCCCGGGAAACCGGGCACGGGGCTTTTGTTTATGCAACGCTGACGAGATACGAAGGTAACCACGAAGGCACGACGGCACGAAGAGATAAGACGTGCAGCGACCTGCCCGCTTGCGTGGCAGTGATCGTCACGGATCGACGTAAACACAAACGCTGTCGTGCTCTAGGTTTGTGATTTACGTCGATTCGTGACGATCACTGCGCGGCCGGCATTGGTCGCCGCCGGTCGCCGTCTTCTTCGTGTCTTCGTGTCTTCGTGGTTAGATTCGTGTCCTTGACGGGCGGCGGCGCAGCACCTAGAACTGCATCATGTAAGTGACCTTGGCGATGATCGCGCGGTCGATGAGATCGCCTGTCGTCTCGAAGCGCCGCTCGTTGTAGACGAGGAAGATGTCGCTCGAGCGGCCGGTGGATGAAGTTGAACCGGATGTTCGAGCTGACCTGACCGGTGTCGGTGCTGTACTGGATCAGCGCGTTCAGGAACATCCGGGTGTTGAAGTTGTAGTTGAATCTCCCGGCGACGAGCTTCGAGACGTAGGCGCCATCGGTGAGATCGATGTCGTTGATCTGAACGCTCACCGAGACGTTCAAGCTTCTCGCTCATACGCACGCTGGGTCCGATCACTTAGCCCGCCGCGTACCCGTCGTAGAAATCCCCGTCGAGAATCTCGCCTCCCATGAGAACGGCGCCGACGGGTTGGATCGCCACAGCGCGAACCATTCGTTGAACTCGTAGGTGCCGGAAACACCTGCACGCCGAGCGAACTGTTGATCGTGAACGGCTGACGGATGACCTCCACGTTCGGGTTGACGCCGATCTCGATGAACGCGCCGTCGTTGAAGTTGAACGGCAGGTGGACATCCTGGTAGCGCGACTCGAGGCCGAGGCCGTCGCGGCGCCGGAACGCGTCCACCTGCCAGTGCGGGACCGATTTCGCGGATGCCCAGCTTGCTCGACGCCCAATGCGGCCGGAAGTTGATGCGGCCGTAGGCGAGCGCGTTGTCGACGCCGAGCCGCGGCACGAAGCCCATCTCGTCGTGGAACCGCTCGGCGATGCTGGTGTAGTGGCCGCGCAGCTGCAGCCGGCGCGACTGATAGTTGACGGCACCGCGTGCGGCAGAAATCCTCGCCGCTTCCCGGCACCGCCTCCTGTGGCGAGAACGGTCTTGCGACGCCGTAGCCGTTCAGACTCAGATCGCCGAAGCGGAAGTTGGCGTCGACGCCCGCGACCCGGTTGTAGTGCGAACCCTCCTCCTCCTTGTTCAGGAAAATGACGTCCGACGTCCGGAGTTGGCGAGGACGTCGCGCTGCATCCGCAGCGCCGTGAAGTTGGTGGACGGTGTGCCGTACTTCTCGCGCTGCTGGATATTCAGGGCGCCCACCGAGAACGGCCCCGCGCGTCCCGTCAGCCGCGTGCCGGCGAGAATCGGAATCGCCGCCGCCGTCATCCGACAGTCCGATCCGCCGGCTGAAGAACAGCTCGCATGTCCTGAGATCCGTTCTGCCGGCCGCCAGTGCCGCCGCCTCCGCCACTCCTCCGCCGCCACCCATCGACGGCGATCCGAACTGGAAGATGCCGGAATTCTCCAGGAAGAAATCGCGCTTCTCGGGGAAGAACAGGCTGAACCGCGTAGAGATTCACCTGCTGCTCGTCGGCTCTCGACCTGCGAGAAGTCGGTGTTGACGGTGAAGTCCCACGTCAGGCCGCTCGTGACGCCGTACTTCACGTCGAAGCCCGCGGCGAAATCGCCGTCGGGGCTGGCCGCGCGCCGATCGTGCTCGAGCTGCGTCGAGCGCGTAGGGCTTGAACCGCAGGTTCTTGCCGGGACGCAGGCCGCGCAGGTCGTCGATCGTGCCGGCCAGCGAGACGCGCTCCAGGCTGTAGATGCGCGGCAGCGGCGACCAGTAGCTGTCTTCGTTCAGCCGCCGCAGCTTGCGCTCGAAGTTGAGACCCCAGGTCTGCGGATCGCCCTCGCGGAACTTGAGCGTGCGGAACGGAATCCGGATCTCCGCGTACCAGCCGGTCTCGGTGATTTTCGTCCTGACGTCCCAGACGCCGTCCCAGTTGGCGTTGTTCTCGCGCCCTTCGTTCGACATCTGCGCGTCCCACTTCGGCGCCGGCAGGATTGATGGCGAACTGGTAGCCGTTTCTCTGATCCGCGAAGGTGTCGATGATGACGCGGAAGCCGTCGCTGTTCCCCGTGTTGAAGTCCTTTTTCAGGTCGCTGATGATGATGGCGCCGGGCTCGGCGTCTTTGGCGAAGACGCCGAAATAAATGGCCTGATCGTCGAGCAAAACCCGGACTTCGGTGTCGTGGGTCGCCGGCTCCCCTTCCCGCGGATCGTTCTGGATGAAGTCGTGCGCGACCGGAGCGTTCGCCCACGCGGGCTCGTCGAGAACGCCGTTGATGCTGATCGGTCCCGTCGCCCGCGTGGCCAGCACCTTCCGATCGAGGTGGGCCGTGGCGTAGTCGATGCCGTCACCCGATTGCGCCAACGCCGGCGTCGACGCGGCAACACCGCGATGGCGATCATGCTGGACAGAACTCGTGCTCTGGCGTCTCATCTCGCCTGTCCGACTCACTTCTCAGCGCGGGCGCTGGAGGAACCGGCGCCGTCAACACCTCGCGTCCAGCCGCTTCGTTCGGGCTGCCGGACAAACTTTCGGTCGATCTGCGCGCCGAAGCGATGGGTCCAGATCGACACGTGAAGCACCGTGCCGTCGGGCAGGCGGTGATGCGGTCTCGTCGTTGGGAGCCGGATCGACCGGCGCCTGCGGATCGGGCCCTGAATCACCAGCAGCCACGCGGCGGCCGACGGATCGCCGCCCGGGCGTGGCGAGGTAGTTCTCGGAAGTAGCCCTCCGCGCGATGCCGTCCACGTGAATCCCGTCAACGATCCCCAGGCGGCCGGCATCCGGCCACCGTCCGCCTGCGGCACGTATGCCCTCCGACGTCGATCATCTGTTTGCGGTGAGGTCCGGCAAACATCGCCTGGTCGGCGCCGACGAGTGTGGCCGCGCAGTTCCTGATACGGAAGAAGGCCTTGCGGCGCCAGGACTCTCGAGCGCAGACGACTTGAGCGCCAGATACGCCGCGACGGCCAGGCACGACGAGTGCAGCCAGGGCAAGGACGCGTGTGTTCTCGCGTCCTCCGGACGGGATAATCGACGTCTCTGGTCACGACCCCATGATGCCGAGGACGCCGTGAAGGCCTGAATGAATCGGAATCGCCGACAGCAGGAGCACTGCCCACCGCTCCTGCAACCGGGTCCGACACACGGCGTCCACGAGCCATCTCGCCACGAGCGAGAAGCAGCAGCGCGGCGGCCAACGACCGGCGCCGCAATAAGACAAGAATGCGGCGAAGGCATGCGTGCCGGCGAGAGGCGCATCGGAGGCAAACGCGGCTCCGAGTATCACCCTTCGAGCACCTGAATGCCAGCGCGACGGCGCGGATCCAGATTCCGCGTGAGCGGGTGATGTTCTGGAGCGCGGCGACAACCAGCAGGACCGCCGCTCCGGCCTGCAACGCCGGCATGAACGGCGCCGATCCTGCCGCCATCGTCGCAGCCCCGAGCGCCACGATGCACCCCGACGCAAACGCGGCGAAGTATCCGACCGTTTCGTTCAGCGAGCGTCTGGCGGTGGCCAGACAGAGCAGGAAGAGCGCGATTGGCCCGGTCAGTCGCACGTGTTCGAGGCCGCGCCTCGCAAAAGAGGCCAGCACGTCGAACGGGCCAGGATTGAGGTCGATGCGACGCGGGGTTCCCTGTGTGACGATGGCGCGAACCGATCCGTCTTCCAACTGATCGACGACGCGCATTTGACGTTCTGAGATCCGGCGCGGAAGTCGTTGACGCGGAGAGAGAGACGACCGCTCGGATCGACGCCGCCTGGCAACGTAACTCGAACGCCAGATCGACCACCATCGTCTCGGGGTTGATGCGGGCATCGGCAGGCGGATGTGGAGATGCGGCGCGCGCGAAGGCCGCCTGAATGTCGTCGGGGAACCGCGTCAGAACCGCGCGACAGCGACCAGGCCGCCGAAACCGGCGGCAGCGAGCGGCCGTCGATGGTGACGTCCAGCGTGCGGCCGACATATGCCGCGACGCTCCCCATCACACCATCGATCTGCGAGAGATCCAGGTAGCCGTCTTCCCGCCTGGGCAACCGTGCGTCGGCCAGGAATGCCGCCGGCATCCGGACAGCGGCCCGGATGCCGCTCCCTGCTGCCTTCAGGTAGACGACAACTTCGAGCGGCAGCGGGTGCGCCGCGATCGGACCGGCGACAGCCATCCACGCCAGGACTAGAACAGGAAGAAGACGGGCCTTGCTCACCAATGAGGACCCTTTACTTTACAATGAGCCACCGAAGAACTGCATTCCGCCGCGTCCCGTCAGGATGCGATCGCCGTGCGACGACTTTCTGTTGGCTCACTGATCGGCTTGCTGGCGGCTGCGAGCGCTGAGCGCACAGGCCGCCGGGCGCCGCCTCAGGCGAATGGCGCTTCTACGGCGGCAACGCCGCCAGCACACGGTATTCCCCGCTCGATCAGATCACGCGAAGCGAACGTGAACACGCTCGAGATTGCCTGGCGCTGGACGACGCCCGACAACGAGATTCAGAAGGACAACGCCCTGGTGCGCGCGGGCGCGTATCAGGACACGCCGCTGATGATCAACGGTGTCCTCTACACGCAAACAGGACTCGGTGTGTTTGCCGCGATCGATCCTGTCAGCGGCAAGACGATCTGGCAGTGCGACCCCGAGATCTGGAGAGGCGGCCGGCCGCCGAACCTCGGCTTCACGCACCGCGGCATGGCCTACTGGACCGATGGGACAAAGCGGCGGATCATCAGCGGCACGCACGACGCGCACCTGATTTCGATCGACGCCGAGCCGGGCAAGCCCGATCCAGCCTTCGGGGCCAACGGCAAGGCGGACGTGATCGATCAGCTCCAATACGCCGAACGCCAGCGCAACTACTCGATCAACTCCACACCGATCGTCGTCAAGAACGTGATCATCTCGGGCGCGAACATCAGCGACGGTCCGCCGAACAGGGAAGCGCCGCGCGGCGATGTGAGCGGCTACGACGTCAAGACCGGCAAGCGACTCTGGACGTTCCATTCCGGTTCCGCAGTGGGGCGAGTTCGGCAACGAGACCTGGCTGAACGGCGCTGGACCTACACCGGCAACACGAATGTCTGGCCGATGATCACGGTGGACGAAGCGACTGGGCTACGTGTATCTGCCGTTCGGCACACCGACCAACGACTACTACGGAGGCGATCGGCAAGGGCGACAACCTGTTTGCGGAAAGCCTCGTCTGCGTGGATGCGACGACCGGCAAGCGCGTGTGGCATTTCAGGGCGTCCACCACGGCCTCTGGGATTACGACTTCGCATCGGCGCCGGTCCTGGCCGACATCACGGTGAACGGCAGGCGGATCAACGCCGTCGCTCAGGTGAGCAAGCAGGATTTCATCTACGTGTTCGATCGCAAGACCGGAGAGCCGGTGTGGCCGATCGAGGAACGGCCGGTGCCGCAGTCGACGGTGCCCGGCGAAGAGACCTCGCCGACGCAGCCGTTTCCCACCCGGCCGCCGGCGTTCGAGCGTCAAGGCTTTCTCGACAGCGACGTGATCGACTTCACGCCGGAACTGCGGGACCAGGCGCTCGCGATCATCAGCGAGTTCGAGCACGGACCGCTGCTTCACGCCGCCCTCGCTCAAGGGCACGATTCAGCTTCCAGGCAATGTCGGCGGCGCGAACTGGGGCGGCGCGGCGCTCGACCCGGCGACGGGCATGCTGTATCGTGCCGTCGCTGACGAATCCGATCATCGACCAGATCGTTCCAGGCGATCCGGCGCGCGGAAATATCCGCTACCGGCGCGGCGGCATCCGAGACGCTGCCGACGCTCGATGGCCTGCCGCTCTTCAAACCGCCGCACAGCCGGGTGACCGCCTACGACCTCAATACCGGAACGATTGCGCTGGCAGGTGCCGCTCGGCGACGGTCCGCGCGATCATCCGCTGCTCAAGGATCTGAATCTGGGTCCCCTCGGGAATGGCGCCCGAGGCAATCCGCTCGTCACGGCGACGTTGCTCTTCGTCAGCCAGTCCGGCGGCGGCATCGGCAACGCGCAGGCGCGGCCGGTGGGCGACCGCCCCTCACCAAGCTGCTCCGGAGCCGCCGAAGCCTCCGCGCCTTCGACAAGAAGACGGGCGAACTGGTCTGGGAAAAAGAACTTGCCGCGCGGGCCGGCGGGAACGCCGATGACCTATTCGCATGCGGCGGCAAGCAGTATCGCGCTGGCGATTGGCGCCGGAGTCGAGACGGAACTGATCGCGTTCGCGCTGCCTTAAGACCTGGCCGTCCTGAACGAATAGAGCGCCATTGCACCAAGCGATGCGAGGGCCAGCACTGTCAGCATTGCTGCTTCCACGCCTGCGTTGAACGCGAAGAGCGCGACCGCCTTCTCTCCTGCCGGCGCAACAACGCCTGCAAATCGATCCTGCGCAGGACGGCGCCGTGCGCGAGTCCGAAGACGAGAACGAGCGCGAGCCGCCACGGCTTGAGCTCGCGCACTCTAAGATTTTCCACAGCGACATACACAACCGACAGAGCGACTGCGCCGCCAGCCACGCGCTGGGAGACTGAGAACGCCCGCTGCCGTCAGCCACAGCCCGGATGAATGTGCAACGACGAAGACAGCCACCTGGCGAACGATCGTCCGGCGATCGAGGCGCAGGAGAAACAGGCCGAGCAGGAACAGTATAGACCCGGCGCCGCCCAGAATGATGCTGTCGTATCCGAGACCGATGTATCGCGGGCGATCTCCCGTCGCGACAGGACCGCAAACTGGCCGGCCAGATCCAGCGTCAGCTCCACGCGTCTCCCGTGACGATCATGTCGGTTTCGGCGCGGCCGTCCGCGCGGCGCCACGGTCACTGGATACGCGTCGCCGACCATCCCGTGAGTACCGCGCTGCTGCGTGCGCCGGATGACACGTGGCCACGGAGCCGATAATCCGCCAAGCGGTTGCAGCCGATCCTGTGGTGTCTCCGCACGCGGCGGCACGTTACTCGATCGATTCCGCGCGCACTTCGTGGCCATCCACCCGAGACGACGATGCGGTCGGCGAAGATCGATGTGCGGTTCGCAGGCGATCGTCGCGTTCCTGGTCGGTGCGGCGGCCCGATGAAGCCGGACCCGGGATGCCGCCTTCCATGGCGACGAACGATTCGAGCCGCATGGAGCAGCCAGTTGGCATCGTTCGTCACATCGAGCACGAAAGCTGCCGTCCCGCGCGAAGGCGAAAGCGACGTTCGTATGCTCGGCTTCATGAGCGACGGCGGCGCGGTTCGTCATCATCACGCAACGACCGTGACGCCAAGGAGGAACGCGGAAGTGCTTCAACAATGAGCAATCGCAGCAATTGATTATGATACGCGGATGAAATTGCGGCTTCCGCTCGCGGTCGCGGCTGCCTCGTTCGCCGCAAGTCTCCTCCACGCCCAAGAACAAGGTCGACATCGTCAAGGTCGTCGGCTGCCTGCGCGAGCAGGAACGGGCAACTGGATGCTGGTCGCAGCAACTGAACCGGAACCGAGCAATGCGAATGCGCTGGCTCGCAATGAACTGCCCAGAAGCCCCGCCCGGCAAGAACACCTTCAAGCTGATTGGCGTTGGCGAATTCAACCTGCCGGCCTACAGAGACCATACCGTCCTCGTTAAAGCCCTGCAGCTATAAAGGACACCGTCGGCAGGCTGAACATCACGTCGGTGACCGACGTGGTGCCAAACTGCGCCTCAGGAGCGCCCAGGGTAGTTGTAGAATTTGCCAGAGGCATCAATGAAACGCGTTCTCTCCGTCCTCGTCGGTCTTCTCGCCGTCTCAACGGCGACGATGACGCCTCGTGCATACGGCGCCGGCAGCCACGGCTCCGACGTTCGCGAAAGACATCGCAACCCATCCTGTACGAGAAATGCGCGGCGTGCCATCGTCCCGGCGAAGTGGCGCCGATGTCGCTGCTCGCATTCGAAGACGCGCGGCCGCGGGCGAAGGCCATCAAGGCCAAGGTGGTCTCGCGCGAGATGCCGCCGGGGCGCCGATCACGAGAACTCGTTGAAGATGCGCAACGACCGGAGCTTGTCCGAGCGGCAGATTCAAACCATCGCCGCCTGGGTCGACGCCGGCGCCCCGCGAGTGGTAACGCGGCCGACATGCCCGCGGTTCCGAAATTCGCGGAGGGCTGGACTTACGGGCAGGAACCGGACATGGTCGCTCGAGATGCCTCTCGAGTTCAAGGTTCCGGCGGAAGGCGAGCTCTCGGTGGTGAACTTCTACAGCAAGGTCCCGCTTCGACGCCGACCGCTTCGCGCAGGTCGTCGAGCTGCGTCCGGGCAACCGTTCCGTCGTGCACCACGCGGCGATCTCACTTCGTCGATCTGCCTGAAGGCGCGACGATCGACCAAGTGACGGCCGCAGTGATTCTGCCCGAGGGCAAGCGCGCCGCCCGCAACGCCGAATTCGGATTACCCGGAAGCTCGAGCTGCTGTCGTTCGTGCCGGGCCGCGGCGTCGATCAGCATCGCGCAGACGTCGGCAAGCGCATCCCCGCCGGCAAATACATCAACTGGCAGATGCACTACAACCCGACGGGCAAGCCGGAAACCGATCGCATCGCGGCTCGGCCTCTGGTTCAACAAGGTCCCGGTGACGCACGAAGTGCTGATCCGCCAGGCCGGCGATCCGCTCGCGACGACGACCAAGCGGGCTGTCGCTCTATCGCGCCGAAGGCAAGGAAGTCGAATACATGGCCGACGAAGGCAGCCAGCAGCGGCACGCGGCAAGACGCCGAACATTCCGCCGCTACGCCGAGCACTGGCAGCCTGACCGGCATCACGCCCGTGACCGAAGACATCACGCTGTACGCGATGTCACCGCACATGCACCTGCGCGGCAAGAGTCTGCAAGTGGGTGATCACCTATCCCGACGGCCACGAGCAGACGATCCTCGAACGTCCCGAAGTTCGATTTCAACTGGCAGATCAACTACGAGCTGGCCGAGCCGCTGCACATTCCCGCCGGCAGCAAGATCGCGGGCATCGGGGCGTCTACGACAACTCGCTGAAGAACAAGTGGAACCCCGGGCCGCAGCTCGAGGTGTTCTGGTCCGAACAGAGCTGGGACGAGATGTATCAGCCGTTCACCGAGTACTCAGTGGACAGCCAGGATTTGACGAAGATCGTGCCGGTCAATCCCTAATCCTCAATCCCTGGTCCTGCACTAAACGTTCATCGAATAGTAGAAGGGATCGCTTTCGTCGCACGAGCCGGCTGCCCTGCGACTCGCTGACGGCAACGACCTCGATCGCCTCGTTGGCCTTCAGCCACTTGTTGACTTCCTCGATCAGCACGGCGATCTCGCCGCTCGTACTCGAAGTGCTTCACCTGATAAGTCATCCTGTCCTGCCTTTCCTTGCCTTTCCTGCCCTTCCCGCCTGCCCTGAGCGAGCGTAAGGCGAGTCGAAGGGCCCTTTACTGTGTCGTGATCTTCGAATATCCCGGATTGGCGGGTTTCCCATCCCCGTAGTAGCGCAGGCGATAGTATCTCTGGCCGTCGTTGACCTCGCCGACAAAGAGATTGCCTTTCGAGTCCGGGCTGCGCGGCGAGGCTGTGAAGATGAAAGAACTCCGCGCGTTGTGGCCGCCGTGTCCGCCGACAGAATCGAGCAGCGTGAGCGTCTGCCGGTCGAGAATGTGAATGGCCTTGTTCGACCCGTCAGCCACATAGAGGTAACGCTGCGCAGGATCTCGCGACAGCGCAAAGGTATGAACCGTCCCTTCGGCCTGTGCAGCGTGTTCCTGTTCACGAACACTTCGCGCACGAATGTGCCGCGCGGCGGAACACCCGCAGCCGGTTGTTGCTGCGTCGGCACCACATGACTGAGATCGTCGTTCGAGACCACGACTGAATGGACCGGCGCTGGTGAAGGACTGCGACGGCGGACCCTGAATCAGTTCTGGCCGCGGCGGAAACTTGATGCTGTCGTCCGGCCGCTTGCCGTAGCCGCCCCAGTGCCGCTGCTTGTAGGCGCCGGTGTCGGCGTCGAACACGAGCACCACGCGGCGGTTCGTGTAGCCGTCGCGGCGACAAAGATTTCGCTGGTCTTCCGGGTACACGGCTGATCTGCGCGGGGGCCGTTCAGGTCTCGCGGTGTCGTTGCCCTCGAGCAATACGTAACTGAACGAAACAGCCATG
>ERZ1370068.3861-contig-2959_pt1 | contig 28959 bp, 46 predicted proteins | sample MGYA00561227_ERZ1370068 | MGnify/ENA primary metagenome ERZ1370068 (study PRJEB38410, sample SAMEA6850437) | metagenome | study: Metagenomic assessment of the ecological functions of the soil: analysis of the soil microbiota associated with the...
ATACTAGGGCCTGTCTTCAGTTGGGGATTCCCAAATCAATTATTGAGTGATTCATAGGCGGTCGGCCTGAGGAGGGCCGACCGATGCGACGTTATGGATTACGCGACGATCAATGGGATCGGATCAAGGATTTTCTGCCTGGTCGCGAAGGCCATGTTGGTGGCACTGCGGCGGATAACCGGCAGTTCGTGGAGGCCGTTCTTTTCAGATATAGAGCGGGCGTCCCATGGCGCGATCTTCCGGAGCGCTTCGGAGGCTGGAAAATCGTCTACCAGCGCTTCAACCGGTGGGCCAAAAGCGGGGTTTTCGAACGCATTTTCAAACTGTTGGCGAGCGATCACGACAACGAATACATGATGATCGATGCCACCATTGTCCGCGCGCACCAACATAGCGCCGGGGCGCAAAAAGACGGCGAGCAAGCGATCGGTCGATCCCGCGGCGGACTGACGACCAAAATCCACGCCCTCGTTGATGCCTTGGGCAATCCCGTCGAACTGATGCTGACGCCGGGACAGGCCCACGACCTGACTTGCGCGGAGTCCTTGCTTGAAGCCGCCGACCCGGGCGCGTTGCTTGGCGACAAGGCTTACGACGCAGATTCGTTGATCGGCACTCTCGCCCAACGAGGTATCACCCCGGTGATTCCACCAAAAGCAAATCGTAAGCTGCCGAGGGCCTGCGATTTCGCGCTCTACTGCGAACGAAACCTCATCGAGCGCTTCTTCAATAAACTCAAGCATTATCGAGCCATCGCGACACGCTACGACAAGCTCGCCAAAATATTCCTGGCCGGCGTTCAGCTCGCTTCTGCTATGATCCTGCTCAACTGAAGACAGGCCCTAGTGAGCTGACGATCAGCACCAGATCCATCGAGGTGGCGCCGACCGAGCAGTTGGTCGCGCGCCAGCCCGATGAGATGACAGATCAAACGCGCGTGGACTCTCATGGCTAAAGCTAAATCCCTGATGCACGGCCGATCGATGCTCATCGCGACGCCGCGCAGACTCAAGCGTAAGCCTGCAAGAGGGGCATTTCCATCGACTCATGTGGCCAGAACCTCGTAATCGCAACGAGCTACCAACGTGGGCACTGGGCGAGGAGTGTTGTCGGTCTGAGTGGGCGGACAGGCCAGCAATGTCAGAAGCTGCGTCGCGCAAACGTATGCGCGCGTCGGGACTCATGGATAGGCTGGCATTTCCCGGAAGGGCAAAATTGATGCCGACAGCCGCTTCTGTCGTGACCCCGTCCACATGCTTCACCTGCATGAGCTGCGGCTGCCTCGGCGAGCGCGAGGACGCAACGATTGGTCCTCTCGGTAGAGGGTCGAGGGGCGAAACCGCATTTTCCCTCTAAGCAGGTCAACGAACGATCAAGATTGCTCTGGGTGTGTGCGATGGCACCTTGGAGATCATCGATGGGTGCCGCGGTGACGCTGGCGCCTGGCGCATGGCGTGACGGTGAAAGGACAGATCAGACGAGTCGGCGCGATCATTGACAATGCAACAGAAAGTGAGACTGCAATGCTGAACCGTCTCGAAAGTCCCTACGGATCTGGCAGAGCCGCGCGATGCGCAGTTTGTGATGGCAAGTTTGGTCTCGTCCGGTACTACTCGTGGCGAACCCCGCTTTGTTCCAAGAAGTGCGTCGATCGCTTCAGAGCTCGCCGGGCAAGTGACCGCAATTGGCTGCCCTGGCTCCAAATCGCCTTAGACCAGGCGCCAGAGAACCGCGCGAGGGCTCTATGACGGTTCAGCAGATCTCACAACGAGGCAAGGAATACTTAAAAACAGCACAGACTTTGCTTCGCGCTGCCCAAACCATGACCGACCGAGCGATTGCGGGTCAGCTTAAGGCCCTTGCCGACGACTACCAGCGGCGAGCTGAGAAAGCCTCGCATGTTGATGCGGCCAAAGCATCCGCTCGATCGGCTGCTAACGCTGAAGGCGAGTGGCGTACATGACCTGATGGGCAGCTTCACAGCCCAACCTGTGGAAGAAATGCGTGGTGAACGTTGGGATGCCCGGCGCGCGGCCCAGTCACGAGCTTTTTATTCCCTCGTTACCGCCTGCAGAGCTTCAAAGTTGGGGCTGATATCCTAGATCAAGATGGAATGATTATCGTCATCTAACAGCGGACTCGTTCTCTAACTGCGGATTCCTTCTCTAACTAATGTCTGGAGCGAATATGGGCGAAGTTATTCGATTTGTCCCAAAGTCTGAGCGCGAGCGAGCTCGCCTAATTCGAGAGGCCCGCGCGATATATCGACAGCATCTTCCCGCCGGCTGATCCAGTCAGCGAGCAGCAGGACAAGGCACCGGTAAGTCATACGGTCAGCGGCGCCAATGCCCATCGTAGCGACGGGGTTCTCCTGTCGTGATCAAGATCATCGCCGTGCTCTGCAGTCTCTCCTCTCCGGCAAATTGCCACGAGCAGACCGTCACCACCTCGGACTTCGCTGACGTCTCGATGCAGTCCTGCCTGATGGGCGCGCCGCAGCTCGCGGAGTGGATGAAGCAGCATCCCGCCGAGCGCCTGGCGGCATGGCGCTGCGTGATTGGCAAACAGGATGGCAGGGAGTTTAGGGTGGAAAGCAGCTTTCCTCGCGAGAGTTCGCGGCCAATCCGATCGGTGTCTTCTTCGATCCCGATAGTGCGTGCGACGCTCAGAAAGCGGCAGCGAACAACGCCGCTCTACGGTTAGGCCGCCGGAAAGCGCGCTCCCGTTCGATTTTCCGCGATACTGTTTGCTCGCCGCCGATGTCAGAGGTCGTGGGCCTTCCAACATTTGCGATTAGCAGAAGACTTCGTTCCACGTTATTGTTTCGGGCGAGGCACATCTACGCCGGATTCTAAAATCATACGCCGATCACTACAACTCCGTCAGAACGCATTGATCTTTGCACAAGGATGCGCCGATTTCTCGTCCGATTCATCAGACCGGAAGCGTTCGTTCACACCTCGATCCTTGGTGTGACTTCATTACCATTACTTCCGAACCTAGGTTTTCGGTACACACAGGCGCATGAATCTGTCCCACATCCCTGCAGCGTTTGTGGTGCAATACGCGACCGGCGTCGTGCTTCAGGACTGGACGCCTCAAGCAGGGCACTATCCCGGAAATCGCTTATCGGATCGCCTTTTGCTGTCAATCTCGCCCTCCAGATCGCGGCGTGGGTCTGGTTCTCGTTCCCGCGAATTAAGCACTATTCTGAAGTTGATGCATGAATGCTTCGACCAGATTGAAAGTAACGCCAAAAGAAAATGGCGCTGAGGGTTGGTGCCGCCCCTTTTTTTGTTTCTAATCAGCATTTCTGGGGCTACGCTATTTCGTTTTCCACGCTGGGTCCGCGGTCCTGCTTTGAATTCTCGGAGCTGCAGATGGGTGATTAAGCCGGCGCATCATCCCGATCTGCGCGCCATCACGGGTTGATTTATCTTCCTGTAATTGAGGTTTTCTCGCTCACGCGCGGCGGTAATGCCTTCATCGACGTGCGTGAGAAAATTCGAAGCGCTGAACGGAGTGCGTCGGAAAGCCTGCGTGCCGCGCGAGAACCCGCCGCTTCCCTCAGCTTCACGATGCGCTTGGTTCCTCGCGTTGCCACAGCGCTCCATTGCCGGCAATGACTTCTGGCAAGCGTTGTGCATTTCCGCATGAACGTCGTCCCCGCGGAACCACACGTTCTGACCAGACCGTATCGTTCCAGTTCAGTTGCGTCGATTTCACGACCCGTGCAGAGCAATTCGAGCGTTCGAGCGGTGCTCTACGATATTTGAAGCCGGACTGGCGCGCCTGCGACCTGGAAATCCGCCCCATTTTGCCTCCGGCGATGAGAGGTGGACATGATTGCCGGCGATCCGTATGTCGCAGGCAAGGGGCGAGTTCGACAGCACCGGCGCGAACATAACCATTCAGGCCGGCGATGACGATCTCGCGGCAAGGCTTCGATCGCATCGAAGGTCTCGTTGGCCAGCCGGATTAAATTCAGGACCTGATCCCTGGCAAGTTGTCCCCGCAACGCCGGCGTCAGAATGCCTGCGGAAAAGCATTCGGTTCCCTGCCGGTGAGCGTCAGGACTTGGATCTCGGGGTCCGAGGCTAGATCCTTCGCTATTGTCCGCACCTCCAGCAGCAGATCCCGGGAGAGAAGGTTCTGTTCGTTGGGACGATCGAAAACGATGCTGGCAATGCGGCCCTGAGTCCTAAAGGCAAGCCCGGTCATCACGTAGTTCCTTCAGATTTTTAGCGTTGTTCGCACCACGGATTGAAGAGCCCGAAGGACATTCCATTCGGGGATCGTTCCAGATGACCTGATTGAGCTGTCGCAAAGCAGGTGAGGGCGCATAGGCCTTCGCCGGCGCGGTTGCCGATGAAACGTCGCCGACCTCTCCGTAAAGCGTCGTCCGCTGCCGCGGCACGCGACCCGCGGCATACGCGATGTCTTGCAACTGCGCGGGCGTCATCTCCCTGGCCATGGATCGCTCCAGCGGCCCGTGTAATGCTCTCTTCCATCAGCGTTCCTCCGAGATCATTGGCGCCGTCCTGCAGACAGATGCGCGCGCCATCGCCGCCCATCTTGACCCAGGACGTCTGGATATTCGGGAGCAGGGGATGCAGCACCCAGTCGCCCGATCGCATGCATCAGGATCGCCTCGCGGAAGGCCGGACCCGAGCGCGATCGCCCCTTCAGGAAGATTGGCGCTTCCATGTGCACGAACGGCAACGGCACGAGTTCGGTGAACTCCCGGTGTCGGCTTGCAATCCCGCAGGCGAAGCAGATGACGCGCCCAATGTTGGTAGCGATCGACATGTCCGAACATGATCGTGGCAGTGCTGCGGATACCCAGTCTGTGCGCTGTCCGCATCACCTGAACCAGGTCTCGGTATTGATCTTGTCCGGGCAAATAATGGCGCGCACCTCGTCGTCGAGGATCTCCGCGGCCGTTCCAGGCAACGTACCAAGGCCGGCAGCCTTGAGCGCGGAAAGGAAATCGTGCAGCGACAGGCCCAGCGTCTGCGCGCCCTGCTGGATTTCCAACGGAGAGAACGCGTGGATATGGATGTCCGGCGCCGCCGATTTTGCGGCACGACAAATGTCGAGATAGGTATTGCCGGTGTAGTCGGGATGAATGCCTCCCTGCATGCAGACCTCGGTCGCGGCGCGTGCCTCGGCTTCGACCACGCGCTGGCTGATCTCGGCGAGCGACAGCAAATACGGCTTGCCGCGCAATGCTTCGCTGGTCTTGCCTTTGGAAAAAGCGCAGAATTGGCATTTGAAATGAACAGATGTTGGTATAGTTGATGTTGCGCGTGATCACATAGGTCGCGTTGTCGCCGACCACGTCGCGCGCGCAGTGCATCCGCTGCCATGCAGATTGCCGAAAAATCCTCATCGCGGGCACGAAACATCGTAACGATTTCAGCCTCGTTTAACGTCACGCCCTTTGGGCTTTATGGGATAAGTTGCGACATCCCGTCCTCGATGATGGCGGGGCGGTTGATCGCGAGTGCCGTATCCTTTGCCGGAAGCGGATCGTCCCGGCCCGGCCTCCAGTCATCGTCAACGGGCCATCCGTCGGCATCGACGGACTTCAGCACCGCCGGCCGCAATTTCCCATCGATCCAGGTTTCGGACTTGCGCACGTATTCCGGATAGACGGCGAGGCGCTGCACCAGCCGCTTGCCGGCTGCTGCGGTAGCCGCGCTCAAGCTTCGAGCAGGTGCGGCCACGGCGCTTCAGGATTGACCCAATCCGGCGTAACCGGCGAAACGCCGCCCCAATCATTGATGCCCGCATCGATCAATTGAGTGAGACTTCCAGGGCTCAAATTGGGCGGCGCCTGAATATTCATGTCGGAATCGAAGATCAGCCGGGCGACGGCGATCGTCCAGATGTGATCCTCGATTGAAGGCGCGATGCTGTCCTGCATTCGAGTGGCCGGTTTCGGCCGGAAATTCTGAATGATGATTTCCTGGAGATGGCCATGGCGATCATGCAGATCGCGTAACGCCAGCAGGGCTTCGATGCGCTCCCGTCGGGTCTCGCCGATGCCGATCAGAATGCCCGAGGTGAACGGCACTTTGTGCTCGCCAGCAGCCTCGATCGTCGCGAGACGAAGTGCTGGACTTTGTCGGGACTTCCGAAATGCACGCCGCCTTGTTGCATGGAGCCGCTCGGAGGCGCTCTCCAGCATGATCCCCTGCGACACACGATACCGTCCGCAGCCGTGCGAGGTCCGCGGGTTGCAGCAGGCCCGGATTGAGATGCGGCAACAGTCCGGTCTCGTCAAACACCAGTTTTGCCATCGCCTGGAGATAGGCCAGCGTCGTGCGGATATCCCAACGCGTCGAGTGCGGCTCTCGCGGCGCTGTAGCGAAGCTCCGGTTTGTCGCCGAGGGTAAAGAGCGCTTCGCGACAGCCGGCCGCCTGGCCGGCGCGCGCGACGTGAAGAACCCTCATCCGGGCTCATGAATGGCTTTTCGAGCCGATGCGGCGACTGAGCAAATGTGCAGTAGTGACAAACGTCACGGCACAGTCTGGTCAACGGGATGAAGACTTTTCGCGAATAGGAAACGACATGGCCATGCGCTAGGTCGCGCCTGTTCGCAGCCGCGCGGAGCAGCGAGGCGAGGTCATCAACCCGGAGGAGGGCGTAACACGCATCCGCCGACAGCCGCTCGTCATCGAATGTATTCACGTCGCTCCTCACTGAGGTTTCCGCCGGAGAGCAACTGTGTCTCATACGCCGTGGCGAGGTCAGGTGGAACGCGCCGCTTGGCAACTCCCAGGTCTTGTCTCAGGTCTCGTCCCAAGTCTCCGCAGAAGTCGATCGGTCAATGTGGAGGTGCGTCGATCGAGAAATCTCACAAGGTCTTCCGGGCTGTCGATGTCCCCAAGCCGAGTTCCGGACTGTTGAGGACGTGACACGCAAGACCCGACCGTTCGGCCGCGGCGAGATGCTTTGCAAAACTCCCGGCGCCGAATTCCGGCCGTATCGCATGGGGTGGCCGGCAAGCCAGCAGATTGGTGCCGCCGTCACTGATTGCCGGCGCAAGGGACGACGGAGCCGTTCTGGTCGAGCGCGACGAGGGGCCTGGCGCAGCACCGCGATCGTGACTTCCGGGACGTCTGCGGGCAACATCAGAAAGCCGCCTGCGTTCTGAACCATCACACGTGTCTTGTGGCTGCTTCGATTGCCGAGTTGAGATCGGACGAAGCTGCCTCCTGCAGCACCAGCGTGCCCGCACTCTTTCGCGAATCCCCGATGCTTCCGGGCTGGATGTTATGACGATGACATTCGACGGCAAGACGACCGATGCGACGACGTTCAACACATCGATGAGCATGGTCCGAGCCAGCACGCTGCCCGCTCCGGTGGTTGAAGAATGCCGGACAGACGCTGTTTTGCGAGGTCGAAAGTCTTGACCGGAATAATGATCGGGAAGCTGATCATCGGGACGCTCCCCGATGCGATACAGAATGCACCCTTAGCGACGCGGCAGCGTCGATGACCTCTCGGGCAAGTTGGATCTTTGCTCGATCGTCGTCATGACGGTAGGCACGACGAAAGTGTGGACGGACAAATCGCGAGCTTCGCTTTGATCCGAGACATCGACGAAGAGCGCATCGATCAGGCTCCTGATAGTGGGCCGCGATGGATCGCTGCGATGGCGCAAAGTTCAGTTCTTCCATGATTTTCGCGGTCGGCCCTTTATCGCGGCGCCGCTGACAATGGGAGAGAGATTGCGATCACCGGCGCAGAGCGCTGTTTCGCAGCGCTGCCGTAATGCCGGGAATGGCGAGGATCGGATCGACACTCAGATAGGGATTGACGGACAAATGATGATCGCGTGCAGGGTGGGGTCCGATAATGCGTTCAGCACGCCGGGAGCAGCCACGGCACTTGCGGCTCCTTCAAACTGAATCGATTTTACCCGAGGTGCGCAGCGTAGTTTCACAAAGTACTCTTGAAATGGCAGAACGCCCTGATCGGTATCGATCATGGTCGAGATGACCGCATTGGTCGCCGGCACAATGTTGGACCGGATATTGAATAGTTTCGCGGCCCGAGCTACGAAATCGCCTCAGCGATCCGCCTCGGCGCAGATGGCTGGGTCCTAGTCACATGAAGGGCGAGGTCCTTTGTCGCCGAGCAGGAACCAATCGTCGCCGCCGAGCAGCTTCATGCGTTCTCGATGAAATTCCAGCTTTCCTCCGCGCGTCCCCAACCCCGCTCCTGATCGCTGAGGTTTCCGAGCGTGTAAAGAACGGTGTCGATGTCAGGGCAAATCCGCAGGCCCAGATGTTCGAAATCATCACCGACGTTGACGACGATCGTCGTCGTCCCGGGTTGGGAGATCCGCTCCAATCCCAGGGCAAGTTTCGCTCCGCCCACGCCGCCGCAGAGCGCGACGATCTTTTTGTTCTCCTGGGTAATGACGCCCTGCGGCTACCGGTCCGGTCATCGGAACAGGTCCTGACTTGCAGGGCGGATCAGCGCGGCTGCCGGCAGCGGATTGGCGCTCGGTTTAAGTCCTCTCAAGATGACCACGGGACATCCCTCGGCGGCCTGTCCCATCAGGAGCGACGCACTGGCGGCAATTTCGTCGGCGGTGGCGATCTCGGTGACGCGGAGAGGCCGCCCAAACAGATCCGGCCTATTGACGAAACTCTGAAGCGAATTGACCCCTGCGGCTCCGGATCGCAACACCCACGCACACCGTTGCGCCAGGGCCGACCGAAACTGTCATTGATCACCACGCCGCATTCGATGTTGAAAGTGCGATCGAGCCTCTCTTTGATGTGCGCCGCCGAGCCATCGGGATCAATCGGGAGCAGCAACGCGCGCTCACCTTCTGCATGCGAAATGTTCGACTGGTCGATCCCGGCATTGGCCATGATGTATCCCAGGCGGTGAGCGACGATCAGCACGTTGTTTTCAGCTCCGGATGATTTGTGTCGATCTGGAAAGCACGAGTTCGACGAGCCGTGGGTCCTTTTTAAGCTGAATTGCCAACGCCTTCGATTGGGCAGACGGGAGTCACATCGCTCAAATTGACGCATCTGCCCCTCGGCCTTTGACACGATCTTCTGCGCAATCACCACGACATCGCCATCGTTGAGGGCAATTCCGGCCTTTAAACAGGCATCGGATGTCATCGAGGCAAGTTCGTTTCCCGGCTCGACGAGCGGGAAATCCGGAACTGCGAGCAATGTAAGTTGATGAAACATCGTCAGTTTCGTGACTGAAGAGGAATACCGGCAATACGAATACCGGCCCCATTCACTTTGTAGCGCCGATTAATACCGATCAGAACAGACGTCAGCGCCTCGGCTGCAACGGAGTTGGCCAAACTCTCCGCCATCGATGCCGCGCATTCCGGCGGCTTCCGCCATTGTGATCACTAAGTCTCGCGCCGTCTTGACGTCGCCAAACACAAGTACGTCACAATCGACCTTTCCGCCTGCGTGCACCTTGGCAGCCCCCACGTTATGAAAGGCGGAAACAACCTTGACGTCGGCACCGAGTATCTCCTTCGCTTCGAGCGCGGCCGAGCCTCCTTGAGGTATCTGCACGACGGAAACTTTCGGCGGAACAAGGGGCACGACGACATCGACCACGATCTTGCCGGATGCGGTCTGCCTGATGGCTTCCAGGATGTGCGCGTGGTTTGAATAGGGCACCGCGACAACGATGACTTCCGCCGCCTTCGCAGCTTCGACATTTTCGGCTCCACGCACTTGCTGACCGATTTGTGCCGCGGCTTCGATCGCGCGGTCGGCGCTTCGTGAACCTATGATGACGGGGTAACCGGCTTGCGCCCATCGCCGCGCCAGCGCGGAGCCGAGTTCGCCTGATCCTCCGAGAACCGCAATTGCTGGAAGCTGACCCATCCTTATTTTCCTTCAATTGCGGTGCGACGCATTCGCGCTTGCGGTATCGGAGAACTCCATTGTAGGTTTATGCAATGTGAAATCAATTATGGATTTGGGGAGGCACCAAGTGCTACACAACGCTTTGTCGTCGAGAGTCGGTCTGCATGCGAAGCTGGCGTGCATCGCGGTTTTGGCAGCGGTAACGACAGGGCTGGTACACCAAAGTTACGCTCAAACCCAATCGCCGGTTGCCGTTAGGGCCGCCTATATTCCGGTTGTAACCTGGCTTCCCGCGTGGGTTGCGAAGGAGAAGGGGTTTTTGCAGCGCACGGGCTCGATGTCACGCTTAGCGTCGCGCAAACCTCTCGACACTGCCGGGAACGGTCGGAAAGCAGTTTGAATTTGTTCCGAAGCACCGCGCCCGATCTGCTGAAATCAGTCGCCTCCGGACTCGACGTCGTCGCCGTCGCCTCTGAAGTTTTTGAGACGGAGGATAACCCTTCGACGCATGTCATTGTTGCGAAGGATCTGGGTATCGCGGGGCCGAAAGATCTGGCCGGAAAGCTGATTGGCGACCCCCACGATCGGCGGGCGTGATCCACGTGTCGGTGCTTTACTGGCTGAAGAAAACGGTGTCGACCCCGCGAGCGTCAGAGCCGTGGAAGTGCCGTTTCCCAATATGGCCTGACCAACTCAAGGCCAAGCGCGTCGACGCCGTCGAATCCCTTGAACCGTTCGCCGGCGCCCTGCGTGCGAACGGCAATGTCCCGATCGCGACCCCCTGCTGTCAGTCGGCAAGGATGTGCTGCTTCCTGTTCTGGATCTCGCAGGGCGCGTGGGCCCGCGCCAATCTTCCGACGATCAAGGCCTGGATTGCAGCCCTCGAAGACGCAAAGAGCTTTATCGAGAAAATCCCGCGGAGGCGCGCAAGATCATGGCGCAGTACACCAAATTGCCCGAGGCTGTGGTGCAGGCGACGCCGTTCCCGACTTATCGCTTTGCGATCAAGCCGCAGGATATCCAGGTATGGGCCGCAGCACTCAGGGATGTCGGTCAGCTTGACAAGGAAGTCGACTCCTCCAAATTGGTTGTGACGCCATAGATGACTTCGGCGGAAAAAGAGATCCGATCCCAGCGAGAAGGCCGCAGGTCCGGCCTTCGAGTGCCAATCGGTCACCGTCGAGCTTCTTCACAAGTTCAGCCGCAAGCGCATCGTCGAGGATATTTCCTTTCTGGTTCGATCCGGAGAGTTTTTGACCATCGTCGGTCCTTCGGGAATCCGGGCAAAACCACGCTGTTGAGGGCAATGGGAGGTCTGACGCCGACTGCGAGCGGTTCAGTCCTGGTGCATGGAAAGCAACTCGACGTGCCCTCCCGACGACGTCGTCATCGTATTCCAGGATTATTCCAACGCGTTGTTGCAGTGGCGCACCGTCGCGGCCAACGTCGCATTTGGAATAGAACGGGCCCTCGATCGCGGGGAAATCGAACGACGGGTCCACGACGCGCTGGCGCTTGTGGGTCTTGAAAAGAACGCGGAGGATTATCCGTGGCGATTGTCGGGCGGCATGCAGCAGCGTGTTCAAATCGCGCGGGCGCTGGCGCTGCGTCCAGCCGTGATGCTGATGGACGAACCGTTTGCCGCGCTCGATGCCCATGACAAAAGCGTCCATGCAGGACGAACTTCTCCGGGTTCGCGACCGACCGGGACGAGCTTCGTCTTCATCACCCATGACATCGAGGAGGCGGTCTACCTGGGTGACCGGATCGCCGTCCTGAAGGGCTCCCCGGGAGACCGATCAGATATTCGAGATTGGCCTCGCCGACGCCGCGCGACCAGCTATCGACGCGCCAACTCGCCAAAGTTTCTGGAATATCGCTACGCCGTGCATCAGGCCATCGGGCGCGGACATGCATAAGAATAACTTCATCGCGGGGATCAATTGGCCCGAACCGCCGTGTTCGTTTTTGTCGGTATCGCATGGGAAGCGGCGGTCCGATCGGGATTGCTCGAATACGAATATCTGCCGGCGCTGTCGGCCATCGGTCTGGGGTTTGGGCGAACTCGCCGGGCAAGGATTTGACGCCCGATATTGCGCACACCCTGATTTCGGTCGCGATCGGATGGACGGTGGCGATCGTGCTTGGTATATCGCTCGGCTTCCTCCTGGTTTATCGCCGACAGCCCGGCGCTACAGCCTTGCGAGTATCGAGGTTTTGCGACCGATGCCGGGGGTTGCGTTTGCGCCGGTCGGGCTTTTGCTATTCGGCTTCTCGCTGAAGACCGAAATGGTCGTCACGATCCTTCCGGTACTCTGGCCTGTGCTCGTCAACACCATCGGAGGCGTCACCGGCGTTCATCAGAGGCTTTATGACGTCGGCCGGACCTTTCGTCTCAGCCGTAAAGATACCATCCTCCGCATCATTTTGCCCGCGGCGATGCCGCCGATTGTCGTCGGTGCGCGTATCAGTCTTGGTCTGGCGCTCGTGCTCGCCGTCGTCGCCGAAATGGTGGCCAATCCGGAAGGCCTCGGCTACGGCATCGTCCGTGAGCAACAAGCGCTGCGTCCCGACCTGATGTTTGCTTATATCGTGACGGTAGGGTTTATTGGCATTGCTCTGAACGCGGGAATGCTGGCCCTTGCGGAGGCCTTGTTTCCATCCTTCCGTCAGTTGCGAGGCGGGCAATGACGTACTTCTCGTCCGTGGCGACAATATTTCACACTCGTCGTGGAGGCGCTTCCGTCGGCCAGAGGATTGTTGCCGCTTGTGGTCCCTTCTCGTCGCCTGGCAGCTCTTGCAGACCGGCAATTCTCCCTATTTTCCCCACCCTCGGACTGGCGGAACGGCCTGATGCTGCTGGCGAAAAGCGGGCGACTTTATCCGGCATTGTCGGCCACCACGATAACCCTGCTGCTTGGATTGGCTGTCGCAGTCGTCATCGGAACCGGAATTGGCCTGCTCATTAGTGTATTTCCGCGGTTCAGCCGCGCCGTCGGGCCGCTTCTGGAATTTCTGAGGGCTATTCCGCCGCCGGCTGTCGTACCCGTGGCGATTCTTTTCATGGGCTATGACGAACGAATGAAGCTCACCGTGGTAGTGCTTGCGGCGATCTGGCCTATTCTCCTGAACACCTCATCCGCAGCGGAACGCGTTCATCCATTGCTGCTCGACGTCGCGCGTTCGTTTCGGCTTTCCGCGGTCGATCGCATGAGGCTGATCATCCTGCCGTCGGTCGTCCCTGCGGTATTGCTCGGCATTCGCGTGGCGCTGCCCGTTGCGATTGTCGTGACGCTTCTGGTCGAGATCCTGACCTCGATCGAAGGGATCGGTGCGCTCATGATCGCTGCCCAGCGCAACTTTCAATCTCCGCAGGTTTATGGACTTCTCTTGTCCTGATCGGCCTGTTTGGATTGCTCGTGAATCAACGTCTTCGCCGTCTTTGAGGCGATCCTGCTTCGTCGCTGGCCCCCAAAACCCAGAGTGAAAATTTCTAGGAGTTCAAGATATGGAAGTCGGCTTCTTTTCTGGCCCTACAATCCCGGTTTGGTCGAAAACCTTGCCGATCGCGCGGACCGATATGGCTACGATATGATCGGCATCGCCGATACGCCGGGGAATGCGATGGATCCCTGGGTTTCGCGCAGCTCGCGGCGCGCGTGACCAAAAAGCGCGCGTGGCGCTTTGCGTGACAAACATTGTGACCCGCGACGCCGCTATCAGCGCCGCTGCGATCGCCTCGATCGATCAGATCATCGAGGGCCGCGCCGTTCTCGGCATCGGTGCGGGCCACAGTGGAACGAAGAACCTCGGCCGCAGCAATTCTACCGCGAAGGAGCTCGGGGAGGGCGTCACCTTCATCAAGACGTTGCTGCGGGGCGAAGCCGCGACGCTCAAAGAAGCAACGGCGCATTTGCCAGGTGGGTCAAGAAGCCGTCAAAGGTGTTTCTCGCGGCTTCTCACCCGCTCGGTCTGGCGGCAGCCGGACGCACCGCGGATGGTGTTTTTCTTAATTTCGGCCTGGGCAAGGATAACATCGCTCAATCCGAGGCCATCGTCGCCAAGGGAATTTCGGAAGCGGGCCGGTCCGCTGGCGATGTCGAGATATGGCAAATAGGGGCGTTGGACTGTGCCTTGATGGCGACGTTGCCCGTGACAAGGTCGGGGCGATGCTGGCGTTCCTGGCGGGATATGTCATCGGCGACAAAAATCTTGAAACGCGTGGGGTCCCTGAACATCTTCGCGAGCCGCTCTGAACTGCGCCGGCGCTACAGCACCCGGCCAGGCGATGCGGACATCAGATTGGTGCGCGAGCTCGGCCTGTTTGATTATCTTTCCGGGCGTCTGTCGATCTGCGGCACGCCGGAACAATGTTTGAAGCAGGCGTTGGCCGCCAAGGCAGCAGGCGCCAAGCGGTTGATGCTCACGGTCAGCCTCGCGTCGGACCCGGTCCGGACCGTTGAGCTCTTTGGAGAACATGTGCTTCTGAAGTTGCGAAACTGGATGCTCCAAGCCCGGGCAGCCGAGCTGCTTGCGGGTCGGACTTGCAGCGGGACGGGCAGACAAGAAGGTGGTGAGAAGCTTGAGCAGAGCTGACAGGCGGCAGATCGGGGTTCAATCTGTTGAGATCGGCAGGACGTCTGTTGAAAACGCTTTGCGCAGCTTGGGGGACCTCAAACGCTGAAGCGATTTCTCGGCCGCGGCAGGCCTGTCTCCAGCCAAGGCGCATCGTTACCTGGTCAGCCTTATTAGAGAAGGCTTGATCGAGCAGAGTTCCATTGACGGCCGCTACGATTTCTCGGCGGCGCTGCCCGGGAAATCGGCCGTGCCGCGATCAATCGGCTCGACATCATGCGCATCGGTGCCCCGCTGCTGGTCGACCTGCGCAACGTGCTCCAGCAAACCGTTTTCCTGGGCGTGGGGGCAAATGAAGGGCCTACCGTGCTCTATTGGCTTGAGTCGTGCCGCGGCCCGTGTCTGTCATCATCAGGCCCGGCTCGATACTTCCGCTGCTCACGTCGGCGCTCGGTCTCGTCTGCGCCGCTTACCTGCCGCCGGACTTGACGAAAGACGTATCGCGAAGGAAATCGCCGAACATAAAAGATCAGGTTGGACTTCGCCGTGAAAAGCGAAGCAGAGGCTGCAAGGCAATCCGGCTGATGTTCGCGCGCGTGGTTTCAGTCTGGTCAGAGGAGACTTGATCCGCGGCATAGACGCCATGGCAGTGCCGGTGCGCTGGACTTCAAGAAGGACCTCGTGGCGGTGCTGGCTGCGGTCGGGCCGTCCAAAAGTATTGATGTTTCGAGCAACGGCAAATCGATCTCGCGAACTCAAATTGGCGGCCCAAAGAATTTGTTGGCCTGATCGGTTAAAGCATGATCCGGAAACGTGGTACCCCGTTTTCCGAAAAGATCGTGCCTCAAACAAATGCGCTTTCATGTGAAGGTCCGCCTTGGCGAAAAATTCGTGCTCAAGCGCCAATCCTTTACCGAGTGGGAGGCCGAGAACGGTGTCGACGCGGCGGCCGACGGCGCCGGAGACGAAGTCCTGATCCCTGAATGGTCGCAGGTCGTCGAGGCCTTATCTACACGCCGCAAAGGACGCCGCCTCAAATTCGCCGCGCACGAGATGAAGTAAAAGCAACAGGTGATGGTTTTGCAGGGGGGCTCTGGTGGCGCAAAACTAAAATTATCTCGCTCATTTGCTGTCGTTGCTGCGAGTATTTTATGTATCGGTGCGGGGCTCATCGCATCCGGCACCGCCGCGCAGCTGACGCCGGTGCGGGCCGCGTATATTCCGGTCGTCTCTGTGCTCCGGGCATAGGTCGCCAAGGAGAAGGGCTTCTTTGAGAAGAACGGCCTCGACGTCACGCTGTCCGTTACGCAGAACCTGTCTGTGCTGCCGGGAACGCTGCGGGCGCCAGTTCGATTTCGCGCCGTCGACGCCGCCTGATCTCATCAAGGCCGTGCTCGCGGGGATCGATGTCGTGGCCGTGGCCGGGCAGGGGATCGAGACCAAGCGATAATCCGAGCACGCATCTGGATCGTCCGGAAGGACTCCGCGATCACGAGCATGCAAGACCTCAAAGGCAAGGTGATCGCAACGCCGACGCTCGGCGCCATCATCCATGTCTCGGTGCTCCACGGCCTCAAGAAGAACGGCATCGATCCCAATTCCATCCGGGCCGTCGAAGTGCCGTTTCCCAACATGCCCGATCAGCTCAAGGCCGGAAACGTCGATGCTGTCGAGGCGCTTGAGCCGTTTGCCGGACAGCTGCTGGCGGCCGGCAACAGGTCGCTCGGAGACCCGCTGCTTTCCGTGAGCGATGAGGTCCTCTACACGTTTTGATCTCCGAGCGAAAATGGGCGGCAGACAATCATGTGCGGTGATCGACGCCTGGGTCGCCTCGCTCAATCAGGCCAAGGAATTCATGGATGCGAATCCGCAGGAAGCGCGCGCAATCCTCGCCAAATATACCAAGCTGCCCGAGGCGGTAGTCCAAAAATACCCTTTGTGCACGTATCGTTTTTCGCTCAATCCGCGCGACTTCCGCTGTCTGGGTGAATGCGCGCTGAAGGACCTTGGCCAAATCACCCGATCGATCGACGAGAATAGCCTGGTGATGAAAGTCAAATGAGCGCGCATGCCGGCGAATATTTGCTGCCGGCACTTTGAGCGGAGCGCCGCTTTTAAGTTTATTTAGCTTATTTTCCGTCTTGTAGAATTTAACGGTATTATTCAACCGAAAAATGCCGCATTCGCTATCTACCCTCGGATGCGGGGGACCGATCAAACACTTCGCTGCCCTTTTTGCTGCACCTGGACACGGCGGCAGAGTGCTTGTGACATCCACCTCGCAAAACACCCCGAGCAAACCCCGATATGCGTGTGCGCCTGGTCTGTGGAGAAACCAAATGTCTCGTGCTGTAGCGTTGTTCGCGATCGTGTTGGCTTTCGTTATGGCGGCACTTCCTGTGGGCGCGGCCGAGTTCGGGACCAGGGATGAAGCACTGGCGATGGTCCGGCGCGTGCAGCAGAAATTCAAGAAAGAGGGCGCCGAAGCGGCCTTCCAAGCCATCAACGGCAAGGCCCCAGGATTTGCCGATCGCGACCTTTACCCTTTGTGACCGAATTGACGGGTCTTTGCGTTGCCAACGGCGTCACGCCGGCGGTGAGGGAAAGAACCTGCTTGATCTCAAGGATCAAGACGGCAAGTTCATGATTCAGGAATTTGTCAGACCGCCAGCACTTCCCCCGGACACGGTTGGGTCGACTACCGCTGGCTCAACCCCGTCACAAAAACCATCGAGGACAAGTCTGCCTGGATCGAAAGGATGGGCGATTATTTCGTCGGTGTCGGCGTATATAAAAACGAGCAGCCCAACGAAAATACAATTGGTCTGATATCCGGCAGTCCGAACTCGGACGATACCTATCTGCAGATCGCGTACGATCTCGCGGATGTCCTCAATGACGGCGACAATCTTCGCATTCTCCCGATCGCCGGCATCGGTGGACCCAAGAACATCCGCGACGTGCGGTACTTGAGAGGCATCGATATCGGCCTCACGCAAAACCAACATTCTCAACAATTTCCGCCGGTCGAACGAGCGGATGGGCCAGGCTGATAACAAGATCGTCTTTATCACCAGGCTGTTCACCGAGGAGGTCCATCTCGTTGCGCGAAACGAGATCACCTCGATTGAGCAATTGCGGGTCTTAAGGTCAACCTCGATGCAAAGGGCAGCGGAACGAGTTACTCGATGCGCGATGTCCTCAAGACCCTTGGCGTTGAGATTCAGGAAGTCAGCATGTCGCAGGCCGAAGCCTTCGAAAAGGTCAAGAGCGGTGAGATAGCTGCCACGGTTCTGATTGCGGGTAAACCGGTGCGGTCGATGATGCCAAGCTGAACCCGGCAGATCGGCTTGCACTTCGTTCCAGTTCCGTATCCTCTCGCAACTCATCGCTGATTATTATCCGTCCTCGCTCACGCATGACGACTACCCCGACATTATTCCGGCGGGGCAATCCGTTGATACGATTGCGGTTGGTGCGGTCCTCATCGCGTATAACTGGCCGAAGACCAACGTCGATCGCTATCGGCGGGTTCAACGGTTCGTGGACGCACTCTTCCCAAGATCGCCGAATTCAAGCAAGCCGCCGCGCCACCCGAAATGGCGTGAGGTTAGCCCTCGCTGCCCAATTGCCGGGTTGGACCCGGTTCGAGGCGGCGCACGCATGGCTTGATGCCCGAGCCGACCAAGCGACACAGGCAAGCGTGGAGAAACCGCCAGGTTTCCCGCAGGCTATGAAAACAGACGGACCGCGCGCCAGGGCGCCCAATGGCCTTTCGCAAAACGACGCCGCACTTTACCAGCAGTTTCTTCAGTGGAAGAAGTTGCAGCCTGGCCGGTGACTTTTCCAAGCGAATGTTACTGAATCCGAGCGGCGCTCATTCTGCCGAGACGCCAGCTCCAACATTAGCGCGCGGACGAAAGCGCCGTAGAGGAAGCGTCACCGCTGTACGAAGGTCCCGGAATCTCGTTATTCCGACAACTGAAAACTCCACCATCTGATCCACTATATGCGAAAATTCGGCTGGTGCGTAAGTGCCCCAGGGTGTCCACGACGGCGCACCTTCGATGGTGTGCCGCACAGATCCGTTCCATCATTTGCCGAGCTGAATGAGCGCTGCGCCAAGATCGTCATCTGAGCATCCGCGGCGCGCGCTCGCCTCTGCCGCTCGACGCTGAACTCTACAAGTGGCGCCACCTGATCGAGAACTTCTTCTGCAAGCTCAAGGAATTCAAACGCATCGCAATGCGCGCAGACAAAAACCGATCAGAGTTTGCGCGCCAATATCCATCTCGCCGCAGCCTGATAGACTTTCGATAAATCTCAGCAGGCCCTGGCCAATCGGGGCGCAGCTCTGCTCAGCAGCTCCATTGAAATCCATCGACCACGAAATGCTGGCCGGTCATGAACATATGCGCCTCGACGGCCAGATAGCGCACGATGCTGGCGACGTCTTCAGGCGTGCCGACCCTTCCCATGGCAATGCCTGCGGTTAATTCAGCCTCCCGATGACTGAGCAGACCGCGCAAGAGGTCGGTGGCGATAATGCCCGGGCAGATCGCATTCACCGACACTTTCGGTCCGAGCTCCTTGGCGAGCGACCGCGTGAGGCCCAGGATTCCGGCCTTGGCCGCCGCATAGGCATGCTTACTGACGGCGCTGGTCACGCCGCCTGACAGCGCGTTGATGGATGAAATCGAGATGATCCGCCCGCCGGGGTCCTGCTTCAGCATGACCGGCGCGGCCGCATGAATGAAGTTGAAGCAGCTCTTCAGATTGATTGCGATCGTGCGGTCGAATTCCGCCTCGGTGATTTCAAGAATCGGTTTTGGGTTCGGCGCGCCCGCATTGTTCAGGAGCACGTCGAGATGTCTCCATTCCGCGTTGATCTGTTCGACGATCGCATGCGCGCGGGCAAAATCGCTCACATCGGCCTGAAAGGTCAGCGTTCGCTTGCCCCGCGCCTCGATATCGCGCGCGGTTGCTGCCATCTCCTTCTCCAGGAGATCGACGAGGGCGATGTCGAAGCCGGAATCGGCAAGCGCCAGGCGCACAGGCGCGGCCGATGCCGCGCGCGCCGCCGGTGACGAGGGCCGTCTTTGTCATGGGGCGGGCCTCAGGCGGCGTGGTCGCGTGCGTAACGGACCACGTCGGCATGGGTTGCGCACCAGACGTCGCCCTTCGCCTTGGCCAGGCGAATGAGCTCCTCGATGATCCAGAGCCGCGAGCGGTAGCCGATCATGTGCGGATGGCAGGTGAGCTGGAAGATGCCGCCTTCCTCGTAGGCCGCCTCGAACTCGCGCCGGAACATGTCGAACACATCCGACGGCGGCGTATAGGGACGCAGCGCCTGGAAGCGGTGCATCATGAAATAGACCGCGTCGTCGCGGATCCATTCCACCGGAAATTCGACGACGCCGGTCGGCTCGCCATCGAGCAGCAGCTCGTAGCAATCCGACGTCGGCCATCAGCGAGGAATCGTAGAGCAGGCCCGGCTCCTTGGTGATCGCGCAGCGTGTGCGGCGAGAAATCCCAGGACGCCGTGCGCGCGCCGACCGGCCGCACGCTCGGTCGATCTTCTCCAGCGTGTCGGCCGCGCGCGTCATCAGGTCGCGTTCTCGGCCTCATAGGCGAGCACCGAGTTCAGCTCGTGGATCCAGCAATGGATGCCGATCTCGTGCCCTTCGGCGATCACGCGGCGCTGCTCGTCGGGATAGAGCAGCGCGGCGCACCGGCCGGCACGTAGAACGTCGCCGGCACGTCGATGCTTCGCAAGCAGCTTCAGGATGCGTCGGGACGCCGACGCGATTGCCGTACTGCCCCCACGCCATGCGCCCGATCGATTTGCCGCCGTCGCGCAGCTCGTTGGTCTCGTGGTCGGAATCGAACGACAGCGCGAACGCGCATCGCGCGCCACCCTTCCAGGTCTTGGGCCGATAGGTCTTGCCGGCGCGGACCTGGCTGACCAGACCGCGCCAGTGCTTTTCCGGCCATTGCCAGGGTTCGAGCTTCGACGTCTCGTTCATGATGGTCCTCCTCGAATGATTTGTTACAGCGGGCCGCCGGTGACGGGGATGGTCTGCCCCGTGATCCACGAGGCGTGGTCGGAGGCGAGAAACGTCACCGCATTGGCGATGTCCTGCGGCGCGCCCATGCGCCGCATCGCAATGCGTGTTGACGAAATTGTCGCTGGAACGCGGTCGACCAGTTGTTCCACTGCCGCTCGTAATCAGGGCTGGTCGCCATGAAGCCGGGCGCAACCGTATTCACGGTGATGCCGAACGGCCCAAGCTCCTGGGCAAGCTGTTTGACCAGACCGATCTGGCCGTGCTTGGCGGCGGGATAGCTCTGGATGCCGGTGAGGCTGGTGGCAAGGCCGGCGCGGCTCGAGATGGTGACGATGCGGCCGGTGCCTTTCGTCTTCATGCCCGGGCGCGACGGCCTTGATGAACAGGAACGCGCCCTTGAGGTTGGCATCGACGATGGCGTCGAAATCGTCCGCGCTCACCTCTTCCAGCGGCGCGCGGCCTTGGCCGCGTACGCCGCCCGCGACATAGACAAGGATATCGGCGCCGCGCGGCTGCGCGCACGACCTCGGCAATGGAGGTCTCATCGGTGACGTCGACCTTGGCGGCGATGATCTCGCCGCCGCCATCGACGCGGCCCGCGATGGGGGCGAGGTCATCCACCAGCAGGTCGCAGGCGATGACGCGCGCGCCGTCATTGGCCAGCGATCGCGCGATGGTCTGGCCGATGCCGCGCGCGGCTCCCGCCACGATCGCGGTGCGTCCGTCGAACCGGATGAGCATGGACTGCGCTCGTTCGCTTTACTCAGCTCAGTTTGTCCCAGCGGTTTCCTTCAGGCTCCAGATCACGGCAAGCGAAATCACCGCCGAAGGCAACAGATAGAGATAGGTCGGCGACACCGGCGATCCCGTGACCTGATGAGCCAGGTCGCGATGAACGGCGCGAATCCGCCGAAGATGGCGACTGCGAGAGCGCGTAGCCGCTCGTCATCCAGGTGGAGCGAAGATGCGTCGGAAAGATCTCCGAGATCGCCGCAGGGCCCGCGCCCGGAATAGAGCGCAAGCAAAATGCCGAACAGGATCTGGAGCGGCAGCACCAGAGCGAGCCCGGTGCCGTTGGTCATCAGCGAGAACAGCGGATAGCAGAGCAGTCCGATGCTGATCGCGCTCGCCATCAGAAGCGGCTTGCGGCCGACCCTGTCCGACAGCGCGCCCCAGAACGGAACCGCGATCACCATGGCGATCAGGCCGATCGTAGCTCGACCACAGCGCCTGGGAGGGCGTGAGCCCGGCAAAGCGCTGGGTGAAGCTCGGCATCCAGGCGAGCAGCGTGTAATAGGCGATGGTCCAGAAGATGGTGAAGCCGAAGGCGAGCGCCCCGAGCGGAAGCCCGGCGACAACCGGCTGATCGACGGCAGCCTGGCGGCTGGCTTCGTAAGTCGGCGTCTCGCCGACGTTCCGGCGCAGATAGGCGCCGACGAAGAACAAGAATACGCCGAGCAGGAACGGCACGCGCCAGCCCCAGTCGAGCATCGTCGCCTGGCTCAGCGACGAGGTCATGATGGCGGCAACGGCCGAGCCGAGCAGCGAGCCGCCGGCGGTCGAGACCTGCTGGAAACTGCCGAACAAGCCGCGACGGTTTTGCGGCGCCCATTCGACCATGAAGGCGGTCGAGGTACCCCATTCGCCGCCGGCCGCGAACCCCTGCACGATGCGAAGCGCAACCAGCAGGATCGGCGCCCAGACGCCGATCGCCTCATAGGACGGCAACAGGCCGATGGCCGACCGTGCCGAACGCCATCAGGAAGATGGTGAGCACCAGCGCCGCCTTGCGGCCTTTGGTGTCGCCGAGGCGGCCGATCACGATGCCGCCGAGCGGCCGCGCCAGGAAGCCGACGCCATAGGCCGCGAAGGCGGCGAGCAGCGAGGCGGTGGGATCGCTGTTCGGGAAGAACTTTGTGGCGATCAGCCCGGCGAGATAAGCATAGACGCCGAAATCGTACCACTCGAGCAGGTTGCCGATCGCTGCGGCCCAGATCAGCCTTGCTGGAGTTGTCCGCCACATGACGCGCTCGGCGCGGCCAGAACAGAAGCTTCCGCCATTGGATCACCCCGCCATGTGCATTTTTGCTGCAATATTCCACATGACAATCCGGGCGGAGTCGAGGGGCAAGGCGCGCGCCACGACGGCTCTGCGGTGATGGCTGACAGTTCCCCGCGGCATGGCTCTGGGTTGTTATGACTCTTGCGCTGCGCGGGTTGACCATTCTCGAGCGCTGGCGCCAGGGCGCGTTCCGCTATGTTGACCCCAGCCCTTGACAGCGCCGTGGACGGTCGGCACGCAATGGCCTGCCAACTTGAGGCGGCGCGGCTGGACATCCAGACGACAGTCCGGACCCGGTCGCCCGCGCCCGCGAGCTCGGGTCGGAGATCGCCGCCGCGGCCGACGAGATCGAGCGCACGCGGTCCGCACGCTGCTGTTTCCGGCCAGCGACGCGACCCTGCTCGACACCTGGCGGACGATCGGGCTGCGCGGCACGGCGTCGGACTCCTATTGCGTCAACGATGTGTTCGTGTCCGAGGCGTTCAGCACCACACGCGAGGACCCGACGCTGCGCCACGAGCGCGGCCCGCTCTATGCCTTTACCATGCAGTGCCTCTACGCGACCGGGGTCGCCGCTGTGGGTTTGGCATCGCGCGCGCCATGCTGTCCGAGTTCATCGCGCTGGCGTCCCGCAAGGCGCCGCGCAACCTCGCCCGGCTCGCCGACAACGCGGTCGTGCAGGCCGACGTGGCGCGCGCGGAGGCGCGGCTCGGCTCGGCACGCGCCTATCTGATCGAGACGCTCACCACGATCTACGCGCATGCCGACGATGTGGCGCCGATCGAGGTAGCCGATCGGGCCCGCGTGCGGCTCGCCTGCACCAACGCGATCCAGGGCGCGGCCGAGGTGGCAGACTTCGCCTACAAGGCAGCGGGCGTCGACGCGATCTTCCCGGGCAGCCCGTTCGAGCGCCGCTTCCGCGACATGCACACGCTCTCTCAGCAGATCCAGGCACGCGGCGCTCATTTCGAGTCGGTCGGGCAGATCCTGCTCGGCGTGCCGCCCGAGGTGTTTCTTTGAGAAGCGGCGAAGGTTCGCCGGGCGCCGATTTGCACCTCGCATCAGGACTTGTATCTTGTCGGTTTAATCCACGGTTCGCGAAGGGCGGGGATTTTGCCCAGGCCAGGATCCGCTGACTAGCCGGCCAATGTCCACTCAGGGTGAGCCGTGATCAATGATCCCGGGAATCGCGTTCCGGACCTTGCAGCGTGACACCGCCGTCGACCACCAGCACCTGGCCGGTGATATAGCGGGCGTAATCGCTGAGCAGAAATTTCACGGCGTGGCCGACGTCCCAGCCGGTACCTTCCGTCTTCAGCACCGAGGCGTTGGCGCGTTGGGCGCGCGCAGCCTCGCTCATGCCGTTGCCGCGGGCGTAGACCATCGGCGTGTACATCGGACCCGGGCAGATGCAGTTGACCCGGATGTTGTCGCGGCCGTGATCGACCGCCATCGCCTGGGTCAGTCCGATCACCGCGGCCTTTGAGGTCGTGTAGGTGGTGAGTCCGCGCGGCCGCAGTGCCGAGATCGACGAGATGTTGACGATCGCGCCGCCCTTGGCGGTCTTGATCATGGCGGGAATGGCGTGTTTGGAAAGCAGGAACATGGTCTCGACGTTGACCTGCATCACGCGCCGATATTCCTCGGGCTTCTCGTCGACGACGCTGCCGCGGCTGCCGATGCCGACATTGTTGTCGAGGAAGTCGAGCCGGCCCCAGCGGTCGACGGCGGCCTCGACCAGCCGTTTGCATTCGGCTTCGCTGGTGACGTCGCAGGCCACCGCCGCAGCGCTGCCACCCTCGGCCTCGATCATTTCGACCGTGCGCCCGGCAAGCCCAGGATCGAGATCGGCCACCACCACCTTGGCACCCGCGCGCGCCAGCAAGATCGCCGCAGCCCGGCCGTTGCCGATACCGTCCCCCGCGGCGCCGCCACCGCTGACGATCGCGACCTTGCCAGCCAAACCGGCATCGTCCTCGCGATCTTTCATTAGCGCTTCTGCCAGTCGCCTCTCCACCGTCTCGCCTGCCAAAACAAAACCCCGGAAACCAGAACGTCAACCCAATTCATCAAAGCACGGCGGGTTGACGTTGGGCTAGGGCAAAAATCCGAGATGGGTGGCGCAAAGCGGCCGTTTCGTTTGAAATCGCCCGGCACCTCCGACCAGGAGGTCCTGCGGCAACGGCATGAGCGCGAGGGCAATAGCGGACAGGTGGCCGGCAACCAGGCACCCGACGATCTATTCGCACGGCCTGTGCGAGTCTCTCCGATCTATGACGCGACTTGCGCCAACCCGCTCCAGTCGAAGGTGATGCCATGGCCAGGCCGCGCCGGCGCTATTGCCATGCCTTGTTCGAGGACGAGCGGCTGCTCGATATAGCGGTCGAGCCCGAATCCGTGCGCCTCGAGATAGGAGCGGTTTGAGCAGGCCGCGAGCAGGTGCACAGTAATGTCATGTGCGCCGTGGCTGGTCACTGGAAGATTGAACGCTTCCGCGAGCCGCGCGATCTTCATAAAGGCTGTGACGCCACCGCAATTGGTGACATCGGGCTCGGGATACGACACCGCGCCAGCCGCAATATAGTTCTTGAACTCCCAGAGAGAGCGCAGGTTTTCGCCCGCCGCGATCGGTACGCCGCCGGCAGCCATGATGCGGGCGTGACCAGAAATATCGTCGGGAATGATCGGCTCCTCAAGCCAGGTCAGGTCGTAGGGTTGCAGGGCGCGCGCGGCGCGAATGGCTTCCTCGACCGTCCATTTCATGTTGGCATCCGCCATAAGAGGAAAGCCGTCTCCAAGATGCTTGCGCATCGCCTGCACGCGCGTGACATCGGATGCGAGATCGGGTCGACCGACCTTCATCTTGATGGCGCGAAAGCCCTTGGCGAGATTGTCGTCCGTTTGCTGCAGAAGCGCCTCCACGGAGAGATCGAGGTCGATGCCGCCGGCGTAACAGGGTACGCGAGCGTCGAAGCCGCCGAGCAGACGAAACAGCGGCACATTGGCACGGCGCGCCTTCAGGTCCCACAGGGCGATATCGAGCGCCGACAGCGCGAGCACGGGCGGTCCGCCGCGGCCGCCGTAGTGCAAGGCCCACCAGACGTGATGCCAGATGGCTTCAGTGTCATCCGCTTCGCGGCCCTCGATCAGCTCGGGAATCTCCCGCCGGAGCGTATCGGCAATCGCGCCGCCATTGCGGCCGACAGTGTAGGTATAGCCAACACCTTCGGCCCCGTCGGAATCGCGGACACGGCATGTTACCAATTCGAAGGCATTGATTTTGCCGTGCGTGCTGTCAGAGAGGCTAACGGTCAGCGGGATCCGATAGAGTCCGGTGTCGATCGTCTTGATAAGCGCCATTTGGTCTCCGCCCTTTTTCAGCATCCTAGGCTGACCCCGTTAGCAGAGCAATTGCTTCAGGCTTTGTTCACTATGAGACGTCTACGCGAAGCGGCCCTTGAGAGGTGCGAACATTGATCTAGCTTGCTTTTCGCTGGCTGGACCTAGAGCAGGACGTTAACTAATCGAACCATTGGGCGATCACTTCTGCTGGCAGAGGCATGGTATCGGTTGCCACCTTGCCGCGGAAACCATTCCCTGTAATCTGGCGGAAACATAAGGAAAAGATCGATGGGGGAGTTCTGGAGGGCGTGCGCGTCCTGGATTTCGGGCGCTATATCGCGGGGCCGTATTGCGCGACATTGCTGGCCGAATTTGGCGCCGAGGTCATTCGCGTGGAAAAACGCGACGGCAGCGAAGATCGCTTTGTGGCGCCGGTCGGCGAAGGTGGCGAAGGCGCGCTGTTTCTGCAGATCAACCGAAACAAGAAGTGCATCACGCTCGATCCGATGAAGCCGGAGGGACAGGAGGTGATGCGTCGGCTGGTTACTACCGCGGACGTGGTCGTCGCCAATCTGCCGCCGCAGACTCTGCGCGCGATGAAGCTCGATTACAGAATCATTGAAGGCGATCAAGCCCGACATCATCCTGACGACGGCAACTGCATTCGGCGGGCCGGGGCCTTGGTCCGACCGCGTCGGCTTCGACGGTGTCGGGCAGGTCATGTCGGGTTCGGTGTACATGACCGGCGCCGGCGATCCGCCTTACCGGGCCGCGGTGAACTGGGTTGATTTCGGAACCGCGCTGCACTGCGCGTTCGGGACGCTCGCCGCTCTGATTGAGCGCGGCAAATCCGGGCGCGGGCAGATCGTCGAGGGCGCGTTGCTTGCAACCGCGTTGTCTTTCACCAACGCAACGTTGATCGAGCAGGCAGTGATCAAGGCCAATCGCGTTCCGACCGGCAATCTCGGCCAGACCGCCGCGCCGGCCGACATTTACCGCACCAAGGACGGCTGGGTGCTGTGCCAGGTCACGGGTCATCCGCTGTTCATTCGCTGGGCCAGGTTGATGGGTGAGGAGGACCAGTGGCTAAGCGATCCGCGCTTTGCGGACGATATCAAGCGCGGCGACAACGGCCCTGTCATCAGCGAGCGGATGGCGCGCTGGTGCGCCGAGCGCACCACGCAGGAGGCAGTCGACACGCTGGGCGGAGCGATGATTCCGGCCGGACCGGTGCTCAGCCCGCAACAGGCGCTGGATCATCCGCATATTCGCGCCACCGGCTTCATGCAGGATGTCGATTATCCGGGCTTGCCGATACCCGCACCGGTCGTACGAGCTGCCGTCCGGCTGTCGGAAACGCCAGGTGAAATCGTGGCGCGTCCGCCGATGCTTGGCGAGCATACCGATCTTGTCCTGGCCGAACTCGGCTATGACACGGCTGCGATTGCGGCGCTTCGACAAAGCGGCATCATTTAGCGGATATGCACCATGAGCCCGGCGGGCAGGCCTTATTCGGCCGTTCGGCGTCCTCGGTATGCCGATCCAGTTCCAAGTTATTACGATGGTGACTGGCGTTATTTCGGCCGGCCTGGCTTTTACGGTGGCCACTACAATGGCGGCAGCTTTGGCCTTTGCTGGACGCGGACGCCGATCGGGCCGATCTGGAATTGCGGCTGATCAAGCTGTCCGCGCGCGTGTGCAAAAGGACCAAGCCGATCTACGCGTCGATGAAGTCGAACGCATCCTTCCAGGCGCACCACGCGAGCGGTGGATGGCGACGGAAAGTGGGCCGTGCATATCAGGGTGGAGGTGTCGCGAAGCGGCCGAACAGCTCCCGCCGCGACTTTCCAGCCTGCGCAGAGTCGTAGTCCGCCATCATGCCGAGCTCGGGATATCGCGCCTGCAGCGGCGAGTGGATCATCGTCGCCGGTGATGACGGCATCGGCGCCAGGCCTGCCGACCTGCACCGAATAAGTGGTCGATGCGTGTGGCCGGGCGTCGGGGATCAGCGTAACGAGATCGTTGAAGGCGTGTGCGCTCTTGACGATGATCGACGCGGTTGGCGGCCACGATCGGGAGCACCGGAATCGGTGACCCAGTGGACATGCCGCCGATCGTCCTTCGGTGGCGCTTGGTCCAGTAGCGCTAGTTCGCGGTCGGCGAAAACGTAGCGCGCCTTCGGGAAGAGTCGGCACCCAGCGGCCGTTCTCGAGCCGCGTGTTCCAGCCGACGTGGTCGGTGTGCAGGTGCGTGCACATGACGAAATCGATGTCGCTCGACGCCCAATCCGGCGTGGCCGCCAGGCTCTTCTCGTAGCGGTCGGACTTCATCATGTGCCAGAAGGCTTCGCGTCGGCCGCGGCTTGTGGTTGCCGACGCAGGTATCGACCATGATGGTTGTGGATGAGGCGTCTGCACGAGGTAGCTCTGGATGCACAGCATGAGCTGGTCGCTGGCGTCGAGGAACCTCGGCTGCAGCCAGCGCCCGGTTCTCGTCGAGCAGCTCTTTGGTGATGGCCGGGAAGAACTGCAGCGCCCCGAAGAACGGGCCCTCCTGCTCGACGATGCGGTGGATCGTGAGGCTGCCGATTTCGATTTTTTGGCGGGCATGCTAAGGTCTCCCTCGTCACTCTAGCGACGCTGCTGGTTGCTGCCAGATAGGCGTGCTCCAGCCGGTCTGGCAGGTCGGCCCCCGCCGGTTCTCGGCTTCCGGCACGATCGATCCGGCGCGCGAGCGCATGGACGCGATCGGCGAGCGCCAGCTGCTCTTTTTCGGTCAATTGCTCGACCAGTAGTACCGCGGTTCCGCCTCTTCCGCGCAGCTGCTGCACCACCACCAGCACGCGCGCGATCGACCAACACCGGCGACAGGCCTGCGGGAAGGCCTCGTCGAGCATGAGCAGGCGCGGCCGTCGCACCAGGCCCTGGGCCACCGCCAGGATCTACGCTGGCCGCCGGACAGCGCCGCGGCGGTTTTCAGGACGCTTTGGCGGCGATCTGCCTCTCCCCTGAGCAATACGTAACTGAACGAAGTACA